>Ga0209810_1000593_pt1 | contig 75631 bp, 78 predicted proteins | sample Coa_R1_7_FD_187159 | JGI IMG/M metagenome (GOLD analysis project Ga0209810, IMG submission 187159) | Surface soil microbial communities from Centralia Pennsylvania, which are recovering from an underground coalmine fire - Coalmine... | ecosystem: Environmental > Terrestrial > Soil > Unclassified...
GCCGCACACGCCGCCGACCACGGCCTCGACCGCATCGGCAGCGACCACCAGCTCTGCCTCAACTTCCTCCGCCACGCCGGCCTACAACTATGAACCCCGGCAGCGCGGTATTACACGAAACTCTTTAATGGCCAACAGCCGGGTCCCGCGCCGGTCAGGAGGCGGCGGGACGGATGTTGGCGTTGTGGTGGAAGACGTTGTCCGGGTCGTAGGCCGCCTTGATGGCGGCCAACCGGGCGTACTTGTCGGGCCCGTAGGCGGCCCGGATGCGGTCCTCCTCATAGTCCGCCATGAAGTTCACGTAGCTGCCGATGCCCTCGGCGTAGGGGACCAGGTCGCTCCACATCCTCTGCACCCACTCGCGGTCGGCCTCCAACAACTCGAGGGTGGGGGCGACGGCGGCGATGTTGAGGACGTACATGGTGCTCCGGCTCCCACCGAAGGCGGTGTCTCCTTCAGCCCGCCGGGCGTACTCGCCGCCCAGCACGAATATCGGCATGAACGACATGGGCGACGCCTTGGCCGGCATGTGCCGCACTATGACGTCGATGGCGTCGTCGGTGAGCTCATCGAGGTAGACGGCCTTCTCGTATCCCTGGATGCCCCACGGCGCGCTCTCATCGAACATCTGCTGCAGGCCGACGAACGGGATGGGGGTCATGAACTCGAATAGCGGCGGGGCCGCTCGGCGGAGCTGGTCCACGGCCCGGGTGTGCTCCTCGGCGGACCCGTGCCCGACCAGTAGCACCGCGTAGCCCGGCTTCAGCTGGTGCTCTTCGGGGACGAACGGGGCCGGGGGAGCGTTGAGCCCGGCCAGGAACATGGAGATGTCGTCGGGCAGCGACGGAACCAGGTCGCGAGCGGCCCGGAACGCGGCACCACCCCCGTCGAGGTCCCAGAAGAAGAGGGCGAGCTCGACCATGGGACCCTCGCGGTGGAGCTGGAACTCGAAGCTGGTGACCACCCCGAAGTTTCCGCCCCCGCCCCGCACCGCCCAGAACAGATCCGGGTTCTCGTCGGCCGCGGCTCGCAGGATGCGTCCGTCGGCGGTGACGATCTCGACCGCGGTCACGTTGTCGCAGCTCAGGCCGGCTTTGCGGGTCAGCCAACCCATCCCTCCCCCGAGGGTGAGACCGGCGACGCCGGTATGGCTGATGAAGCCGCCCGGTGTCGCCAGGCCGTGCTCCTGGGCTGCCGCGTCCAGCTGAGCCCACCGGGTTCCGCCTCCACACCGGGCCCGCATGGCCGCCGGGTCGATGGTCACCTCCGCCATCGGGCCCAGATCGATCATCACCCCCTGGTCGGCGGCGCACGCCCCCGAGAAGCCGTGGCCCCCGCCGCGAACGGACAGCTCCTTGCCCGAGGCCCGGGCGAAGGCGATGGTGGCAGCGACGTCCTCGGCCGAGGAGCAGCGCACGATCATCCACGGCCGGCTCTGGATGTTCCCGTTCCAGATGCACTCTGCCCGAACCGCTTCGTAGTCGGAGTCGCCCGCCATGACGACGGATCCGGCCAAGCCGGCACGGAATGCGGCGATGTCTGCATCAAGGACGTCAGTCACCAGCTCCCCCTCCTAGGCGCGTGAGCGCAACGCTCGGGCAGGAGTGTGGGCGGCGACCAGTCCGAGTTCAAGACCGGTCCGGACAGGCGGTTACGTCAACGGCCTAGGGGCCTTCGTCGCGGACCACCAACACCGGGCAGGTGGCGTGGCGGACACAGTGCTCGCTGACCGACCCCAGGAGCATGCCGGCGAAGGCTCCGTGACCCCTGCTGCCAACCACCAGGAGATCGGCGTCTTTGGACTGCTCGATCAGCAGCTGGGCGGCCGGCCCCTCGCCCACGACCCGGTCGACTTCGATATCAGGGCTGGACCCCAGCGCCGTGCCCACTGCCGCCGCCAGGGCCCGTTCGGCCTCGGCGGCGGGGTCGTAGCCCTCGGGGAAGGGGACCGGGTAGCCGTAGACCACGGGCAGTTGCCAGGCGGTGACGGCCCGGAGCCGGGCTCCGGTGAGCCGACACTGGCCGACGGCCCATTCCAGCGCCCGCATGCTGACCTCGGAACCGTCCACCCCTACCACGATGCGCTTCTCGCCGGCCATGTGACCTCCTCGCCGGCACCATGAGAGCCCGGGTGACCACCGGGGCGCCAGGGGCTATCGGCTCTGGTGGTCAGTGCGACCGTCAGCGGGCTCGGTCGCCCGGGTCGAGAGCGCCGTCCCTATCGCCGCTTGGAGACGGTCGAGACCGGCCCGCTTGTCCACCAGATCGTCGGCGCCCAGGTCGGCCAGCATCTGCCGGTCAGCCGGATCGGCGAACGAGGAGTAGATGACGATGACTGCATCAGGCAGCGCCGCCCTCAGCCGAGGCAGGGCGGCGTCGCCGCCCATCGGGTCCATGAGACGGTCCAGCACGATGACGTCCGGTTGGAGCTCGCCGGCCACCCGGATGGCCGCCAGACCGTCGGCGGCCTCGCCGATCACCGCCATCCGTGGGGGATCGTGCAGGTAGGCGCGCAGGACGGCCCGGATCTCGGACACGTCGTCGACCACGAGGACGGTCTTTGCCGGTCCGGCGTCCTCGAGTGGGGCCATACCGACGCATCGGCAACGACGACGCCGACTACAGGCGTCTCATCACCCCCCTGGCGCCCCGGTCACGACGTCGGTCGGGGATCCTCCGGTAGGTCGAGGTAGCCCATGCCGTCGAACGGCTCGTGAAAGCCGGTCGCCGGGGCGGAGTCTGAAAGCCCTCCTCCGTCGACGCCCGGCCCCATCGGTTCCGCCGTAACCGGATCCATCAAGCACCTCCCGCGCTCGACACACCGCTTCCCGTGGCCATCTTCCGGATTGGGCGGTCCGGGGGCCAATGACCCGATCGGGTCATTGCCCACTGGTCACCGGCAGCCCCGCCCGCCGGTCCACCCGGGGGCGCGGGTCACTAGCCTGATGGGTGCTGGGGTGGTTTCTGGGGGCCGGAGGCCGATGGTGCGTACCAGTGTCCGCAACGGGCTAATCGCCGCGGCCGGGGCCGTGGTGGTCGCCGCAGGCGTCGTCCCCCTGGCGGCCGGCGGCTCCGGGCCCGTTCCCCCGGCCGCGACCAACGCCCGCTACGTGGGGCCGGCCACCACATCGCAGGACCGCGCGGCCATCGCCGCGGCAATCCTCGCCGATCTCCGCGCCGGTGACTTCGCCGGGGTGCGCCGCGGGTTCGACGCCAACATGAGCGCCCAGCTGTCGACCGACCAGCTGGCCGCCGGCTGGCAGCAGTTCGAGGCCCAGTTCGGCTCCTACCGCTCACACGGGAGCCCCAGCGAGGCGCGGGACGGCGCCTTCTGGGTTGTCCGGGTCCCCGTCGACATGGCCCGGCTACCCGGCGAGCTCCGAGTGGCCTTCGACGGCCAGGGCCGCATCGCCGGCCTCTTCCTGCTCCGGCAGGGGGTCCCGCTCGACCAGGCAGGGGCACCCACGGTTCAGGCCAGCAGCATCACGGCACGAGCGGCCCAGGACGCCCTGACGGAGCTGGCGCGGGGTGACTTCGCCGCCGTCCAGGCCGGCTTCGATCCGACGATGAACGCGGCCGTCAGCCAGGACCAGCTCAGGTCGGTCTGGGATCAGCTCACCACCGACCTCGGCTCCTACCGCTCCTCCGGCGCACCGGTCGTCGTCTCGATGGCCACCGCCGTCCTGTACGACTTCCCTCTCGACATGGCCAAGGGGGCGGCCCACCTCCAGGTGGCGGTGGGCCCTGACGGCCGCATCGCCGGCCTCTACCTTCGGCCCGGACCGCCCACCGGCGTGTTCGGCCGGTAGAGCGTGGGGGTCGGAGGTGTCAGAATCGGGCCCGCAGCTGGGCCGCCACGTCAGCCGCCGAGGGCATCTCGGCGATCTCAGCCGCCAGCTGCCGGCCGGCCTGGTGGGCCTGCGGGTCGGCCATCAGTCTGAGGACGTCCGTCCTGATCCGCTCGGCGGACGCCTCGTCGGGCCCGATGCTGGTTCCGATGCCGCACCGTTGGACCAGGCTTCCGTTGATGAAGTTGTCGGCGCCCTGGGGGATGACCACCTGCGGGATGCCGTGGGCGAGGGACCCGAACATGGTTCCGGCACCACCGTGGTGGATCACGACGGAGCAGTCCGGCAAGAGCTCGGCCTGGGGTATGTAGCGCTCGACCCGGGCGTTGGGGGGCACCGGGTCCAGGGCGGCAGGATCGCCGCCGGCTCCGACCGTCGTCACCACCCGGACGGGCTCGTCGGCCAGCGCCTCGAGCGCGGCTCGAAATACGTGGGTGTTGCCTCCGAAGAAGGTGCCGAGGGTGAGGTAGACGGTCGGCGGGTCCGTTGGAGCCGGGGACCGCAGAGGTAGCGGCGCCGGCCGCAGCCGGAGACCTTCGCCCTCCGGAAGCGAGAGAGGCTCGAGGGATGGCGGGCTCACCTCGATGGTCGTGCCGGCGTAAACGCCGCCGAAGCGAGGGGAATCCAACCCGAAGCTGCGCCACATCGGCGTCACCGCGTCGTTGACCAGCTCCATGACGTCGTGCGACATCAACGGGCCGATGAGATGGTGGACGAGGGGAACACCCAGCACGGCCGCCGCCAGAGGGCCGGCGAAGGCGTAGGCCTCGGCCAGCACCAGGTCGGGCTGAAACTCGCGCCCGATGGAGATGAGGTCGTCGACCATGTCGGCGGTGGCGATCTCGCCGAAGAGGCGGGGCAGGAAGTAGTGGTTGATGCGCTCGGGGGGAAGCCCGTCGCCCGGGGCACCGCGGGTTCGGCCCAGCAGCGTCTGGAACCAGTCCATCTCGCCGTGGCCGACCACGCGATGGCCAGCCCCGGCGGCGGCCGCCCCGCCACCGGGGTCCTCGGCGGTGGCCACGACCACGTCGTCCCCCTGGCGAATCAACTCACGCAACAGAGGGACCAACGGGTTGAGGTGACCCGGGGCGGGAACGCACGTCGCCAGGACTCGCACGTCGCCGTTATAGCCGGCGTCGGCCAGGAGGTCGGCTAGGCCCCAGTCCGGTTGGCCACGGCGGCGGCGATCGCCTGTTCGAGGTCGGCGAACAGCGAACCCTTGTAGACGACGGCGTCAGCCCCGAGGTCGATGAGACCGGCGTGCTCGGCCGGATCCGAGACGAAGGCCGAGTAGACGATGATGACCGCGTCGCCGACGATCTGGCGGAGGGCGGGTAGGGCTTCGTCGCCGCCGACCGGCTCCATGTGCCGGTCGAGGATGATCAGGTCGGGACGCTCCTCGCGGGCGGCGCTGATCGCCGACGCTCCGTCGGTGGCCTCGCTGATCCGGTCCGTGCCAGGACGGAACTGCAGCAGGGTCCGCAGCATGAGGCGGATGTCCGCCATGTCATCGACGACGAGGACGTTCATAGGGTCAGGTACGGCGCTTGTTCCCCCCGCGCGGCCAACCTAGACCACGAGCTGGGATCCACACACCGGCGAATCCCGCAAGCAGGGCCATTACGACAAACTTTCGGCCGGGTGGAGATCGGCGGACCTTCGGCGTCGCCAGCTGGGCGCCACGGAGTGCAAGCGATGAGCCAGGTATTCGGTTGTCGGGTTTCGAGGACGCCGGCATGCTTGCCGTCATGGGAGCGCCAGTGGTCGCCGAGCGCGACTTCGCCGGATGGGTCGAGCTGCTGGCTGATCCGCTGCGGGCCAAGCAGGCCTACTGGCACCTGCTGCTCAGCGGACCGGAGGCGGGGCTGGCCGCTCGGGCCGGTCTGGCCCATGCTGATTCCGGGGTCCGCCAGTACTGCGCTCAGCTGCTGGATCACCTGGCGGCCAGCCAGGACGATTTCCGACTGCTGATCCGGATGCTGGCCGACACCGATCCCCAGGTGCGCCTCCACGCCCTCCACGCCCTGGCGTGCGACCGCTGCAAGAAGAGCGGGTGTCGGCCAGACAAGGGTGAGGTTCTGCGGCCGGCGATCGCCATCCTCCAATACGACCCGCACAAACAGGTGCGGGCCATGGCGGTGGAGGTGGTGGGACGCTGGGCCCACACCGACCGGGCGGCGGCAACCGCTCTCATCGAGTGCCGTGACCGCGACCCCGATCCCTCGGTCCGCAAGAAGGCCAAGTGGTACGCGCCCGGCGGCACCATCTACCGCAAGCGGGCGCCTCGGGGCCGGGCCGCCTAAGTCACTGAGGCGTCCGTTAGGCGGCGGGCTTCTCGAACACCGCCACCTGGTTGGTGCTGGCGGAGGTGAACGGCTCTCGGCGCCACCCGGCCCAACGGTGCTTGAGGCGCATGCCGGCCACCCGTGCCATCAAATCCAGCTCGGCGGGCCACACGTAGCGGTAGGGGGCCGAGAAGCGCACGAACCGGCCCTCAAGCGTCACCCAGTGGTGGGACGAGAGGATCTGGCCCACCAGGTCGTCGTAGGTGTCGATGCCGACCCGGCCCTCCTCCATGGTGAACACGCGGGCCACCTCGCCCTCGACCGGCGGCTTGGGCACGCCCACCTCGACGACGAAGCATCCACCGGGCTCGAGGTGGGCGGCGGCGTTGGCGAAGACGGCCACCTGCTCGTCCTGGGTGGTGAGGTTCATGATGGCGTTCCACACCAGGTACACCAGCTTGAAGTCGCCCGCGACCCGGGCCGTCGTCATGTCACCGATCGTGACGGCGAGGTCCTGGCCGCCGGGTTTCGCCCGCAGTTGGCGGGCCATGTGGGGCGACAGCTCGATCCCCGAGACGGTGATGCCCCGCCCGGCAAGGGGAAGGGCGACCCGTCCCGTGCCGACGGCGAGCTCGAGGGCGGGGCCGCCTCGGGCCAGCTCGAACAGCAGGTCGACAGTAGGTACGAGGAGGTCGGGCTCGAACATGGCGGCCGAGGCGGCGTCATAGGTCTCGGCCACGTCGCGGCCCCAGACCGTGGAAGGCATGGCGCAGGCTGCCAATCGTCGGCCGTGGTCAGCCACCGAATTTCTCCAACCACGGACCTCGGTTCTGACGGAACCGACCAAACACGAAAAATGGCGCCCCAGTTGGTACCGTCTGCCCGGCGGAAGGGGGAGGCCCGGTGGAACCTTTGGCAGCTGGCGCAGGCCCACAGCCGGTCGAGGTGGCCTTCGCCGGCCCCGAGGCCCAGCGACGGCTGACCGTCGCCTTCCGCATCTTCCTCCTCATCCCCCACGCCATCGTGCTGTTCTTTCTGGCCATCGCCGTCTACGTGGTGGCGGTGGCGGCATGGTTCGCCGCCCTGGCTCTCGGGCGGGTGCCGGAGGGGTTGGCCAACTTCATCAGCGGAGTGGTCCGGTACACGACCCGCGTGTACGCCTACGGGTACCTCCTGACCGACCGCTACCCACCATTCTCGCTCGACGCCGTGGAATATCCGGTTCAGGTGTCCACCTTCCCCGGCCGCCTCAACCGGCTGGCGGTCCTGTTCCGCATCATCCTGATGATCCCGGCCTACATCGTCACCACCGTGGTGATCGGCGGCGTCGGCGTCGTCATGTTCTTCGCCTGGCTGATCGTGCTGGTCGCCGGGCGCATGCCGGTGTCGCTCCACCAGGCCATCGCCGCCGTCCTGCGCTACGAGGTGCGCTACTACTCGTACGTGGCGCTGGTGAGCGCCGCCTACCCCGACCGCCTCTTCGGCGACGATCGCGCGCCCACCCCGCCGGCGGAGGACTCGGCGGCGACGCCCGCCCCCCTCCTGCCGCCCCCAGCCGCGCCGGCACCGCTGGCCTCCCGCCTGGTGCTGACGGCGGCGGCCAAGCGGATCATCGTGCTGTTCCTGGTGCTCGGAGCGCTCCCCTACGCCGGCTCCATCGCCGTGTCCGCCGCCACCGGGGGCTCGGTCAACCGGGTGGAGACGCTCAACCAGCTCAACGGCGACTACTCGCAGCTGTCGCGGGCGGTGGCTCAGTTCCAGACCACCAGCCGTGACTGCTCCGGCACCGCCGGGATCTCCTGTGCCCAGGGCGCGGCGCGGGACCTGGGCCGGGCCTTCTCGACTTTCGCCCAGCAGGTCCAGTCCCTCGACGTTCCCGCCCTCGACCAGCCCGACGCCAACCGGCTGGTGAACGATTCAAACCAGCTGGCCGGAGTGCTCGAACACATGGGGTCGGCGGCGAGCGAAGTGGAGTACCTGGCCCTGGCCCGGCAGTTCCAGACGACCGCCTCCAGCTTCGACAGCGACTACCAGACTCTCGGCCAGGACCTCCTCACCGGATGACGCCGGCCAGGGCGACGAGGAGCATCGCCTGGGCGTTGAACATGGCGTGGGCGGCCATCGAGGTTCCCAACCTCCCCGTCAGGTGGCGCACGGTGCCGAGGGCGACGCCGGCGGCCGCCACGCTCCAGGCGTAGAGCAGCGAGATCGGCCCCACCCATCCGATCAGGTGGGCGGCGCCGAAGATGAGCGAGGTGACGGCGATACCGGTCACCGCACCCCACCGGGCCACCAACCTGGTCTGGACCAGGCCGCGGAAGAAGAGCTCCTCCACCACCGGCGCTCCCACACACGTGGCCAGCACCAGGACCGTCCAGCCCACCGGGCCGCTGGTCAGGTTGGAGAACGTCTGCTGGTCGACCGACCGGTGATGGTGGAGGAGGAACACCGAGAACGGAGCGGCGGCGGCGGTCGCCATGGCTCTGCCGGCCAGCGAGGCGGCGAAGCCGAAGGCGACATCAACGGTCCTGAACCGAAGGAAGAAGTCTTTCCGCAGCGACCCTTGCCCGCGGCGCCGGCTGACCAGCCAGACGGCACCCACCAGTCCCAGCCAGAGTCCGACCTCGGATATACCGAACTCGGCGACCAGTCCGCCCGGCTTGCCCGTGGCCCACAACGCCACCTGCACGAGGATGCCGAGGCCGGCACCGACCGCGAATCCCAGCACGGCCATCCCCAGGCCCGGAAGGCTGGTGGGAGCGGGCCGTGCCACCTGCGGAGGAGCAGCCCATTCGACGGCGCTTCCCCCCGCCCCGGTGACCTGCCAGCTCCACTCATCCCCGTCCCACCACCGCCAGCGGGCCGTGCCGTCCGGGTCCGGGTACCAACCTGGCGTCGCCGGCGCGTCCCCGGCGTTGCCAGCTTCGAGGCTCACCATCGCCGCGGCGGGCGGCACACCCACTGGTCGGACGGCCTTCACCACGACCGTGCGGAACATCAGGTCGATCAGGTTCTGTCGGCGTCTCGTCCAGAGGCAGAACAGGTCGGCGACGATGCCGGGGACGACGAACAAGGTGTAGAGCGCCACCCGGGTGAGGAACCGGCCCAGCGCCCGCAGGCGGCCCACGGGGTCACCGGTCCTGGCGTCCTGCAGGCGGATGCCGAGGGCCATGGCTCCGAGCGTCTGTCGGGATAGCACGCTGAAGTAGGCACAGACGGCGACACCCCACCCGGCGAAGATCAGCCCGGCAGCCAGCCCGGAGACGCCTTGGTGGCCGGGCCGGAGGATCTGCTGCCGATTCGAGCCCAGCCCGGCGAGGCTCAACGCCGTCACCAGCGGCACGAAGCAGACCCCCGCATCCACCAACCAGCCGGCGGCCCGGAGCCACAGACCGGCGGGATCCTCTTCGGTCACCGGGACGACACCTCCGGTGCGGGGAGCGTCGTAGCTGGTCACCGGAAGGACCCGCTGGAGGAGGGGCGGGACTCAGAGGCGGTGGCCCGCACCAGGACGCCCCGCTTGGTCAAGGCCAGGGGCACCTCGACCTGCTCCGCCCTCTCGGCGGGGATGAAGTGGTGGCGGCAGTAGCTCCTCACCTCCTCGCGGTCGTTGAGGACCACCAGCTTCTCGTCCCAGCGCTGGACCTCGGCGTCCTCGAACACTCGCCCGACTAGTAACGCGGCCTCCTCGGCGTCGAACGAGGTTGGCGGGTACCCCTCGGGGACCAGCTCGGGGTCGTTGGTCCTCGCCGCGGTCGAGGCGTAGTAGGTCCCTCCGGGCCGCAGCACTCGCTGGGCCTCGGCGATCGCCGGCACCGGATCGTCGAGGTGATAGAGGCACCAGAGGTGAGTGACCTCGGCGAATGACCGGTTGCGAAACGGAAGGGCGTTCATGTCGGCCTGGACCACCGGCCGGTGGGGATTGCCCGCCAGCTGGGTCATGGAGGAGTCGACACCGACCCAGGCCACTCCGGGCTTCAGCACGGAAGCGAGGCGTCCCTCGCCACAGCCGATGTCGAGCACCGGTCCGGACAGCGACGGGGCCACCAGGTCGTGAACGTCCTGGGCGGGCTTCCAGGCCCGCCAGCGTCCGGGGTCCGAGTCGTAGTCGGGGGACGCGGCTGTCATCCTCTGCATTCTGCCCCTAGCTCGTGGCGGTTGCGCCGGTACAGGTCGGCGTCACCGATGCCAGAAGTCCTGCTCCTGTGAGTAGAACGACGCGACCGGCTGGGTGGTAGCCGCCCAGTAGCCGTAGGGGAAGGCGAGCCACCCGTAGTCGCGTTGCAGCGCGCCGGTCCGGCGGGCGTCGGGGTTGGCCACCGGGTCGACGGGCCCGGGCGAAACGCAGACGGCGGCGCACCACACGGGCGGAGCGACGCGAAAGGTGGCCGAGCGCCGGGGGTCGGTAGGAAACGTCCTCCCCCACTCGCCCTGGGGAACGTGCTGGTCGATGCTCGACAGGGCGGCCGCCAAGGCTCGTTGGTCGGTGTGGTCGTAACGGAACCAGTGGGGGTCTGCCGTGTTCAGGTAGGTGGCCCCGACGATGTCGGTTTCGTGTTGGGTAGGGAGGCGGAAGCGGAGTAGCCGCGCCTCTTGGATGGCCCAGGTGGCCGACCGAGGTGTGACCTGGCCGTCACCGAGATCGAAGACGATGCGGGCCGACCGGGATCCGATCCACAGCTGGACCGTGTCGGCCGGCCCGCACCCGGTCGGCCCGCAGCGCGTCGGGGTGGGCTGGCCGGGCATCGAGCGGGCCCGCAGCACTCCGATCAGCTTCGCCGGGCCGACGGCAGGATCTGCAGTCCCCATGTCGTCCAGGAACTGGCGCCATGAGTCCAGTCGCTGGGCCGCGCAGGTTGCCGTGCGTGGACCGGCGAAGGGTTGGGGCAAGGGCGGGCGTTCGCCGGCGCCGGCGTCCAGGCCGTGCCCGTCGCAGTATCCGCTGCCCTCGCCTTGGGTGAGCAGGACGAAGACGTTGTAGTGACGGTCGTCGACCATCGACCACACGCTGAACTCGTCGTCGGGATGAGGAATGACCACATAGCGGATGGGCAGCCCCGACCCGCCGGAGGCGTGGGGCGAGCTGCAGGCGGCCGTGCCCATCAGCATGACAGTGACGACCATCACCTCGACGAGATGGAGCAGACGACCCCGCCGCACGGCTCGATATTAGGAATGCCCCGTCGGTGGGTAGCTTCGCTCGGTGCCGAGGGACCAGCTGCGGGCGGTGGCCGAGGACTATGACCGCCGGTCGGACCGTTGGGAGCGGGTGTACTCGGGCGGGTCGCTGCACGACTCGGTGATCCAGCAACGTCTACAGGCCGCCCTGGCCGCCCTCTCCGAGCAAGCGGGGGGCGCGGTCCTCGACGTGGGGTGCGGCGCCGGCCAGCTGGTGTCCGCCGTCGCCGGCCGGGGTCGGCCCGGGTGGGGATGCGACATCTCGCACCGTCAGCTACAACTGGCCAGCCGGCGCCTCTCCTTCGCAGTCACCCCGAACGGGGCGGCCCCGGCCGCCTTGTGCCGGGCGGACGCCGCTGCCCTGCCGTTCGTCTCGCAGCGCTTTGCCGGGGTGACGGCCCTCGGCTGCATCCAATACCTGACCGACCCGACCGCGGGCGTCGCTGAAATGGCCCGGGTAGCCCGGCCGGGGGGAACGGTCGTCGCCACGGCGCCGAACCTGCTCCGGTTGTCGATCCTGCTGGACCCCCTCGGCGCGCTGCGCCAGCGCCTGCACCCTCAGCACTCCGGCTACCGCCGACGGTTGTTCACCCGACGGGGCTTCCGCCGCCTCCTAGAGAGGTCCGGGCTGCGGGTCGTCCGCATCGACGGAGTCGGCTTCGGACCCCTGTCCGTTCTCGGGTGGCCTCTGATGACGGAGCGAGCGGCCGTGCGGCTCGATGCCGCCCTGCGCCGGAGCCTCCCCGTGTTCCTGGCCAGCGCGCTCGGTTCCGAGCTCGTCGCTGTGGCCACCCCGAGAGATCCGCCTGGGGCGGATGGCAAGTGACGATCGACTCGTTCGCCCGCCCAGCACCGCCGCGCCGACCAGGGGAGGCTCGACGGCCGTCTCCACCAGTCGCCACCCGGCTGCCGCGCCGGCTGCGCCTGCCGCCCCGGCGCCGGAGGCGGCGAGAACGGCGATGATCGTGGCCTCACGCACCCCGAGGCCACCGGGCACGATTGCCACCAGGCCGGCCAAGTACCCGAGGCCAACGGCGCCGACCACGGACCGGAAGCCCGGCCCCACCACCGTCACCATCTGGAGAAGGCACCACAAGCCGGTCGCCCTCAGCAGGACCTTCGACTGGTGGGCCAAGACAAAGGCGCCGCCGACCGCGCCGCCCAGCCCCGACAGGTCGACCTCCGAGCGGGAGCCGAGGCGGCGAGCGGCCAGCCCGGACAGCCCGGCGAAACCAGCGGCCGAGCCGACCAGGCCGGTGACCGCCGCGCCCACCCCGACCAGGCCGGGCAACACCAGCAGCCCGGCCACGCCGGCCGTGGCTCCGGAGGCGACCAGCTCGGCGACGGTTGTCCCCGCCACCCGCCGGCGCGACATCCCCGCCCGGCCCCCCACCACCACCCGGGCGGGAAGCGATCCCAGTCCGGTCGGCAAGAACCGGGCCAACTGGCCGACCCAGAAGACTCGCGTCCTCGTGCGCCAACCGGAACGATCCCCGCTGCGCTCCATGAGGACGGTCCAGGCGCCCGACATCACCAGGTCGGCGGCGACCCCGCACGCCGCCGCCCCGGCGACCCAACCCCACCCCCAGCGGAGATGCACGGCGCCGGCCTGCTGCCACCGGTCGACCAGCACCCAGGCCAGGGAGCCGGCCGCGCCAACCAACGCGACAATCCCGACGACGCGCGTCCACCGCCCGCGTGCCATCAACCGACACTACCGGGACACCAAATGACCCAGCCCGGGCGTCTCATCGCCAGCGGCCACGAGGCCGACATCCACCAGTGGTCGCCGGGCGAGGTGATCAAGCTGTGGCGAGACCCTTCGGCCACCGCCCGGGCCGACCGTGAGGCCGCCGTCCTGCGAGTGGCGGCGTCCGCCGGATTGCCGGCGCCCGCAGTAGTCGACCGGGTCGATGTCGCCGGCCGGCCCGGGCTCGTCCTCCAGCACATCGCTGGGGTCGACTTGGCCGCCCAGGTCCGACGACGACCTTGGCGAGTACGGGCAGCGGCCCGCGTCCTGGCGCGCTCGCACGCGCGCATCCACCAGGTAATCCCTCCCGCCTGGCTTCCGTCGCTGGCCGAGCTGATCGTCGCCAAGATCTCCCGCTCGCCGCTGGTCGACGAGGAGCTCCGTCGAAGGACCATCGAGGCGCTCGCCGCGCTGGACGAAGGTGGGGAGGCCAGCGGCCGGCTCTGTCACGGGAACCTGCACCTGGCCAACATCGTCATGGGCAGACAGGGCCCGGTGCTGCTCGACTGGGCCGACGCCGCCCGCGGCGACCCGGACAGCGAGGTGGCCCTGACCCTCGTGCGCTATCGGGTCGCCCGCTCAGGTGGTCGCAAGCCCTTGCCGGCCCCCGTCGACGCCGCCGGGCGCCACGTCCTGCGGCGCGCCTACCTCCGCGCCTATGAAGAGCAGCGATCACCGGACCCCCACCGCCTCGCCACCTGGCAGCGGGTGCGGGCGGTCGAGCGGATCACGGAGGGCAACCCCCACGAAAAGAGGATCCTCACCGCCATCGCCCGGCCGGAGACCCGCTGAGGCCGCTGGGTCGTGACGAGCAGCTCAGGGAAGGCCGCCGTCGTCGAACACCTCGGCCATCCGCCGCTCAGAGCCGGTGAGGTCGTCGGGGACGGCGGTGACGAAGCTCCAGTGGTTGCCGACCGGGCGGCGCTGGAACCGGACCGGCCCCATTCGAATCGCCCCGGCGGTCAGCGCCGGGTGACCTCGGCCCGGTCTCGGGGCACGGGCTCTTCGCCGGGCCGGCCGTAGGCCCAGACGTAGACCAGCCGCCCCGGCTCGGGCACGGCGATGGTGATCGCCATAGGAAAGGCGCCCTCGCCGCTCATGGTGAATTCGCCGGGGGCGGTCTCGTGGAGCACGGTGACAGTGTCGGCATGAGAGTGGGCGGTAACGAGGATGGCGCCGCCCCCATGAACCCGGCCGATGATGGCGTGCTCGATGTGGGGCTGGATCCGCTCCGGATTGGTGGGATCGAACGTCTCGTAGTCGATGGCCACACCGACACCACCGGGTAGTGGCGTCACGACGATCCGGGCCGCCTGCCCTTCGGGCTGATGGCGATCCTCGGACGGATCCCGTCCGACCCCGAGGTACACCCCGGGGTTGTCGATCAGGTCCTCGACGATGCTCATCGCGGGAATGTAACCGGCCTCGGTCAACGGGGCCCTCCGGTTGCCAGCGCCTCGACCGCCGCCACCGCGGGCCCAGGATCGGGTTCGATCTTCACCGGCGCGGCCGTGGCCAGCGCTTGCTCGACGGCTGAGGCGATCGTCTCCGGTTGAGCCCGCGGGTCCAGAACGGTGCCGGCGCCCAGGCGGGCGACGGCCCGGGCGTTGTCGGGCTGCTCGCGGGCCAGGGGAAGGCACACCATGGGAACGCCGTGAGCCAGGCCGGCGACCACCGAGCCGAGGCCGGCATGGGTCACGAGGAGCCGGGCGTGGGGCAACAGGGCCGAATGCCTGACGTAGCCACACAGCACGACGTTCTCGGTCGCCGGCAGCGCGCCGGGCTCGAGGTAGGCGGGCAGGGTCACCACCGCTCGGACCGGCAGACGGCGCAGTGCGGTCACTATCCGCTCGAGGAGGCTCGCCTCGCCGGCGGGGTCTCCGGCGGTGCCCACCGAGACCGCCACCAACGGAGCGTCGCCGGGCGGAGGCCGCCAGCCGGCGTCCTCCCCCGGCCCTTCAAACAGAGGACCGGCGTACATCACGTTCCGGGGAATCGGGCCGGGCTCGTCGAGCTCGGCCGGGGCGGCGACCAGAACCAGGTCGGTGGAAGCCAGCAGATCACCAAAGGAGCCAACGGCGGCCAGCCCGACACCGGTCCCAGCACGTCGAGCCCCGCCCGCTGCAGCCGCTCGGTCAGCGCCTCCCCGGCCAGCGCTCCAACCCGGTGGCCCCGAGCCGATAGATGGTCGGCCAGGCACAGGAGTGGATTGACGTTCCCTCCCCCCGCCCAGGTCACCATCAGGAACGAGCCGCTCACACCGCCATGTTGGAGCCTCCGGTCGGGTGGGGCCACCGCCCTGGCCCGTCGCCCGCGCCCAGGGGTCGGTCGGACCGTTTCTGGGCTGGGAACCCGGGCGAGCCACCTAGATTCCGGCCATGCGCTTCGGACTGGATGTGGCCCAGCAACGGATGCCGTGGGACGAGGTGGTCAGCCGGGTGAGGTTCGCCGAGGAGCTGGGCTTCGACGGCGCCTGGGGATTCGACCACCTCCAGCCCATGTATGGCGATGGGCCCGGTGAGACGTTCGAGGGGATGACGACACTGGCTGCCCTGGCCGGGGCCACCACCCGCATCCGGCTCGGGCTCCTGGTCACCGGGGTGACCTACCGTCACCCCTCGGTGCTGGCGGCCCAGGCCCTGACCGTCGACCATGCGTCGCACGGTCGCCTCGAGCTGAGCCTCGGAGCGGCCTGGTTCGACAAGGAGCACCAGGAGCTCGGTATCTCCTTCCCGCCGACGTCGGTGCGCTTCGACCTTCTGGAGGACGCCCTCGAGATCATCACCCGCCTGTTCACCGGTGAGGCCGTCTCCTACGAGGGAAGGGTGGTCTCGCTCAAGGACGCCCGACTCCGGCCGCTGCCCGTACAGCAGCCTCACCCGCCGATCTGGGTCGGGGGCAACGGGCCCCGACGGACCCTGCCACTGGTGGCCCGCTTCGCCGACGTGTGGCATGCGTGGGGAACGCCGAACGCCCTGCAGGAGGCCAACGAGCGGCTCGACAAGCTGGCCTCCGAGGCCGGGCGCGATCCGGCGGCGATCATGAGAGCCAGCTCGCTGTCCCTGGACGACATGGACACCGCCCGCCGCCACGCCGCCAAGTGGCGCGACGCCGGATACGGGTACCTCGTGTGCGGGTGGCCCGAGGCGGGACGCTCCCAGGTGGAGCGGTTCGCCCGCGAGATCATGCCCGAGTTCACCAGGTGACAGAACCGGCCGCAGAGGGCCGGGCGGCGTGGGCCGTTCGCTCGGCAACCGCGGTCGACCGCGACTCCATCCTCCGGCTGGTCGAGGCGGCGTTCACCGGGCCGGACCACGATGCTGCCGACGAGGTGGCTATCGTGGCCGAGACCTGGTCGCTGGGGAAGGCGATCGAGGATCTCGAGCTGGTCGCGGAAGGCAATGGCTCGATCGTGGGCCACGTCCTCGGGGCGAGAGGTGACGTCGGTGGCGACGCCGTCCTGGCCATCGCCCCTTTGGCCGTCGCCCCCGCCCACCAGCACCAAGGCGTGGGCTCCGCCCTCATGACCGAGCTGCTCAGCCGGGCCGACAGGCAGGGGTGGCCGGCGGCGGTGCTGCTGGGAAGCCCGGCCTACTACCGGCGCTTCGGGTTCGAGCCGGCGGGGCCGCTCGGGCTGGTGTACGAACCCGTCGGGCCGGACAGCCCCTACTTCCAGGTCCGCCGCCTGTCCTCGTTTCCCCACGCGCCCCGGGGCGTCGTCCGCTACTGCTGGGAGACAGCGGAGGGGTAGCGGCGCCGGCAAACGCCGGGGCGTGTCAACGCTCCTCCACGGCGGCGGCGGCGGTGATGAGACGGTCGACGTCGGTGCCCTCCACCCGAGCGGTGAGGCCGCCGGGGAGGTCGACGTCGACGTAGGAGGCGGTGGGGTCGAGCACCAGGAGACCCGCACGGCCGGCGCCGAGCTCGACGGCAACGGCGGTTGGAGGCGGCTGGCTGAGTTCGCCCTGCTCGAGGTCGAGTAGGTCGGGACCGTCCACGAAGTGGCTGACCACCACGGTGGTGGGCCCGTCCGGTCCGAAGGTCGTCTCCGCCTGAGCGCCGACCGAGGTGTAGCCGGGGGGTGGGGGCAGGTACAGCCGGAGGCTCGGCATCTCCTGGGGCGTGACCGGCAGCACCGTGGTCGTGCCGTCGGTGCCCGGCGCCAGGGCGCCGCTCACCGGCGAGGGCAGGAACGCCGTCGGCGGCAGGTGGGGGTCGATGGTCAAGGCGGTCGCCGTGCGGGTGCGGACCAGCCGGCCGCCGGAGGTCCACTCCTCGCGCAACACGAGGCCATGGGCCTCGACGCAGAGGTCGGCGTGGTCCTGATCGGTCGGTCGGGTGAGTGGGGAGCCGAGGGGCTTGCCGGTGCGGACGATCGTGCATCGTCTGCCCGTCACCACATCAGTCCCCGCCACGCCGGCGAGCCGTCGTTGCAAGGCGGCGCGCAGCGCCCACCCGGCCTGCTGGTCTCCGGCGGCCCGGTGGGCGCCGGCGGCGATCGGCACCCAGTGCCCGGTGGGCGAGGTCACATAGGCGTAGGAGCCCGAGGCGTTGCTGACCAGGCCGCTGACGAGGCGCCCGTTTCCGTCGCGGGACTCGTATCGGCCGAGGAACGGGCGCGACTCGGTGCGGGTCTCGGCGCCGCTCGGACGGCCCAGGACCTCGACGGCGTACTGGATCCGGTAGGACGACAGCGGCAACGGCGGGGGCAGGCTTCCCCCGAGGGGCACTCCCCCGCTGGTTCGGAGAAGCACCACGGCCGCTACCACCGCTCCCACCAAGACGACGCCAGCCGGCACAAGCCAGGTCCGTCGCCGCCACCGGCTCCGCCGTTTGACGGGCCGGGTCGGGGCCGGAGGGCTCACCGAGTGGAGGTTCGGCCCGACCGGGTGGCGGCGGCCCGCTTGGTGGCGGGGCGCCGGGTGGTCGGCCGCCGGGCTTTGGCTGCGCCGTTGCCGGAGCGCTCGATGGCGGCCACGTTGCTGCCCAGATACGACGCCACCACCTGAGGGTCCGCCAGGACCGCGTCCGGGGGTCCCTCGGCGATGACCGAGCCGGTGTCCATCGCCACCAGCCGGTCGGCGAGCGAGCGCATGAGCGGCATGTCGTGCTCGATGATCAGGATGGAGCACGACAGGTGCTCCTGCACCCGGCGCAGGACGGGTCCGAGCGCCTCCGCCTCGCGCTGGGCGATGCCGGCCGAGGGCTCGTCCAGCAGGAGAACCTTGGGACGGGCCGCCACCATGACGGCGAGCTCGACGAGCCGGCGAGACCCGGTCGACAGCTCGGCCGTGAACTTGTCGCGGAACGCCCCGAGGTTCAGCAGGCTGATGATGTCTGCGACCTCCGAGCCCATATCCGCCTCGGCGTCCTTCACGTCGGCCAGTCCGAACACGGCGTGCAGTGCGCCCGGCGCGTTCACCCGTTCCCCGATGGCGACAGACACCGTCTCGGCCACGGTGAGGCCGGGCCACAGGCGGGCATCCTGGAAGGATCGGCCCAGGCCCGCTCTCGCCCGGAGGTGCGCCGGTCGGTCGGTGACGTCGTGACCCAGCAGCTCGACCCGACCGCCGTCATTGGCCACATGACCGGAGATCATCTCGAACAGGGTCGTCTTCCCCGCCCCGTTGGGGCCGATGAGCCCGAGGATCTCCCCCTCTCGCAGCTCGAGGGCGACGTCGCGCACCGCGGTCACGCCGCCGTAGCGCTTGGTCAAGCCCCGGGTGGAGAGCACCACCGGACCCGACGGACGGGCCCGGCGCGCCCGGCGGCCAGCCGGCTTGGACCCGTTGGTCTCACCATCGCCCAGCCCGGCGGCGGTGCCGTGGAGGTACACCGCCCGCAGGATCTCGTCGCGGGCCAGCAGCTCGGCGGTGGGGCCGGTGAAGCGGACCTCGCCCTTCTCGAGGAACACCGCCCGCTCGGCCAGCTGCAGGGCGATGTTGACCGACTGCTCGACGAGGATCACCGTGGTGCCGTTGGCGTGAATGGCCCGGACGATCTCGAGAAGTCGCTCCACCACGGTCGGGGCCAGGCCGAGGGAGAGCTCGTCGATCATTAGGAGTCGGGGCCGGGACAGGAAGGCCTGGGCCAGGCTCAGCATCTGCTGCTCGCCGCCCGACAGGCTGCCGGCCGCCGTGTTCCACCGCTGCCGGAGAACGGGGAAGTAGCCGAGGACCTTGTCGGTGGCTTCCTTCAGGTAGGCGGTGTCGCGCCGGTACATCCACGCCGCCACCTTGAGGTTCTCGGCCACCGTCAGGGTGGGGAACACTCCCCGGCCGCCGGGCATGTGCGACAGGCCCAGGGCCACCACCTGGCGGGGCTCGGGGGTGGTGATGTCGCGCCCGTCGAACAGGATCGCCCCGGCAGTCGGAGTGAGCAGACCCGAGATCGCCTTCAGCAAGGTGGACTTCCCCGACCCGTTGGTGCCCAGCAGGGCCACCAGCTCGCCGTCGGCCACGTCGAGGTCAACGCCGAAGAGGACCTGGACCCCGTCGTATCCGGCGTCCACCCCTCTCACCATGAGGAGCTTGGCCCGCCCTTCGGCTCGGGCCCGCAGGGCCTCGGCCCGGGTCAGGGTGTAGGCCCTGAGCCGTTCGATCTCGCGGTTGAGGTGGGGACCGGCCGAGGCGAGGATGAGGGCGCCGATCATGAACACCGGCACGAAGACCAGCAGCCCCATGCGGATCCCCGCCTTGTCGGCGACCGCCCCGGCGATCGGCAGCACCGGCACGCCGAGCAGGATCCACAGCGAGCCGCTGGCGAAGCCGAGCGTGCGCATGTGGGGCGGGACGGCCAGGGAGATGACGGAGAAGATCCCCGGGATCAACGATGACAGCACGGCGGCGTAGAGGAACTGGAAGGCGAAGGCGACCCACAGCGTCGGGGCCAGGGCAAAGCCGGCCAGGCACACCGCGGCCCCCGCTCCGCTGAGCCCGATGTAGACCATCGAGCGTCCGGGGTCGCGGGCCACGACCCGCTGGACGAGGAAGAAGGCGACGACCAGCCCGGCCAGCTCCCCCGGCTGGACCAGCGCCTGCAGGAACCCCCGGCCGGCCGCGCTGACGTGGAACTGGCGCTGGTAGAGGAGGCTGGTGAGGGAGGTGATGCCGATGAACCCGCCGGCCAGGAAGGGCAGCGAGAGGTAGATCCGCTTGGCCGCCCGTGTGTTCCACAGGGTGCGGAAGGTCTGGCTGAACGAGACCGGCTCCTCCTCGATGGCCGCGGTGACGTCGTCGGCTCCCATGGCCCGGCGCTCGTGCAACCCCCTGACCGGCTCCCAGAGCCGCAAGCCGCCCGCCACGAAGAACAGCGACGGCACGGCGATCACCAGGAACGGGATCTGCCACGGCAGGAAGAGCACCAGCACGCCTACCAGGGCAGGACCCAGCGCCATGAGGGCGACGACCCCGGCGCGGTGGGCGTAGTAGACGCGAGCCCGCACCTCGAGGGGGTAGTAGTCGGCGATCAGGCTGTTCTGGGTGGACGTGAAGGCACCGCCGGTTCCCACCCCAATGCGCGCCACCACCAGCAGGGCCACGCTGCCGGCCAGGCCGGCGACGCCGGTGAGGGCGGAGAAGGCGGCGAAGATGAGCAGCCCCAGCGAGGCGATCCGCATGCGACGCACCCGGTCCCCGTAGTAGCCGACCGGTATGTCGAGGAGCAGGAAGAAGGGGGCGGCCACGGCGACGACGGCGGTGAAGGCGGTGTAGCTGAGGTGCAGGGAGCTCTTGATCTCGGGGCCCAGCACGTTGAACGCCGACAGCTCGAACTGCACCATGCCGGCCAGACCGATCAGCACCACCAGCGGTGCGAGAGGCGCCGGGTGGGTTATGCGCCGGGGGTCCCACCTCTTGAATGCGGGGTCGGCCCCCAGGCCCGACTCCACGCGCGGCACATCGGCCGGAAGGGTCTCGGCGGCGACGTCGGTCATTCCGCCCCCCTTCTGCGGCGCGGGGTGCCACCGGCGGCGGCCCCGACGGGCTCGGGCTCGTGCCCGTTGGCCGATCCGTTCGTCGAGGCGGCCCCGGCCAATATGTCGCCGACGCCGACCCTCTCCTCGACGCGTAGGTCGGCCACGAGGCTGGGCACGATGATGTTGCGGCGAAGGGCGACCCGGCGGAGCAGCCCGTCGCGGGCCCGGTAGACGAGACCCCCGAGGCCCTCGGGGAAGAACAGCAACAGCACCAGGATGCCGGCACCGCTGGCGAGGAAGGAGAAGCCGCCGGACAGGAAGTACTGGGCGCCGAACACGTAGACGGCCCCGAGAATGACGCCGGGAATCGAGCCCAGGCCACCGATGACGACCATCGAGAACAGAGCGATGCTGGTGTCGGCCGAGAACGAGTTCGGGTACACCCCGTGCTGGTGCACGACGAACAGGGCTCCGGCCAGCCCGGCGAGAGCACCGGACACCATGAAGGCGGTCAGCTTCAGCCTGGTCGTGTCGACCTTGGCCGCCCTGGCGGCCGGCTCGTTGTCGCGGGTGGCGATGAGGGCCCGTCCCACCCGGCTGTGCCGTAGGGAGCGGACCGCCCCGACGGCGAGGACCAGAGCGACCAGGGTGGCGTAGTACATCTGCCAGTCCTGATCGAGGGGCAGTCGGCCGAACAGGTTCGGCCGCGAGACGTCGGACTGGACGAACCAGGGGAGGTAGACGCCGTTGAGGAAGTACTCAGAGGCGCTCACCCCGAAAGCCAAGGTGGTGACGGCCAGGAACGGCCCCTGGATCCTCAGGGCGGGCAGCCCGATCAGCAGGGCCACCAGGGCGGCGGTGGCCATGCCCGCCGCCAGGGCCAGGAAGAAGTCCCACCCGTGGCGACCGTACAGCAGGGCGGTGGTGGCTCCACCGAAGCCGGCCAGGGCGAACTGGCCGAGCGAGATCTGACCGGCCCACCCGGTGAGCACGAGGAGGGACAGCCCGACGATGGCGTAGATGAGGACGAGGGCGGCCAGGTAGGTCTGGCTGGTGCTGAGGATCACCGGCACGGCCACGGCCACCGCCGCCACGATCAGCTGGAACAGCCGGATGCCCGCCCGCACCTCGGGAAGGCGGCGCAGCTCGTTGGGTATCGGGCGGACCTCGCGGATCGCCTTCCAACTCGACAGGCTGGCCCCCACCACCCGCGAGATGGCCCCTTTCTGGGCCAGCAGGGCGACGACCACCACCGCCACCAGGCTGGCGTCGACGAGGGTCGTGTTCGACGAGGTCCAAGTGGCGAGGGTGTCGAACACGCCGATGCCGAGGGCGGCCATCACCGTTCGGGGCAGGTTCTCCATCCGGCCGATGACGGCGGCGGCGAGGGTCCGCAGGAGCAGGGCGTTGCCCCCACCGGAGACGCTGCCGAAGGAGTTGAAGCCCAGCACCGGCACTCGCAGGATGACGGCCAGGGCGGAGAACAGCCCGGCCAGTCCCCACACGATCATGTCGAGGCGGTTCACCGGCACCCCGAGCAGGGTGGCCCGCTCGTTGTTCTCGGCGGCGGCGCGGATGGCCACCCCGTAGGACGTCAGGCGCAGAAAGGCGCTCAGCCCGGCGGCTACCGCCACCACGGCCACGATCGCCACCACGTGGTTGGCGGTGAACACGACCGGATAGACGCTGAAGTGGGCCGAGAACGGGGTGCTGAACGTGCGGTGGTTGTTGGCCTTGAGGGTCAGGTAGGCCGGGATGATCAGGGCCAGCCCGGAGAGGATCTGGGCCAGCCCGATGGTGGCCACCGTCAGGATCAGCCGGGGGCTGTTGCGGAAGCGCCGGACCACCAGCACGTTGATGGCCGCCCCCATGGCCAGGGCGAGGATCAGGCCGACGGCGACAGCGAGGAAGTAGTTCACCCCCCACTGCACGACCAGCTCGATGGCCACGACGGCGGCGACCACCCCGACCTCAGCCTGGGCGAAGTTGACGATGCGGTTGGCCCGGTAGATGAGCACCAGGCCGGCGGCGACCAGGGCGTAGAACGCCCCGAACACCAGGCCCATCACGACAATGCCGGCCGGCAGCCCGCGGGGCAGGAGGCGGGCCAGGACCCCCCACGCCAGCAGGAACCCGGCCACCCACGTGAACGGCCAGACGGGGCGGCCCTCGACCAGGCGGGCCAGGGTCGGCGGAAGCCGCACGGCGGACCAGGGACTCATCGGGCCACCCCTACTGAGGATCGTTCGGGGGGTAGACGGGCGGGTCACCGGTTGGGAACTGGCCGAGGCGGAAGCGACTTCCGCCGTACATCTCCACGTAGGTGCCCCGCTTGCCGTCGTAGGGGGACGTTCCGTCCCCGTCCCAGTACACGAGGCGCGAGTCCTCCACGGCCGTGTGGGTTATGCCGGGGGTGCCGTCCGGGTTGGTGCAGAAGCAGGCGTAGCCGGCGGCGTAGGCCCGGGTGCCGCCGGGCACGGCCGCACCTCCCGGCGGCAGGTGCTCGACCCCGTTGGCCATGTTCCGCGGCGTCAGGATCGGGCCGGCCGCCTGGAGGAACGAGAACACCTGCAGGATGGGCAGATAGCGCAGGCCCGCCCCCTGGGGCAGGTCCTTGCCGGTGATCTTCTTGTAGGTGATGCCCGCCTCGGAGTTGGGACCGGCCAGGTTGCTGGTCGGTCCTAGCTGCGACAGGCCGAACAGGTGCCCGGTCACCTCGGTCGCGTCCCACAGGCGGGGGACGGTGTCGACGTCGTTGAGGGCGGTGCCGATGATGATCCACTCCGGGAAGTAGCCCTGACTCTTGGCCGACTGGGTCAGGAACACCGGCGAGATCGGGTCGCAGGCCAGGACCACGCTGGTGACGCCTTCGGAGTGGAACTGCACGATGGCCTGGGAGGCCTGGTCGGCGAAGCGCGACACGTCCAGGACGTAGTTGAAGGTGTAGCCGGGATTGTCGTGGTACTTGTTCTTGAGGTCGTCCTGAGCGATCTTCACGCACCGCTGGTAGGGCGGGTTGTTGGGGACGTAGGTGCCGAACAGCCGGGTCTTGGCGCGGGTGACCGGGTCGCCCGCCCACTTGGCCGTCTTGTTCATCAGCTGCTTGGCCCCGACCTCGGCGACCATGTGGGAGATCCGCTGGCACTCCATGGTCGTGTTCCACACGAAGGGGTCGAGGCTGCGGTACCACTGCTCGTCGTAGTAGGCGCCGCCGGCGAACTCGACCAGCCCGTACTGGGCGGCGCATTCGGAGAAGGGGCCGCTTCCGGGTGCGCCGCCGCCGCCGAAGCCCCAGCCGTCCTCGCCGTAGGCGTGCATCTGGTTGGCGATGGCGTCGGCGTCGGCGCAGGCCTGGGCCTTGCCCTGGCCGAGGGCCTCCTGGGTGCTGTCGGCGTTCGTCTGGTAGGGCTTGATCACCACCTGGCGGCCGTACAGCTCGAAGGTCTTGTTGAAGTAGTCGATGAAGACCTTGTCGATGGGATCCTCGACCGAGGCCGGGGCCGCCCCCGCCTGAGCGGCGAACTGCTGCACGGCCTGGCAGTTGGCGTTGCACTGGTACTCGCGGTCGGCCAGGACGATCTGGGTGGCGGTGACGCCCCGTGACGTGGCGCCGCCGTTTCCGCCGGAGTACACGCCCTGGCAGGGCGGGGCGTACTCGGACCACGGAATCTGGTGAACCCCCGGCGCGCAGGCGAACCCGCCCCGCGTCGTGCCGGTGCCCACGTTGAGCTTGCCGAGGGGCTGGGTGGCGAGGGCCTGGGCCACGGATGCCGCCGAGCCGGCCCCGCCGACCCCTCCGCCCGCCGAGCCGCCGACACCGCCGGCGCCGGCCGAGCCCGAAGCGTTGGCTCCCAGAGCGCCCGAGCCGGCCGCCCCCTGCCCGTTGGCGGCCGGGCTCTGGCCCGCGCCCACCGTTCCCGTGCCGCCCCCCGCCGAGGTGCCGCCGGACTGGGTCACGACGGTCGGGACGATCGCCGCCACCAGCAGGACACCCGCGGCGATGGCGTAGAGGGGCAGATGGCGACGCAGGTGGACCGCGATACGGACGACCGTGCGCACGAAGGGATCGTCGGGCACCTGGGGCGCCGTCACGGCGTCACCCCCGGCGCGTCAAGACGACTTCCCTGGCCGCCAACCGGTGTGGCGGCGAATCCCCCAGCTGCCAAGGCCCTCACCCCCCGCTTCCGCCTGCGACGAGGACGGGGGGAACATACCGTCACGCCTGACTGGTTCTCCAGTCGGGCCTGACGGCCGGGCGGTCAGCTGGCGAGCAGCTCGGTCAGCTCCCCGTCGGAGCCGAACAGCTTGGCCCTCCACTCGGTGATGAGCTCGGTGGTGTCGCGGTCGTTGGGGTGAAAGCCGCGCCGGTTGTACTGGAACAGCTGGCGGATGGCGGCGGGCCGGGTGAAGGGAGACCGGCGCAGCCTCCAGACGCTGCGGGCCACCCGCAAGGGGTGGCGCCAGGCGGCTGGGTCCATGGCCAGCGAGATGGCGGACCACAACCCGGTCTCGAGCACGAACAGGACGTGGGTCACCCACATGGCGGCGATCCGCATGCGCTCGGTGCCCCCGAGGGCGCGGTAGACATCGAAGGCCACCGCCTTGTGCTCCGCCTCCTCAAGGGCGTGCCACATGAGCAGATACCGGGCACCGGGGTGGCCGATCTCGCCCCGGGCGTCGGGGTCGTTCAGGAGAGTTTCGGCCAGGGTGGCGGTGTAGTGCTCGAGAGCGGCGGTGAACGCCAGGTGGAGACGCTTGTTCTTGATCCGCTCACGGGTTCGGAACAGCCAGCGCACGTAGGCGCCGATGGCGTTGGTGGGATAGCCGAGCTCGGCCAGCCTCTCGTTCAGGACCCGGTGCTCGCGGCCGTGCATCGACTCCTGGCCGACGAAGCCGTCCACGTCCGCCCGCAGCTGCGGGTCGGTCACCTGCGGGCGTCCTGCCTCGACCGAGCGGACGAAGTAGTCCTCGCCGTCGGGGAAAACCGACGACAGGACGGCCAGGACGTGGCTCATGACGATGTCGCCGCCGGCGGCAAAGTGCTTCGGCAGGTCGCTGAGCCAGGAGTCGAACTCCACCGGGCGCGTGGGGACCGCCGCGCTCTGCGTTTCGAGAGAGACCATACGTTGGGGGTTCCCGCTGGGTACCGGGCCAAAACGGCCCCAAGGCCGGGAGGGCCCCCTTCCCGTCAGCCGGTGCCCGTCGAAAGGCCCTCGTCAGCATCGGCGGTCGAATCGGGCAGGTCGGCCAGCTGGAGGATGCCGAGCTGCTCGAAATGCGGCCGCACCCGGTCGGTGAGCAGCCCCAGCTTGTTGAGGTTGGGGACGATCTTGGAGAACAGCATCTGCCGGAACAGGCCCATCAACGGGTTGTGGAGGGCGAATTCCTTGCCGGCCTGGACGTCGATGCCCACCCGTTCCCACACGTCGTCGAGGAGGAACCGGTCGCGCATCAGCTGGGCCGCGTCCATGACGAACTCCTCGCGGTCGGCGAGCTCGGCGGAGTCCATGTCGTCGTACAGACCCTGGAGCGAGAGGACCCCGAAGGCGACGTGGCGAGCCTCGTCGCGCATGACGTAGTCGGTGATCTGTCGGATGATCGGATCCTGGAACATGACGTTGCCGAGCCCGAAGGCGGCCAGCGCCAGGCCCTCCACCATTATCTGCATCCCCAGATAGGTGATGTCCCAGCGCGACTCGCTCATGATGTCGGTCAGCAGCGCCTTGAGCGGGTCGCTGATCGGGTAGCTGTGGCGGAGCTTCTCGTTGAGGTAGCGGGCGTAGGCCTCGACGTGGCGGGCCTCGTCCGCCGCCTGGTTGGCGGCGTAGAACTTGGCGTCGAGGTCAGGCACGGTCTCCACCAGGCGGGCCGTGGCGACCAGCGCCCCCTGCTCGCCGTGCATGAACTGGCTGACCATCCAGGATTGGAACTCCCACCGGAACTGGGTGCGCCCCGCATCGTCCAGTCGGCCAATCGGGGATTCCCCACCGGCGAAGCCGATGATCCCCTCGAGCCCGGGACCGTCGCTCGACTGCGGGCGGGCTTCGCCGAAGTTGACTTCGGGCGACCAGTCGATGTCGGTGGTGGCGTTCCACTGCGACGTCTTGCCCTTCTCGTACAGCTTGGCCAGGGCGGGCCGGCGGTCGGCGTAGTCCCAGGTGAACTCGGTAACGATCTGTGACTCGACGGGGTAGGTGCTCATGGTCCTCAGGTCGATTCGCGCCGGTCCAGCCCAGCTGCCGTGAGGCGTAAGGCTACCAAGGCAGTTCGAGACTCGAACCAGTCTCACCTCCATGCACCTGGAGAGGTCAAGGGACCTTGGTCCCTGGCAACTGGCTGGCGGGAGCCGCAACCTGGTCGGCAGGGACGAGACGCAGGGGCGAGAGCATGTTGGTCGACACCGGGCTCGAGCTGCTGGACGAGGATGAGTGCCGCCGCCTGTTGGGCGTCCGGTCTGTCGGCCGGATCGGGGTGTCGGTGCAATCGCTGCCGGCCATCTTCCCGGTGAACTACCGGCTGGTCGGGGACCGGATCCTGTTCCGCACGGCCGTGGGCACCAAGTTCGATGCCGCGGTCGCCGGGGCGGTGGTGGGTTTCGAGGTCGACTGGTTCGACAGCTTCGGACATGAGGGGTGGTCCGTCCTGGTGGTCGGCCGGGCCTCGATCGTTCCGCCGGAGGAAGACCTGGATCCGACGCTGGTCAGGCCGTGGGCGGACGGCGACCGCCACCATCTTGTCGCCATCGCGATCGAGTTGATCTCCGGCCGTCGGATCCGCCACGACATGCCCGTACACGACGTCAGGGGGTGAGGCAGATGAGCGAAGCACAGATCCGCATCGAATGGGAGTCCGCCCCGGGAACGCGCCGCTCGGCACCGGTGACCGGGCCCCGCTCCCCCGTGGCGGCCCTGGTCGCCCGGCCCGCATTGGTGATCTCCGGGGACGCGACCATCGCCGAGGCGGCCGCCGCCATGCACCTGGCTGGGGTGTCCTGCCTGCTGGTCGGCGGGGGGGCCGGCATCGTCACCGAACGCGACGTCACCCGCGCCGTCGAACGCGGGGTCGACCCTGAATGCGCGGTGGCCCGGATCGCCACCCACCACCCCATCACGGCCCCGGCGGACATGACGGTGGTCGAGGCGGCGGCAGTGATGCTCAACGAGGAGATCCGCCACCTCGTCGTCGAGCACCCGGAAATCGGTCGGGGTGTGGTGTCGCTCCGAGACGTGACCGCCGTGCTCCTCCAGGCGGTCGATCCCGGCATCTGGCTGGGCTGGCTCCGCCAGCAGATCGGCTCCCCGACGGAGATCTGGCTCGGCTAGCGAGGTCGGCCGCCCGCTGGGAGCCGCTAACCCCAACCGGGTGTGCGGGAGGACTCCTCGATCCACTTGCGTAGCTCGGGTCGCTGCACCTCCTCCTCGGTGGTCACCTTGACGTACCGGGTCCGATCGGCGGTCCCCAGCGGCGGTGGGGACTCGAAGTCAGCGCCGCCGAGGAAGAGGACGTTCACCGAGACGTCGTAGGCGGCGAGCTCGATGATCCAACCCAGCTCCGGTAGCCCGTAGAACGGCCTCTTCCACTTGACGGCGTAGTGGAGACCGGGGATGGTCGACCGGATCGTCTCGTCCAACCGCTCGAGGATCGGCTGCAGGTGGGGCATCTGGCGTCTACACCAATCCTCGACTTCGGAGTGGCTGGCTGTGGGCTCGGGCGGCCTCCGCCCTGCGTTCCCCTTGACCGCCTTCGGCATCCGCTTGGCCTCCTTGATCCCTGCCAGGTCAACCACGCAATACCAGCAGGTCGTGGGCCCGACAATCACATACCGCGGCGTGCGCCTCGGGCTCGTGCTGGAATCGGGTCGGTGGGGCGGTCCTTCGAGGAGCTGGTCGCCGAGGCGGAGGCGGCCCCGATCGAGGGTTGGGACTTTGCCTGGCTGGAGGGCCGAGCCAGCGAGCAGCGTCCCTCCTGGGGCTACTCGGGCTTGGTCGCCGAGCGCTACCGGACGGCCAGCGCCGTCCTCGACGTTCAATCAGGAGGCGGCGAGCTGCTCGCCAAGATCCCTCAACTCCCCGCTGTGCTGGTGGGCTGCCGAAGGCTGGCCGCCCAACATCCCCGTCGCCGCCCGCCGGCTGCGACCCCGGGGGGCGTGGGTCGTCGCCGCCGACGACGACCGCCCGGCCCTCCCTTTCGCCGACGCCTCCTTCGATCTGGTCACCAGCCGCCACCCGGTCATCACCTGGTGGGGCGAGATCGCCCGGGTGCTTCGCCCCGGCGGGGGATTCCTCTCCCAACAGGTCGGACCCCGCAGCGTGGCCGAGCTGACCGAGTTCATGATGGGTCCCCAAACCGGCCCCCCCGCTCGGGACCCCGGCCTGGCCCGCTCGGCCGCTGAGGCGGCCGGGCTCACGGTTACCGATCTGCGCCTCGAGCGTCTGCGGACCGAGTTTTACGACGTCGGGGCCGTGGTGTACTTCCTCCGGCTTGTCGTGTGGATCGTCCCCGGCTTCACGGTGGAGCGCTACCGGGACCGCCTGGAGGCCCTGCACCAGCGGATCGTCGAGGCCGGACCGTTCGTGGCTTATGCCAGCCGCTTTCTGATCGAGGCCACCAAGCCTCCCCCGGCCAGTTGAGCGAGATCAGTGCCGAGGGCGTGCTTCGATCCTCGGGCCGGCTGTATCAGTCCGTCGCCACGAACAGGCAGAACGGATGGCCTGCCGGATCGGCGTAAACCCGCAGAGGTTCGACCTCGTCGTCGAAGCGGTCATCGAGGAGTCTGCCGCCGAGAGCCAGCACCCTTTCGTGTTCGGCGGCCAGCCGGTCCTTGCCGGGGAGGCTCAGGTCCAGATGCAGCTGCTGAGGAACTTCCTCGGCTGGCCAGGTGGAGGGTGCCAGCCGATCCACCTGCTGGAACGCCAGTCGCCGGCTGCCCTCCGGGTCGGTGAGAACCAGCCAGTCCCGGCCCTTCGGGTCCGGTTCGCCGGGTGGGGGTTCCTCATCGCCCGGCCGGTAGACATACCCGAGAAGCTGGCGGTAGAACTCTGCCAAGCCCCGGGCGTCCGTCGTATCGAGAACCACCGAGCGCAACGTCGGGAAGGCCGCTGACATGCTGTCATACTGACGCAACGGAAACCTCGGCGCGCCGCGGCCGAGAAGGGACCAACATGATTGGGTGAACGACTCGTCTGTGCCGCCGATCGTCCACCCGGTTCGGGTGGAGGGCGCTGCAATCGTCTTGCGAGAGTTGGCGGAGACCGACCTTGACGTCCTGGTCGCCATCTTCTCGGATCCGCTGGTCGTGCGCTACATCGCACTCGACCCGGTAACGGCGGAGGCAGAAGCCGTCTGGCTGGCCGAGACCATCGCCGCCGCAACCGTCACACCGCGAACCCAGTACCACCTGTCCATCGAGCATCGCCCCGGACAATCCTTGGTGGGAACACTCCGACTCGGGATCGACAGGCCCGAGCATCGCAGCGGGGAGATCGGATACGCCCTCGCCCGGCAATGGTGGGGGAAAGGCCTCGCTACCGAAGCGGTCCGGCTTGTAGTCCGCTTCGGGTTCGACCAACTGCGCCTGCACCGGATCTGGGCGACGCATCACCCCGACAATCCGGCCTCGGGCCGAGTTCTCCAGAAGGCCGGAATGACCTTAGAAGGACGACTCCGCGGCCACATGTACACCAAGGGCGCATGGCGAGATTCTCTCTGCTACGCCGTCCTGGAGACCGACGACACTCGCCCCACCTCAGTTGGCTGATCTCGTCCGGACGAGGCACCGGTCCAGGGCGGAGGCGAGTGTCGCCGGGGCGCCGGGCGAGAGGGACAGGGATAGATAGGGGTCAATCAGTTCGACCTCGATGACGAGGGGCTCCCCCGTGCGGTCCCTGATGAGGTCAACCCTGGAGTACACCAGCGGCCCGAATCGGCGTTCGACCGTCGCCGCGGCCCACTGGGCGACGTCACGCTCGGCGGATGAAGGCGTGGCCGCCCCGAGGTAGGTCATCCGTTCCCAGGGGCGCTCGACGACGCCCGCCCCCGCCTGTAGGACCGGACCCTTTCGCACGGCATGACTGAAGCGACCGTCGATGAACACGACCGACATCTCGCCGGGGTCCTCCACGGCTGGGAGGTAGGGCTGGACCATCACCGTCTGGCCTCGGTCCAGCAGGCGGCGGATGTGCGACTGGGCGTCGGCCGCGTGAGGTGGGCCGTACCGGGCGGTGTCCCGGCCGCCGGCAGAGATCGCTGGTTTGACGACGAACTCGCCCGGCGGGAGCGCCCAGGACGTACCTGGGCGAAGGAATCGGGTCGGCACCACCGGCACGCCGAGGCCGGCCAGATCGGCGAGGTAGACCTTGTCGAGGTTCCAGGCCAGCACGTCGGCCGGGTTGACCAGCGTCGAGACCTCCCCGACGTGACGGGCCCAGCGCAGATACTCAGCCGGCCGGTCGACCGAGTCCCAGGTGCTGCGGACGGCCACGACCCCGATGGCTTCCCAGGTCACAGCGGGGTCGTCCCAGCTGACCATGGCGGCGCGGCGGCCCCTGGCCCTCAGTGCAGCCACCAGCAGCTCGGAGTCGGGGTCCGGGTAGAGGTCCTCCGGGTCCGCGCTGGCCGCCGCACGGCAGCCGGCAATGGCGATCTCGGGGCCGTCATCCACGGCCGGAGTGTCCCAAAGCTTCCCGCCCCGCGCCCCAGGATTCCGGTCCTAACTGACCCACGAGTGGGAGGGGAGGCCATGCCACACTTGCCATCGTGGACACCGGCGCTTATCGGCTGGTCCAGCAGCGCATCGCAAAGTTGGTCACAGACGCCAACGCCGACTCGGTGATCCCGTCCTGTCCGGACTGGCGGGTCCGGGACCTGGTGGCCCATCTGGCCGGCCTGTGCGAAGACTGGGTAGCCGGCCGACTCGACGGCTACGCCTCAGAGGCGTGGACCGCCAGCCAGGTGGCGCGCTTCTCCGATCTGCCGGTCCAGGCGGTGCTGGGGCGCTGGGAAGAGGCTCTGGAGCCCTTCGCTGCACTCGAGGACCACCCGGTGATGGGGCCACCCGCCCGGTGGGCATTCGGAGACGCCGTCATCCACGAAGCAGACCTCCGAGGCACCCTCAAAGCGGATCGGGTGCCAGCCGACGCCGTCGCCCTGGCCCTCAGGGGAAGCATCGGCCGATGGCGCCAGGTCCTTGGTGAGGCGAGCGCCCCCACGCTGCTCCTGCGGGCGCCCGAGCTGAGGGAATGGTGGCTCGGCGTCCCCGACGACCCGCAGGCCACCACCGTAGAGGCCCCGGCCTACGAGGTGTTCCGCGCCCTGGCGGGACGCCGCACCGAGGACCAGATGCGATCTTGGCAATGGGAAGGTGACCCGGGTCCGTTCCTCAGAGCCGGCCTGCCCTACCCCTTTCAATGGGCGTCGGCACAGCTGACCGACTGACCTCGGCTTCAAGGAGGCGACCGGCTCCCCTCGTTCACGGCATCACCGAGGGTCGCGCCATAAGCCCCACACCTCGGGCCATGGCGGCGTGGGGCAATAGTTCGAAGAGATCCGGAAGCCGAACCGCTCGTAGAAGGCGAGGTTCTTGTGTTCCGCGGTGGTGAGGAAGCAGCCGACGCCACGGTCATCAGCTTGTTGGAGCACCGGGGTCATCAAGGCGCGGCCGATGCCTCGACCTTGCCAGTCGGGGACGACCCCGATGGAGCGGAGGTAGAAGTGCGGGTTCTGGGGATGCTGATGGCGGTTGGCGAGCTGACCCCTGCGGGCTTCTTGGGCGACGGCGAGCGCCCAAGGCAGGGCGGGTAGCAGATAGCCAACCTGGGCGACCTGCCGTTGCAGCGAGAGCGGGTACGCCTCAGGTGGAAGCCAAGCTGCGGCGCCGATAACCCGTCCCTCGGACACGACCCCGAGGAGGGTCCTGTAAGCGAGGGAGTCGGCACAATCTGCCCGCAGGTAGCGAGGGAGCACGTGTCGTCGCCGGGACTCCTTCGGCAGCAGGTGAAGCGTCTCGGAGTAGTCCCAGAACGCTGCGACGAGGGCGGCTACCGCTCCAGCCCGATCTGAGCTTCCGAGAGCGACCGCCTCCACCCCGCCGTTGTACCAGCCCGACGATCGGCCGAAGAGTCAGGCCACTCGATCCAAAGATCTCAGGCTCCGCATTCCTCTATTCGTCGAGGGCGAGGACGGGCACCGGCACCAGGGCCGAATCGGGCTCCGCCGGTTCCACGACGGACTCGGTCGGAGGCTGGGCGGGCAGGAGGGCGCCAGCCAGCAGCGCGCCACCGGCGGCGACGGCGCCGGCGACCAGGCACCCGACGCTGATCCCGTGAAGGAACGCATTGGTGGCCGCCTGGTGCACGGCGCCGGCCAGCTGCGGGTGACCTAGGGCGGCGACCCGTTGGGCGACGACGAGGGCGGCGCCTACCGATTGGTGGGCGGCCTGCGCGGCGTAGGCGGGCAGTCGGGCCGGCAGAGTCTGCGACAGCCGAAACCCATACAGCGAGGCGTACACGCTGCCGATCACCGCCACCCCGAGCGTGCCTCCGAGCAAACGGGTGGCGTCATTTACGGCCGAACCCACCCCCGCCTTCTGGCGCGAAACCGCCCCCATGATCGATTCCGTCGCCGGCGCCGAGGTGAAGCCCATGCCGATGCCGTAGAGCACCATTTGCACGGCGATGACCCCGTAACTGGTGTGGCTGTCTATCACCGCCGCCACCCAGCCGTAGAAAAGGGTCGTGGCTAGCAGTCCCGCGGTGACTATCAGCTTGGTTCCGAAGCGAATGGCCAACTTGGTGCCCACTACCGAGGCCGCCCCGACCGAGACTGCCACGGGCAGCAGATGCACACCGGTGGACAATGCCCCGTAGCCCTGGATGAACTGGAAGTACTGGGTCATCAAGAAGATGAACCCGAAGAGAGCGAAGAACGCCACCGTCACCGAGGCGCTGGCCGCAGTGAAGCGCGGCACCCGGAACAGGCTCACATCGAGCATCGGATGAGGAGTGGAACGCTCCCACACGACGAACACGGCGAGAGTCGATGCCGCCAGCAGGAAGCCCGCCACAGTGCGGCCGGCCGCCCAACCGTGCACCGGAGCTTCGATGAGACTGAACACCAGGATGGCCATCACCAGGGTCGAGAGGCCGAAGCCGGGAGGGTCAATCCGGCCCGCGGTGCGATCGCGCGACCTCGGGACCGAAGCGGCGACCATTACCGCGGCCAGCAGTCCAACCGGCGCCATGGCGTAGAAGATCGACGCCCACCCGAAGTGCTCCAGCAGCCAGCCGCCGGCGATAGGGCCCATGGCCACCGCCACACCGGCGGAGGCACCCCAGATTCCGATGGCCCGGGCGCGCTCCACCCGGCCGGTGAAGACGTTGGCGATGAGAGAGAGGGTCGCTGGGAAGATCATGGCGGCGCCGAGCCCCATGGCCACCCGGGCACCGATCAGCTGGACCGGTGTCGTGGTCAGCCCGCCGATGAACGACGCCACCGAGAAGAGACCCAGCCCGCCGAGCAGCATCCCCTTGCGTCCCAGCCGGTCCGACAGGCTGCCCGAGGTCAACAGGAGAGCGGCGAACACCAGGTTGTAGGCGTCCACTACCCACTGCAGCTGCGAGTTGGTGGCGTTGAGCCGGCGAACCAGGGTCGGCAGGGCCACGTTCACGATCGTCGTGTCGAGGTTGATGGTGAAGGCGGCCACCACCAGGGAGGCCAGGACCAGGGGCTTGCTACGCATCGGCATAGGTCTAACGCCGTCGACTTTAGAAAGTCAAGTAGATAGTTTTGTTTCTAAAGTCAGGTCCCGATACGATGGCGACGTGCGCTCCTACGGGCAGTACTGCGGGGTGGCCCGGGCCCTGGACGCCGTCGGGGACCGCTGGAACCTGCTCATCGTGCGCGAGCTCCTACTGAGGGGCCCCTGCCGCTACACCGACCTTCAGCACGGCCTGCCCGGCATCGCCACCAACCTGCTCGCTGAGCGGCTGAGAGATCTCGAGGCGGTCGGGGTGGTCAGCCGGCAGGCCGCACCACCGCCGGTCGCCACCACCTTGTTCGAACTGACCGAGTCGGGGCGAGAGCTGGAGCCAGTCCTGCGAGCGCTGGGACGCTGGGGGAGCCGCTTCATGGGCGAGTCCCCAGAAGGCGACGCCTTCCGCGTCCACTGGCTGGCCTTTCCTGTTGCGGAGTACTGGGTGGACAACGACCCCGAGGCCGGTCCGCTCTCGATCGCCGTGCACACTGGCGAGGAGGCCGCGGTAATCGAAGCGTCGGGGGGACAGCTCGACGTTCGGCTCGGACCGGCGCAGTCCCCGGACCTAGTCCTCTCCGGGGACCCGCAGACGATCCTGGGCCTGCTGGTCGGACGGCTCAGCCCCGCCGAGGCCAGACGGCGGGGCCTGCGCAGCCACGGCGATATCGGATTGCTGCGACGGTTCCGCCCCGAGCACCGACCGCCCGCCAGCGTGCGCCTGGCGCCGTAGCGGAAGCGGTCAGGAGGCCTCGGCCTAGGTCAGTCGGCCCAGCTTCCGTCGATCCACTGCGGGTCCCCCTCAAGCAGCGGAGCTATCCGTTCCCGGTACCACTGATCCTGCTCCGGGTCTTCGGCGAGGCGCCGATAAGCCTGCTCGGACTCGAAGGACACGCAGCTGACGATGGTTCGCTTGTCGTCGCCGAGCAGCGCGTACTCCCCCTGGAACCCAGGCACCCGACGCTCCCGCTTCCAGTCCTCCAGGCCCTTTCGCCAGTCGTCCATAGAGGCACCCACGGCCAGCTTTCCGAGCATCACCGTTCCGTATGCCGCCATTTCACCCTCCATCGGGCGGGCACCGCGCCTGCCTCCACCGTTCCAATTTGACGATAGGCATGGGTGGTCGGCCAGGCAATAGCTCTCACTGACGTTGACGGATCACCGCCGGACCCGATGAACCAAGACGCACCGCCACCTGTCGGCCACGAGACGGCGCTGTCAGCGTTGGCCGAGAGGAGACCAACACCCCACCGCATTCAGTGACAGCGACTGAGGACGGCCGCCGGTGTTCCGGCCCTGGACGGGATCAGAAGAGAGAGTTCTCGGCTTCCACGTCGCGGATGCCCTCCGACAGGTGCAGCGACGGGATGATGTGGAGGCGGTTCCACTGGGCCAACCGGGTCTGGTTAAGGAACTCATCCAGATTCTCGGCGCGCTCCGCCTCGACGATCACGACGGTCGTGTGCTCCCGGTTGACGAAGGGACCCGCCACGATTGTCACCGAGTTCTGCTCGGCGATCTTGGGGATCAAGGGCGCCATCTCCAGTAGCAGGGACCGGGTCTTGGCGTTGCTCGTCGGGCAAACTTCCGGCGAGTGCGCGCCGAGGACGACGTAATGCATGGGTTCTCCTCCTAGTTGCCAGCGTTGCCTATCAGCGATAGATTACTGACCATCGATCAAAAGTCAATGCCCTATCGAGTAGGATGAGCCACTGAGCACGGACGAGAGCGCCACACCGAGGGAACGCCGACGGCGGGCCCGGATGGAACAGATCCTTGCCGCGGCATGGGAACTCGCCCGCCGGGACGGGCTCGGGGGCGTCTCCCTCCGTGAGCTGGCTGATCGCGTCGATCTCCGCCAACCCTCCCTGTACAGCTACTTCCCTTCGAAGGCGGAGCTGTATGACGCCATGTTCGCCCAGGGTTTCCAGGAGCTCGTCGAGGAGCGAGAGCGGCTGGTTCTCGATCCAGACCCGACCGCAGCGCTGCGCCAGGGATGCCGGCACTTCATAGAGTTCTGCACCCGTGATCCGGTGCGGTATCAGCTGCTGTTCCAGCACAGCATTCCGCAGTTCTCACCCTCCGAACGATCCATGCAAATCAGCCGACGGGCCTTGACGATCCTCGAGGGTTGGCTGGTCAGGGCCGGGGTGACCGACCCGGCCGGCTTGGATCTGATGCGGGCGATGCTGCTCGGCGTGGCGGGGGAACAGATCGCCAACGAGCCCGGAGGGCAGCGGTGGGTCCAGTACACCGATGATCTCGTGGACGTCGTGGTGGAGGTGCTGAGACGACGTCGATCTGGCCCGCCGGCAAGGTCACGGGCGTCACGAAAGGGAACGACAAATGCCTGAGATCACCGGAGCTGTCCACCACGTCAACCTGAGCGTGTCCGACCTCGAACGCAGCGCGGCGTGGTACAGCGAGCTATTCGGGCTGAAGGAGCTGGCTCGTCTATCCGACCCTGACGGGGCATGGTCAAAGGTGATCCTTCAACACCACAGCGGCCTCCTCATCGGCCTGACCCAACACTCCCGCAACGGTGCCGCCCCATTCTCCGAAATCCTTTGCGGTGTCGACCACGTCGCGTTGACCGTACCCAGCCCCGACGATCTCTCGGCTTGGATACCTCGGCTTGGCACCCTCGGTATCGAGTCCTCCGCGGTCAAGACGACCCCGTTGGGCTTGCTCGTCACCATCAGGGATCCTGACAACATCCAGATAGAGCTCTATTGCCCCCACGGATAATTGTCGTTGATGTCGCGGAACGACCACGGCACCTGGTGACTCGACCTCGGCATAGACACCCAAGCAGGCCTCGGATTCGTCGGTGACCGCCGTTAGCACGTCGGGGCCCGGGACTGACCGAAGCCTACGTCTACTTTGCGCTGATGGCTGGAGCACCGGTGGAGGCGGTCGTTTTCGACCTCGGGGGCGTCTTGGCCGAGTTCGGCGGCATGGAGTCGATGCGCCGACTGTCGGGGATCGTCGACGACGAGGAGCTGTGGCGACGGTGGTTGACTTGCCGCTGGGTCCGTCGTTTCGAGGGCGGCGGTGTTGGGATCTCGGTACTTCTCCGGGCGCCTAGCTGGCGATGGTTCTTCCAGCTCCGGCGAGGTAGCCAGACCGGCGGGAGCCTTAGCCATAACGACACCGGTACCGGGGCCTGGCCGGTGGCGCGTCGCACCGGGGAATGATCGCCCCTGGCCACCGCCGAATCCGCTCAGGATCGCGGTCAATATGGAATTTCTTAGATGCCGGAGGCCCCGTACACGTCATGAGAGCAGATCGCTCAACGATCCCAGGACGAACTGTTTCCACCGGTCTCCTGACCATCCGCGTTCGATGCATAGAAGCCGGTACAGCTCTTCGCTGCCGATCGCGTACAAGAGGTCCGTAGCCTCTGGAAGGCTCACCCGCCGGTTGTATCCGGTCTTGGACAGGAGCATGGATGCGAACACTCCTACCATTTCAAGCTTTTGACGCTTCACTTCGATGAGCAGCTCGGCAACCTCTGGATCGGCTGCTGCCTGTTCGATGCTGGTGTAGAGAGGAACAGCGCGTTCCAGGATCGCCTGCGAGTTGCGGACCAGCAACTTGAGTGATTCGTTCAACCGTGGTTCCTGCTTGAGCTGCTCGACCCATGTGCGCTCGGCGAGGGGGATCGGCTGGTCATCCCCCACCACCGCCACGTCGAAGCATTCCTTGAGCAGTTGTGCCTTGCTCCCAAAACGCAGATAGAGGGTCTGGACGGCCACGCCCGCTGCGGCAGCGATGTCGCCCATGGTGGTAGCCACATAGCCCTGACTGAGGAACAGGTCCGTGGCCGCGTTGAGCACCTGTGTCCGGGTGGCTTGGACGCGGGCCAGCCGCGAAGCACGACGGCGGGGGGTGGCCTCGGGGCCGGCGTCAGTCATGACATTGACAACCTACTGGATTGTGATAGTGTAATAACGTTCCAGTGGATGGTAAGGGGGGCGCATGTCGCAACCGCTGAGGGCGGCCAAGAGCCGCATGCGGATCTCACCTGCCGCCGAGGCGCGAGTCCATATCAACTCCGCTCCCGCCGTGGTCTGGGATGTGGTCGTTGACGTCACCCTCCAGGACCGTTGGAGCGGCGAGGCAACGAAGTGTTACTGGATCGAGCCGGCGGAGGGAGCGGCCGTCGGCGCCTGCTTTCGGGGTCATAACCGCAGAGGCTTCAGGCGTTGGACCCGCACCAACGAGGTCATGGCGATCGAACCTGGCAGAACACTGGTGTGGCGGACCCTGAGTTCCAAGCTGTACCCCGACTCCACCGAATGGTGTATCGAGGTTCGACCGGAGGGCACGGGCACAACGGTGAGGGAGTCCTACCGGATCACTCACCTGCCCCGCGCTCTCGAGATCTTCCTTTACTGGTTCAACCCCGATCACCGGGACCGTCGAAATGACCTCGAACAAGACCTGCTCAAGCTGAAGACCTACGTCGAAACGCTATGCGCCTCTTCGGCCGCCCGGCGGCCCGAACAGATCGTTGCCGAGTGAGCCCGCGGATCAACGATCTCGCGGCTGCTTGGGTTGCGGCCGACCAAGTGATCCGATCAGGGGCCAGCGTCAAGGTTGTTCAGGGCCGCGTCCTCGGATATCCCGCTGACTTGGCGCGGACTTCGGCGACCGGCTGAGCAAGGACGCCCAGATCAGAGGCCTGTTCCGACTAGATGTCGTAGTAGAGGTAGAACTCCCACGGGTGCGGCCGCAGCCGGACCTCGTCGAGCTCGTTCAGCCGCTTGTAGCTGATCCAGGTCTCGATCAGATCGTCGGTGAACACCCCGCCGGCCTTCAGGAAGGTCTGGTCGGCCTCGAGGGCGGCCAGGGCCTGGTCCAGGGAGCCGGGCACCTGCGGAACCAGGGCCAGCTCCTCGGGCGGCAGGTCGTAGAGGTCCTTGTCCACCGGGTCGGGCGGCTCGATCCGGTTCTGCACCCCGTCGAGGCCGGCCATGAGCATGGCGGCGAAGGCCAGGTAGGGGTTGGCCGACGGGTCGGGGCAGCGGAACTCGACCCGCTTGGCCTTCGGGCTCTTCGAGTACAGCGGGATGCGGCACGACGCCGACCGGTTGCGCTGCGAGTACACCAGGTTGACCGGGGCCTCGTAGCCGGGGACCAGGCGCTTGTAGGAGTTGGTGGTGGGGGCGGCGAAGGCGAGGATGGCCGGGGCGTGCTTGAGCAGCCCGCCGATGTACCACCGGCCGATGTCCGAAAGGCCGGCGTAACCGGTCTCGGCGTAGAACAGCGGCTCCCCCGCCTTCCACAGCGACTGGTGGGTGTGCATGCCGGAGCCGTTGTCCTGGAAGAGCGGCTTGGGCATGAACGTGGCGGTGTAGCCGGCGTTGCGGGCCACGCTCTTGATGACGTACTTGAACAGCATCAGGCTGTCGGCCATCGACAGGAGGGTGTCGAAGCGGACGTCGATCTCGGCCTGGCCGGCGGTGCCGACCTCGTGGTGCTGGACCTCTACCTCGATGCCGAGGGACTTGAGCACCAGGGTCATCTCCGAGCGGAGGTCCTGGAAGTGGTCCATGGGCGGCACCGGGAAGTAGCCCTGCTTGTAGCGGGGCTTGAACCCGAGGTTGGGGTTCTCGTCGCGACCCGAGTTCCAGATGCCCTCGATGGAGTCGACCTGGTAGAAGGCGGACCGCTGGTCCTGCATGAAGCGGACGTCGTTGAAGATGAAGAACTCGGCCTCGGGGCCGAAGTAGGCGGTGTCGGCGATGCCGGTCGACACCAGGTAGTCCTCGGCCTTGCGGGCCACGTAGCGGGGGTCCCGTGAGTAGCTCTCGCCGGTGAGGGGGTCGTGGACCCAGCAGTTGATGTTCAGGGTCTTGTGCTGGCGGAACGGGTCGACGTAGGCGGTGTTCGGGTCCGGGATCAGGATCATGTCCGACTCCTGGATCTCCTGGAACCCGCGGATCGACGACCCGTCGAACCCGTGGCCCTCGCCGAAGCTGTCCTCGGTCAGCTGGTCGGCCGGCACCGAGAAGTGCTGCATCAGCCCCGGAAGGTCGCAGAACCGGAAGTCGACGATCTGGATGTCCTCGTCTCGGGCGAGACGCAGCACCTCGTCCGGGGTGCGTTCCTGCACGGCACAGTCCTCCTGTGGGTGGTAGCTCGGCGAGCTTGGGCAGGTCCCGTTTCCCGCGAATTACCGAAATATGAAGACACGGTGAACCGGGGGGCTCGGGCCCCGCCGGGCTGGGAGACTAGTCGGGCGCCCAGAGGGAGGTCGGATGCAGAGCCAGCAGGAGTACGTGCTCCGGACCGTCGAGGAGCGGGGGATCCGCTTCATCCAGCTGTGGTTCACCGACGTCCTCGGCGTCCCCAAGAGCTTCAACATCACCCCGGCCGAGCTGGAGGGCGCCCTGGAGGAGGGGATGACCTTCGACGGGTCGGCGATCGACGGGTTCAGCCGGGTCCAGGAGTCCGACGTGCTGGCCCGCCCTGACCCCAAGACGTTCCAGATCCTCCCGTGGCGGGAGGGTGACATGCCCGTGGCCCGGGTCTTCTGCGACATCGTCAACCTCGACGGCACCCCGTTCGAGGGTTGCCCGCGCAACGTTCTCCGCCGGGCCCTGGAGGCGGCCCGCCTGAAGGGGTTCTCCTTCTACGCCGCCCCCGAGCTCGAGTACTTCTACTTCGCCTCCGGCCAGCTCGACGGGGGCGAGCCCCGCCCGCTCGACTCCGGCTCCTACTTCGAGCTGACGGTGGCCGACCTGGCCGCCGACCTGCGCAAGCGGACGGTGCTGACCCTCGAGGAGATGGGGATCCCCGTGGAGTACGCCCAGCACGAGGACGCCCCCAGCCAGCACGAGATCGACCTGCGCTACACCGACGCCCTGACCATGGCCGACACGGTGATGACCGCCCGGCTGGTGGTGAAGGAGATCGCCCAGGAGAACGGCGTCCACGCCACGTTCATGCCCAAGCCGGTGCAGGGGGTGCAGGGCTCGGGCATGCACACCCACTTCTCCCTGTTCGAGGGGGACGTCAACGCCTTCCACGACCCGGGCGACCCCTACGGGCTGTCCAAGACCGGCAAGGGCTTCATCGCCGGCCTGCTCACCCACGCCCGCGAGATCACGGCCGTTACCAACCAATGGGTGAACTCCTACAAGCGCCTGGTCGCCGGGTACGAGGCGCCCGTCTACGTGTCGTGGGCCCGCAACAACCGCTCGGCCCTGGTCCGGGTGCCTCACCCGCGGCGGGGCAAGCCGGAGTCGACCCGCATCGAGTACCGGGCTCCCGACCCGGCCTGCAACCCCTACCTGGCCTTCGCCGTGGTGCTGGCCGCCGGCCTGCGGGGCATCGAGGAGGGCTACGACCTGGCGCCGGAGGCGGCCACCAACCTGTACGCCATGACCCCGACCGAGCTGGCGGCCGAGGGCATCCGGTCCCTGCCCGGCAGCCTGGTGGAGGCGGTCGAGGAGATGGAGGCCTCCGAGCTGGTGGCCGAGACCCTCGGCGAGCACGTGTTCGAGTGGTTCATCCGCAACAAGCGGGCCGAGTGGGTCGACTACACGACCCACGTGAGCCGGTTCGAGCTGGAGAGGTACCTGGCCCGCCTGTAGGGCCGAGCCATGGAGCCGATCCTCGTCTTCCCGGATCCGCCTCCTGCGGAGCTGGCCCTGGTGCTCGACCGGGCCGGCTACCCGTGGAAGGCGGTGAGCGTGGTCGACCAGGCGTCGCGCCTCGAGCCCGAGGAGGGATGGTCGGGGGCGATCGTCTGCCCGGGCGGGCGGGGCGAGGACGCCTTCGCCCTGTGCCGGGCCCTGCGCAAGCGCGACCTGCCCCTCGAGCCGCTGCTGCTGGTCATCGAGGCGGGCGGGCTCACCGACCTCGAGCTGCGCGAGGACCTGTTCGACGACTTCTGCCTGCTGCCGGTCCGGGCCGACGAGCTCGAGGCCCGCCTGAAGCACCTGTTCTGGCGGACGGGCCGGGGGTTGCGCCCCGACCTCATCGAGCACGGGCCGCTGGTGCTGAACCTCGAGACCTACCAGGCATCGCTGGCGGGACGGCCCCTCGACCTCACCTATATGGAGTACGAGCTGCTGCGGTTCCTCGCCACCCATCCCGGCAAGGTGTTCACCCGCGAGACCCTTTTGTCGCGGGTGTGGGGCTACGAATATTACGGCGGCGCCCGCACCGTCGACGTCCACATCCGCCGGCTGCGGGCCAAGCTCGGCGAGGAGCAGGCCCACCTCATCCAGACCGTCCGTTCGGTCGGCTACCGCTTCGGCCAGGCCCGCTGGCCCTGACCAGCCCGGGCCGAGCCGGATGGGTCATCGACAAATGGCCCCTCCGGGCGATACCGCCCACGCCGGACGACCCGTACCGTGAGGCAAAAGCGGTACGGCGACCGGAGGCAGGGCCTAGATGCAGAGCCTGGCGAGGGCGGTTGACGCCCTCAACTGGTCTGAGGTGCTCGTCCTCCTGGCGGTCGCGGCGTCCTCCACCCAGCTGTGGCACCAACGGCGCAGCAAGGCGGCCGGCTGGCTGGCCAGCGGCTTTTCCGTAGGCGTTCTCGTCATCGCCCTGAGCGGGGTGGTCCGCCACACGGGCATCGACCCGACCGGTCCCCTGTCCCGGGCGGCCCTGGCCCTGCTGGCGCTGTGGCCCTACACCTTCCTACGGGCGGCGTGGTCGTTCGGCCGGTCGCGCAACGTGTCCAACCGGCTGGCCCAGCTGTCCACGGCCGTGGTGGTCGTCGGCTCCATCGCCGTCCCCAACCTGCCCAAGCCGGGGCAGACACCTTCGGGCTGGGCCGCCCTCCTCACCGTCGTCTACGTCCTCGACTGGACGGTGCTGTCGGTGGTCGCCATCGCCCGGCTGTGGTCGGCCGGTCGCCACCAGCCCACGGTGTCGCGCCGACGCATGCGGCTGCTCGCCGTCGGCGGCACCACCCTCACCGGGGCCATTCTCCTGTCGGCCGCCACCACCAATGGGCGCACGGTGTCGGCGGCGGTGGTGGTGGCCGACACCATCTCGCTCGTCGGCGTCCTCATCTTCTTCCTGGCCTTCAGCACCCCCCGGCTGATGCGGATGCTGTGGCGCCAGCACGACCTGGCGGCCTTCCACCGGGCCCAGGCCGGCCTGATCGGCGCCACCACCGTGGTCGACGTGGCCGTGGCCGTGGTGCCCCACGCCGTCACGCTGGTCGGGGGGCGGGGGGCGCTGGTCGCCACCGAGGACGGCGAGGTGGTGGCCCGCACCGGGCTCGGCGCCGAGGAGGCCGAAGAGCTGGCCGGCCTGGTGCAGGTGGCCCGTCCCGCCGACCGCTACACGGCCGAGCCGGTGCCCGGCGTGCTCGCCGTCGGCCTCCTGTCCGGCTATCTGGTGGTGCAGACCCACGCCCAGACCCCGTTCTTCGGCGGGGAGGAGATGAGCCTGCTGGAGTCGCTGGGCCGCTCGGCCGACCTCGCCCTCGAGCGGGCCCGCCTCCTCGAGGCTGAGCGCGAGACCAGCCGGGTCCTGGCCGAGAGCCGGGCCGATCTGGCCCAGGCCCAGCACCTGGCCAGGCTGGGCAGCTGGATCTGGGACCTGGCCGAGGACCGGATCTACATGTCCGACGAGATGTACCGCCTCTACCAGCTCGAGCCGGCCGATTTCGAGCTCACCCACGAGCGGGTCCTCGAACGGGTGCATCCCGACGACCGCCAGTGGTTCGTGGCCACCACCACCGCCGCCCTCGACACCGGCGAGTCGTTCGACCTGTTCCACCGCCTCGTGCTGCCCGACGGCGTGGTGCGCTGGGTCCACCTGCGGGGCGAGACCGTGCTCGACGACGACGGCACCGCCCTCGAGATGAGAGGGACCAGCCAGGACGTCTCCGACCTGAAGGAGGCCGAATCCGAGCTGTCGGTCCGGGCCCGCCAGCAGACCTCGATCAGTTGGCTCGGCCAGCTCGCCCTCGAGGGCTCCGACCTCACCGTGCTGATGGACGAGGCGGCGGCGGTGGCCGCCGACAACCTGGGCACGGTCATGGCGGCGGTGCTGGAGTCGACCCCCGGCGGCGGGCTGCTGGTTAAGGCCGGCTTCGGCCTGCCTGCCGGCACCATCGGTCGGGTCCTGGCGCCGGACCCGACCACCAGCTTCCGGCCTCCCGATCTGGTGGGCGACGCGGCGTCGGTGCTGTCGGCCGAGATAACCGGCCACAACGGGTCGGGCTACGGCGCCCTGCTGGTCGTGACGGCCACCGAGCGCCAGTTCGCCCCGCATGACCGCGAGTTCCTGACATCGCTGGCCAACGTGCTGGCCGCCACCCTGCGCCGCCACCGGGCCGAGGAGCTGCTGGCCCACCGGGCCCTGCACGACCCGCTCACCGGCCTGCCCAACTGGGCGCTGGTGTCGGACCGCCTGTCGCAGGCGTTGCAGCGGTCGCGCCGGTCCAACCGCGCCGTGGCCGTGGTCGCCCTCGACATCGACCGGTTCGGCCTGGTCAACCACGAGCTGGGCCACGAGGGCGGCGACGACCTCCTGGTGCAGGTGTCGTCGCGCCTCGAGGGGGTGCTGCGCCCGACCGACACCCTCGGCCGCCAGGGCAACGACGAGTTCGTGGTGGTCGCCGAGGACATCGCCGGCCAGGACGACGCCGCCCACCTCGCCCAGCGGTTGCGTGACGTCTTCGCCCGCCCCTTCGTGGTGGGCGGCCGGCAGGTGACGGTGACGGCCAGCCTCGGGGTGGCCACCTCCGACGGGCGGGCCACGGCCGAGGCTCTGATGAGCGACGCCAACGCCGCCCTGCAGCAGGCCCGCAAGCGGGGCCGGGCCATGCAGGAGTTCTACGCCCCCAGTCTGCGCTCGCCCGGGGTCCTCGACTCCGAGAACGAGCTGCGCCGGGCCATCGACGAGGGCGAGCTGCGGTTGCGCTACCAGCCCGAGGTGCGGTTGTCCGACGGGCGCATCGTCGGCGCCGAGGTCCTGGTGCGCTGGCAGCACCCCACCCGGGGGCTGCTGGCCCCCATCGAGTTCCTGGACGTGGCCGAGGACACCGGCCTGGTCATCCCGCTGGGGAGCTGGGTGCTCGAGGCGGCCTGCCAGCAGAGCCGGGCGTGGCGCGACGTGCCGGAGCTGGCCGACCTGACCACCTGGGTGAACCTGTCGGCCCGGCAGTTCTCCGAGAAGGGGCTGGTGTCGCTGGTCGAGCGGTGCCTGTCCACCGCCGGCATCGAGCCCCGCCACCTAGGCCTGGAGATCACCGAGAACGTCCTCATGGACGACGTCGAGACCGTCGACAGCACCCTCGCCGCCCTGCGCGATCTCGGCGTGCGCCTGGCCGTCGACGACTTCGGAACCGGGTTCTCCTCCCTCAGCTACCTGCGGCGCTTCTCGGTCGACGTGCTCAAGGTCGACAAGTCATTCGTGGCCGGCATGAACCTGCCCGGGGGCAGCGGCGCCATCGTGGGCGCGGTCATCGAGATGGCCCACTCGCTCGGCCTGTCGGCCACCGCCGAGGGCGTCGAGACCTACGACCAGGTGGGGGCGCTGCGCGAGATGGCCTGCGACTACGCCCAGGGCTACTACTTCGCCCAGCCCCGCCCGCCCGAGGACTTCGCCGCCCTGGCCACCAGCCGGCTGGCCGCCCTGGGCCAGCCCGTCGTCGACCTGTCGAACGTGAACCGCCTCGCCGGCGCCGTGGTCCTGGTGTGCGACGACGACCCGGTCGCCCGCCGGGTGTTCCGGGTGGCCCTCGAGTCGGCCGGGGCGACCGTGTTCGAAGCGGCTGACGGCAACGCGTGCGTGGCCATCGCCGCCGAGCACCATCCCCACGTGGTGCTGCTCGACCTGTTCATGCCCAACCGCGACGGCCTGTCGACCCTCGGCGAGCTGGAGGACCGGGCCCCGGGAGTGCGGGTGGCGCTGGTCTCCGCCTTCCCGACGGCCACGGTGGAGCTCCGGGGCGTGTCCGGCTGCTTCGACAAGGTCGACGCCGTCGCCCGCCTTCCCGAGCTGGTGGCGTCGCTGCTGCCGGCCGGCTGGCGGGCCTGACCGCCTCAGTAGCGGGCGAAGAAGGCGAAGAAGTCGCGGCTGGAGGGCAGGAAGTAACGGGTGGTCGGCCGGTACATGTCGGCCACCAGCTTCGAGCCGTTGGCCGGCGACGCCGGCTGCCCCACCGGCGGGTTGAAGTAGTAGAAGCTCACCCACTCGGTGTTGATGTCGAGCTCCATGGCCCGCACCGCCCCCGCCCGGGCCAGCACCTGGGCCAGCGACCCGACCGACAGCCCCCGGCCGCCGGCGTAGACGAGGGCGCCGCTGGCGGTGACCCCGACCCCCGAGCGCCACACCAGCACCTTGTTGCCGAGCGTCGAGCCCCATCGCCTGTAGGACTCGGTGTCGAGGCCGGGCACCGGGGCGCCGCCGTCCACGATCAGCGACAGGTTCTGGCGCACCGAGTCCACCTGGGGCGACATCGAAACGTCGCGCCCCCACTGCCCGACCGTCGCCGTCCCGTCGGACCGGATGACCAGCGAAGCGAGCCCGTCGCGGAGGGGACGAACCGTCCGGCCCTCCGAGTAGTAGCCGCCGGCGCCGTCGCGCAGCCGGAACCCGGAGTTGAAGGCGGCGACGAGGGTGGTGGCCAGGGCCGGCGGGATGGGGGCGGTGTAGCGCCAGCCGGCGCCGCCGGGCTCCTGGTAGCCGGCGAACAGGGTGGCCCGCACCAGGCGGGTGTCGATCCAGGCCACGCCGGTCACCAGGCTGGTGTGCACGGCGTCGGGCCGCACCCACGTGGCGTACACCGCCGGCCGGCCCCCGACCAGCCGGCCGACGGGATGCCACACCCCCTCGTCGGGCAGGGGGGCGGCCAGTGGCGCGATGGGGGTGGGGGCGGCCAGGTGCGGGGGCCAGGCGGCGGCGACCGAGGCGCCGACGTGGCCCTTGGCGAACTTGTTGACGAGGCGGGGGTCGGGACGCCCGCCGACGGGCGGGGCGTGGTGGGAGTACCACTCCTTCTCGACCCAGCGGACCAGGCCGGCGCCGCCGTGGTCCTTGAGCCACTCGACCGAGCGCACCCCCAGCCCGTCGGTGCCGCCGGCCGCCAGCGCCGACCCGTACGACCAGGCCAGAGGGGCGACCAGGGCCACCACGACGACCAGCACCGCCGTCCGGAGCCGGCGACGGCGAGCCACCCGCCGGCGGTGACCGACGGCGACGCCCGGCGGCGCTAGCGCGATCTCGGTGGCTTGTACGCCCACGCCTCCACCTCTACCAGGGCCCCAAGCGGCAGGGCGGTCACCCCCACCGCCGAGCGGGCCGGCCGATGGTCGCCGAACACCTCGACGTAGGCCTCGTTCATCCGTTCGTAGTCGCTCATGTGGGTGAGGAAGACGGTCGTCTTGACCACGTCGGCGAGGGTCGCCCCTTCGGTGGCCAGTAGTTCCTGCAGGTTCGACACGGCCTGGCGCAACTCCCCCTTGAGCTCGCCGGCGAGCTTGCCGTCGGCCATGCCGATCTGCCCGGAGCAGACCAGCCAGTCACCCACCCTGACGATCGGCGTGTAGGGCCGCTGGGGGGTGGTCACGTGGCTCTCCCTTTGTCAGTGGGCCAGCGGGGCGGCAGTCCGTCGGCCAGCCAGGCCGCGGCCGCCACCGCGGCGAAGACCGCGTCGGACCCGTTCACCGGGGGACCGTCCCCCGCCACGATCTCCACCTCGACCGGTGGCATCTCGCGTGCCCGCAGTATGCCGAACGAGCGGACGGTGAGGTCGTGGGGCGCCCCTTCGGCGTCCACCGCCAGCGCCTCGGAGCGGACCCAGCCCAGGGCCATGTGGGCGGCCCCGACGCAGTAGGAGCGAAGGACCACCTCGTCGAGCGGGTCCCCGCAGGAGACCCGGATCCTGATGGCTTCCGGTCCGAGGACGGCGGTGGCCTGGGCCCCGGTCGGTGACCGCACGGTCGCCGGGCCCCCCGCCGTGCCGGCGGCCCGGGCGCCGACCGCGGCCAGCAGCACCGCCGCCTCCGCCCACCCGGCGGCCCGCAGGGCGCACGAGGTGGCCGGCCCGGCCACGTCCACCTCCTCGACCACCAGGCTGGGCGCCACCGCCGCCACCGCCTCGGCGACGCCGGGCGTGCGGGCCACCCGCAGGACGCCGGTCCCGTCGGCCCGGACGCCGGCGCCGATGGGCGGCCGCTTGGGGCCGTGGCGCACGACGTCCTCGCGGCTCCAGAGCACCCGGACGGGCCGGCCGTGGAGGGCGGACAGGCGCCGGGCCGCCTCGGGGAGCGGCGATCCGGCCTTGCCCCCGAAGGCCCCGCCGTTGCCGAGCGGGGTCGCCGGCTCGCCGCCCGGCTCGCACCAGGAGGTGTCGGTCTCGAGGTAGGCCGGCTCCACCCAGGTGGTGGACAGGGTCAGGTCCCAGTCGCCGGGCGGCACCTCCACCGGCCAGGTCGGCTCGAGGGTGGTGCGCCGGCCCTGCACCTTGCCGGCGGCGGCCCGGGCCGCCGACAGGGTCTCGCCCACCGACCAGCCGCCGGCGCCGTCGGGCACCGCCACCAGCGCCCCGTCGGGAGCGGAGTCGTCGGCGAACCCGCCCCGGCCCAGCGCCACCTCGGGGCCGACCGACTGGGGGACGCCACCCTCGAGGGCGGCCCGGGCCTCGGCGCCGACCCGGTCGCGCCCGGCCCACGGGTCGGGGTCGCCGGCGGCCAGGGAGCAGGCGTCGAGGATCGTGCGCCACCCGGTGCACCGGCACAGGTGGGCGATCAGGGCGGAGGCCGCCTCCTCGGAGCTGGGCGTCCGCCCGTGGCGGGCCTCGAGTCCGGCCAGGCGCATGACGATGCCGGGGGTGCAGAAGCCGCACTGGCTGGCGCCGGCGGCGGCGAAGGCCCCGGCCCAGCGGTCACGGACGGCAGGGTCGAGGCCGTCGACGGTGGTGACGGACCGGCCCGCCACCCGCCGGGCGGGGGTGACGCAGGCCACCCGGGGGGCGCCGTCCACCCACACCGTGCAGCAGCCGCACTGGCCCTGGGGGGAGCAGCCGTCCTTGGGGGTGCGGAAGCCGAGCCGGTCGCGCAGGACCTCGAGGAGGGAGGCGCCGTCGTCGGCGACCTCGAAGGACCGGCCGTCGACTAGGAGAAGGAGCTGCCGCAACCGCAGGTGCGGGTGGCGTTCGGGTTCGTGATGTGGAACCCGGCCCCCTGCAGCCCGTCCTTGTAGTCGAGGGTGGCGCCCTTCAGCAGGTCGGCGGACATGGGGTCCACCACGACCTTCACCTCACCGAAGGTGGAGGTGATGTCGTCGGAGGCCAGCTCGGTGTCGAAGAACATCTCGTAGCTGTAGCCGGAGCAACCGCCGGGACGCACGGCCACCCGCAGGGCCAGGGCCTCGTTCCCCTCGCGCTCGATGAGCTCTCCGACCTTCGCCGTGGCGGCATCGGTCAGCGTGATCGGGGCCTTCTTCTTGCCGATGCTGACGGTGGTGATGCTCGTCACGCGGGTCGCCCTCCCAGGTTGCTCATTGTAATTCTACCCGACGGCCAGTTCCGCCCTACACGGGCGGGGGTCGGCCAGGGTGGCGAAAGCGGCCACCTCGCCTCCGGCCAACTCGGCCAGCGCTTCGACTATTCCCCGGTGCAGGTTGCAGGCCAGCTCGGGGTGGGCCTCGGCCACCTCGCGCACCGGGCAGTGGGTGAAGGTCATGGTGGCCCCCTCGCCGGTGGGCTCGAGGACGGGGTCGAAGCCGAGCCGGGTCATGGCCGCCCGCACCACCTCGACACATCCCCTCTGCCTCGGGCGGGCCCCGGACCCCCGCTTGGCGTCGGCCGCCGCCATGCGCCGGCCCTCGCCCCGGCCCACCTCGTTGGCCACCGCCTCCGGGTCGGGGCGCCCCGCCGCCGCCACCTGGGCCAGAAGGCCGGACAGGGCCAGGTAGGCGGGAGGGTCGATGTCCACCCCCGGCGCCCCCGGCGCGGGGCGGTAGCGGTGCTGGGGCCGGCCGACCGACCCGTTGTGGTCCGACTCGACCTCGAGCAGGCCCACCTCGCGCATCCGCTCCAGATGGGGTCGTACGGTGTTGGCGTGCAGCTTCAGCCGGCCGGCCAGCTCCGAGGTGCTGAGCGGCTCCGCGGAGGCGACCAGCTCGGCGTACAGGGCGAAGCGAGTGTCGTCCGCCAGCGCCTTGTAAACGGACTGACGATCCACGCCCCCAATACTACCGGCCTCGGCCGGTAGAATTCATATCGTGGACACGGAAGCGGTCCGGGGGGCGCTCACCGGGGTCATCGACCCCGAGCTCGGCGACAACATCGTCGACCTCGGCATGGTCCGCGACATCGCCGTGGAGGACGGAACCGTCCGGGTGACGGTCGCCCTCACCGTGGCCGGCTGCCCGCTGCGCTCCCAGCTCCGCTCCGACATCGAGGGCCGGGTCGGGTCGCTTCCCGGGGTCGGCGCCGTCCAGGTCGAGATGGGCGAGATGACGGCCGACGAGCGCTCGGCTCTCATGGCCCGGGCCCGGTGGAAGGCGCGGGACGACGCCCCGGCGACGGACATCCCGCCCTCGACCCGGGTGGTGGCGGTGTCCTCCGGCAAGGGCGGGGTGGGCAAGTCGTCGGTGACGGTGAACCTGGCCGCGACACTGGCCGCCCGGGGCCTCACCGTCGGCCTGCTCGACGCCGACATCTGGGGCTTCTCGGTGCCCCGCATGCTCGGCCTCGAGGGGAAGATCCCTGCCCGCGACCGCAAGATGGTCCCCCTCGAGCGCAAGGTCGGCGACGGCCTCCTCAAGGTGATCTCCATGGGGTTCCTGTCGGGAGAGGAGGAGGCGATCATGTGGCGGGGCCTCATCCTCAACCGGGCCCTGCAGCACTTCCTCGAAGACGTGGCCTGGGGCGACCTCGACTACCTGCTCATCGACATGCCGCCCGGCACCGGTGACATCCAGATGGGGCTGGCCCGCATGCTCCCCCGGGCCGAGATGGTCATCGTCACCACCCCGGCCCTGGCCGCCCAGAAGGTGGCGGCCAGAGCGGCCGACATGGCCCGGCGCGGCTACCTGCGGGTGGCCGGGGTCATCGAGAACATGAGCGCCTTCGTCTGCGACCACGGCGAGTCCTACGCCCTGTTCGGCTCGGGAGGCGGCCAGCGCCTGGCCGAGCAGACCGGGGTGCCGCTGCTCGGGTCGATTCCGCTCGACCCGAGCGTCGCCGCCGGCGGCGACACCGGCTCGCCCGTGGTGCTGACCGAGGACCTGGCCGACTCCCCCGTGGCCCGGGCCTTCGCCGCTCTGGCCGACCGGTTCTGCGAGGCCGTCCCGGTGGTCGAGCTGTCGGGATGCACCGCCCGCATGCTCGACCACATCGAGGAGGCGCTCGGCCCGCCCAAGGGCTGACCCGCCGGGGTTACAGGCTGGCGCTCGACCCGGTCGGCGCCGCCGTGGCGCTCCCCGAGAACCCGGTGTCGATGATCAGGGTGAGGACCGGACGGGTGGTCGGCGTGGCCGGGTTGGCCGCACCACCGCTGGCCGACCCGCCGCTAGCCGAGCCGCCGCTGGCCGCGCCGTTCGGAGTGGCAGCCGGGTTGGCGCCGAGCTGGCCCTTGCGCACGCCGGGCCGGCGCTGCACCCGCAGCACCACGATCTCGCCGGTCTTGAGGTCCGACAGGGACTCCTTGGTCGGATGCTGGCCCGGCCCGTGGTAGAGGACGACCCGGGTCCTAGTCGACACCGGCAGGGTGACGGTCTTGCCGTCCGGGGCCTGGACCTCGATCCGGCCGTCGCCGTAGGCACCGCCGGAGGTGGTGACGCTGACGACCTTGCCGACCATCAGCCCGGCCGTGGCGGGCCGCTGGCGGTGGTTCGGCTTGGCGGCCCCGCTGGGGCTCTGCCCCTGGGCCCCGCCCTGGGCCTGCACCTGGGCGGCGGCCTGGGCGGCGGTGGTGTCCCCGAGGCTGGGGCCGGCCGGCTGCCCGAGGGCGTAGGCGGCCGCCCCACCGCCCACCACGGTGGCGGCCAGGCCGCCGGTGACGATCTTCTTGAGGTGGCTGCGAACGATGCTCATCGGTTCCTCTTTCGGTCGAACTGCTGACACACCTGATGATCGGCCCCGGCTGTGTGTACCCGTTTACCTGGATGTTCGGAAATTGTTAGGGCGTGGGCCGTTGACCGGGGAACCGGCGGCGGGCAGCCTGGGACCATCCGGCGCCGAGGAGGAACCTTGTCCGATCAGTTCGCGCAGATCATCGAGTACAAGACGGCCAAGTTCGACGAGATCCAAAAGTTGGTCCAGGACTTCCGGACGGCGGGGGGAGCCCAGACCTCCAGCCGGGCCTATGTGTGTCGCGACCGCGACAGCGCCAACACCTACGTCACCATCGTGGTCTTCCCCAGCTACGAGGAGGCGATGAAGAACTCCGAGTCCCCGCAGACCCAGGAGATGGCCAAGAAGATGGCGTCCCTCTGCGACGGGCCCCCGAGCTTCCGCAATTCGACCTGATCGAGATGATGCAGGGAGGGTCGTAGCTCTACAACCAACGGTGCGGGCCCCCTGCCCGCACCGTTCGCATCCGGTGACTACACGAACTCGGCCAGCAGGATCTGGCGCAGGCTGGGCTCGCCGAACTCGACGCCGCGCTCGCGGGCCCGGGCCTGGCGGGCCTTGCCGGCCTCGAGAGCCTGACGGCGGCTGTCCTCGTTAGCCCACACGGTGCCGACGACGCCGCGCCCGGACTGGCGGTTGATGAGCAGGCGCAGGGCCCGGAATCCGGGGGTGGCCTTGATCTCGGGCGCCACGGTGGACTGGAAGAAGGCGATGTTGTCATCGACCTTGGATGGGTCCATCGAGATGGGCATGATGGTCAAGGGGGACCCAGCCGAGGGCGGCTCGCCGGCTAGCTCCTGGACGATGTGCTCGAAGGTCTCGACCGAGATCTCGCCGCCGACGACCCTCGCAGCCTCCTGGCGGGCCTTCTCCGCTGAGCTCTCGCTGGCGTCGCGGTCGGCCTCGGTGTCCCACATAGTCAGAACGCCCACTACGCCACCAGCCCGGTCGGCGCTGACGCTGATGCCCCGGTACCCCTTCTGCTGCTTGAGCATCGGAATCACCTGCTCGCGCACCAGGTCGAGCCCGGCGTCGATGTCAGTGGCTCCCCTGAACGTGACCGCCCGTGCGTGCATCGTTTCCCCCTCCGTAGACGTCGACAGAGAGGGTACGGAGCCGGCCGACCGATTGAAAGGGGTTCAGAGCACCATCGAGTCGGCGGGCCGGCGGGGGACCCCCAGGGTCACCTCGAATACGGCCCCTTTGTCCGATCCGGTGTACTGCACCCGCCCGCCCATGGCCTCGACCAGGCCCTTGACGAGGAACAGCCCGAGCCCGGTTCCGAGCCCGGCCCGGCTCTGGTGGCGCGAGAGGGTGTGCACCCGGCTGAACATGACGGGCACCACCGAGTCGGCCACCCCGCCCCCGTGGTCGCGCACAGCGAAGCGCACCTCGGCCGGTCCGGCCGGGAGGGTCTCCACCACCACGGGCGCCGCCCCGTGCTCGAGGGCGTTGGCCACCAGGTTGGCGACCACCTGCTCGAGCCGGCGGGGATCGGCCTGCACGGTCACCCCGGCAGGGATCTTGCGCTCCACCAGCGCCGACACGTCGCCGGCGTTCGGGTCCACCGAGTCGAGGGCAGCCTCGACCACCTGGGAGAGGTCCACCGGCCGGGGCGACAGCAGCAGGGAGTGGGCCTCGAGCCGGCTCACGTCGTAGAGGTCGTCGGCCAGGCGCGAGATGCGCTCGGCCTGCCGGCGGATCGCCTCTCCCATGCGCTGGATCCGCGGACCCGTCACCTGGTCGCCCAGGGTCTCGAGGCTGGCCCCGAGACCGAGGATGGTCGACAGCGGGGTGCGCAGGTCGTGGGTGACCAGGGCCAGGAACTCGTTCTTCTCCGCCTCGAGGTCATGGAGGGCGGTGGTGTCGCGGGCGACCCCCTGGAAGCCCACCACCTGATCGTCCTGGAGACGGGCCTGCACCCGCACCGCCAGCACCCGCCGGACCCCGTCGGCTCGGCGGATGGCCAGTTCGAACGGCTCCGACGGCACCGCCGCCGACGGCGTCAGCCGGTCGAGCGAGATGCGGTCGGTCTCGTCGCCGACGAGCGCCTCGGTCAGCAGCGTCCCTTCGAGGTCCTCCACGTCGCGGCCGAGCAGGAGGGCCAGGGCCGGGTTGGCGTACTGGATGCACCCGTCGAGGTCGACCTCCCAGACACCGTCGGAGGAGTGCTCGACCACGTAGGCGTAACGGGCGCTGGCCTCCTCCTCGCGGGCGACCATCGCCGACCAGTAGCCCTGGGCCAGGGCGTCGGTCAGCCGGTCCATCGCCGGCAGCACCCGGGTCAGCAGCAGCGACAGGGCCAGCCCCCACCGGCCGCCGCGCTCCTCGGCCAGCTCGACCGAGGTCTGCACCACCAGGTCGCGGGAAATGCGCAGGGTGACCAGCAGCTGGGGCAGGGGCGACTGGGCCCAGGCGGCGGCGGCACCGACCTCCTGGAGGTCGTCCACCAGCGCCTCGTCCACCTCGGCCCCCTGGCCGGTGACGGCGAGGATCGCCTCGAACCGGCTCTTGGACTGGGCGATGAAGCGGGCCCGCTCGCTGAGCGACCAGCCCCGTGCCTCCGGGATGGCGGCGGCGAAGATGTCGAACGCCCGCCGGGCCATGTCCTCCGACCGGGCGTCGAGATCGTCGAGGAGCACCTGGGGGTCGGGATCGTCCTCGGCCAGCTCGAGCAGGTTGCCCGACCCGTTGTCGGCATTACGGGCGAGGAACGCCTTGAGGTCCACCATCTTGAAGACGGGCTCGGACGAGTCGGTACTGGCCTCCACGTAGCCGGCCGCGGCCAGGCTCCGCACCGACTCCTCGGGCAGGCTCAGGTACTTGGCCGCCTCGGCCAGCGAAACCGAGGGGCGGCTCGTCTCCCGTTCCGACATTTCAGGTAGAGAATTTCTACTCCGGCGGCCCCGCTCCTCCATGGATCCCGGCAAAGGGGCGAAAGTGTCACCGAGGGTTAACTCATCGGTTACGCACCGACTCGAGCTGGCGGACCGGGAAGGCCGCTATCTCCCCCTGGGTGCGCAGGGCGGTCAGCTGACCGGTCTGGCCGGCCAGAGCCCAGGTGGCGGTCCAGCGCTCGATGACGGTCACCGTGTAGGTGCCGGCGTCGGCCCACACGTGGGTGATCTGCCCGGACGGCCACGGGCCCCCGGTCGTGTCGTAGGGGCCGCTCAGGCCGGTGCCGTCCCCCCAGTCGACGTAGAACTCGCCCTTGGCCGAGATCACCAACGCCCCCGGCGGGGTCGGGTTGCTGAAGGACTGTCCCGTCATCCCGCCGGTCTGCAGGTAGGCCGTCTTCCCCGCCAGCGCATACCCCGGATCGATCCGGGGCGCCGGCTTGGCCAGCAGGTCCTGCCCGTGCGCCTCCCACCACGCCGCGGCGATCACCGCCGGGGGCACCCCACCCGCCGGCAGCGCCGTCTGCGGGCATGGCCCCCATTGGCCGAGGAACACCCGCCACCGCCCGGCGTTGGAGTCGTTCGCCGATTGCGCCGCCGCCGGGTCCGTCACATACGTCCGCGCTACCGCAACGTAGAAGCCCCCGTTCAAAGAAACGAGTTGAGGAACATCGATCTCGTACCGGGGTATCGAAGACCCGGCGTCTCCCTTGGATCCAGGCAGCGAGCTGGAACTCCCCGGAGAACCTCCTTGGACCTGATACGTGATGGTGCCCCCGTCAAGCCCTTCCGTTACGTTCGCCGGGGGCTCCGTGGCCGAGGCCCAAGCGCTACCGGTGGCCAGCAGAACCGACAGTGCGACTACGTACTTGCGCATGGATCCGCCGGCTGACCACCGGTTGAACTGAACCCGACGAAGGCAAAGACCCAAGGGGTTGGGTTCACGTGTTCAGGATCTTGACTCGGATCTTTGCTGCGTAGCTCGATGAAGGTGATGTGGGGCGGTGGCGATGTCACCGCAACTGCGCTGAAATCCCGATTGACCTGTGTGAAGATGCATTGGGGGTTGGCGGAGAGCTCACGAGCCAGTTGGTCGTGCACAACGCCCGGATTGGCCTTGTAGTTCTTGAGCCCCTGCGCAATCTCTTGGCCCCATAGACCCGTCTGGCGCTGGAACTCATCAGGTGTATTGATGGCGCGCAACAAGACAGCCGCGCCGGCAGGGAAGGCGTGCTGGGACAGGATCAACCTAAGAGACTCACCGTTCACTGTCTCCAGCGCGTTCAGCACCCGCTGCACGTACGCCGGCGTGATCTTCGCCGGCACGGCGTACGGGTCGAGGGTCGCCGCCGACGGGACGGTGGCTTGCGGCTGAGCCGCCGGCACCCCGCCGCCGCAGGCGGCCAGCAGCAGGCCTAGGCCGGCGCAGGCCGCGCCGAGCCACCCAGCCCATGGTCTGTCCCCAGATCGGACCACGATGAGAACATATCGATGTCTTTCGGCGAATTCCAGAGGGAATCTACGAGAACCACGCCCACCTGATGACCGCCGATCCGGAACCGCCGTATGGCAGGGTGCCGAGGATGACCGGGGCGAGGATGACGGCGATGAGGCGGACGAGAGGGGTCCTGGCGGTCGCCGGGCTGGCCCTCATGGCCGCGGCCTGCGGAGGTGGAGGAACGGCGGTCAAGCAGTCCGCCCTCGGGTCCACCTCGACAACGGAGACGACCCTGCAGGCGAGCACCCCGACGACGGCCGGTGCCACGGGTGGGTCATCGACAACCACCTCGAGCATCCCGGGTCTGACGGCCGCCAGCCCCGCCCCCGGGGCTCCGAAGTCGAACAGCCCGACAGGGATCACCGTCACCGGTCAGCCGACCACCACGACGACCACCGCGCCCGGGGCGGGCACCACGACGACCACCAGCGCGATTACCACGACCACCACGACCGCACCGAACACGGCGACGATCGTCATCCAGAACTTCGCCTTCAACCCGTCGACCTTGTCGATCGCGGTTGGTACCAAGGTGACGGTCATCAACAAGGACAGCGTCGACCACACCTGGACGGCCGACGGCGGTCAGTTCGACTCAGGCGAGCTGGCCCAGAACCAGTCCTACTCCTTCACCTTCAACAGCCCGGGCGCTTTCCCGTACCACTGCTCCATGCATCCGTCCATGACGGGGACCGTCCAGGTCACCTGACTCCTATACGAGAGTCAACATCGCCGCCCGGTTCGGCGGAGCGGTGCTCCCCACGACAGTGCCATCGGGCCGCTTGAACGTCAGCTGACCGTTGGTGTCTCCGACGGCGTCGTAGCCCTTATGGAGCAGGGTGTGGTGGCGGGTACACACGTAGGCACCATTGGCGATGTCCGTCGCCCCACCGTGCTCCCAGTGGGCGACATGGTGGATGTCGCCGATCCGCCGACGGCAACCCGGGAAACGGCATTGTTTCCCGTCGCGCACGGTGATGGCGCGGCGTTGGGCTGTTGACCAGCTCCTCGTCTTGCGGCCGAGGTTCAGCGGCTCGACGCCGTCGACCATGTGAACGACGAGCGACGAGTCACAAACCATGCGAGACAACAGATCAGGCTCCAACAACGTCCCGTTGAGGAGTTGGCCGATTCGCTTGTCGTCGGCCTCCGCCGGTCGCTTGGTGTCAACCACGGCGTGAACCATGTATCGATCCGCACCCACCGCGTGCCCCTCGTGCGCATGGGCCAGGGCGGTGCGAACCATCGCCATGAAGGCATCGGCCTGGCGCTGTGCGTAGGGGGCGAGGTCCGGCTCCCAGTCTTCAGCTGGTGACTCATCCACAGGGGCGCCGGGGTCGTCCGGTCCCAGTGAGTCACCAGCTGGTGACTCGTCCACAGGACGGTGACCGTTCGACGTGGCGTCGACGCTGTCAGCGCGTGGGTTGTCACCAGCTGGTGAGTCGTCCACAGGGTCGGGCTTCATGAACGCCTGCACCGCTGCCTTCACTTCGGCGAGCTCGAGGGCGTCAAGGATGGTGATCACCGCGCCGTACCCGCCACGGAACGGTTCCTCGACGCGCATCCCGCGCCGATCCCACTTGTTGAAGTAGTCGGACAGGTTCTCCTGGTTGTCGAGTATCTGGTAGTAGCGGATGGCTTGCTCCAGGGCCACGACCGGACCCTCCCTGGCCAACCGGACGAGGGCCTCGTCGACCGGGCGTCCCGGCATGTCCAACCGGGTGATGGCGCGGGCCGCCGAGTAGGAGATCTCGCCGGCCGCCAGCGCCTCGGCGACTACTGGCCGCCGCCGCAGCTCGCGGGCCACCCGGAGCTTCTCGAATGCCGTGCCCCGCGAGATCCGCAGCCTCCACATGAGCCAGTCCACGCAGGACAGCTGCCCGTCCTCGGCCCAGAGCTGCTGGCGGTCGAGCTCAGCCAGGCCGTCCAGCCACACCGCCATCGAGCGGTCCATGAGCTGGAAGCGGTCGGCGACCCAGTCCTTCAGCCCGAACATGGGCCAGTCGTCGTGGCCCTCATGGACCCGGGCCCCGCCGGGCCCACCCCCGGCTTCGTCGGGTCCGCCCGGCCGGCAGCCGGTCGCGTCCGGAGGGTCCAGGGTGTCGACCATCGCACCTCCCCGCAGATCGAACGTATGTTCGCCTTTGGGTCATACCCTACGAAAGACCTGTGACACCCATGAAACGGACAGAAAGGGCACCGGCTGGCCCCCTCCGCCAGCGCCCCCCCTACCCCACCAGCTTCCCCAGCTTCGCCGCCTGGGCGGAGGCGACCGACTGGGTGGTCCCCTCGTTGAGGACCAGGCCGCCGTTGCCGAGCAGGGCGATCACATCGCCCCTGCGCAGGGCGACCACGTCGAACTGAAAGGTCTGGCGCTGGACCCGGGTGACGAGCCGGACGGCGAGGCTCTGGTCGGCGGAGGCGGGGAGGGAGAGGGGTGAGACGGTGTAGGTGAAGGTCCGCCCTCCCGCCGTCTTCGAGTAGGAGTGGCACGACGGCAGGGCGGCAGTCACCCGGTCGAGGATGGCCTTGGCCTGCCCAGGAGGCTCGGCGATGAGGCCGTCGTAGACCGACGTGGTCACGCCGTAGGAGGCGAACTCGGTCTCGGCGTGGGGCAGGGAGGCGAGGTCGGAGGGCAGGCCGCAAGGAGTGGGGCGGTGCCGGCGCCGGCGAGCCGCAGCTGGTGGTACCAGGCGGGAAGGTCGGCGGAGGTGATCAAGGCCGAAGCCAGCTGAGCGGAGCTGTAGCGCGGGCCGGCGGCGGGGGGCGGGGCGGCCGGGCTGGCGCCCCCGCACGAAGGCAGCAGGCCGGCGGCGACCACGACCAGCGTGCCGACGAGCGACATGCGGGCCGGGCGGCCCCCGCTCAAGCGAGCAGCGTGCTCAGCCCGCCGCACCCGGAGCCGCCGCCACCGGCCTCCACGTCGAGCCCAGGTCGTCGACGTCGGAGGACTCCACCCGGCCTTCCTGGGCCAGCTTCCGCAGGTGGGCCCACAGCGAGTACCGGGCGATGGCGTGGCGGTCCTCGGGCACGTCCACGTACACGGCGGGCACCAGCTCCTCGACCGTGGCCCGGCCGGCGGCGGCCAGGGCGGCGAATACCGCTTCCTCCCGGGCGTGTCGATGGGTGCGGTACTCCTCGAACTTGGCCATGGGGTCGTCGATGAGGTCGCCGTGGCCGGGAGCAATCGACAGCACCGGCGGGCGCAGCGCCTCCAGCCGCTGCAGAGCCTGCAGGTAGGCGGCCATGTCCCCGTCGGGCGGGGAGATGATGACGGTCGACCCGTTCATCACATGGTCCCCCGAGAACAGAGCCCGCTCCCCTTCGAGCAGGTAGCACAGGTGGTTGGAGGCGTGCCCGGGGGTGTGCAGGGCGGTGAGCTGAAAGTCGTCGCCGGCGAGGCGCCACCCGTCGCCGATGCTGGTGTCGGGCTCGAAGGCGTCGCGGGCCTCGTAGCCGAGAACCTCGGCTCCGGTGAGATCGGCCAGCCGAGCCGCGCCCGGTGAGTGGTCGGGGTGGGTGTGGGTGACGAGGATCCAGCGGATCCTGCCGGCGCCGGCGGCGGCCACCGTCTCGATGTGCCCGGCGTCGTCCGGACCGGGATCGATGACCGCCACCCGGTCCGTGCCGATCAGATAGGTGTTGGTCCCCCGCCCGGTGAACACCGACGGGTTGTCGCACAGCACCCGGGTGACCCGGGGCATGAGGGTGACCGGCTGCCCGGGCGAGTAGTCAGCCACTGGCGGGGCCTCCGGGCCTGCCGGGCATGGGCCAGCCATCGGGAAGGCGGCCGTCCTCGGCGAGCTCGTCGTATCCCGCATCTCCGGGCAGGAGGATGCGCACCCCGGAGCCGTCGGCCGCCACCCGGGGGAGGATGGTCGGCACCGACTCGATGGCGGCCGCGGCGGTGAGCAGCTCCTCGGACCGCTCGAAGCGCCCGATGGCCTCGAGGTTCTTGATGGTGGGCAGGATCATGTCGAGCTCGCCGGCCCGGTGCCGGCGCAGCGCCTCCGAGGGGCGCACCCACAGCTTGGCGATGGCCTCGCGGTTGTCGTGCAGCGGCTCCTGCTCGGGCGGCGCGGCGGTGACGAAGAACCGGGTGTCGTAGCGGCGGGGCGCCCCGACCGGGGTGATCCAGTGGCTGAAGTAGTGGATGCGGTCGGCGGCGAGGGCCAGCCCCTCCTCCTCGCAGATCTCGATGAGGCGGCGCTCGCCGGTGTCGACGGCGCGCCTATGCTCGGCGAACCGCTCGGCCGTCGCCGGGTCGCCGAGGGACAGGACCTCGCCGGCGGAGTCGTAGGCGAGCAGGACACCCGCCTCCTCGAAGCACTCGCGCACGGCCGCCACCCAGTAGGCCAGCCCGCCGGAGGGCACGCTCAGCAGGTCGCTGGCGGCAGCGTCGTCGCGCCCGGCGCAGATCTTCTCGAGGTTGGCGTGGCGGTCGTCGGGGTCGACCGCGCCTCCCGGGAAGACATAGGCGCCACCGACGAAGTCGGACTTGAGGTTGCGCCGGAGCATGAAGACCTCCATGCCCTCGGCCGTGTCGCGCACCAGCATGACGGTGGCGGCGTCACGCACGACCGGGCCGCCCGGCGGCACCGAGCCGGCGCCGGACGGCACCGGGCCGGAGGAGGGGCGGGGGGACGTCATGGCCGGGCGCAGCCTATGCGGGCGGGGTGGCCGAAACCCCACGGTTGGCGGCAACGGCCGGCGGCCAGGGCGGCCCGATGACAAGAGCGAGGGTCGCGCCAGGGAGCGCCTGATCGGGGGCGCTCCCGGCGCTGTCCCCCTCGGATGAGGAGATCGGCCGCCCCGCCCGGGGCCTGAGCGGTTGATCGTTTGTCACGGTCAGGGGCGGGGAAAATCAAGGGGCACTGGCGCCGCCCCGAAGGATCACACGGGGGACGAAGTGGCTCCTTCGGGGCGGTGCTGAGGTCTTACGGCGCGAGGGGCAGTCGGGCGCCACGCCCCCGGTGACCGGGACCATTACCCTGCGGCGGTGATGTCCCCCGCCCCCCGGAGGCCCTGATGGCCACGACCACTGCCGGCCGCCGCGACCTGCACGCGGCGCGCGACCGGCTGCTGCCCCGGTCGGTGCTGGGAATGGTGGTGCTCATCCTGTCGGCGGCGGTGGGCGCGGCCTTCAGCGGCACCGTGCTGTACGCCTACTACTCGTACCAGCTGAACAAGGCCAACCAGAAGATCGCCTCCTACGTGAGCGGGTTCGACCAGCGCTTCCACACGGCCGAGGACACCATCAGCGCCCAGACGGACAACGCCAAGTCCCAGATCCAGCAGACCATGGCGCCGCTGCTCAAGCAGCAGGCGGTCGGGTCGCAGATGTCCGACGCCCTCAACAAGGCGCAGCCGGCGGTGTGGTTCGTGCACACCCTGGACAACGCCGGCCAGCCGGCGGTCGGCTCGGCGTTCGTGGTGGCCTCCGACAGCAACCAGTCGCTGCTCGTCACGTCGTTCAACACGGTGCAGGCGTCCACCCACAACCCGGCCCCGGCCATCTTCGTGCGCAAGGGATCCGACGACCTGCGGGCGACGCTGTGGACGTGGGACACGTCCAACGATCTGGCCTTGCTGATCGTGAGCCGGCCCAACCTCCCGAAACTCAACTTCTCCAGCAACGACCTGCACATCGGCGACCGGGTCTTCGCCGTGTCCGGCCTCGGCGGCTCCGGGGGCTCCATCAGCCAGGGCTTCGTCAACGACGTGTCGTCGGGGCTGATCCAGGACGACGCCGCCGTCGGCCCCCCGGGGCAGGGCGGCCCGGTCATCGACACCAACGGTGACGTGGTCGGCATCGCCTCCCTGTCCTACCGGCCGCTCGGCTTCGGTAGCACCGGCGTCTACTTCACCGTGCCGGTGGGCAACGCGTGCGCCCGGGTGCTGCGTTGCCCGGGCGGCACGGTGGCCGGCTCCGGCTCCCAGGGCGGCGGCTGAGCCGACCGCCCCTCGGTCTGCACCGGGCCGCCTGGTCCGAAACGCCCGATAGGACCGATCCAACCGGGCCGAACCGAGGGGCGGCAGCAGGATCGCCGCCCCCCGCTGCGAAATAGAGATTTCGAAATGTTCGCTCGCAGGCGTCGGCGCCTTCGGACCGCGGCAGCGCTGGTGGCGGGAGGCCTCGTCGCCTCCGCCGCCGTGGTCGCCCCGGGCGCCCGGGCCGGAAGCCGGGTGCACGTGTCGGCCAACCCCGGCCTCTACCCGGCGTTCAGCGAGTCCGTGTCGGACTACGTGCTGCGCTGCTCGCAGGCGCCGGTCACCCTGGCCATCGACGCCGCCCCCGGAGTCGACGTCACCGTCACCGGCCACCGGCCCCACACCGGCCACTTCCAGCTGAACCTGCCGCTCAGCCCGGGGCAGGCCTTCAGCATCACCGTCCACGACAGCACCGACACCGACCACTACTTCGCCCGCTGCCTGCCGAGCGACTTCCCGAGCTTCGGATCGATCAAGCTGGCCCCGAGCCAGGCCGGGATGATCCTGGCCATACCGCTGACGGGCGGGGCCGGGCCCCGTTACGCGACCGTGTTCAACAGCGACGGGGTGCCGGTGTGGTGGGCCCCGGCGCCGGGGGGCTGGTACGCCACCCTGCTGCCCGGCAACCGGATCGGGTGGACCGACGGTGGCGGGGCGGTGGTCGAGAACCTCGACGGCAGCGGCGCCACCCGGGTGCGGATGGTGGGGGTCTCCCCCGACTTCCACGAGCTGCAGCAGCTGGCCAACGGCGACTACCTCATGATCGGCGCCCGGCCCAGCTCGCCGGTCAACCTGACGGCCGTGGGCGGCCCGGTGAAGGGGGTGCTGCTGGACAACGTGATCGAGGAGATCACCCCGGCGGGACAGGTGGCTTGGAGCTGGTCGGCGGCCGCCCACATCGGGGTGACCGAGCTGCAGCCCGAGTGGGTCGCCCAGGCCGCCCCCGGGGGAGCCCCGGCCGACGTGTTCCACATGAACTCGGTGGAACCGGACGGCAACGGGTTCGTCGTCTCGTTCCGGCACCTCAACGCCGTCTACCGGATCGACAAGGCCACCGGGGCGATCACCTGGAAGATCGGCGGCACGTCGATCCCCCAGAGCCTGCAGGTCCACAACGACCCGGTCTTCGCCGTGCCGGGAGGCACCTTCGTCGGCCAGCACGACGCCCGCATCCTGCCGGACGGGACGCTCACCCTCCACGACAACGGCACCAACCACCGGGCGCCCCGCGCCGTGCGCTACGCCCTCGACCTGCACAACCGCACCGCCACCCTCCTCGAGTGGATCAGCGACCCGCAGGCGTCCGCTTCCATCTGCTGCGGGTCGGCCCGCCGCCTCCCCGGCGGAGACTGGGTCGTCTCGTGGGGCCTCACCCCCTACGTGGAGGAGCTCAACGCCCGCAGCTACCCGGTGCTGCGAATCCAGTGGGCGTCGGGCTGGTTCGCCTACCGGGCCTACCCGGTCGCCCCGGGGACGGTGAGCCTCGACCAGCTGCGGGCGGCCATGGACACCCGCTCGGGCCACTGACCACCCCTCGCCGCTGACCGGGTCGCCGTAGTCTGCATGGCGAGGTAGCCACCGGAAGGGGGACGGTTGGCATGTTGTCCGCACTGTCGAGCGGGGTCGGCTCCTACAGCTCGCGCCACGCCCTCGGCGCCATCCTGTTCTGGGTGACGCTGGCCGTCTGGGTCGGCGGCGAGCTGTGGCAGGGCCAGACCCGCAGGTCGGAGGCGACCGACCAGGACGGGGGCAGCCGCCAGCTCCTGCGCATCACCCTGTTCGTGGGCTGGATCCTCGCCTTCCAGGCGGTCCGGGCCTGGCCCGGCGCCAACTTCCACCACGGCCGCAACGCCGCCTTCTGGGCCGGCCTGGCCGTGATGTGGGGCGGGGTGGCCCTGCGCTTCTGGGCGTTCCGCACCCTGGGCCGCTACTTCACCTTCAACGTCATGACCAGCGCCGACCAGAACGTGGTCACCGCCGGCCCCTACCGGGTCATCCGCCACCCCGGCTACGCCGGAGCGATGTTGGCCATGGCCGGGCTCGGCCTCACCATCGGGAACTGGGTCAGCCTGGCCGCCATCGTCCTCGTGCCCCTCATCGGCATGGTCAACCGGATCCGGGTGGAGGAAGCGGCGCTGTTGGGGACCCTCGGGCCCAGCTACCAGGCGTTCAGCGAGGGGCGCAAGCGCCTCGTGCCTCTCGTCTGGTAGCCGGGAGTCGCCGGGGCGGGCGGGGTCAGCCCACCGCGGCGGCCCGCAGGGCGTCGACGTCGATCTTGGACATGGTGAGCATGGCCCGCATGGCCCGCGAGGCCTTCTCCGGGTCGGGGTCGCTCATGATCTCGGCCATGCCGGTCGGCACCACCTGCCAGGAGAGGCCGTAGCGGTCCTTCAGCCATCCGCACTGGCTGGGCGTGCCCCCGTCGACGAGGGTGTCCCAGTAGTAGTCGAGCTCGGTCTGGTCGGCGCACTCGATCAGGAACGACACGGCCTCGTCGAACTTGAACTCCGGCCCGCCGTTGATGGCGATGAAACGCTGACCGTTGATGGTGAACTCGACGGTCAGGACCATGCCCGCCTCGCGGGGGCCGGCGTCGTTGTAGTAGCTGACGTTCAGGATGGCCGAGTCGGGGAAGACCGACGTGTAGAACTCGGCCGCCTCGAGGGCCTGGGTGTCGAACCACAGGCTCGGGGTGATGGGCCGCATCCCTCAGCAGTCCCCCACGGCGATGGACACGATCGAGAACTGCGCACCCGCCGGGTCGGCGACCATGGCCAGCCGGCCGTAGGGGGAGTCCGAGGGCTGGACCAGCACCCGGCCGCCGCCGGCGACGACCTTGTCGACCAGGGCGTCGGTGTCGGAGGCGCCGAACACGATCGTCCAACCGTCGGTGTGGCCCTCGGGCAGGTTCGGGTTGGCCCCGTCGAGGATGCCGGCCACCGGCAGGCCGTCGACCTGCAGGATGGACTGGCTCCCGCCCGGCATGGGCTCGGCGGCCACCGTGGCGCCGGTGACCCGCCGGTAGAACTCGACGACCTCGTCGTAGCGGGAGGTGGAGAGCTGGAACCAGCACGGGGCGCCGGGCTCGGCCACCAGGCCGAAGCCCTGCATCTGGTTGGGCTCCCAGAAGCCGATGCCCGTGCCGGCCGGGTCGGTGGCCACCAGCATGGTGCCGAGGTCCGCCACCGGGTGGGGGCCGGCGACGACCTGGCCGCCCGCGCCCTTGATCTCCTCGACGGTCGTGGCCATGTCGGCGGTGCACAGGTAGATGAGCCAGCTGTCGTTGGTGACGTCGGGATGCTGCATGCACCCGGCGATGCGCTCGTTGGCCTGGCCGAAGTTGAAGTAGCCGCCGAACTCGGGGCGGGGCTCCTCAGCGTCCCAGCCGAACACGTCCGTGTAGAACCGGCGGCTGCGGTCGCGGTCGGTGGTGGCCAGCTCGATCCAGCAGGGCGCACCAGCGGGGGCCTTCTCTCGTACCGGCATCTCTGCTCCTCTCTTCGCCGGCGGCCCCTCCGGCCGCCGTCAGTTCAGACGGTCGGGCCGCCCGGAACTCATCGCGCCCCTCAGTCGAGGTGCAGCGGGAGCCCGAACAGCGGGAAAAGGGTGGCCGAGTCGAGGAAGCAGTGGAACCCCGAGATGCGCCCGTCGCGCACCTCGAGGACCTGCAGCCCCCACGGCGTGTGGCCACCGGCCGGGTCGGGCTTGTACTGGCCGAACGCCGGGCAGCCATTGGCCGACAGCGGGATGAGTATCGAGCCGGCGCAGGCGCTCGGCCCGGGCTCCAGCATGAACTGGCCGATGTCGCCGGCGCCCCGCACCCACATGGCGAACGGCGGCATGGACATGACGGCGTCCTCGTGGAGCAGGGTCACCAGCCGGTTGATGTCGTAGCGCTGGAAGGCGTCCACGTAGTCCTCGAGCAGGGCCAGGTCGACGGTGTCGTCGAACCGCTCGATGGGGGCGACCTGCTCGAGGGTCGCCCGGGCCCGCTGGAGGGCGCTGTTCACCGCGGCGACGCTGGTGCCGAGCAGCTCGGCCGCCTCGGCCGCCTGCCACTTGAGCACCTCGCACAGGACCAGCACCGCCCGCTGGCGGGCGGGCAGGTGCTGCAGGGCGGCCACGAAGGCCAGCCGGACGCTGTCGCGCGCCGCGGCCAGCTCGGCCGGGTCCGAGGTCTCGGGCAGCACCCGGTCGTCGCCGATGGGGGTGACCCAGCGCGACTCTTCGATCCAGGGTCCGAGGAACTCCTCGCGGGGCGGCGACGGCGGGCCGAGTTCCATGGGGCGGGCCCGGCGCTGCGAGCTGGTCTGCATGTCGAGACAGACGTTGGTGGCGATGCGGTAGAGCCACGACCGGACAGAGGAGCGCCCCTCGAAGCCGTCGGCCGCCCGCCAGGCCCGCAGCAGGGCCTCCTGCACGGCGTCCTCGGCCTCCGAGGCCGACCCCAGCATGCGGTAGCAGTAGCCGGTCAGCTCGCGCCGGTGAGCCTCAAGCTCGTCGTAGGCGAGCGCCACTCCCCCTGTGGTCATCTCCGGAGCGTACCGACGGTTCCGACGCAAATCACGGGCTATGACGGACATGAAGTAAGGACGCCCGGACCGCACCAGAATCATCGCCTCGCGGCGGAAATTCTGATCGGGGGACGGGGTCAGCTTCGCCCGTAACGGACATCTCGTCCCGAGCAGGACCGGCAGCCGGCGACAGGAAAGGTGTGATCGCCGCTGCTCAGGGGAAAGACCGGGCGGCGGGCACCTCAAGGGAGGTACGCAGATGCCACCTTCGCCGCTCAGCGGCTGGCCGACAGCCGCCCGGGTCGTTTCCGGGGTGCTCCTCGCCGCTGTCATCGTCCTGGCCGTGCTGGTGGCCACCCGATCGGGGGGCTCCAACCAGCAGGCGACCGGGCTGACCACGACCACGACGATCCAGCCGGTCACCGGCCCCGGCGTCACCTACCCCGGTTCCTCCACCACGACGAGCCTCAAGGCGACGACCACGACCACGCCGGGCAGCACCACCACGACCAGCGCCGGGGCCAAGCCGGGGGCCACCTCCACCACCTCGACCACCGCCCGGGGCGGGTCGACGACGACGACGTCGTCGTCGTCGACCACCACGACCCTGGCGGCGGCGTCGAAGATGTGCCGGGTGGCGCCGTCCAACGCCCGTCCCGCCGCCGGCGAGACGATCGCCGTCTACGTGGTGTCGAACCAGCCCAACGCCCCGGTCTCGATAACCGTGGCCTACAAGACCGGTGACGTCACCTACCCCCAGTCCGGTCAGCCGGCCAAGACCACCGACACCTCCGGGTCAGCCAACTTCTCCTTCACCGTGGCCCAGGGATCGCGCGACTACCCGGTGGTGGTGGAGGTGAACCTGGCGGGCGGGTCCGACGTCTGCGAGACCCACTTCACGCCCACTTCATAAGGTCCGGTCTAGGGGCCGGCCGGCTCCGGGGTGACCTGGGCGGTGCAGAACGCACAACGCGACGCCGCCCTGGGGATGCTGCTCAGGCACTCGGGGCAATCACGGGTGGTGGCCTCGACCTCGGGCTCGGTGCGCCGCCGGGCCATGAGCTTATTGACCGGCAGGACGACGAAGTAGAACACGGCGGCGGCGATGGCCACGAAGGCGATCAGGGCGTTAATGAAGTCGCCGTAGAGGAACCGGCTGTGGCGGACGGTGAAGTGGAGGTCGGAGAAGTTCGCCTTGCCCGGGATGGAGATGAGCGGGGTGATCAGGTCCCTGACCAAGGCTGTCACCACCGCCCCGAAGGCGGCGCCGATCACCACGCCGACGGCCAGGTCTACGACGCTGCCTCTGAGAATGAACGCCCTGAAGTCCTTGAGCACCGAGCTACCCCCCGGGTTGTGGTGCCTCAATGCTGGCCGAGGGGGGCAGCCAAGTGGGTGACCCGCCACCTGTCACCTCGATGATTGACGGGCTGCCATCCGCCGCATCCGCTCCTTCTCCGCGCCGGACATGTGAGGGTCGGCGGTCCGCTCCTCGACCACGGCGGGTATGGCCCGCCGGGCCGCCTCGACATCGAGGTCGCCGAGGAAATGGCGGAGGAAGATACGCCGGCCGATGGCGGCCAGTACCCGGTCCCTCGCCCCCCCGGGCGCATCGGCGGTGGCGAAGAGGACCCAGGTGTCGGCGACGTCGTAGGCGGGGTCGCCCCGCGCCGCGTTGGCCCAGTCGATCACGACCGGGCCGTCCGCGGTCATGAGGACGTTCAGTGGGTGGAGGTCGCGGTGCAGCACCCGGTCGCCGGGCACGGCGGCGGCGGGCAGCCATGCCGGCGCCTCCAAGGCGTGCAGCTGCAGGTGGAGAGCGGCCAGCAACCGGCCGTAGTCGCCAAGGTGGAGGGGCCGCTTCAGGGCGGCCGCCAGCATGGTGGGGCCTTCGACCCGGTCCATGACCAGATAACCCACCCCGGCGTCGTGCACCGCCGGGGCGGGATAGGCGAGCTGGCGCACGTAGCGCATGATCTCGGCCTCGGGAACGAGCGAGCGCCCGTCGCGGGCCAGGCGTAGCACCCGGCCGGGGCCGTGCTCGTAGATCTCCGAGTCGCGCCCCTCGGCGATCTTCGGACCGATCGGCCGCACCGGCTTCAGACCAGGGCGGCGAGCTTCTTGGGGGCGAGCAGGCGGTAGCTGTCGGTCACCAGCTCGCCCACCTCGTCCCAGTCGGTGGTGGGCCCAAGCACCATGCCGATGCGGTCACCGCCGCTGCGCACGGCGAAATACGGGTGCCCGCTGGCGACCAGCCCGGCCAGCTCGGAGGGCTCCACCCGGCAGACGACGATGTGGGCCGGCTCGCCCGACGGCTGCTCGATGCCGAACAGGTGGGCGAAGATCCGCCGGCGGATGCGGAAGCTCGTCCCCTGCCACGCCGGCAGCTCCTCGGCCTCGGGCAGGGCGAGGCAGATCCGACGCAGCCTGGAGGCCAGGCGGGCGGGCGGGGCCGGGAAGTCCACCAGCGAACCTTGCCACGCCCAGGGCGGTGAGCCTCAGGCTCGGCCGCCTGGGCGACGGCCGGGTCGGGTGTCAGGCGGTTACTCGGTCAGCAGGCGTAGTCGCCGTCGAACCCGTTGAGCCCGTACTGGACCAGCCACACGTCGCCGCCGTTGAAGGCGTGCGACGAGTTGCACCACGAGGCCGGGTCGGACATGGCCATGCCGGTGGCCGCCCAGACCGGCGCCCCGAACGCCGCTCCCCCGGTGATGACCCCGTACTGGTAGGACGTCGAGTAGATGCCGGCGGTGTAGCCCTGACCGTGCAGGGCGTCGAGGGCGCCCTGGACCACCCGGGCGTTGGCGGCGGTGTCGGTCGACCAGTAGTTGCCCGTCTCCACGTCGAGCCACCACTGCTGGGAGACCACCCCCTGGGACTGGGCGGTGGCCACCGAGTCCATGGCGGCGTTGAACCCGTAGTTGTACGACCAGCACGACGCGTCACCTGAAGCACAGGCGCCGGCGGGTCCCGTGGCTCCCTCACTGTAGGAGGGCCCGCTGGGGGCGTTCATGTTGATGTAGAGGCCGTGCACCGGGCCGGCCCAGGCCACCTCGGCCCCCAAGCAGGGGTTGGTGGAGAAGGCGTGGCCGGCGTTCACCCCGACGATGCCGATCTGGTGGCCGCCCGGATAGTTGGCTCCGGGACACTGCGGCCACGAGATGTCATAGCCGGTGCTGCCCGCCGGGTACGGGCCGAGGCCCTCGTTGGCGGTGGCGATGGTGCCGGTGCCGTAACCGGGGCCCTCCTCGAGGGAGACCACCGGGTGAAGCAACGGGCTGCCTCCGGCCGAACCGCGGAAGGGGGCGTCGCCGAACGAGAAGACGCCGCCGTCGCGGGCGACGAGCCAATAGCCGTGCCCACCGGGCACCCGCGACATGGCGGTGATCGGCGAGTTGAGCCGGATCGACCCGGTGGAGCCGTAGAAGTCGGCGTCACCGAAGCTGAAGATGCCGCCGTCGCGAGCGACCAGCCAGTAGCCGGCGCCGTCGGGGGTGCCGTCCATGCCGACGATCGGGGCGTTGAGGCGCAGCGCTCCGGTCGAGCCCTGGAAGACGGCGTCGCCGAAGGTGAAGATGCCGCCGTCGGAGGCGACCAGGCGGTAGCCCCGCCCGTCGGCGGTGGCGGACATCCCCACGATCGGGGCGTTGAGGCGCAGCGCTCCAGTCGATCCGTAGAAAACGGCGTCGCCGAATGTGAAGATGCCGCCGTCGCGGGCCACCAGCCAGAAGCCCCCGCCGTCGGGGGTGGCGGCGATGCCGACGATCGGCTGGGCCAGGTTGAGCTGGGCGGCCGAGCCGAGGTCCGGCGCGTCGCCGAGGGCGGCGACGGCTCCGTTGCTGGCCGCCATCCAGTAGCCCCGGGCGTCTCCGGAGCTGGCCATGCCGACCACCGGGGCACCCAGGTCGGTGGCCGAGCCGTAGAGGCGGACGCCGCCGAAGCTCATGATTCCGCCGTTGTCAGTCACCAACCAGTAGCCCGGCGAGGGGGCCAGCTGGGGGGTGTCGACCGCCCCGGCGGGGGCCGTGCCCAGGGGACCCACCAGGGTGGTCAGGGCGCCCACCAGGGCCGCCGCCACCGCCGTCAGCTTGGCGCGCAGCCGCCGGGCGCGCCTCTTCTCCGCCGTTTTGAACTCCACCGCCGTCTCCGCCGAGTCGTCATCCGTTTACAGCTCTCTTGTCTCGGCGCCAACCGGACAGCTCTGAGCGAAGCCCAACTAATGGTTAGAAATGGAACAGGTCAACGTGCGGGAGGACCGGGAGCAGGCCGCGGTCAAAGCGAGCACGGGAGCCGTTCACATGAACAGCAGCCGGCGCCGTCCGGGGACGGGCCGCGGCAACCGGGCGATGAGCGGCTCCAACGCCAGCACCATCTGCGCAGGCGTGGGCCGCTCGCCGGGCTCCACGCGGAAGCAGGACATGATGAGATCAGCCAATTCGTCAGGCACGTCGCGGTCGAGGGGGGTGGGGCGTGCGCTCACCTGCGGGAACCGTTCGGCTGTCTCCGCCTCGGGCCCCAGGTCCCCGGGCGGCTCGGGGAACGGGAACCGGCCCGAGACCGCCTCGTACAGGGTGACGCCGAGTCCCCACACGTCGGACTGGGGGCCGATGCGGTCGCGATCGAGGAGGGCCTGCTCGGGGGACATGTAGGCGGTCGTGCCAGTGGGGACGCTCATTCGGGCGACCCGGTCGGGAGTGCGGGCCAGGCTGAAGTCGATCAGCCGCGGCTGCGGGCCGAGGATCACGTTCCTCGACTTCAGGTCGAGGTGAACGATCCCCCGGGAAGCCAGGTAGTGCAGCGCCGAGCACAGGTGAAGGGTGAGGGGCAGCAACTCCTCGAGGGCAAGCTTCCGGCGGTCGCGCAGCACCGAATACAGCGTCGGCCCCTCGAGGTGCTCAAGGACCAGATGCGGCCGGGGGCCTTCGGGCACGGCCCCGAAGGTGCGGACGATGAAGGGATGGGCCAGCGAAGCCAGAAGCTCTGACTCAGTGGCCACCGCCGCCCGCGCCCAGTCGTGGTCGACCTTGTCGGGCCGGAGCAGCTTGGCCACCACGATGGTGTAGAGGCGGCTGTCCCAGGCGACGTAGGTCTCGAAGACCTCTCCCCCGCCGAGCGGCTCCAGAGCCAGGAGACCGGGCGCGATCTCCTCACCCTGCTCGAAGTCCCATGACGCCCAGTCGGTCACCTGCCAGCCACCTCCCGGGCGGCGCCGCTCACCCTTGCGCAATGAAAAGGGCTACCGGCTGGGTTCAGCCGGTAGCCCCATCATCTCAGTCAGCGGGCAGTCGCCTGAACCGCCGCCTGGTCAGCCCTTCTTGTTCCGGCGGCGCCGCACGGCGAAACCGCCCACGGCCAGGAAGACCGACGCCGCCGCCAGCTCGCCGGCGACATCTGAACCGGTGAACGCCAGCGTCCCAGCTGGCTTGGCCGTGGCGGTCCCTGCCGGGGCGGCCGCGGCGGGCGCACCGGGCGCGGCGGCGAGAGGCCGGCTCAGGGTCTCGCCGAGGACGGCGGTCTTGGGAGCCGCGCTGCCCGCCGGCGTGGCGGCGGCCGTTCCGCCAGCGGTCGGCGCTGACGCCTTGGCGAGGGTCGTTCCGAGCACAGCCGTGCTGGGAGCAGCGAGCGGCGTGGTCGCCGACCCGGTGCTACCGACCTGGCCCTGGCTCGCCCCGCCCTGGCTGGCCTGGCTGGCGCCCGACTGGCCGCCGTTCTGCTGGGCCGTGTTCTGGGCGCCGGCGTTCGAGGTGCCCTGGCTGGCCTGGCTGGCCCCACCCTGGCTCGCCCCGCCCTGGCTGGTCTGGCTGGCGCCCGACTGGCCGCCGTTCTGCTGGGCCGTGTTCTGGGCGCCGGCGTTCGAAGTGCCCTGGCTGGCCTGGCTGGCCTGGCTGGCCCCACCCTGGCTCGCCCCGCCCTGCCTGGCCTGGCTGGCGCCCGACTGGCCGCCGTTCTGCTGGGCCGTGTTCTGGGCGCCGGCACCCGAAGACGCCTTGCTGGCGTTGCTTCCCTTGCTGGCGCTGCTTGCCTGGCTTGCGTTCTGCTGCTGGGCGTTGGTCTGGGCTCCGGTCTTTGCGCCGTCGCCGTCGCCGTCCCCTCCGCCGCCACCGCTGTCATTGTTCGGTGCGGCCGCGTCCTCGTGGTCGTCGTCCTTGGGCTTGGCCGGCGCCTTGTCGCTGTGACTCGAACTGTGGTGACCGGAGTTGTGGGAGCCGCCGTCGGCCCACGCCGCCGTGCTGAAGCGGGCAGGCCCGTATCCCACCATGACCAGCAGAGAAATCAGGCCCACGCCGGACCGAGCGGCGATCCGGGGGGCAAGGGCCCTCAGAGACCTCTGCCGCCTCTGATGACTGGATGAGCTCATCGCGACTCCTTAAGGCCGGGTTAACCCTCGCGGGTGGGCCCTATATGTCCCATTTGGGGCCGGCCAAAACCGGCAGAGCCGGAAATTTCTGACCTGACGGTTTGGAAATCCGCACCGCCGGGGTACCTGGGGGGCACCTTCGATGACTAGCCCGTACTAACTAGTCGCCCCAGCGAAGGCAGCAACTGACACAGCCAACGACAGACCACCTAGTTGGGGGTTAGACAAGTGAACAGCAAGGCACGGCGGGCGCTTTCGGTCGCCCTCGGGGCGTCCAGCGCCCTTCTCCTAGTGGCGGGGCCCGCGGGCATCGCCTGGGCCGACGGCGGCAACTCCGGGCAGACCGGGGCGCAGGCCGGCGGCCAGAACTCGGGCCAGCAGGCCAGCCACGGCGACGACCAGAGCGACCAGCACACGAGCGACTCGTCCCAGAACGGGGCCGGCCAGAGCTCCCAGTCGAACGGCTCGGGCAGCTCGGCCAACGCTTCGAACAGCCCCTCGGGCAACAACGGGACCGTCAAGATCAACGACGAGACCACCCCGTCGGGCAAGGGCGCCAACGACAACGACCCGCACGTCAGCTGCGCCTTCAGCGTCAGCTTCTACGGGTTCGATGCCCACCAGACCCAGGCCAGCCTGAGCTTCACCGGGCAGGCCCCGACCCGCAGCTCGGCCCAGCCGTACACCCAGACTGGCACCCTGACCCAGACCAGCCGCACCTCGGGCAACCAGCTGGACGGGACCGTTCAGGTCGACGGCAGCGCCCTGATCAGCGCGCTCTTCTCGAACGTGAAACCCGCCCACCAGGGCTACCACGTGCGCCTCGACGCCACGGCCAGCGGGGGGTCGACCAGCCCGGCCCACAAGTCGAAGGTGTTCTGGCTGAAGCCGTGCGCCAGCAGCGGCGCGGTCTCCGGCGAGTCCCAGGCGAAGGGCGCCACCCAGGAGAACAGCGAGCAGGCCAGCAGCCAGTCGGGTTCCGTCTCGGTCCTCGGCGAGACGCTGACCAACGCCAGCACGGTGAAGTCGCTGAGCGTGGCCCGCACCCCGTCGGGCGCCGTGGCCGCCAGCCCGGCGGCTTCGGGCGTGAAGGTGCTCGGCGAGACGCTGGTGCGGCCCACGACGGCGGCCCCCGCCGGCGTGGCGGCCACCACCGCCGGGCGGTTGCCGTTCACCGGCTTCGCCGCCCTGGGCACGGCGGCCGCGGGAGCCGGACTGCTCGGATTGGGTGGGGGTCTGGCGGCCCTGAGCCGCCGCCGCTCCCGCTCAGGGACGAGGTAGCGGCCCTCCGAGCCCGTTAGCACTCGGGCCCACTACCTCTTCGGGACCCGGCCGACCGCCTCGGCCGGGTCCCGTCGCGTCAGCCCCGAGCCGCGGGCGGCTAACGGCCCATGCCGACGATCGGTTGGGCGAGGAGGATGGCGCCGGTCGACCCGAAGAAGCGGGCGTCCCCGAAGGTGAAGATCCCCCCGTCCGCCGCCACCAACCAGTAACCCCCACCATCCGGCGTCGAGGCCATCCCCACGATCGGCTGGGCCAACCGGACCGCACCCGTCGACCCGAAGAAGCGGGCGTCCCCGAAGCTG
>Ga0209810_1000595_pt1 | contig 75567 bp, 79 predicted proteins | sample Coa_R1_7_FD_187159 | JGI IMG/M metagenome (GOLD analysis project Ga0209810, IMG submission 187159) | Surface soil microbial communities from Centralia Pennsylvania, which are recovering from an underground coalmine fire - Coalmine... | ecosystem: Environmental > Terrestrial > Soil > Unclassified...
GGGCTGCGGCGTCATGCTGGCGAGCTATCGGCGGGCGATGTCGCACGCTTTAGACAGCCTCCCGGGAATCACTCGGTCGAGGGAGGAACGCGTGCTGCGCCGGGCGGCCATCCCCCACGGCGGGTGAGTCGAGGGGGAGGCGAATCACTCGTCGGGGGGAAGAGCCGGCGCGCGTGCTGCCGATAGAGGCCGGGTCTGGGTTACCCGTCCTACAAAGGAGACTGCATGCATTCCCTCAGACAGAGGCTCAACGTTCGGGACGAGAGCGCGTTCACGCTGATCGAGCTGCTCGTCGTCCTGATCATCATTGGCGTCCTGCTTGCGATCGCCATTCCGTCCTACCTCGGCTTCCAGAAGAAGGCCCAGCAGACGGCGGCGATGTCGGACGTCCGCTCGGCGATTCCGGATGCCGAGGCGTACTACTCGGACAACAACAGCTACACCGGCATGACCGCGGCCGGCCTGCAGAGCGCATACGACTCGGGGATGGTCCTCTCGACCTCCGGCTCGACCGGCATCGTGTCGGCCAAGGCGGTCTCGGGCAATCCCCAGCAGTACTGCATCTCGGCGGTCGACGGCGGCCACTGGGCGCACGTCACGGGCCCTGGCGGCCAGGTCACGAACGACACTGGCGCGACCACGGATCCCTGCTAGTCGTAACCCCAGTACGTGCACCACGGAGGGCGCGGGAGACCGCGCCCTCTCTTTTTCCTTCTTCTAGGACGTATCCCCCGTTTCAGGGAGGCCCGCACCGGCGGGCCTGCCGATAGGAGGGCCATGAACGCGACGTTGACCACGCGCCAGCTTCGCCTCGTCGGCCTCCTCGTGCTGGTCGTGGTGGTCGGCGCGGGCTACCTCTTCATCTCGCGCCACAAGACGACGACGCCGACCACGGCGAGCTCGACGCCGGCGGTGACCACTCCCGCCCATACGACCCAGTCGCAGACGACTCCCACTCCGAGCAAGACGCACACGCACCCTGCGACGGCCGGCCTGCGCACCCACGGACTGCCGGTCGCGGTCGTCCGGGCGCTCCGGAAGCACGACGTCGTGGTGGTCTCTCTCACGGCGCCGCGCGGCGAGGACGACCAGTTCGAGCGCGCAGAGGCGCAGGCGGGCGCGGTCGAGTCGGGCGCGGGCTACGTCGCCATCAACGTCTTCCAGCAGCGGCCCGGGACGACGATCCTCCGCAAGCTCGGGGTCGTCGACACGCCGCAGATCCTCGTGGTCAAGCGGCCGGGCACGATCTACTCGGACTTCAAGGGCTTCGTCGACCGCGCCGTGGTCGTCCAGGCCGTCGCCGACGCGCGCTGATGAGACGGGGCGGCCGCCCTCAGGCAGCCGAGCCCGAGCCGCGGGAGCTCTTCGTCCGCAGCGCGAGCCGGTACGGGCGTCCCGTCGTGACGATGCGGGCGCGTGACCTCGGCGACGCCTGCGTCGTCGACGTCGAGGTGGACGGCCGCGAGGACGGCGCCGAGCCGCGCTCGTACAGCTTCGCCGACGCGCAGCAGGCGAGCACGTTCGTCACCGAGGCCGTTGAGGCGCTCGTCTACCTCGGCTGCGAGATCCACGCCTAGAGCTGCAGGAGAGGAAGCCGTGGACCCGGTGCAAAGGGACGAAGGCGACCTCCGCGGGCATGAGCCCGAGTCGGTGGCGGACGTCATCGCTCTGCCTCAGCTCGAGCGCCTGCCTCCCGATCCCGACGGCCTGGACGTCGGGCCGGGGTCGAGCTTCACGGCAGACAGCCGTTCGGCCAGGCTCGAGGCTCTCGAGCTCGTGCGGGCTGCGGTCGAGCTCGCCGACCGGATCGAGCGAGATGCGCAGGAGACCGCGAAGGACCGGCTCACGCGGACCGAGGAGGAGGTCCGGCTCCGCAGGCTCGCGCTCGACGAGCGCGAGAAGGAGCTCGAACATCTCAAGCGCGACCTCGAAGCCGCCCGGCAGGAGGCCACCCAGGCCCAGCAGGAGCTCGAGGAGAAGCGCGCGCAGGCGGCCGAGGCCGTCCGCGAGGCGCAGGCGCGCCTCGCGACGGTAGAGGAGGAGGCCGCCGCGACGATCGCCGCCGCGAGTGAACGCGCTCAGGCCGTGCAGGACGAGGCGCGTGCGGAGGCCGAGGGCATCGTGGCCGGTGCCCGAGGCGAGGCCGAATCCATCGTCGGCGCTGCCCGATCGGAGGCGGAGGCGACCCTCGAGGGGGCACGCTCCGAAGGAGAGGCCATCGTCGCCGCCGCCCGGACCGAGGCCGAGGGTGCGACCGAGTCCATCCGGGCCGAGGCCGAGGCCGCGTTGGGCGCGGCGCGGGCGGAGGCGGAAACCTTGGTGGACAGCGCGCGCTCCGAGGCGGAGGCGGTCCTGGGGAACGCCCGCTCGGAGGCCGACGCGGTCGCAGGCGCGGCCCGCGCCGAGGCCGAGACGGCCGTTGCGGACGCCCGCTCGCTGGCGGAGGAGATCCTCTCCCAGGCCACCTCGGAGGCTGCGCACACCGCCGAGATCGCCCGGGTCGCCGCCAACGAGCTGGTAGGAGAAGCGCGCACGGAAGCCCGCCGGCTCCTCGCCGAGGCGGGAGCTAACCCGGAGCCCGAGCCCGAGCCGGAGCCGGAGCCCGAGCCGGAGCCGGATCCGCCGGCAGCGGCTGAAGCCCAGCCGGAGGACGTTACGGCGGAGGAGCCTGAGCCGGATGCTGAGCCTGAGGCTGCCGCCGGTTTCACGCCGCCTCCGAGCTCGCTCGAGGACCTTGCAGCCGCCAGCCGGCCGACGAGGTTCAGCATCGGCAGCGGTCGCCGCAGCAAGTAGTCAGCTAAGCGACGCCGAGCACGGGCTCGAGCCCGAGGAACCTGCCGATGCGCTCGGCTTCGCGCTGGATCTCCACGCGGCCGGTCTTGCCGAGACGGCGGGCCAGCCGGACGTTCAGCTCGATCCGCTTGGCGCGCTTGCGTCGCTCCCAGAGCCCGGCGGCTACTCCGTCGGCCAGCACGAGGCGCACCGCTGACGGTCCCTCGTAGCGGCCGCGGCCGTGTTTCGCGACGAGCTCCCGCACGGCCGCCGGCACGAGCTGGTCGCGCTCGCGGAACCCCATCACGTAGACGTCGTACTCGGGCAGCAGCCGCACGCCGGCGCTCGGCGCACGGAACCGCCGGTCGCCCGCCAGCACGAAGGATCTCACCCCCTCGATCTCGATCTCTTCCAGCTCGGCGCCGAGGTCGTCGAACAATGCCCGCGCCTCCGCCACCCTGAACGCCGCCGTGCCGAACCACTCGGCAAAGGCCGAGGGCGGGGCGGGCCCATAGGTCCGGAGGAAGCGCCGGCAGACCTCCCGCAGTGCCTCGGCCTCGTCGGAGACTCGCCGCCAGCGCTCGATCCACTGGTCGGGCCGCACGAGCGTGATCCTCGACCCCTGCGGTGGCCCCTGGCACAGCTCGCCGAGGAAGAAGGCGAACCCGGAGCTGAGTCGCTCCCGCACCCCGGGGCCCACCCGCTTCACGACCTCCGCCGCGAGCTCGTCCCGCAGGAGGCAGCGGCCGTCGAGCACGTCCCACACAGCCGCCTGAGCTGCCGCGACCTCGTCGGCGCTGAGGGCGGGGTGCAGGACGCCTGCCGGATCGCGCCAGGCGGGGAGCCCTTCCTTCGAGCCCAGCACCGCGCGACGCGCCGCATGCCAGAGCGCCAGCTCCCCGGCCGGATGGAGGTGCAGGGTTCCCCGGACGGTCCACGCTTTGACCAGGGCTCGCTCCTCCCACAAGGCCGCCCGGACGTCGCCCTGCCCGATGTCGTCGATGCGGACAGCCAGCTGGAGCTCGGCCGACGCCTGCACCTGCGCGTGCACGCCGCACAGGTCTCCGGCGACCTCGACGAGCCGGTCGCCACTCGCGCGCTCGCTCAGCGAGGATCGCGCCAGCCGGCGTGCCCGCACCTGCTCCCAGCCCACGCCGACGCTCACGGGGCGGTCGGCGGATCGAGCAATCGGAACGTCTTGCTACCGGCGTCGAGCTGCGCGGTGACCCCGAACGGCAGCGTGAGCATCGGGTCGGCATGCCCGGCCTCGACGTCGGCCAGCACGGGGATTCCCGCGGCTTCTGTGCGCCGGGCGACGACTTCCCAGAGCAGCTTCCGGTTCTCGGCGCTGTAGTCCTTGGGTCGAGCGACGAGAAGGCCGGCGGCGGCTTCGAAGACCCCGAGCTGCTCGAGATCGGTGAGGTAGGCGTCGACGTGTGGCGGCGGGGGAGCCTCTTCCGAGGTCTCGAGCAGGAGGATGGCCCCCTCGGGAGTCGTCCACGCAGCGGACCCCTTGAGGTGCCAGCAGATCGTCTCGAGGCAGCCGCCGAAAAGGGGCCCCGTCGCGATCCCGTCCCTGATCGTCAGCCACCCTTCGCTCTCGTGCAGCTCGCGCGGCCGGGTCAGGTCGAGCTTGCGGTCGAAGTCGAGCAGCTCGTCCGTCCAAACCGCCGAGGGCTCGTACACAGTCGACGTGTCCTCGAACCAGGCGGCGCGCAGGTAGCGGTCGGTGTGCGCCAGCACCTGCGGAAACTCGCCGAGCTCGGTGACGAGCGCGGGGCCGTAGAAGGTCCCGAGGCCGGCGTGCTTCGCGAACGCCCAGTGCAGGACGGTGATGTCGGAGTAGCCCTGGAAGATCTTCGGGTGCTCGCGGATGAGCTCGAAGTCCAGGAGGGGCAGGAGCTGGTTCGAATGGTTGCCCCCGATCCCGCACAGCACGACCGCGACCGACTCGTCCGCAAACGCGGCGTGGAGATCCGCGACGCGGTCCTCGGGTGGCGCGGACGCCCACGCGTCGGTGCGAGCCGCGTTCGGCATCAGCCGTACGTTCAGGCCGAGCGACTCGAGGTACGCCGTCGCCCGCTCGACCCGGTGCGGCCAGCGACCGACCGCGCCGAAGGCGGGCGACACCACCGCGACCGTGTCGCCGTCGCGTACGCGCCGCGGCTTCGTCAGCGGCTCCATCCGCGTGAACGTAGCCGACTGCTCGGGCTGCCGGCAGGCCGCCGAAGCGCTAGATCGTGGTGACGCGGGCGAGCTCTTCGAGCGACGTCAGACCGGCGACGACCTTCTCGATCCCGTCGGCCCAGAGGGTCGTCATCCCGCCCTCCATGGCCGCCCGCTCGAGCTCCTCGTGGCTCGCCTTCCGGGCGGCGAGCGTCGAGAGGTCCTCGTTCATCGTCAGGAGCTGGAAGACGCCGATCCGGCCGCGGTAGCCGGTCTGGCGACAGCGGACGCAGCCGTTGCGGCGGAACAGCTCGGTCTTGCCGTGCCGGAGCTCCTCCGGGATGCGGGCTGCGATCAGCTCGTCCTTGCTCGGCGTATACAGCTCCTTGCAGTGCTCGCAGAGCCGGCGCGCGAGGCGCTGCGCGAGCACGCCGGTCACGGCGGCGCCGGTGAGGAACGGCTCGACGCCCATCTCGTTCAGGCGCGACAGCGCGCTCGGCGCATCGTTCGTATGCAGGGTCGAGAGGACGAGGTGGCCCGTCAGGGCTGCCTCGATCGAGATCTTCGCGGTCTCGACATCGCGGATCTCGCCGACCATGACCACGTCGGGGTCGGAGCGCAGGATCGACCGGAGGACCGTGGCGAAGGTGAGCCCGGCGCGCGGATTGATCTGCACCTGGTTCAGGCCCGGCAGCCGGTACTCGACCGGGTCCTCGACCGTGATGACGTTGATCTCCGGCCGGTTGATCTCCGTCATGGCAGCGAACAGCGTCGTCGACTTGCCCGAGCCCGTCGGGCCGGTGACGAGGAGCGAGCCGGTCGGCCGGTGGATCAGCTCGGCCAACTGCTCTTGCATGGCCGTGCTGAGCCCGACCTCCTCCATCGTCGGCGGCTTCTTCGACTTGTCGAGGAGCCTCATCACGACCGATTCCCCTTCGACCGTCGGCAGCGTCGCGACGCGGACGTCGAGCATCCGTCCCGCGGCCGAGGCGGACAGGGAGATGCGGCCGTCCTGCGGCTTGCGGCGCTCGGCGATGTCGAGCTTCGCGAGCACCTTGAGGCGCGTCGTGACGCCGATCGCGCTCCGCTTCGGGATCCGCTGGGTCTCGTGCAGCACGCCGTCGATCCGGAAGCGGACGACGAGTGAGTCGGACTGCGGCTCGAAGTGGACGTCGCTCGCCCCGTCCTCGGCCGCCTCGAAGATGATCGAGTTCACGAGGCGGACGAGCGGTGCGTCGGAGATGCCGTCGTCGACCTCGAGATCGTCGAGCTCGTCCTCGTCGATGACCTCGAGCTCGACGGCGTCGGACAAGCCGGAGCGGGTGCCGAAGGCCTCCGCGGTACGGGCAAGCCGGCCGAGCTCGTTCGCGATCTCCTCGCTCGCCGCGACGCGCAGTGCGATCGGGTGACGGCTAGCGAGGCGCAGCGAGTCGATTCCGTGGATGTTCTGCGGGTCGGAGATCGCCACGCACAGCGAGTCGTCCTCGAACCCGTACGGGATGGCGTTGACCTGCTCGAGCACGTGCAGCGGCACCGAGCTCGCCGCGATCGGGTCGATGCCGACCGTCCCGAGCTCGATCACGGGCAACCCGTACTGCGCGGCGACGATCCGCGCGATGGCCTCGCTCGACGCCAGCCCCTCGTCGATCAGCACCTGCACGACGGGTGCGTGCTTGACCTGCTCCCGGAGGGCCTCGAACTTCGCCTCGGGGATCAGGCCGGTGGTCTCGAGCAGGTCGACGACGAGCTCGCCCATGAGCTGCGAGATCGGGGCAGGGGTGGCCGGGCCCTTCGGGGCCGGGCTCCCGTCACGGTTCACAACAGGCTGAGCAGACACCGCAGAGGTCTCATTTCAGGAGGCCGAGGTAGGCGTGGAGGATCGGCTCGCCCGCGAAGAGGGCGATCACCGCGCCCGCCGCGAGGAATGGGGCGAAGGGGATCGCGCTCTTGCGCGCACGGAGCCCGTTGCGCGCGATCAGCACTGCGCTCGGAACGAGGGCCAGGAAGAGCCCGAGCATGATCGCGACCGGGGTCGTCCGGCCGAGCAGCGCCCCGATCAAGAGGGCCAGCTTGACGTCGCCCATCCCCATGCCGCCCGGGTACGCGAAGGCGGCGAGAAAGAGGAAGCCCGAGGCGCCGGCCGCTCCGAGCGCCCACTCCGGCGAAGGGTGAGACGCCGTCTGCAGGGCGAGAACGGCTGCGGCAGCAGGCAGCACGACGCGGTTCGGGACGATGCGGCGCTCGAGGTCCGTGGCCGTGACGACCACGAACGTCCCGCACGCGATCGCGGCGGCCGCGGTCTTGGCGGAGATCCCGAAGTCGAGCACGCAGCCCACGAGCAGGAGCGCCGTCGCGAGCTCGATCGCGAGGTCGCGGGGCGGGATGCGAACGCCGCAGCGGCGGCAGCGGCCGCGCAGCAGCGCATACGAGAGCACCGGCACGTTGTCGTACCAGCTGATCGGCGTCTCGCAGCTCATGCACGCCGAACCCGGCCGCACGATCGAGCGGCGCAGCGGGACGCGCGCCGCGACCACGCCGAGGAAGCTGCCCAGGGCGAGGCCCGGCACGAACACGAGCGGGAGGACGAGGATCACTCTTTCGTTATCGACATCCGCGCGGGGCCGCTTGAGCGGCGGCTTGCAGCGTTTGTCACGAAAGCACCGCCGGCAGAGTCCGGCCGCGCGACTAGTGCGAGCGCTTGTGGTGGTGGTGCTTGGGGGCCAGCCGGATCAGGCTGGCGCCGTACGGCGAGCGGTTCTCCGGCTCGCCGAGCTGGGCGCTCTTGCCGGGCGCCAGCCGAAGGGTGATCGTCGGCGAGCCCGTGTCGAGCACGTGCGTGCCGGGCTTCGGCGACTGCGAGACGACGACGTTCGCCGGGTAGCCGCCGACCGATCCGCGGACCTTCCAGCCGAAGCCGCCGTCCTCGAGCATGCCCGAAGCGAACACGAACATCTGGTTCTGCACGTCCGGCACGATCTTCACCTTCATCGGCCTCGACGCGTGCGTCTGCGGCGTCTTCATCGCCGTCGGCTTGCTTGCGGCAAGGCTGATCGTCGCGCTCACCAGCAGGACGGCAGCGGCGACGGCCGTGACGCGCGGGAGCGTGAGGATACGCCTGGACACGGCTCGTGCATCGGAAGGTGGGAACACGCCCATGACCCTCTAATGGGTGAAGTAGACGACGTCGGAGGAGAATGCGGTGCCGGTCGAGCTCGGCTGGAAGCTGTCGAGGGAGGCGCCGACGACTCGCTTCGCGCCGTCGTAGTTCGCGGCGTACCACCCGTCGCTGAGGCTGTCGATGCGGACGAACGCGCCCGTGTGCGGCGCGTCGACGAAGTCGCCGTTCCCGATGTAGATCCCGACGTGGTCGAGCCGGTTGAAGAACACGAGGTCGCCGGGCTGGAGCTGGTTGCGCGGCACCGAGACGGCGTTCGGCGAGTTCCACTGGGCCACCGTGTTGTGCGGCAGCGAGACGCCGAGCTGCCCGAAGACGTACTGGACGAGGCCGGAGCAGTCGAAGCCGGTATCCGGGCTCCCGCCGGCCCATTTGTACGGGATCCCGAGGTACTGCAACGCGATCGAGACGACGCCGCCGTACTGCCCGGCCGGCGCGAAGCCGCCGTACATCGGGCCCGAGAGAAGCTGGCCCGCCGTGGCCTCCTCCTGCAACTGCGAGAGCTGCGCGGTCGAGCTGCTGAGACGCGTGCGGAGCTTGGCCAGCCGAGCCTCGACGTTGTGGCGCCGCGCACCGAGCAGGACGGCCCGCTTGTGCGCCTCGAGCTGCCCCGAGAGCCCGCGGGCGGTGGCCGCAGCACGGAGGGACCGCCGTTCGGCGCGACCGAGCCTAAGAGCCTCGGCGCGGGCGGACGCGACCTGCGTCTTCCACGACGCGATCTGGTTGCGAACCGTCGTCATCTGCGGCTTCAGCGCACTCCCCGACGAGAAGAGCGTGGCTGCCGACGAGAAGCTGTCACCCCCGCCCTGGGCGTACACGGCCGCGAGCCCGAGGACGTCGTTCACGTACGACGCCGAGTGGTTGTAGCAGTACACGGCGCGCTTGATGTCGAATTGTCCGCCGCAGCCGGCGAGGTAGCGGGCGGCGCTGAAGATCGCGTCCGTGGGGTTGTTCGGATCGGCGATTCCGTCGCCGTTCGCGTCCATTCCCCAGCGGGCCCAGGTCGAGGGCATGAACTGCATCCACCCGACCGCCCCGGCCGAGCTCGGCCCCAGGTTCTGGCCGAAGTTCGTCTCGACCTTGTTGATCGCGGCGAGCACCTCCCACGGGATCCCGTACGCGCTGCCGGCCGCCTGCCAGATGCTGCGCAGGGCGGCGAAGGACATCGGCCCCGCGCTGCCGGGCGACTGGGTGAACGGGATGACGCTGCTGCTCGAGTCGAACGTCGTCGTGGCTCCGCCGGCCGTCCCGTGCTGCCCCGCGACGCGGAACGTGTCCGCGGCGGCGGTGCTCGAGACGGCGAGGCCAAGAACGAGCGCGGCCCCGAGGAGGGCGGTCAGACGCTTCATGGCTACTGCTGGCCGGCGACGCGGAGCCTCGGCAGCTCCTGGCTCGCGTCGGCTGTGCCGTTCGCGGCGGGATCGGGCTCGGGCTCCGACGCCGGCTCCTCTTCGGGATCCGGATCGGGCACGGAGTCGAGCTGCCCGTGGGCGGCGAGGGCCTGCTCCTTGATGGCGCGATCAAGCGCGATGAGGAAGTCGTGCCGGTTCGAGGCCGCGTTGGCGGCGATCTCCCGATCGACCTTCTCCTCGAGCACGAGCTGGATCAGCGCCTTCGAGAACGTCTGCATCTGGAAGAAGTCGCCTTCGGCGATCGCCTCGGTGATCTCGTCGGGCTTGTTGTCGCGGATGAGATCGGCGATGCGGGCGTTCGCGATCATCACCTCGACGGCCGGGACGCGTCCGCCCCCGACGCGCGGGAGCAGGCGCTGGCTGACGACGCCGCGGAGCACGCCGGCGAGGATCGACCGGATGAGCTGCTGCTTGACGGCCGGGAAGAACTCGACCATCCGCCCGATCGTCTCGGAGGCGTCGACGGTGTGCATCGTCGAGAGCACGAGGTGACCCGACTCCGCAGCGGCCAGGGCGGTCTCGGCGGTCTCGGCGTCGCGGAGCTCGCCGATCAGGATCACGTCGGGGTCCTGGCGCAGGCCGCGGCGCAGCGCCTGGGCGAAGGACGCGGTGTCGAGACCGACCTCCCTCTGGTTGACGATGCAGCCGTGGTCGCCGTGGACGATCTCGATCGGGTCCTCGATCGTGACGATGTGCTGGCGCCGCGCGCGATTGATGTGGTCGATCACGGCGGCGAGCGTCGTCGTCTTGCCCGAGCCCGTGGCGCCGGTGACGAGGACGAGGCCGCGGTGCTCCTCCGCCAGCCGGCGGACGCCGGGCGGCAGCGAGAGCTCGTCGAAGTTCGGGACCTCGCGGGGGATGACGCGGAAGGCGATCGAGACGGAGCCCCGCTGCCTGAACCCGTTGACACGGAAGCGCGGCAGGCCCGTCGGCGAGTAGGCGCTGTCGAGCTCGCCCGTCTCGAGGAAGGTCTGCAGCCGCTTCGGCGTCGAGGCACACACCTGCTCGAGGGCGAGCTCCAGGTCGCGCTCGGTCAGGTCACCCTCGCCCTCCAACGGGCCGAGGTGGCCGTCACGGCGCAGGATCGGAGGACGCTCCACCTTGAGGTGGATGTCACTGGCGCCAAGCTCGACGGCGCGGCGGAGCACGAGATCGAGATCCATCGGCAACCTCTCGAATCGGCCTGCTAGCGGGCGACCTTTAGCCCGCATCCCCCGGACGGGCAGGCGGTTGACAGGGCGCGGTTCATCCGTTCGGCGTCTGCGAGGAGACGACCGGCGCCTGGCAGCGCCAGTACTCGCGATTCGGGTGCACCGCAATCAGGCTGCACGACTTGTTCGTCATGTCCGGGAAGCCGTCGAGCCGCCCCTTCGAGCAGCTCAGCACCGTCGGGTCCGGCTTGCCGTTCACGAGGACGGCGTTGCACGCGCTCAGGAGCCCGGCATCCCTCAGCACGCGCCCATCCCTGATCGCGGCCATCACGCCGATCAGTAGGGCTCCGGCGACGAGGATCTTCAGCAGCATGGTCTCTCCTGGCTCGGTCGCCCGTCCGTTTCGGCATCGGGCCTCGCGGCGCCGATCCCTCCTTCGGACGAACTAGCGCGCGATCAGCGCCTCGAGCACCCGCTCGAGCTCGGCGAGCTCGTTGCCGTGGCGCCCGATGCCGCCGCCGAGCTCCTCGAGCGTCTGCTCGAAGCGCTCGCGCTCCCTGGCGACGAGATCCTGGAGGCCGTCCCGTTCGGCCTCGAGCTCACGGATTTGCCGCTCGAGCCGCGCCGCGTTCTGCTGCGCCGCCTCCGACTCGCGCGAGAGCCGGGTCGCGAGCGTGGCGAGGGCGCGGCGGTGCTCCTCGAGCTCGCCCCGGGTGGTGGACAGCTCGATCTGGAGCTCGGCGATGACGCGCGACTTGCGGCGCCAGCGCGGCGGGAGCGGGGCGGCGTCGCCCATCACCTCGGGCTCGACCTCGGGCTCGAGCCCGGCATCGGCCTCGGCTTGAGCTCGTACGTCGAGCACTTCCTCGCTGCGGCCGGCCATGATCGCGATGGCGCCCACGAACGCAGCGAGGCAAATCCCCGCGGCATAGAGCATGCCGGGGAGTCCGCCGACGAGCAGGTACGCAGCCGCTGCGGCAGCGGCTCCAGTGCCGGCAGTGCCCGCCGCCGCGAGCGTGCGTGCCGGCGTGCCTCTCACTGCAGGTGACCGCCCGAGACGATCGCTGCGAGCTCCTGCATCTTCACCATGGCGCGCTCGAGCCGGTTGTTCCGGTCGGCGAGCTCGTGCCGGAGGCGGTCGACCGCCTCCTGGTCGCGGAGCCGCTCGACGCGCATCCGCTGCAGCTCGGTCTCGAGCTCCTGCACCCGCTGCTCGCGCGCGGCCATCTCGCCGCCGAGCTCCTGCATCTTCCCGCGCAGGTCCTGCAGCCGGGTCGCCTCGGTGTCGAAGAGGCTGAGAACGCGCTCGAGCGACCGTCCCCAGACGGGCGCGGCGGCAGCGGCACCCGAGGTGATCGAGTCCGTGCCGGCGGCCGCGATGCTCATCGACGCGGCGTCGAGCAGCGACGCGAGCGTCGAGGCCTTGACGACGCCGATGTCGACGGCGCCGGAAAAGTGCTCGCGAATGCCCGCGATGCGCTCGGGGGTCGCGTCGGCGAGAGCGACGCGGATGTTGCCGTCGGCGCAACGGACCGGAGCGGCGCCCATGCGTGCGAGCTCCTCGCCGCCGACCCGCGCGGCGGATTCGCTGTCGATCAAGAGGGGCTCGTCGTCGAGGTACGGGAGCTCCCAGCTCCGCGCGGTCTCGAGCGCTGCGCTGCGCTCGTCACCAGGCTCGACGCGCTGCTCCTCGTCGAAGGTCGTCTCGCTGTCGAAATACTCGTCCACTGCTGGCCTCCAGTTCGCTGTACCGGCGCAGTTATCGGCGTCCGTTGCGCCGTTCTTTAGGCGCCGAGCGCCTTACACCTGCGCGAGATAGACGCACACGTCGCCGCCGGGGAGCGTGCGCCCGCTGCGCACGACCTCGTAGAGCACGGGCTCCTCGCGGTCGGGCAGGTCGAGCTCGACCATCTGGCCGGCCTGCGGCGGGACCCCCGTCTGCGGCACGAGGTCGTAGCCGTTCGGCCCCGGCACGAAGAGCGAATACTCGACCTCTTCGGCCTCCGTCCCGTTCTCAAGCCCCTCGGTCTCCTCGCTGCCCGCGGCGATTTCCTCGGTCTCGTTCTCGGCCTCCGGCTCGGCGTCGGCGGCCGGCGCCTCCTCCGCGCTCTCGGCTCCACCGGCGACGAGCTCGGTCGCGAGCCTGCGCACGCCGTCGAGCGCCTCGAGGATCCTCTGCGAGCCGAGCTGCAGCCGGCGATCGCGTTCGTCGGCCGCTGCAGCCGCGCCGGCGAGCTGCTCGATCGCCGAGCCGAGCTCCTCCTCGAGCAGCGTGCGCTGGGCGAGGAGCGTCTGGCGCTCGGCGTGGTGACGATCCTGTTCCTCGGCGAGGAGGCGGGTCTGCTCCTCGAGCTCCGACTGAGTCTCGGTGGCGACGGTCTGGAGCCGCTCGAGCTCGGCGAGCGCCCGGTCGCGCTCGGCTTCGAGAGCGATCTGGGACTCGCGGACACGCTCGGCCTGCCGCAGCAGCTCACGCGCCTCCTCGAGCTCGCCCGTAAGGCCGTCGCGTTCCTCGACTACCGCCCGCAGCTCGGCCGCGGAGCTCTCGCGCACCTCGGCAAGCGTGGTCTCGAGTCGCTCGACCTTGCCGCGCAGCTCGTCGCACTCCTCGGCCGCGGGGGCGACGACCGCCAGCCGCTCCAACGCGTTCCCGAGCTCCTCCGCGAGCCGCTCGCGCTGGACGATGAGCTCCTCGCGCTCGGTGACGAGCTCGTCGCGCTGGGTGGTGAGCTCGCTCCGCTCGCCGGCGTGACGCTCGCGCTCCTCGGCGAGCCGGCGCTCGTGCTCGGCCACCGAAGCCTGCGCCTCGGCGAATGCTGTCTGCATGCGGTCGAGCTCTTCGCGCGCATGCTCGTGCTCCCCACGGAGTCGGTCGAGCTCCTGCGCACGCGCGGCCTGGACCTCGGCGAGCCTCGACTCGAGCTGCTCGACCTCCAGGCGAAGCCGGTCGCGCTCCTCGGAGGCGGGGCGCACGGCGGCAAGTTGCTCCTGCGCGTCGGCGAGCTCCTCCTCGAGCCGGTCGCGGTTGGCCACCAGCTCGGCCCGTTGCCCGGAATGCTTCTCCTCCGCCTCGAGCAGCCGGCGCTCGTGGTCGGCGGCCGAGGCCTCGGCCTCGGCGAGTGCCGTTTGCAGACGCTCGATCTCCCCTGTCGTGCGCTCGTGCTCTTCCCACAGCTGAGCCTGGTTCTGCTCGTGCGCGGCCTGCGCCTCGGCGAGTGCCCGCTCGAGCCGCTCGACGTCTGCCTGCAGCCGCTCCAGCTCATTGGCAGCCGCCTGCAGCTGCCCGAGCTCCGCGGTGCTGGCCTCGTACTCCTCCCGCACGCGGGCGAGGTTCTGCTCATGCGCGTCCCGTGCCTCGGTGAGGGCGCTCTCGAGCCTCTCGACGTCGGCCAGCAGCCGCTCTCGTTCGCCGGCAGCGGCCTGCGCGTCCGCGAGAGCCGCCTCGAGGCGCTGGATCTCGGCGCGCAGCTCCTCCAGCTCGACCGGCTCCGCCTCTTCAGCTTCCGGCTCGACCGGGGCGGCTTCCGCAACCGTCTCCACAGGCTCGGGCTCGGGCTCGGCCTCGGCCTCGGCCTGCTCGGGCTCGGCCGGCGGAGGGGCGGGCACCTCCTCTGCGAGCGTTTCTGTGAGGGCTGCGCCCTCGCTCGCCGGCTCCTCGACCGGCTCGGAACTCGGCCGGGTGGCCGGCACGACAGCGGTCGGCGCCAGCCGAAGCTTCGGCAGGCCGGCCGAGGACTCGCCGTCGGATTCCGCATCCTCGGGGTGCAGGCCCAGCGCGAACCCGTACTCGGTCCGCAGCGCGCCGCCGCTCTGCATCGCCAGGGCGTGGGCGACCGCGGCGCCCGAGGCGAAGCCGAGCTCCACGATGATCTGACCCAGCGGGCGCTTCGACTCTCGCTGCACCTCGAGGACCGTCGCGAGCTGCTCCTCGGTGATGAGCCCGAGCTCCGTCATCAGCTCGCCGAGCTGACGCTGAGGCATGCGCTCTCTCTCGGAGGAGGCGCTCATGCCCGAGGGTCGTCCAGCCGCAGGGAAGTCACGGCTTGTGTATCGGCCGCCGAAGCAACGACCTTGAACGGCGGAGCTGCCGCGCAGAAACGCCTGTTCGAGGGATCGCCCGAACCGGCTTACGGGACGACGATTGGGCCAGGACAACTGCGGCGTCCAACGCACAACGAGTGGAGGAGGAGCGCCGCATGTCCAGCACCATCGAGGAGGGTCTCAACCGCAGGCAAAGCCTGCTCGAGGTCGAGTACGACGTAACTCGCCGGGACGCCGAGCGCAGCGAGCTGGCCCGCGAGATCGCCGCCCAACACGAGCGGCTGCACACGCTGCGCGCGGCCGTGCTCGAAGAGCTCACGAGGCAGCGGCGGGTCGCGTTGCCGCGGTGGCCGAGCGGGCCGAAGCTCGCCGCGACGCTCGTCGACGAGGACGAGTGGTGGAACAAGATGCTCGGGAGGAAGCGGGCCGCTTAGCAGCTCTCAGCGGCGCCCGGCGGTGGGGAGCCCGGGACGCCGGGCTTCCCCGGCGCGCCCAGCTTTTCCCCGCGATCAGCTCAGGGGGTCGTCGTGGTCGTGCTCGTCGTGGTGGTCGTCGTGGTGGTCGGTGCGGTGGTCGTCGTCGGTTGAGTCGTGGTCGGCGCCGACGACGTCGTCGTCTGCCGCGTGTGTGTCGTCGTCTGCGTCGTCGTCTGCACGGTGGTCGTCTGCGCCGTGGTCGTCTTGTGGTGCTTCTTGTGCTTCTTGTGGTGCTTGTGCTTGTGCTTCTTCTTCTTGTGTGCGTGCTTGTGCTTGCAGCCGCTCTGCTTGCGGGCGTCGCGCCACGTGCGCGCAAACTCGTACCGCCCGCACCACCGCTTGTACGGCGGAGCGCCCGTGGTGGGGAACTGCTGGACGGACTGACCCTGCAGCACGCTCGCCATGTACGCGTGCCAGATCTGGGCGGGGAGCGTGCCGCCGGTGACCCCGGCGATCCCGTGCACGCCGCGCATCGGCTTCTCCTTCGTCGGGTAGCCGACCCACGTCACGGTCATCAGCTGCGGCACCCAGCCTGCGAACCATGCGTCCGCGAAGCTGTCGGTCGTCCCCGTCTTGCCGGCCGCCGGACGGCCTGCGAGCGCCGCAGCCGTCCCCGTCCCGCCCCGGACGTTGGCCTCGAGGATGCGCGTGACCACGCCCGCGACCTTCGGGTCGACGACTCGCGTCGCCTTCGGCTTGGAAGCGCGCTCGGTTTGGCCGTCGGGGAAGGTGACCTTCGAGAGGATGGTCGGGTCGTGCGCAACGCCGCCGTCGGCCATGGTGGCGTAGGCGTCCGCAAGCTCGAGAGGCGTGACGGCATTGACGCCGAGGACGATCGACGGAACCGGCTTCAGCTTCGACTGGATTCCCATGCGGTGCGCGAGCTGGGCGATCGGATACGGGCCGAGATCGAGCGTGAGACGTGCGAAGACGGTGTTGTCGGAGAGGAGCGTTGCCTGGGTCAGCGGGATGCGGCCGGAGTACGTGCGCTCGAACGTCTGCACGTGCCAGTTGTCCGGGCCGGTGAACGGGGCCGACAGGTACTTCGTCGAGTAGGGGTTGATCTTCCGGTCGACGGCCTGGGTCAGGGCGAAGAGCTTGAACGTCGACCCGGCCTGCCGGTGGCCGTCGGCCGGTAGGTCATACGCGATGCGCTTGCCTGTCTGGGCGATGGCCATCGCCCGGATCTCGCCCGTCGAGGGGTCGATCGAGACGATCGAGCCGGCCGGATCGCTCTTCTTGTCGAGCGTGCCGAGGATCGCGTGCGTCGCCTCGGTCTGCATCTTCGCGTCGAGCGTCGTATAGATCCGCAACCCGCCGCGCCGGACTTCCTCCGGGCCGTACTGGTTCAGGAGCTGGCTGGTGATGTAGTCGGTGAGGTACGTCTGGCCCGAGATGCCCGGCACCCGTCGCGGGTGCAGCCCGAGCGGGCGCCGCACAGCCTCTCGGTACCGGGACTTCGATATGTCGCCGGCTTGGAGCATCGCCTGCAGGACCTCCGTACGGCGTGCTTTCGCGGCGCTCGGCTGCGTGAGGGGGTCGTACGCCGAGGGCGCCTGCGGCAAGCCTGCTAGGAGCGCGGCCTGGTCGAGGGAGAGATCCTTCGCATGCACGCTGAAGTACGCCTCGGCCGCCGCCTCGACCCCATAGGCCTCCTGTCCGAAGTAGATGTCGTTCAGGTAGGTGTTGAGGATCCGGTCCTTGCTCCAGCGGCGGTCGAGCTGCACGGCGAGGCAGGCCTCGGTGAGCTTCCGGCCGACCGTCTGCTGCGGGGTGAGGTAGAGGTTTCGGACCAGCTGCTGCTCGATGGTCGAGGCGCCCTGTGTGACCTGGCCCGACGAGACGTCGCTCTTCAGCGCCCGCACGATCCCGATGTAGTCGATCCCGTTGTTCTCGTAGAAGCGGCGGTCCTCGGTGTCGATGATCGCCTTCTGCATCACCGGGCTGATGTGCTGCAGCGAGACGGGCAGGCGGTTGCCGCTCGCTCCGAGCATGCCGAGCCGCGTGCCGTCCTCCGCAAGGAGCACGCTCGCGTGCGCCGGCCCGTGCTCCTCGAGGCCGTTGAGGCTGCACGGGTACCAGAAGAAGGGCCCGGCGACCGCCGCACCCACGGCGAAGGCGCCGATGAACACGACAATGCAAGCCGCCGCGATCTGCAGCCCCCGTTTCAACCGCAGCCTCCTGTGCGCGCGTGGCCGTCTCCCATACGACGACGGGTAAACGTTCGAGACGGCTTCTGGATACGGTTTTCAGCGACCGAGCAGCCGCTCGAGCAGGCCCCGCCTCGGAGACGGAGGCTCGGGTGCGGGCGGCGTCGCCGGCGGCGGCGGCCGCTGGGGCGGCTCGTCCTCGGGCGGCAGCATCGACTTCGGCACGTTTCCGCGCTCGCGCTGGGCCCGGATCGCCGCGTTCATCTCGTCGCGGTGCGACTCGTCGTCCACCGCCTCAGGGTACGCCGCACAGGAGGCGCTTCCTTTCGTACGCTCGCGCCGCATGTGCTTCGACGTCGACTCCGAGCCGCCGATCCCGCGCATCTCCGGCGCGGCCGTCTCGCACGACGACCTCGTGCTCGAAAGCGAGGACGGCAACCGCTTTGCAGCCTTTCGGGCGCTCCCCGAGGGAGACCTCTCGGCCGGGGTCGTGATCCTGCCCGACGTGCGTGGCCTCTACCGCTTCTACGAAGAGCTTGCCCTCCGTTTCGCCGAGCGCGGCCACGCCGCGATCGCGTTCGACTACTTCGGCCGCACGGCCGGCGTCGACAAGCGGCCGGACGACTGGGACTACATGCCGCTCGTGCAGCAGCTCACCAACGAGCAGGTCCAGGCCGACGTCGCTGCCTGCGTTCGCGATCTGCGCGCGCTCGGCTGCAGCGCGATCTTCACCGTCGGCTTCTGCTACGGCGGCAGCAGCTCCTGGGCGGCCGCGGCCTCCGGCCACGGGCTCGCGGGCGCGGTCGGCTTCTACGGCCGGCCGAGCAGGATGATCGAGCTCGTGCCGCGGATCGAGGCGCCGATCCTGGCCCTCCAGGGAGGTGCCGACCAGGCCATCAGCCACGAGGACAATCTCGAGCTCGAGCAGGCGCTGCGCGACGCGGGCAAGGACTACGAGCTGATCGAGTTCGAGGGCGCGCCGCACAGCTTCTTCGACCGGAAGCAGGAGGAGTTCCAGGCGGCGTCGGACGAGGCCTGGCAGCGCACGCTCGACTTCATCGAGACGCACTCGTAGCCGTCGCGGTGCACTCGTGGCCGAGGCGCGCCGAGAGCGCACGGATGTCTACCGCAAACTTCGCCGAGACGCTCCCGCCTGGGCACCCCTCCTCACGCTTGGCAACGACTGACCTGGGACGCAGGCTTCCCTCCGCTCGGTCCGCCGTGAGGCATTGCGCAGCGTTTCCCGTTCGAGGCTCCCGTCCAGAACAGAAAGGAGAGCAACTCCGAGGAGGAATGACAGATGGGCGAGCTCGTCGCCGACTATGTCCTGAAGCGCCTGCGCGAATGGGGCGTCCACCGCATCTACGGCTACCCGGGCGACGGGATCAACGCCTTTCTCGGCGCGCTCGACCGCGCCGACGGCGACCCCGAGTTCATCCAGGCCCGCCACGAGGAGATGGCCGCGTTCATGGCGTGCGGCCACGCCAAGTTCGCCGGCCCCGACACCTTCGGCGTCTGCATGGCCACCTCGGGCCCCGGTGCGATCCACCTCCTCAACGGCCTCTACGACGCGAAGCTCGACCATGTCCCCGTCGTCGCGATCGTCGGCCAGCAGGCGCGGAGCGCGCTCGGCTCGCACTACCAGCAGGAGGTCGACCTCCAGGTGCTTTTCAAGGACGTCTCGGAGTACGTCCAGGTCTGCATGGTGCCGGCGCAGGCGCGCCAGCTCGTCGACCGCGCCTGCCGGATCGCGCTCGACCACCGCGGCGTCTGCACGATCATCGTCCCGAACGACGTCGCCGAGCTGAAGGCCGTCGAGTCGCCGCCGCGCACGCACGGCTCCGTCTACTCGAGCGTGGGCTACAAGCGGCCGCGGATCCTGCCGCAGGAGTCGGAGATCGAGCATGCCGCCGAGATCCTCAACGAGGGCGAGAAGGTCGCCATGCTCATCGGCCAGGGCGCACGCGGCGCCGCCGAGGAGCTCGAGAGCGTCGCCGACCTGCTCGGCGCAGGCGTCGCCAAGGCGCTGCTCGGCAAGGACGTCCTCGCCGACGACCTGCCCTACGTGACGGGCGCGATCGGCCTCCTCGGCTCGATCCCGAGCTACGACATGATGGAGAACTGCGACACCCTCCTCATGGTCGGCACGAGCTTCCCCTACGCGGAGTTCCTGCCGAAGGAGGGCCAGGCGCGCTGCGTCGAGATCGACATCAAGGCGGACATGATCGGCATCCGCTACCCGGCCGACGTCCTGCTGATCGGCGACGCGAAGGAGACGCTCAAGGCGCTCGAGCCGCACCTCGTGCGCAAGGAGGATCGCGGCTGGCGCGAGAAGATCGAGAAGAGCGTCACCCAGTGGTGGGACATCGTCGAGCGCCGCTCGATGATGGACGGCGACCCGATGAACCCGCAGCGGGTCGTTCACGAGCTCTCCCACGTGCTGCCGGAGGACGCGATCATCACGGCCGACTCGGGCTCGTCGACGAACTGGTTCGCCCGCCAGCTGAAGCTGCGCAAGGGCAACCTCGCCTCGCTCTCCGGCACGCTCGCGACGATGGTTCCCGGCGTCCCGTACGCGATCGCCGCCAAGTTCGCGCACCCGGGCCGGCCGGTCATCTGCTTCGTCGGCGACGGCGCGTTCCAGATGCTCGGCATGAACGAGATGCTGACGGTGAAGCGCTACATGGAGCGCTGGGACGACAAGCGCCTGATCTTCTGCGTCTTCAACAACCAGGACCTGAACCAGGTCACCTGGGAGCAACGGGTGATGGAAGGCGACCCGAAGTTCCCGGGCACGCAGTGGCTGCCGAACTTCGACTACGCCGGCTACGGCGAGCTGTGCGGCCTGAAGGGAATCTTCTGCGACTCCGCAGACGGGATGCGCTCCGCGTGGGAGGAGGCGCTCGCCGCCGACCGCCCGGTCGTGCTCGAGGTCAAGACCGATCCCGAGATCCCGCCGCTGCCGCCGCACATCCGCGAGGAGCAGGCCAAGAAGATGGCGGAGGCCATGGTCAAGGGCGACCCGGAGCGGATGGGCGTGATGGAGAAGTCGCTCCGCGGCAAGCTCGTCGAGTTCACCGAGCACCTGAAGTCGTAGTGGCTTCTCGAGCGCGGGTCGAACGGCTCGACGTCAACGCCTACACGATCCCGACCGACCAGCCGGAGTCGGACGGGACGCTCGAGTGGGACTCGACGACGATCGTCGTGGTCGAGGCGCGCGCCGGGGGCCAGACGGGGCTCGGCTACACGTATTGCGACGCGGCCGCGGGGGAGGTGATCTCCTCCCAGCTCGCGGGCGTCGTCGAAGGGGAGGACCCGATGGCGGTGCGGGCGGCGTGGCTCCGCATGGGCGCGCAGCTCCGCAACGCGGGCCGGCCGGGCATCGGCTTCTGCGCCCTGTCCGCCGTCGACCAGGCGCTCTGGGACCTGAAGGCGCGTCTGCTCGACGTGCCGCTCGCCGTCCTGCTCGGGGCCGCCCACGACGACGTGCCGATCTACGGGAGCGGCGGCTTCTGCTCCTACAGCGACGAGCGCCTCTGCGAGCAGCTCGGGGGCTGGGCGGAGGCCGGGATCCCGCGCGTGAAGATGAAGGTCGGCCGGGACCCCGAACGCGATCCGGCCCGCCTCGACGCGGCGCGGGAGGCGATCGGCGACGACGTCGAGCTCTACGTCGACGCGAACGGCGCCTTCGCGCGCAAGGAGGCGCTCGCCTGGGCCGAGCGCTACGCGTCCTCGTGGCACGTGACGTGGTTCGAGGAGCCCGTCTCCTCGGCGGACATCGAGGGGCTTCGGCTGCTGCGCGACGAGGCGCCCGCAGGGCTCGAGATCGCAGCCGGGGAGTACGCCTACGTGCCGGCCGACTTCCGCAACATCGTCTGCTGCGTCGACTGCCTGCAGGCCGACGTCACGCGCTGCGGCGGGATCACGGGCCTCCTCAGTGCCTCGGGCCTCGCGAATGCGTACTCGATCGACGTCTCCGCGCACTGCGCGCCGGCGATCTCGACCCACGCCTTCTGCGCCGTCGAGCGCCGACGGCATCTCGAGTACTTCCACGACCATGTCCGCGTCGAGGGGATGCTCTTCGACGGCGTTCCCGAGCCTGCGGAGGGCCTGCTGCGGCCGGATCTCTCCCGCGCCGGCAACGGGCTGGAGCTGAAGCACGCCGACGCCGAGAAGCTCGCCGCCTAGCCGCCTGCGTTTTCCTTCGGGCATCCGGAGAGAAAAAGGGATCACGATGAAAGTCCTGACCCGTGCCCTCGTCAACGCCCGCGAGGGGCGCCTGCAGAAGCTCCTCTCGGCGATGACCGCATTCAGCGTTCCGTCGCTCGCCTTCGAGATCTACATGGAGCACTACAAAGGGTCCTTCGGAGACAAGTGGATGTGGACGCCGATCGTGCTCACGCCCCCGCTCACGGCCGCCGGCATCGCCGGGATCTACTCGGAGAAGGCCGCGCGGACCTGGCTCCCCGCGCTCTCGGCGTTGTACGCGCTCGACGGCGCGATCGGGGTGATCACGCACCTGCGCGGCGTGCAAAAGCGGCCCGGCGGCTTCGCCGAGCCGACCTACAACCTCGTCATGGGGCCGCCGCTCCTCGCGCCCGGCTCGCTGTGCCTCGTCGGCGCGCTCGGCATTCTCGCCGCGGTGGTCAAGCGGGAAAAGTAGTGCCGCCGGACTTCAGCGAGCCCCACCACCTGCCGAATCGCCGCCTGCCCGAGCAGGCGCATGCCGATCCCTACGACCTGCCGCGGCAGCGGCGTGGGATCACGCCGCAGATGCACGGCCGCTATCCCGACTACGACGTCCTCGAGCAGCAGGACCACTGGGACGAGGTGACGCGCAAGATGATCCTCGACCGCGTCCACAACGTCCCCGAGATCCGGTTCTTCGACGAGGCCGAGCTCGAGACGTTGACGGTCTTCGCAGACCTCTTCCTCGCGCAGGATTCCGACCCCCGGATCCCCGTCATGGCGTACGTCGACGAGAAGCTCTTCAAGGGCGAGCTCGACGGCTACCAGTACTTCGACATGCCCGACGACCGCGAGACGTGGCGCCGCGTCGCCCGCGGGCTCGACGAGGAGGCTCGAAAGCGCGGCGGCGAGCGGTTCCCGCTGCTCTCTGCGGAGGACCAGATCGACGTGATGCACGACTTCGACAACGGCAAGCTGCACGGAGGCGTGTGGGACACCCTCAACGTCACGCGCGCGTGGAGCGTCGTGACGCGCCACCTCTCGCAGCAGTTCTATTCGCACCCCTGGGCGTGGAACGAGATCGGGTTCGGCGGCCCCGCCTACCCGCGCGGCTACTCCCGCTTCGGGAGTCCGCACCTCCAGCACGCCGAGCGCGAGGAGTGGGAGGGGAAGCAGGAATACGAGCGCGATCCCGTCGAGGACACGAAGAAGCGCGGGCTCGAGTGAGGATCCCGCAGAGCTTCGTGAAGGGGTCGGTCCTCATGCCGGAGGACAACGACTCCCCGTTCCTGCTCGACATGCACAAGCGGGGGCTGCAGAACCTCGACCGGATGGCGCACTACCCCCTCACGGAGCCCGTCGACCTGCTCGTGGTGGGAGCGGGCGCCGGCGGGGTCACGCTCGCGCAGCGACTCGCGCGCGCCGGCTGGCGCATCGTGATCCTCGAGAAGGGCCCGTTCTGGGATCCCGACCGCGACTGGGTGAGTGACGAGAAGGGGTCGCACGTCCTCTACTGGACGGACAAGCGGATCATCTCCGGGAGCGACCCGATCGAGATGGGCAAGAACAACTCCGGCGTCGGGGTCGGCGGCTCGATGACCCATTTCGCGGGCTACACGCCGCGCTTCCATCCGTCGGACTTCGAGGTGCGGACGCGCGACGGCGTCGCCTTCGACTGGCCGATCTCCTACTGGGACCTGAAGGAGTCCTTCGAGCGCGTCGAGCTCGAGCTGCCGGTCGCGGGCCAGGACTGGCCCTGGGGCGATCCGCACAGTTACCCGCACGGCCCGCACCCCATTGCGGGCGCGGCGAGCGTCGCCTGGCGGGGCGCGCGCGACTGCGGGATCGAGATGCGAGTCGGTCCGGTCTCGATCACGAACGGCGTCTTCGGCCACCGCCCGCACTGCATCTACCGCGGCTTCTGCCTCCAGGGCTGCAAGGTGAACGCCAAGGCGAGCCCGCTCATCACGCACCTGCCGGACGCGATCGAGCACGGCGTCGAGGTGCGGGCCGACTCGATGGCGGTGCGGGTCGAGGTCGAGGAGGGCAGCGGCCGCTGCACCGGCGTCACCTACATCGACCCCGACGGGATCGAGCGGTTCCAGCCGGCCGACGCCGTCGCGGTCTGCGGCTATGCGATCGAGACGCCGCGGCTCCTCCTCAACTCGACGAGCCGCCGCTTCCCGCGCGGCCTCGCAAACGGCAGCGACCAGGTGGGCCGCTACGTCATGGTGCAGGGCGCGACGCAGGTCGCCGCCCGCTTCTCCTATGAGCTGCGGATGTACAAGGCGCCGCCGCCGGAGGTCTCCTCCGAGCAGTTCTATGAGACCGACGAGTCACGCGGCTTCGCGCGCGGTTTCTCGATCCAGACGGTCGGGCCGCTGCCGATCGACTGGGCTCAGCACGTGCAATCGGAGGGGCATTGGGGACAGGCGCTCCGGGAATACATGCGCGACTACAACCACTGGACCATCCTCGGCGTGCTGTGCGAGCTCATGCCGCTCGCCGAGAACCGAGTGACTCTCGCCTCCGAGACCGACCAGTACGGGCTCCCGGTGGCGAACTTCTCCTATTCGCTCTGCGACAACGACAAGCAGAACATCGCGTACGCCACGAAGGTGATGGAGGAGATCTGGGAGCATGCGCAGGCGCAGGACACGTTGAAGATCGATCGCTACGCGCACCTCGTGGGAGGGTGTCGGATGGGCTTCTCGGCGGATGACAGCGTGGTCGACTCGAGCCAGCGCGCGTGGGAGGTGCCGAACCTCTTCATCGCCGACGGCAGCGTCTTCCCGACCGAGGGAGCGGCCAACCCGGCTCTCGTCATCATGGCGCTGTCCGACCGCCTCGCCGGGTTGTTGAAGGCGAAGCGCCTCACGCGGAAGGAGCCGGCATCCCTCCGACGCTGAGCAATCCCCGCGATCTCTTCCTGCAGCTGCTGGGCGAGCTGCTCTGGACCGAGCGCACACTCTCGTTCGAGGTGCTACCGGAGCTGCACAAGGCGGTGACGAGCGAGGGGCTTGCGGCTGCTGTCGAGGAGCACCTCGAGCAGACGAGAGAGCACGGCCCGCGGCTCGAGGACGTCTTCCGCGCGGTCGGCGCCGAGCCGAGCTCGAATCTCAGCCCAGCGGTGGCGAAGCTCGCCGAGCACCACGACGAGCTGGCCGACAGCTTCGCCGACGACCGGCTCGCCGACGTCTTCCACGCTGCTGCCGCCGCGACGACCGAGCACCACGAGCTCGCCGCCTACGACGCGCTGCTCGCGCTGGGGCAGACGGTCGAGCTGCCGAAGGACGCACGCGGACTGCTCGAGCAGAACCGAAAGGAAGAGGAGGAGGCGCTGCACCGGCTCGAAGGCGAGCTGGAGCGTCTCGCGGGCGACCTGCGGACGTGACTGCCGTCGATCGGCGCGCGCTGGCGGCGGATCTGCGGGAAGCGGTCGAGGGCGAGGTGCGCTTCGACACGGCGAGCCGCGCGCTCTACGCGACCGACGCGTCGAACTATCGCCAGCCTCCGATCGGTGTCGTGATTCCGAAGGCGCTCGACGACGTCGTCGCCGTGCACCGGCTCTGCCACGAGCACGGCGCGCCGATCACGCCGCGAGGGTGCGGCACGAGCCTCTCGGGCGAGACCGTGAACGTCGCGGTGATCCTCGACTGCTCGAAGTACCTGACGGGCATCGGCGAGGTCGACCCGGAGCGGCGCCTCGTCTCTGTCCAGCCCGGGGCGATCAACGAGCGCGTGAACAAGAAGGCCGGCCCGCATGGGCTCGTCTTCGGCCCGGACCCCTCCACGCACGCCTACTGCACCATCGGCGGCAACGTCGGCAACAACTCCTGCGGCGCGCACTCGGTGCAGGCGATGTTCCTCGGCGAAGGCGGCCGCACGTCGGACAACGTCCACTCGCTCGAGGTCCTGACCTACGACGGGCTCCGCCTTCGCGTCGGCGCCACCTCCGACGAGGAGCTTGAGCGGATCGTCGCGGAGGGCGGGCGCCGCGGCGAGATCTACGCCGGGCTCCGCGACCTGCGCGACCGCTACGCCGACCTGATCCGCGAGCGATTCCCGCCGATTCCGCGCCGCGTCTCGGGCTACAACCTCGACGACCTGCTGCCCGAGCGCGGCTTCCACGTCGCCCGCGCGCTCGTCGGCACCGAGGGCACGTGCGTGACCGTGCTCGAGGCGACGTTGCAGCTGATCGCCGACCCGCCCGCGAAGTGCGGCGTCGTGGTCGGCTACGACGACATAGCGACCGCCGGCGACCACGTGCTGGAGGCGCTCGCGCACCGGCCGCTCGCCATCGAGGGTTTCGACGACCTGCTCGTGGAGTTCGAGCGCGAGGCGTCGCTCAACGTCGAGGCGCTCGACGGCCTGCCGGACGGCAGGGGCTGGATGTACGTCGAGCTCGGCGGTGAGACGAAGGAGGAGGCGGGAGAGCGAGCCCGCGCTCTGCTCGCAGAGCTACGGCAGGGCGCGGTCGACGGAAAGCTCGTGGAGGACGACGACGCGAGGAAGCAGCTCGCCCAGGTCCGCGAGGTCGGTCTGGCGATTGCCGCCTTCCCCCGCGGCGGGGATCACTGGGAGGGCTGGGAGGACTCGGCCGTTCCGCCCGAGCGGATCGGCGACTACCTCCGCGACCTGCGCTCGCTGGCCGCGCGGCACGGCTTCTGGGGCACGTACTACGGCCACCTCGGCCAGGGGTGCATGCACGTCCGCTACGACTTCGATCTCCGCTCGAAGGGCGGGATCGCGAAGTTCCGGGCCTTCGTCGAGGAGGCAGCCGACCTCTGCGTGTCGTACGGCGGCTCGCTCTCGGGCGAGCACGGCGACGGTCAGGCACGCGCTGAGCTGCTGTACAAGCAGTACGGCGAGGAGCTCGTCGGCGCCTTCCGCGAGTTCAAGCGGATCTGGGACCCCGACGGGAAGATGAACCCCGGCAAGGTCGTCGACCCGTACAGGCTCGACGAGAACCTCAAGCTCGGCCCCGGCTACGACCCGTGGCGGCCGGCCGTGAAGTTCGCGTATCCCGAGGACAAGGGCGACTTCGCGCACGCGACCATCCGCTGCGTCGGCGTCGGCAGGTGCCGCCGGCCGGACGGCATGGACGTCATGTGCCCGTCGTTCATGGCGACGCGGGAGGAGATGCACTCGACGCGCGGCCGCGCCCGACTCCTCTACGAGATGCTGCAGGGGGAGATCGTCACCGACGGCTGGCAATCGGACGAGGTGATGGAGGCGCTCGACCTCTGCCTCTCGTGCAAGGGCTGCACGCACGACTGCCCCGTCGACGTGGACATGCCCACCTACAAGGCCGAGTTTCTCCACCACCGCTGGAAGCATCGGCTGCGCCCGCGCCACGCCTATGCCTTCGGCCTTATCGACCAGGTCGCGCGGCTCGCGTCGCGCGCGCCCGGCGTCGTCAACTTCCTTACGCACGCGCCGCCCTTCGCGCAGGCGTTCAAGCTCGCCGCGGGGATGGCGCAGGAGCGCGAGGTGCCGAAGTTCGCGCCGCTTACGCTGCAGCAGTGGTTCGCCGAGCGCGGCGGGACGACGAATCCGGGCGGCCGGAAGGTCGTCCTCTTTCCGGACACCTTCAACAACCACATGCACACCGACGTCGGCGTCGCGGCCGTCGAGGCGCTCGAGGCGGCCGGCTGGCGGGTCATCGTTCCGGAGGGCCACGTCTGTTGCGGCCGGCCCCTGTACGACTACGGCTTCCTCGACCTGGCCGAGCGCTACCTCCACCGAAGCCTCGACCAGCTGCGCGAGTGGTATCGCGACGGCGTGCCGATCGTCGGGCTCGAGCCGAGCTGCGTCGCCGTGTTCAAGGACGAGCTCGGGAAGCTCCTGCCGCACGACGACGATGCGAAGCGGCTTGCGCAGAACACGTACCACTTCGCCGAGTTCTTCGAGCGCTTCGACGTCGAGCCGCCGCGCCTCGAGCGCAATGCATTCGTCTGGGGCCATTGCCACCACAAGGCGACCGGAGGCATCGGTCCGGAGGTCGCGCTGCTGCGGCAGATGGGCCTCGACGTCGAGACGCTCGAGGCCGGGTGCTGCGGGCTCGCCGGCTCGTGGGGCTTCGAGTCCGGTCATCACGAGGTCTCGATGCACTGCGGCGAGCAGGGCCTGCTGCCGAAGGTTCGCGGCCTCGACCGGGAGACGATCGTCGTCGCCGACGGCTTCTCCTGCAAGACGCAGATCGAGCAGGGGAGGACCGGGCGGCGCGCGCTGCACGTCGCGCAGGTGCTGAAGCTCGCCCGCGAGCACGGCGAGTCGGGCCCACGGGGGCCGGAGCCCGAGCGTCTGTACTACGAGGTGCGGCCCAAGCCGTCGCTCCGCAGACGGGCGGCGAGAGCGGCCGTGCTCGTCGCGGCCGCGGCCGGAACCGCCGCCTTCTTCTCCGCTACTATGCGCCGGCGCGAGGCGCCGTAGCTCAGCTGGTCAGAGCGCTGCACTCATAATGCAGAGGTCGGTGGTTCGAGCCCACCCGGCGCTACTGGAGCGCGTCCCTCGGAACCGAGAACACGATGGCAACCGGAGTCAGAGTCGCAATCACGCTCGCCTGTACCGAGTGCAGGCGCCGGAACTACCAGACGCAGAAGTCGAAGCGCAATTCGCCCGACCGCGTCGAGTTCCGCAAGTACTGCCGCTGGTGCGGCAGCCATACGCTGCACCGGGAGACGCGTTAGTGGCGCGCTCGACCAGGCAACAGCGCCGGCAGCGCCGTGCGCAGGCCGCCGGAACGCCTCCGCTGCGTCCCGCGCCGCGGCCCCGCCCGACCGCCGAGGAGGAGCCTCCGAGGCAGCCTGCCGAGCCGCGCAGCGAGCGCCGCGACGACGTTCGCCCGGGCGCGCCGGGCTTCCGCTTCTTCCAGGAGTCCTGGGCCGAGCTAAAGAAGGTCGAGTGGCCGAATCAGCAGCAGGTGATCAGCGGAACCGCCGTCGTCCTCGTCGCCTGTCTCATCGTCGGCTTCTATCTCTACGCGAACGACCAGCTCTGGCAGTACCTCGTCAAGCACGTTCTGCTGCGCTAGGGGCCCTGAGATGTTTCGCTGGTACGTGATCAACACCTATTCCGGGCACGAGAACAAGGTGAAGGCCAATCTCGAGCACCGGATCGAGTCGATGAACCAGCGCGCCCGCTTCCGGCGCGTCGTCGTCCCCACCGAGCAGGTGATCGAGACGAAGGACGGCCAGAAGGTGCAGGCTGAGAAGCGCACGCTGCCCGGCTACGTGCTGGTCAACATGGATCTCAACGACGACGCCTGGACGGTCGTGAAGAACACTCCCGGCGTGACGGGATTCGTCGGCGCGGGCGCCACACCCGTGCCGCTCTCCCAGCCCGAGGTCGATCGAATCCTCCACACAGGAGCCGCAACGGCGCTGCAGACGCGGTCGCAGGTCGAGTTCCAGCTCGGGGAGTCGGTCAAGATCACGTCTGGGCCGCTCGCGGACTTCGACGGCGAGATCACCGACGTCAATCCCGACGCGCAGAAGCTGCAGGTGATGGTGAACATCTTCGAGCGGCAGGTGCCGGTCGAGGTTGGATTCGACAACGTGAAGAAGCTCGACTGAGGTAACAGATGGCGAAGAAAGTTCTCACTCTGATCAAGCTCCAGATCCCCGGCGGCCAGGCGAACCCTGCCCCGCCGGTCGGCCCCGCGCTCGGCCAGCACGGCGTCAACATCATGGAGTTCTGCAAGGCGTTCAACGCGCAGACGGCGGACCAGAACGGCCGCATCATCCCGGTCGAGATCACCGTGTTCGAGGACCGTTCCTTCACCTTCATCACGAAGACGCCGCCCGCCGCCGTGCTGATCAAGGAGGCGCTGCGGCTCGACAAGGGCTCGGGCGAGCCGAACCGCACCAAGGTCGGCCGCCTGTCGCGCGAGCAGGTCGAGCGGATCGCCGAGACGAAGATGCCCGACCTGAACGCCCGCGACATCGGCCAGGCGGCGCGCATCATCGCCGGCACGGCCCGCTCGATGGGAGTGGAGGTGGACCTCTAGATGGCTCAGCACGGCAAGCGCTACCGGGCAGGACGCGCGACCTTCGAGCGCGAGCAGGTGTACTCGCCCGTCGAGGCCGTCCGCCTGCTCAAGGGGATGGACGGCACGAAGTTCGACGAGAGCGTCGAGCTCCACTTCCGCCTCGGCCTCAACGTCCGCCACGCCGACGAGCAGCTGCGCGGCACCCTCATGCTCCCGAACGGCAGCGGCAAGGATGTCCGCGTCGCAGTCTTCGCCGAGGGCGACAAGGCGCGCGAGGCCGAGCAGGCCGGCGCCGACGTGGTGGGCTCGGCCGACCTCGCGAAGCGGATCGAGGAGGGCTTCACCGACTTCGACGTGGCGATCGCGACGCCCGACCAGATGGGGAACGTCGGCCGACTCGGCCGCATCCTCGGGCCGCGCGGCCTGATGCCGAACCCGAAGACCGGCACCGTGACGATGGACGTTGGCAAGGCCGTCTCGGAAGCGAAGGCCGGCAAGCTCGAGTACCGCACCGACCGCGGCGCCAACGTCCACGTCGTGATCGGCAAGAAGAGCTTCGAGGAGCGCGCGCTCGTCGAGAACTATGCCGCCGTGCTGGACGAGATCCTGCGCGCGAAGCCGTCGGCCGCGAAGGGCCGCTACATCCGGCAGATCACGCTCACGAGCACGATGGGCCCCGGCATCCACGTCGATCCGGCCCGGACGAGAGGGATCGTCGAGGAACTGGACGAGCAGGCGCTCCAGGACGCTACAGTTCCGGCCTAGCAACTGCCGCCTGAGACCACTGGCAGTCCTCTTTTGGGAGGGCAGAAGACCAGTCGAGGTGAGATGAAAAGAGATCGGAAGGAACAAGTTGTCGAGGAGCTGACGCAGCGGCTGAAAGCCGCTGAGACGCTGCTCGTCGCCGACTACCGCGGGCTGACGATGCCGCAGATCGACGAGCTGCGCACGCGGCTGCTCCAGAGCGGCGCGCGCTTCACCGTCGTCAAGAACACGCTCACGCGCCGGGCGGCCGAGGCGGCAGGGACCGACGCGCTGCTCGCGCTGCTCGATGGGCCGAGCGCGATCGCGTTCCTCGAAGCCGACGGCGACATGGTGGCCGCGGCGAAGGCGCTCGCAGACGCGGCGCGCGAGACACGTGTGCTCGAGATCCGCGGCGGGATCATGCAGGGACGCGCGGTGACGGCCGCCGAGGTCGAGAGTCTCGCCACGCTGCCGCCGGCGGACGTGCTGCGCGGCCAGGTGCTGGGCGCGATCGTCGCGCCGCTCACGGCCCTCGCCGGCCTGCTCAACGCCCCGCTGCAGAACCTCGTCGGCCTCATCGACGCGCGCATCGAGCAGCTCGGCGGCGAGAAAGAGGCCGCGCCGGAGGCCGAGGCCGAGGCAGAGGCAGCACCGGAAGAAGAGGAGCCGCCCGTCGAGGAGGAGTCGGCGGAAGCCACTCCCGAGGCGGACGCCACAGCGTCCGCCGACCAAGAGGAAGAGGTCGAAACAGCAGAGTCGGAAACTCAGGAGGAGAGCTAGATGGCAGGTGTCGACAAGATCTTCGACGAGCTCGGAAAGATGAGCGTGCTCGAGCTGGTCGAGCTGAAGAACAAGATCGAGGAGGAGTGGGGCGTCACGGCCGCCGCTCCGGTGGCGGTCGCGGCGCCCGGCGCAGCGGCGGCCGGCGGCGACGGTGCCGCGGCAGAGGAGAAGACCTCGTTCGACGTCGTCCTCTCCGAGGCGGGCGGCCAGAAGATCCAGGTGATCAAGGTCGTGCGCGCGGTCACGGGTCTCGGCCTCAAGGAGGCCAAGGACCTCGTCGACTCGGCGCCGAAGCCGGTCAAGGAGGGCGTGGCGCAGGAGGAGGCCGACCAGATCAAGGCGCAGCTCGAGGAAGCAGGGGCGACGGTCGAGCTGAAGTAACGCCTCGACGCGCGAAAGTCGGGTGCCTGGCACCTACGTAGCCAGGCACCTGCTCCAGCAGAAAGTGGCGTCTCCGCGCGCCTCGCGCTACAATTTCACGCGATACCGGCGACCGCCGCGGCTTCGGCTTGCGGCGAGGGGGGTCGTTCCGGTACCCTTGCGGGTTGCGCCTACGTCTGGCCGCTCGCTGCTCCGACGCCGATTCTTGCCCGTTCTCGCTCGCTTCAAGGGAGGCTGTTCTTCTTGACCACCATGGTCGCTTCGCCCCGCGCTCGTACGTCGTTCAGCCGACTCGAGCACGTTCTCGACCTACCGAACCTCATCGATATCCAGAAGGCCTCGTTCGAATGGTTCAGGAACGAGGGTCTACGAGAGACGATCGACGACATCTCGCCGATCGAGGACTACACCGGAACGCTCGCCGTCGAGTTCGGCGAGTTCGAGTTCGGCGAGCCGCAGTTCTCGATCAAGGAGTGCCGCGAGAAGGATCTCACCTACCAGGCGTCCCTCAACATGAAGGTCCGCTTCGTGAACAAGGACACGGGCGAGATCCGGGAGCAGGGCGTCTTCATGGGCGACTTCCCGATGATGACCGAGTTCGGGACGTTCATCATCAACGGGACGGAGCGCGTCATCGTGACGCAGCTCGTCCGCTCGCCGGGCGCCTACCTGATGGAGCCGAAGGACCCGACGAAGCAGGTCTTCACGGCGAACCTCATGCCGAGCCGCGGCTCGTGGCTCGAGCTCGAGATCGACAAGAAGGGCATCGTCTACGCGCGCATCGACCGCAAGCGGAAGCTTCCGATCACGACGCTGCTCCGGGCGCTCCCGGCGGAGGACCCCTCGACCGGCTTCGCGCTCGACACGTCGACGAACGAGGCGATCCTCGCGCTCTTCGACAACTCGCACTACATCGTCTCGACGCTCGACAAGGACCCCTCGACGCGCGAGGAAGAGGCGCTGATCGAGGTGTTCAAGAAGCAGCGGCCGGGCGAGCCGCCGACGCTCGACAACGCGCGGAACCTCCTCCGCGCGCTGTTCTTCGACCCGAAGCGCTACGACCTGACGAAGGTCGGCCGCTACAAGCTCAACCAGCGGCTGGGCGTCGACGTCCCCGAGGACGTCCGCGTGCTCACGACCGAGGACATCGTCGCGCTCGTGCGCAAGCTCCTCGAGCTGCCGGTCAAGATCGGCGTCCCCGAGGACTCGAAGGACTTCGCCGCAGACGCGATGTCGCTCTCACGCGCTCCGATCGTCAACGACCTCGACGAGTACGAGCACTTCGGCAACCGGCGCCTGCGCACGGTCGGCGAGCTGATCCAGGAGGCATTCCGCGTCGGCCTCTACCGCATGGAGCGCGTCGTCCGGGAGCGGATGACGACGGAGGACGTGGACACGATCACGCCGCAGACGATCATCAACATCCGGCCCGTCGTCGCGGCACTGAAGGAGTTCTTCGGCTCCTCGCAGCTCTCGCAGTTCATGGACCAGACGAACTCGCTCGCGGGCCTCACGCATCGCCGCCGCCTCAGCGCGCTCGGCGCCGGCGGCCTGACGCGTGAGCGCGCGCCGATCGAGGTGCGCGACGTCCACCCGACCCACTACGGGCGCATGTGCCCGATCGAGACGCCCGAGGGCCCGAACATCGGCCTGATCGGCTATCTCGCCTCGTACGCGACCGTCTCGGAGTTCGGCTTCATCCAGACGCCGTACCGGAAGGTCACCGGCGGCAAGGTGACGGACGAGATCGTCTACCTCGACGCCGTCGAGGAGTCGCGCTACGTGATCGCGCAGGCGAGCGCGCAGCTCGACAAGAACGGCAAGTTCGCCACCGACTCCGTCCTCTGCCGCTCGTCCGAGGGCGAGGCCGTGATGGCGGCCGCGAAGGACGTCGACCTGATGGACGTCTCGCCGGCGCAGATCGTCTCGGTCTCGACGGCGCTCATCCCGTTCCTCGAGCACAACGACGCGAACCGCGCGCTGATGGGCGCGAACATGCAGCGCCAGGCCGTGCCGCTGCTCGTGCGGCAGGCGCCGCTCGTCGGCACGGGCCTCGAGTACCGCGCCGCGGTCGACTCGGGCGACGTCGTCGTCGCGTCGCGGCCGGGCACGGTCGTCGACGTCGACGCCGAGCGGGTCGTCGTGGACACGAAGGACGGCAAGGACGACTACACGCTCACGAAGTTCATGCGCTCGAACCAGGGCACGCTGATCCACCACAAGCCGATCGTGCGCCTGGGCGACAAGCTGAAGGCCGGCGACGTGCTCGCCGACGGCAGCTCGACCGACAACGGCGAGCTCGCGCTCGGCGCGAACCTCCTCGTCGCGTTCATGCCGTTCGAGGGCTTCAACTTCGAGGACGCGATCGTCATCTCCGAGCGGCTCGTCAAGGACGACATCCTCACGTCGATCCACATCCACGAGTACGAGATCGACGCTCGCTCCACGAAGCTCGGCGACGAGGAGATCACGCGCGACATCCCGAACCGCTCGGAGGAGTCGCTGTCGCAGCTCGACGAGCGCGGGGTCGTGCGCATCGGCGCCGAGGTCGGTGCGGGCGACCTGCTCGTGGGCAAGGTCACGCCGAAGGGTGAGACCGAGCTGACGGCGGAGGAGAAGCTGATCCGCGCGATCTTCAAGGAGAAGGCGCGCGAGGTCCGCGACACGAGCCTCAAGGTGCCGCACGGCGAGGGCGGCGTCGTGATCGACGTGAAGACGTTCCGGCGCGAGGACGGCGACGACCTGTCGCCGGGCGTGAACGAGCTCGTCCGCGTCTACGTCGCGACGAAGCGCAAGATCGCCGAGGGCGACAAGCTCGCGGGACGCCACGGCAACAAGGGCGTCATCTCGCGCATCGTCCCCGAGGAGGACATGCCGTTCCTGCCGGACGGCCGGCCGGTCGACATCGTGCTCAACCCGCTCGGCGTGCCGAGCCGGATGAACATCGGCCAGGTGCTCGAGACGCACCTCGGCTGGGCCGCGGCGCACGGCGTCTTCGGCGAGGACGGCGGCACGAGCGGCCAGAAGAACGGCGAGGTCGACTGGCATCACCGGCGGCAGGTGCTGAACGGCGGCAACCCGACGGCGGTCGCGTCGCCCGTCTTCGACGGGGCCACGCCGGTCGACGTCGACGAGGCGCTGATCGAGTGGACGAAGCAGAACCCCGACTCGCCGATCCAGTTCCTCGTCGATCCGAAGCGGCCGATCGGGCGCCAGTGCTCGGGGAAGGCGCAGCTCTACAACGGCCGCAGCGGTGAGCCGTTCGAGCAGAAGGTGACGATCGGCTACATGTACATCCTCAAGCTGCTCCACCTCGTGGACGACAAGATCCACGCGCGGTCGACCGGGCCGTATTCCCTCGTCACGCAGCAGCCGCTGGGCGGGAAGGCGCAGTTCGGCGGCCAGCGCTTCGGCGAGATGGAGGTCTGGGCGCTCGAGGCCTACGGAGCGGCGTACACGCTGCAGGAGATGCTGACCATCAAGTCCGACGACACCGTCGGACGTGTGAAGGCCTACGAGGCGATCGTCAAGGGCGAGAACATCGCCGAGCCGTCGATCCCCGAGTCGTTCAAGGTGCTCCTGAAGGAGATGCAGTCGCTCGCCCTCGACGTCCACGTCCTCTCGGACGAGGGCCGCGAGGTCGAGGTGCGGGAGGAGGAGGACGAGCTGCTCCGCGCGGCGGAGGAGCTCGGCATCGACCTGTCGCCCGGCTCGCTCCGGGCCGTCGGCCGCGAGCCGACCGCCGAGGAGCAGGAGGAGGGACAGGAGCGCGTCGACCAGGACGGCGAGCTGACGCTGCCGGCCGACGAGGCGCTCGGCGACCTCGAAGACGTCGAAGTGAGCGACGAACAGGAGGCGGAGGAGGAGGCCGACGCCGAAGTCGGGCCCCTCGGCCAGCCCGACCTCGTGGATCTGGAAATCGAAGACTGAAAACGGTCGAAAATCTGACGATTTTCGACCGAGAGGGAAACCAAGAGCGAAAGGCGCGCAATTTTGATCGATATCAATGACTTCGATGCGATCCGCATTGGGCTCGCGTCGAGCAAGCAGATCCGCGACTGGTCGTCCGGCGAGGTGACGAAGCCGGAGACGATCAACTACCGCACGCTCAAGCCGGAGCGCGACGGCCTGTTCTGCGAGCGCATCTTCGGGCCGACACGCGATTGGGAGTGCTACTGCGGCAAGTACAAGCGCGTCCGCTACAAGGGCATCATCTGCGAGCGCTGCGGCGTCGAGGTGACGCGGCAGAAGGTGCGGCGCGAGCGGATGGGGCACATCGACCTCGCGGCGCCCGTCTCGCACATCTGGTTCTTCAAGGGCGTTCCGAGCCGCATCGGCTACCTCCTCGACATCGCGCCGCGCGAGCTCGAGAAGGTGCTCTACTTCGCCGCCTCGATCGTCACGGCCGTCGACAACGAGAAGCGCGCCGCCGACCTGAACGGGCTCGAGGACCAGGTGCGGGCCGAGGCCGAGCGCATCGACGTCGACCGCGACGAGGCGCTCGCCGCGCTCGAGGACCGGCTGGCGCGCCGGCGCGACTACTTCGCGAAGGGCAAGGAACGGAACTTCGACGAGGACGACGACTTCTGGGGCCGGGGCCTCTCCTCGTGGGCCGAGGAGCAGGCTCTGCCGCCGCTCGAGGATGCCCGGAGCCTCGTCGGCGGGCTCTTCGTCGAGCTCGTCCCGAAGATCACGACGGAGGACTCGAAGAAGATCCGCGAGCTCGTCCGTAACTCCGCGATTCGCGACGACCGGCGCCTGACCCCGCGCGAGCTCGAGGTCGTCGCCTCCTCCGCCGAGCAGATCAAGGCGGCCATCGAGTCGCTCCAGAAGGAGGCCGAGAAGGCGTCCGGCTCGAAGAAGGGCGCGGTCACCAAGCACATCCATCGCATCGTGGAGGGGCTTCTCACCGGCGCCGAGCTGAACGAGGAGGACGCATCGATCGCCGAGGCCGTCGACCAGAAGAACCTCGAGAAGGCGCGCGACCTCGGCAACGGCCTCCTGCGGGAGGTGCTCGACAGCACCGAGGAGACCGACATCCGCGAGCTGACGAACGACCTCTGCCTGCGCACCGACGGCCGGATCCAGAAGGAGGATCTCGACGCGATCGTGCAGTGGGCCCTCAAGGTGCGCGAGATGTACCTCGACATCGAGTCGCGGCGGGAGGACGCCCGCGAGGCGGCCGTCGACGCGGTCAACCGGCTCGAGGAGACCTGGCGTCTGTTCCGCGAGCTCGAGCCGAAGCTGATCGTCAACGACGAGCAGATCTTCCGTGAGCTCAAGGACCGTTTCGGCTCGCCGTACGGGTTCGGCGTCTACTTCTCGGGCGGCATGGGAGCGGAGGCGATCCGCGAGCTGCTCAAGGACCTCGACCTCGACGCCGAGGCCGCGATGCTGCGCGAGACGATCCGCACGTCGAAGGGGCAGAAGCAGCAGAGGGCGATCAAGCGGCTCAAGGTCGTCAGCGCCTTCACGACAAGCGAGAACCGGCCCGAGTGGATGATCCTCGAGGCCGTTCCCGTCATCCCGCCGGAGCTGCGGCCGATGGTGCAGCTCGACGGCGGCCGCTTCGCCACGTCCGACCTCAACGACCTCTATCGCCGCGTCATCAACCGGAACAACCGCCTCAAGAGACTGTTGGATCTCGGCGCGCCGGAGATCATCGTCAACAACGAGAAGCGGATGCTGCAGGAGGCCGTCGACGCCCTGTTCGACAACGGGCGCCGCGGCCGCGCAGTCACCGGCCCGGGCAACCGGCCGCTGAAGTCGCTCTCCGACATGCTCAAGGGGAAGCAGGGGCGCTTCCGCCAGAACCTGCTCGGTAAGCGCGTCGACTACTCCGGCCGCTCGGTGATCGTGGCCGGCCCGCACCTGCGCCTGCACCAGTGCGGCCTGCCGAAGCTCATGGCGCTCGAGCTCTTCAAGCCGTTCATAATGAGCCGGCTCGTCGAGCGGAAGATCGTCCAGAACATCAAGGCCGCCAAGCGGCACGTCGACCAGATGCACGCCGAGGTCTGGGACATCCTGGAGGAGGTCATCCAGGAGCACCCGGTGCTGCTGAACCGCGCGCCGACGCTGCATAGGCTCGGCATCCAGGCCTTCGAGCCGACCCTCGTCGAGGGCAAGGCGATCCAGGTCCATCCGCTCGTCTGCCACGCCTTCAACGCCGACTTCGACGGCGACCAGATGGCGGTGCACGTGCCGCTGTCGTCCGAGGCGCAGGCCGAGGCGCGGATCCTGATGCTGTCGGCGAACAACATCCTCTCGCCGGCACACGGCAGCGCCCTCGCGACGCCGACGCAGGACATGGTGCTCGGCGCCTACTACCTCACGTACTCCGACGCCGATCTCGACGGTCTCGCCGTCGAGAAGCTCGACCCGCGGCCGTCGCGCTTCCGCACCGAAGAGGAGGTCGAGTTCGCAGTCGAGGCGAAGCAGATCGGGCTGCAGCAGCCGATCGAGTATCTCTGGAAGGACGAGCTCGTCCTCACCACGCCGGGCCGGGTCATCTTCAACGCCGAGATCGACCGCGCACTGCACGACGCGAGCTCGCACAACGGCAACACCGGGCCGTACCACGAGTACATCAACCGGACGCTCTCGAAGAAGGAGCTCGGCGACTTCATCTCCGCGCTCGTCGACGAGCACGGCGCGCATGCGGTCGCTCACGTCCTCGACACGATCAAGGACCTCGGCTTCCGCTACGGCACGCTCGCCGGCGTGACGATCTCGAAGAACGACATCGTCATTCCGCCCGACAAGGAGCAGATCCTCGCCGGCTACGAGGAGCGTGTGTCGCGCGTCGAGGACGCGTACGACCAGGGGCTCATCACCGAGTCGGAGCGGCACGAGCAGATCACGTCGATCTGGACCGAGGCGACCGACGACGTCGCGAACGCGATGGTCGACAACCTGAACGAGCTGAACCCGATCTACATGATGGCCAACTCCGGCGCTCGCGGCTCGTTCGCGCAGCTGCGCCAGCTCGCCGGCATGCGCGGCCTGATGGCGAATCCGAAGGGCGAGATCATCGAGCGCCCGATCAAGGCCAACTTCATGGAGGGCCTCTCGGTGCTCGAGTACTTCATCTCGACCCACGGAGCCCGCAAGGGTCTCGCCGACACCGCGCTCCGCACCGCCGACTCGGGGTACCTGACGCGGCGCCTCGTCGACGTCTCGCAGGACGTGATCATCCGCGAGGAGAACTGCAAGACGAAGGAGTTCGTCGAGCTGCCGCTCTTCCTGCCCGACGGGCTGAACCGCTCGGTGGCCGGCCGGATCGTGGCCGAGGACGTCCACAAGCCGCTTGCGTCCGGCAAGCCGGGCAAGACGGTCGTAGCCCAGAAGGGCGAGGAGATCACGATGCCCCGGCTGCGGGAGATCGTCGAGGAGCTCGGCGAGGTGGCCGAGGACTTCTCGATCCCGGTCCGCTCGGTGCTGAAGTGCAAGGCGGAGACCGGCGTGTGCCGCCAGTGCTACGGCACCTTCCTCGCGACGGGCGAGCTGTCGGAGATCGGCGACGCGGTCGGGATCATCGCCGCGCAGTCGATCGGCGAGCCGGGCACGCAGCTCACGATGCGGACGTTCCACACGGGCGGCATCGCCGGAGCCGACATCACGCACGGCCTGCCCCGCGTGGTCGAGATCTTCGAGGCGCGCAACCCGAAGGGCGCCGCGGCACTCGCCGAGGTGGCCGGCACGGTCGCGCTCGAGGAGACCGAGCGCCAGCTCCGCATCACGATCGTCCCCGACTCGGGCAACGAGGACGACGAGTACTCGATCCTCGTCCCGCGGCGGACGCGCCTCAGCGTCGCGCAGGGCGAGCACGTCGAGGCCGGCGATCCGCTGCACGAGGGCTCGCTCAACCCGTCCGATCTCCTGCGCCTGAAGGGCTACACCGAGACCGAGCTGTACCTCGTGGGCGAGGTGCAGAAGGTCTACAAGTCGCAGGGCGTCGAGATCCACGACAAGCACATCGAGCTCATCGTCCGGCAGATGCTGAAGAAGGTGCGCGTCGAGAACGCCGGCGACACCGACCTCCTGCCAGGCCAGCTCGTGGACAAGGTCGTGCTCGAGCGCGAGAACGCGCGCGTGAAGAAGGAGAAGAAGGAGCAGGCGACCTCCGAGCCGCTGATCCTCGGCATCACGAAGGCGTCGCTCGCGACCGAGTCGTTCCTCTCGGCCGCGTCCTTCCAGGAGACGACGAAGGTGCTGACCGACGCGGCCATCGAGGGCAAGGTCGACCGGCTGCTGGGCCTGAAGGAGAACGTCATCATCGGGAAGCTGATCCCGGCGGCGACGGGCCTCAAGCGGTACCGGACGATCGAGATCGGCCCCTCGGACAAGGTGCCGGCAAGCGCGCTCGCCCGGCCGCAGACCGAGGAGCAGCTCCTCGCCGCGCTCGAGGAGATCGGCAGCGACGGCTCCGACGCCTTGGCGGGGCTGGGGCTCGACTTCGGCGGCGAGGTGGAGACGAGCGAGGATGCAGAGCCGCGCTCGGACCTCGAGGCCGAAGAGGTGCCGGAGGTCGAGACTCCGCTCGACGAGTAAAGGACGGGTGCCTGGCACCGCTATGCGGTGCCAGGCAGCTGCCTCTCGTTCTTTGCTACACAACCTACGGTCGTGGGGAAGGGGAAGCTCGCTCTCGTCGCTCTGATCGCCGTGTCCGCCGGCCTGCTCTTGGTGGGCCGGGCGGCTTCCGACCCTGTCTTCGCCGGCCAGTGCGGCATCAGGGCGCAGCAGACCGTCTGGGGCGAGTACGGCTGGCCGGCGCTCCTCCCGGTCCTCGCCAAGCCCGGGACGCTGCTGGCCGTGACGGTCTCCTCGGGTGGCGACTACCCGGCCCAGGCCAGACGACTAGGCGCGGCGACCTACGCCTTCGACCTGAAGATGAACCAGAAGGTCGGTACGCCCACCGCGCCCGCCGATCCCTCCACCATCGCGCCCGCTGCAGACGCGCAATACGAGAAGGCCGTCGAGCGCACGGGCGGCTGTACGACGCCGCTCATCGTCGAGAACGAGTTGTTCGGCGCTTCGACCGCGACCCCGTGGACCGACTCCACGACGCGTTACCGCGCGAACGTGCTCGCGTTCCTGCAGGAGCTGGCGGCCAAGGGCGCGCACCCGGTCCTCCTCATCAACAAGTCGCCCTTCGCGGGCTCGAGCGACGCGGTCGCGTGGTGGCGCTCCGTCGCGAAGGTCGCCGACATCGTGCGAGAGGTCTACCTGCCCGCGACGCAGGTCTGGCCACTCGGGCCGATCCTCGGCAACCGCTACCTGCGGGAGAGCTACCGGAACGCGGTGGCCGCCCTCACTTCGCTCGGGATCCCCCCGAACCGGCTGGGGATCATGCTCAGCTTCCTGAGCCAGAAAGGAGTCGGCGGACGTAACGGCCTCCGGCCGGCGTCCGCGTGGTACCAGGTCGTCAAGTGGGAGGCCCTCTCGGCGAAGCAGGTCGCGCGCGAGGTCGGGCTCGGCTCGATCTTCTCGTGGGGCTGGCAGGAGTGGAACAGCAAGGAGGCGGATCCGGACAAGCCGAACGCGGCCTGCGTCTGGCTCTGGGCCCGCTCGCGGTCGCTCTGCAACGCCCCGCGGGTGCTCGGCAAGCGCTTCGACAGCTCCCTGACCGAGGGGCAGATCCGGCTCGCGCACGGCACGATTTGCCGGGCCGGCGGCGCCGGGTCGATCGGCGCCCGGTCGGTGGCCTCGCTGCAGGCACTGACGGGCGATCGCGATGCGGCTCTCAGCGCGCTGTTCGAGCGGCTCGTCGAGGCGTCGCGGTCCCCGGTGTCGGGGCACGCCGAGATCGCGGCGGAACGCGAGGTCGTGCGCGACTCGTTCCACGGCAGCCGCAGCGCCTACCTCGCGGCGCTACACCAGGCGCACGCAACCGTGGGCATCGCGCGCGCGGTACTCGGGGACGAGCTGAGGCGCGCACGGCTCGAGCAGCCGCGATACGCACCGCGGCCGACGGCGAGCGAGGTCTCCGCGTTCTACTCCGCCTACCCGGACCTCCTCGTCCGCCGAGTCCGCGTCACGCCGACTCCGCCCTGGCTGGCGGCGCGCACCGGGTTCGCGCTCGACGAGGCCGCACCGCAGCGGCTGTTCTCCTTGCCGACGGGGAGAAAGTCGTCCCTCTCGACCCTGCTCGGGACGTTCGAGGTCCGGCCCCTCGCGGCCTCACAGTCTCTCGGCGCCCTGCCCCTCTCCACCGTGCGGCCGGCGATCGTGGCGGCGTTGCGCGGCTTCGAGCGCGCGCAGTCGTTCGAGCACTGGACGATCGTGCAGCAGAACCAGGTTCTCAGCCGGACGATCTGCCTCCGCGATCAGCTGCCGCAGCCGGCGGCGATCGACCTCACCGAGTACCTGCCGTTCCTGCGGCTGCAGTAAGAGGCGCGGCAGCGAGGGCTAGTACGACCCGTTGCTCGAGCTGAGCGAGAACGCGGGCGGGGAGTTCGTACCGCTGTCGGACATGACGAACGGGAAGTTCGGGAAGCTCAGATTAAGCTGCTGTCCCGGGACGATGATCTGCGGCGAGACGAGCGGCCCCTGCGTTGACGACTGGCCGCCGCCGAGGTTGATCGAGGTGGCGCTGTACAGGCCCCCCTGAAAGTTGAGGTTTGTCAACGTGTTGCCCGCCCCCATTGCACCCTGGGACTCGATAATGAGGACCGACTTCGTTGCGTCCCAGTAGTTCGACGAGCTCGTGTTCGTCGCGTTCGCAAAGTCGCAGCTACTGCCCGAGACGTGGACGCAGAGGGTCGAGCCGTTCGCGGCAGTCACCGCCCCTGCGACGAAGAGGCTCGAGAGCCCGGTGTAGGTGATCGCGCTCGGGGTGCTGAGGTCGAGCGAGCCGGAGAGGTAGACCTCGCCCGAGAATGCCAATGTGTGCGCGGTCGAGTTGTAGGCGATCGAGCCGACGGTTTTGCCACTGATGGGATCCGTGATTGTGCATGTGTAGCCCGTCGAGCCGGCTCCGGAGGGAGGCGTCAGGTAGAAGGTGGCGCTCGCGAGCGACACGCCGTTGGTGCAGGAGACGGTCGAGGCGGCCTGTCGGGAAGCAATGCCGCTCCAGTCGATCGTCGGAGGCGATTGTGCCGTGGGCGAGGGTGCCGTCGTCCGTCCAGACTGGTCGAAGATGGCCGTCGAGGACGTGTTGATCGGACACGGGGTCACGTACGACCCGTTGTTGCTCTTGACGCAGCCGCCGCCGACTTTGACGCTCTTTACCGGCGTGACCTGGCCGATGTCGGCGCCGCCGTTCTGAAGCCGGATGTTGCCCAAGACCGTCAGATTGACCAGCGAGCCCTCGATCGACGCCGCAGAGGTCAGGCAGAGGTTTCCCGCGACGTAGATTGGCGCGTTGGCGTTCACCTTCTGTCCGAGCTGGAGATCGCACGGCTGACCCGTCGCGCCCGTGTAGAGCTCCGTCCAGACGCTGTTGGGCCCCTGGAGGCCGGGCAGCTGCTCGACGTAGATCGTGGTGGTCACGGTCCGCGTCAGTGCCGTCCCCCCGGTGGGGTTCGGCACCCTCCCCTGCCCCTGGAAGACCAACGTCCCCTTCGTCCAAGGGCCCGGGCCGCTGGGCGTCCAGCTCACGACGCTCCAGCTCATGCAGGTCGAGGTTGACGTGCACGCCGCCGATGAGCTCGGCGACTGTTGCGAGCTCGGAATGCCCGCTCCGGTGAACCAGGTCGAGCTGTACACGGTTCCGTTGTTGATCGCGTTCCCGGAGCTGTCGTAGTTGTTCCCGGAGCTGTTGTAGTAGTGCTGGTAGAGCTGCGCCTTTGCCTGGCTGAGACCGGCCTCGGCGAGCGCGTACGCGGATTGGCCGGCTTGCTTCAGCGAGGCGTCCCGCGAGTTCGAGCTCGTGAAGGCGAGGGTCGCGGTCACGAGAACGGTGAGTACGAGAATGATGGCGAGCGCCATCACGAGCGCGATCCCGCTTTCGTCTTGCAGCCGCCTCGGCAGACGGAAAGTCGCCGGCGCCCGAACAGGCCGACGCGCCGCGGGCGACCGCTGCAAGATGCTCATCGCTCCTACTGTCGGCGGGTCGAGCGGCTGAGGCGCCCCTAGAAGGGGGGATTCGCCCGAACGAGGGATCCGGCCGAGGCCTCAGCCTCCGGGGAACGTGGTGAATGTCGACTGCTCGCGCACCGGAGTGGTGAGGCTCGAGCTGCGCACTACGACCGTGATGACCTTGACGGGGTAGGGATTCCCTGAGCCACAGGACAGAGGCGCCGTCGTCAGCGTGCCGCTCACGCAGCCGTAGTCGATGTAGGTATCGAGGCGATAGGACTTGCCGTCGGGACCGGTCTTCGTCTGCGTGGGAAGGCAGGTCGGCTCCGTGGATGCGCAGCTCGCACCCGTGACCTGGGCCGTCGAGCTGTAGGCGGTGTCGCTCGTGTACGTCGAGTCCTCGCTACAGCTCGAGCCGCAGCTCGTGTTCAGTTGGATTGCGCTGTACTGGACAGCACGGAAGCGCTCCATCTGCGCGTCCGCAACCAGCCGGGCACTCGAGACGCGTGTCGCACGATTCAGCGCGACGTAGCCGGAGCTGTACGCGGCGACGAGAGCAAGGATCCCGACGGTCAGGACAATCATCGCGATCAGCAGTTCTACGAGGGTCATTCCCTCCTCGCGCCGCACGCCCGATGTCCGCAAGAGGCGCGTCACGATCGAGCCCCGTTCCGTAGGGCGATGTCGTCGACGACGTTGTACGTATCGATGGTGGAGCTCGGCCCATTCACGTTGACCGGGAACGTGACGTGCAGGATCGGAAGGCTCGTGGCCGGCTTCAGCACTCCGCCGCACGCTGCGGTCGTGCTCGGGAGGCAGAAGGGAGTCGACCAAGTGGGATTCGACCCAGCCGTCGGCTGCAGGTAGTCCATCCATTTGACCTTGCCCGCCGTGCTGCAGGTCGGCCGGGGCAGCGCGGTGGAGGTCACGCGATAAAGGGCGAAGTCCCCGGTGGTGAGCGTGCTGGCAGCCGTGCACCAGGTGACGTACACCGCTTGGCCGCCCGAGGTCGGACACCCAGAGCTCAGCTGCATCGTCACCGCGCTGTAGGCGGTCCCGGGAGTGAGGGCGTTCCCGCTCGTATCCGTGATCGAGTTACCGCTGGTCTGACCGGCGCAGTGCAGCTCGCGGGTGAGCTGGGCGAGACCGGTGCGTGCCTGCTCCTGCGCCTGGAAGCGTTTGTTCGCGTCAACCTCCGTGTGCGTCGCCGACACGAGCACCGAAGAGAGGGTGGTTACGACGATGAGCAGGATCGCCATCACCACGATGAGCTCGGTGAGCGTGAAGCCGTCCTCGGCGGCCGCGCGCGCGCGGGCGCGGCGCGACAGGCGCGCTCTCGAGCTGGAACCCATGCCACGCCTATCGGCGGCCGAGCCCGCTTGCTTGAGCACCCAGCCGGGCTGGCAGCGGGCGCCGTCGACTACTCGGCGGCGGCGAGGCCTCCCTTGCCGGCGTGCTTCGCCGCGTACAGCGATTCGTCGCCGCGCTCGAACAGGCTCGTGGGCCCGTCGTTCGGCTGCAGGTCGGCCACTCCGGCCGAAACGCGGACGCGCCCGGCACGCGCGATCGGCTTGGCCGAGACCGCCCGCTGGATCCGGGCGACCAGCTGACGGGCCTGGCCGACCTCGACCTCGGGGACGATCACGGCGAACTCGTCGCCTCCGACCCGGCACGGGATGTCGGCCGAACGCAGCACTTGCCTGATGCGCTCCGCGATCTCAGCGAGGACTGCGTCGCCCGCGAGGTGGCCGATCCGGTCGTTGATCTCCTTGAAGCCGTCGACGTCCACGATCACGAGGGAGAGCCGGCGCTGGTAGCGCTGGGCCCGGTCGACCTCGCGGGCGAGGGTCTCGTGGAAATAGCGGCGGTTGTGGAGGCCGGTCAGCGAGTCGAGATCGGCGAGCTGCCGAGCCTCGCGGAACCGGCGCGCGTTCTCGATCGCCGGCGCGACCCGGTCGGCGAGGTCCTCGAGCCGGCGGACGTCCTCGTCCCCGAAGCGGACGTCGGGGTCGCGCGAGAAGACGCCGAGCCAGCCGATCTTGACACTGTGGGCGACGAGCGGGACGCCGAGCGCCTCGTGCACCGCTCCGGGTGCGTCCGCCTCCGCATACAGGTACGAGAGCTCGACAGCCCGCGCCTCGCGCCTGTCGGGCGCCCCGGTGAAGATTCGGACGCCTCCTTCCTCGCCCCCCTCCCAGTCCAGGCCGATCGAGCCCAGCAGGCGCTCGTCCGCGTCGCCGTCGGGATCGAGCTCGACGACGGCAGCGTCGACCTTCGGGAGCCCGGCAGCCGCCTGCAGCGTGGAGGCGATCGCGTCGTCGAGGTCGATCGTGGTGGCGATCTGGCCGAGGAATCGGCTCCGCCGCGACTCTTCCTCGGCGCGCGTGACGGCGCTCGACAGCTCCTGCGCGAGCTCGTCGAGGCGTGCCTCGAGCGTCTCCACCGTCGCTGTCACCTGGGCCTCGACCTCCCGGGAGGTCCGGCGCCGCAGCCTGCGGAGCAGCTCGAGGGCGACGACGGCGCAGACGCCGAGCGCTATAGCCAGACCTATGGACAGCCAATGCATCGCAGCTCCCCAGCCGCAGTTCCTGGATTTTGGTGCGCGTACTTTAGGTACGGGCCGGGGTGCGAGCTACTAGCCGTTTTGGGGGGTTTCCGGCCGAACGGCGGGGGTCGCGCGGGGGTCGCGCGTCTTCGCTACCATGCCGCGGGCCGGTTGGCCGGGGCGTTCTTGTCCCAGCCGACCGTCTCTTTACGAAAGGACTCGTTTGCCGACCGTCAATCAACTCGTGCGCAAAGGCCGGAAGGCCGTGAAGACGAAGACGAAGACGCCTCACCTCGAAGGCGCGCCGCAGAAGCGCGGCGTCTGCACGCGTGTCATGACGCAGACCCCGAGGAAGCCGAACTCCGCGCTCCGCAAGGTCGCGCGCGTCCGGCTGACGAACGGGCAGGAGGTCGGCGCCTATATCCCGGGCGAGGGCCACAACCTGCAGGAGCACTCCGTCGTGCTCGTGCGCGGCGGCTCGACGAAGGACCTGCCGGGCTACCGCTACAAGATCATCCGGGCTGCGCTCGACACGGGCGGCGTCTCGGATCGCAAGCAGGGCCGCTCGAAGTACGGCGCCAAGCGGGGTTCGTGATGCCGCGTCGTGCCGAGGTGCAGGTTCGCGAGGTCGAGGCCGACGCCGTGTACGGCTCGCCGCTCGTGACGCAGGTGATCAACAAGGTCATGCTCGACGGCAAGAAGTCGATCGCCGAGCAGATCGTCTACGGCGCGCTCGAGACCGTCGGGACGAAGACCGGCCGCCCGCCGGTCGAGGTGCTCGAGCAGGCGGTGAAGACGGTCACCCCGGTGCTCGAGGTCCGCAGCCGCCGCGTCGGCGGCGCGAACTACCAGGTGCCGGTCGAGGTGCCGCAGCGGCGCGCCCGCACCCTCGCGGTGCGCTGGCTCGTGCAGTACGCGCGCGAGCGGCGCGAGAAGGGCATGCCCGACAAGCTCGCCAACGAGATTCTCGACGCGCTGAACCAGCAGGGCGGCGCGTTCAAGCGAAAGGACGACGTCTACCGGATGGCGCAGGCGAACAAGGCCTTCGCGCACTACCGCTGGTAGACGGGCAGAGGAAGGAAGACTTGAGCACGAAGACGACAGATGTAGGCGTCGCGCTCGACCGCGTCCGCAATATCGGGATCATGGCCCACATCGACGCGGGCAAGACGACGACGACCGAGCGGATCCTCTACTACACCGGCCGCACCCACAAGATGGGCGAGGTGCACGAAGGTGCCGCGACGATGGACTGGATGGCGCAGGAGCAGGAGCGTGGCATCACGATCACGTCGGCTGCGACGACGGCGTTCTGGCGGGACTATCGGATCAACATCATCGATACGCCCGGCCACGTGGACTTTACGGTCGAGGTCGAGCGCAGCCTACGCGTCCTCGACGGCGCGGTCGCCGTCTTCGACTCCGTCGCCGGCGTGCAGCCGCAGTCCGAGACGGTCTGGCGGCAGGCGGACAAGTACAAGGTTCCGCGCATCGCCTTCATCAACAAGATGGACCGCACCGGCGCGAACTTCTTCGCCGCCGTGCAGTCGATGCGCGACCGGCTCGGCGCGAACCCGGTGCCGCTGCAGATCCCGGTCGGCTCGGAGGACAACTTCGGCGGCGTCGTGGATCTCGTCGAGATGCAGGCCGTCCTCTACCGCGACGATCTCGGCCAGCAGTTCGACGTCGTCGAGATCCCGGCCGAGCTCGTCGAGCAGGCGCAGGAGTACCACCACCAGCTGATCGACGCGATCTCGCACTTCGACGACGAGGTGCTCGCGGCGTACATCGAGGACGAGTCGTCCGTCACGCCGGAGATGATCCGCCGTGCGGTCCGCGCCGGCACGCTCGCCGACGAGATCACGCCGGTGCTGCTCGGCTCCGCCTTCAAGAACAAGGGCGTCCAGCTCCTGCTCGACGCCGTCGTCGACTACCTGCCGAGCCCGCTCGACGTCCCGCCCGTACAGGGAACCGACCCGAAGTCGGGCGGCGAGGAGGAGCGGCCTGCCGACCCGAAGGCGCCGTTCTCGGCTCTGGCCTTCAAGGTCATGTCCGACCCGTACGTCGGCAAGCTGACGTACTTCCGCGTCTACTCGGGCTCGCTGAAGGCCGGCGACCGCGTCCTCAACACGATCACGGGCCGCACCGAGCGGGTCGGCCGCATCCTCCAGATGCACGCGAACCACCGCGAGGAGCGCGAGGAGATCATGGCCGGGGAGATCGCGGCCGGCGTCGGGCTCAAGTCGACGACGACCGGCGACACGCTCGCCGCCGACAACGCTCCGATCGTCCTCGAGTCGATGACGTTCCCGGACCCGGTGATCGCCGTCGCGGTCGAGCCGAAGTCGAAGGCCGACCAGGACAAGCTCTCGACGGGCCTCACCCGGCTCGCGGAGGAGGATCCGACCTTCCGCGTCGAGACCGACGAGGAGACGGGGCAGACGCTCATCTCCGGGATGGGCGAGCTACACCTCGAGATCATCGTCGACCGCCTCAAGCGGGAGTTCAACGTCGACGCGAACGTCGGTCGCCCGCAGGTCGCGTACCGCGAGACGATCTCGAAGCCTGCGGAGGGCGTGCAGGGCAAGTTCGTCCGCCAGACCGGCGGCTCGGGCCAGTACGGCGACGCCGTGATCAACCTCTACCCGCAGGAGCCGGGTGCGGGCTACGAGTTCGTCGACAAGATCGTCGGCGGCAAGATCCCGAAGGAGTACATCCCGGCCGTCGACGCGGGGATCCAGGAGGCGATGGGCTCGGGCATCCTCGCGGGCTATCCCGTCGTGGACGTCAAGGTCGAGCTCGTCGAGGGGTCGTACCACGATGTCGACTCGAGCGAGCGGGCGTTCAAGATCGCCGGCTCCATGGCCTTCAAGGAGGCGATGAAGCGGGCGAAGCCGCGGCTGCTCGAGCCGACCATGGCGGTCGAGGTGACGACGCCCGAGGAGTACCTCGGCGACGTGATGGGCAACCTCAACAGCCGTCGCGGCAGGATCGAGTCGATGAATCCGCTCGGCAACGCCCAGATCGTGAAGGCGAGCGTGCCGCTGTCGGAGATGTTCGGGTACGCCACCGACCTGCGTTCGATGACGCAGGGCCGGGCAGATTTCACCATGCAATTCGACCGCTACGAGGAAGTGCCCCAGTCCATTGCGAGCGAGATCGTCGACGCACAGGGCTGAAGAGCGAGAAAGGGAGACAGGGAGAGCCAACAATGGCAAAGCAGAAGTTCGAGCGGACTAAGCCGCACGTCAACGTCGGCACCATCGGTCACATCGACCACGGCAAGACGACCCTGACCGCGGCGATCACGAAGGTGCTGGCGGAGAAGGGCGGCAACACGGTCGTGCGCGACTTCGCGTCGATCGACAACGCGCCCGAGGAGCGGCAGCGCGGCATCACGATCAACACGTCGCACGTCGAGTACGAGACCGACAACCGCCACTACGCGCACGTCGACTGTCCGGGCCACGCCGACTACATCAAGAACATGATCACGGGCGCCGCCCAGATGGACGGCGCGATCCTCGTGGTCTCGGCGGCCGACGGTCCGATGCCGCAGACCCGCGAGCACATCCTGCTCGCCCGCCAGGTCGAGGTGCCGGCGATCGTCGTCGCCCTCAACAAGGCGGACATGGTCGACGACCCCGAGCTGCTCGAGCTGGTCGAGATGGAGGTGCGTGAGCTCCTCTCCCGCTACGAGTTCCCGGGCGACGACATTCCGATCGTGCAGGTCTCTGCGCTGAAGGCGCTCGAGGGCGACGCGGAGTGGACCCCGAAGATCCTCGAGCTCATGGACGCCGTCGACAGCTACATCCCCGAGCCGACGCGCGCACTCGACAAGCCGTTCCTGATGCCGATCGAGGACGTGTTCACGATCACGGGCCGCGGCACGGTCGTCACGGGGCGCGTCGAGCAGGGCGAGATCAAGGTCGGCGAGGAAGTCGAGATTGTCGGCATCCATCCCGAGACGGCGAAGACCGTCGTCACGGGCGTCGAGATGTTCAACAAGACGCTCGACTCCGCGCAGGCCGGCGACAACGCCGGTGCGCTCCTCCGCGGTACGAAGCGCGAGGAGGTCGAGCGCGGCCAGGTGCTGGCGAAGCCGGGCTCGATCACCCCGCACACGCACTTCAACGCCGAGGTGTACGTCCTCTCGAAGGACGAGGGCGGGCGCCACACGCCGTTCTTCAACGGCTATCGGCCGCAGTTCTACTTCCGCACGACGGACGTGACGGGCTCGATCAAGCTGCCCGAGGGCCAGGAGATGGTCATGCCGGGCGACAACACGAACATGGAGATCGAGATGATCCAGCCGATCGCCATGGATCAGGGCCTCCGCTTCGCGATCCGCGAAGGCGGTCGCACGGTCGGGGCCGGCGTCGTGACGGAGATCATCAAGTAGGAAGGTCGAGGAGGCGCCGGTGCCACAGCAGAAGATCAGAATCAGGCTGAAGGGCTACGACCACCAGCAGGTGGACAAGTCCGCGCGCGACATCGTGGACACGGCCCAGCGCACCGGCGCCACCATCACCGGCCCCGTGCCCCTGCCCACGGAGAAGAACGTCTACTGCGTGATCCGGGGCCCGTACATCGACAAGGACTCGCGGGAGCACTTCGAGATCCGGACGCACAAGCGCCTGATTGACATCCACTCGCCCACCCCGAAGACGGTCGATTCGCTCATGCGCCTCGACCTGCCGGCCGGCGTCGACATCGAGATCAAGCTCTGATGCGCGGACTCGTCGGCAGAAAGCTCGGGATGACGCAGCTCTTCGACGAGGAGAGTGGCGGCGTGACTCCGGTCACGGTGATCGAGGCGGGCCCGTGCCCGGTCGTCGCCGTCCGCACGCCGGACGCCGACGGCTACGAGGCCGTCCAGCTCGCGTGGGAGCCCGTGGCGGAGCGCAAGGTCTCGAAGGCCGAGCGCGGCCACCTCGCGAAGGCCGGCATCGACGGCGCCTATCGCCATCTGGTCGAGTTCCGCGGGCACTTCGCCGACGCGGTCCAGGGCGAGAGCGTCACCGTCGAGATCTTCCAGCCGGGCGACAAGGTGAAGGTCTCCGGCACCGGCATCGGCAAGGGCTTCCAGGGAACGGTGAAGCGCCACGGCTTCGCCCGCGGCCCCGTCACGCACGGCTCGCACAACATCCGCAAGCCGGGCTCGATCGGCGCCTCGGCGACGCCGTCGCGCGTGTTCAAGGGAGTACGGATGGCCGGCCGCATGGGCGGCAAGCGCGCCACGCAGGTCGGTCTCACCGTCCACTCGGTCGATCCCGAGCGGAACCTCCTGCTCGTCAAGGGCGCCGTGCCCGGCCCGAAGAATGGGCTGGTCGAGATTCGCGAGGACGCGCGCTGATGGCAGCTCCGAAGGCACCCCTGCTGGGTGGCGCGAAGAAGGAGGTCTCGCTCGACGAGGCCGTCTTCGCCGCCGAGATCAAGCCGCATCTCGTGCACGAGGCCGTCCGGGCGGAGCTGAACGCGCGCCGTCAGGGCACGCGGGCGGCCAAGAGCCGCGGCCTCGTCGCCGGCGGCCGCGCCAAGCCGTGGCGCCAGAAGGGCACGGGCCGCGCCCGCCAGGGCACGATCCGCGCACCCCAGTTCACCGGCGGCGGCGTCGCGTTCCCGCCCGTTTCGCGCGACTTCTCGCTCAAGGTCAACAAGAAAGCCGCCCGCGCCGCACTGCGCGCCGCGCTCAGCGATCACGCGCAGGCGGGGACGCTCGGGCTCGTCGCCGGCGACTCCTTCGAGGCTCCTTCGACGAAGCAGGCGGCCGAGCTCCTGCAGGGCTGGGGGCAGACCGAGCCGACGGTCGTCGTCGCGACGGAGGACGAGGAGACGCTCATCAAGTCTTTCCGCAACCTGCCGCGCGTGCTCGTGACCGTGCCGTCCGAGCTCGAGGTCGCGCACGTCGTGTGGGCGCGGTCGCTCGTCGTGAGCGAAGCCGCGCTGCCGCTCGTGCAGGGGAGGGCTGCCTCATGAGCCTCCATCCCGCCCAGATCCTGATCAAGCCCGTCGTGAGCGAGAAGAGCTACCACCAGATCACCGAGAACCGCTACACGTTCAGGGTCCACGCCGACGCGCACAAGACGCAGATCCGCCAGGCCGTCGAGGAGCTCTTCGACGTCAAGGTCGTCGCCGTGAACGTCGTCAAGATGCCGGCCAAGCCGAAGCGGCGCGGGATGATCAAGGGTACGAAGCCGGGCTGGAAGAAGGCGATCGTCGAGCTCAAGGCCGGCGACACCATCGAGATCTTCGAAGGCGCGCAGTTGTAATGCCGATCCGCCGCTACAAGCCGACGAGTGCCGGCCGCCGCTTCATGTCCGTCTCGACGTTCGAGGAGGTCACGAAGACGGAGCCGGAGAAGAGCCTGCTCGCTCCGCTCTCGAAGAAGGGCGGCCGGAACACGAACGGGCGCATCACGACTCGCCACCAGGGCGGCGGTCACAAACGCCGCTACCGCATCATCGACTTCAAGCGTCGCAAGGACGGCGTGCCCGCGAAGGTCGCGGCGATCGAGTACGACCCGAACCGTTCCGCGCGGATCGCGCTGCTCCACTACGCGGACGGCGCGAAGAGCTACATCCTCGCGCCCGCCCAGCTGAGGGTCGGCGCCATTGTGGAGTCGGGGCCGGGAGCGGACATCCGCGTCGGCAACGCGCTGCCGCTCGAGAACATCCCGACGGGCACGCTCGTCCACGCCGTCGAGCTCAAGCCGGGCCAGGGCGCGAAGATGGCCCGTTCGGCCGGCTCGGGCATCCAGCTAGTCGCCAAGGACGGCGCCTTCGCCGTCCTGCGCCTGCCCTCGGGGGAGATGCGGCGCGTGCCGCTCGCCGCCCGGGCGACGATCGGCCAGGTCGGGAACGTCGACCACCAGAACATCACGGGAGGCAAGGCCGGACGCAGCCGCTGGCGTGGCAAGCGTCCGTCGGTGCGCGGCTCGGCGATGAACCCCGTCGACCACCCGCACGGCGGCGGCGAGGGCAAGTCGAAGGGCGGCCGCCACCCGGTCACGCCGTGGGGCGTGCCGACGCTCGGCAAGCGCACCCGCCGCAAGCACAAGGAATCCGACAAGCTGATCGTCCGCGGCCGCCGCCGCGGCAAGGAGGGCCGCCGCTAGTGAGTCGCAGCTCGAAAAAGGGGCCGTTCGTGGAGGAACGGCTGATGAGCCGGATCGAGAAGATGAACGAGTCGGGCCAGAAGAACATGGTTCGCACGTGGTCCCGCGCCTCGACGATCTTCCCCGAGATGGTCGGGCACACGATCGCGGTCCACGACGGTCGCAAGCACGTGCCTGTCTTCATCTCTGAGCAGATGGTCGGGCACAAGCTCGGCGAGTTCGCGCCGACGCGCACCTTCCGCGGCCACGCCGGCGATCGCACGGCGAAGGTGAAGCGCTGATGGCAGTCCTCGAGCAGGAGCGGGAGACCGTGCGCGCGCAGGCGCGGTGGGTGCACTCGAGCGCGCGGAAGGCGCGGCTCGTCACCGACCTCATCCGCGGCCGCTCGGTGCCGGAGGCGCGAACGATCCTCGCCTTCTCGACGCGCGCCGTCGCCAAGGACGTCGAGAAGGTCCTGCGCTCGGCCGTTGCGAACGCCGAGTCGCGCCCCGACCTCCACTGGCAGGGAGACGACCTGGTCGTCGTCGCGGCGTTTGCCGACGAGGGGCCGACGCTGAAGCGCTGGCGCGCCCGCGCGCGCGGCCGCGTCGCGCGCATCCGCAAGCGCACGTGCCACATCACGATCGAGCTCGCGCAGGGCGGGGCGATCTCCGCCGCTCCCTCCGTGCCCGCAATGGCGGCCCCGGAGCCGGAGCCCGTCGAGGAGCCGGAGGCGGTCGAGGAGCCCGAGCTGGAGGCGAGCGACGAGGTCGAGGAGCCGGAGCCCGAAGAGGCGGAGACCCCCGAGACGGAAGGCGAGGAAGAGGACTAGTGGGCCAGAAGATTCATCCGGGCGGGCTCCGCGTGGGCGTGATCCACGACTGGAAGTCCAACTGGTACACCGGGAAGAAGGAGTTCGCGGACTACATCCTCGAGGACGTCCGCATCCGCGAGCACATCTACAACAAGCTCGCGCACGCGGGGCTGTCCGACATCCTGATCCGCAAGGACAAGCAGCGGATCACGGTCGACATCTACACGGCTCGGCCGGGGATCGTGATCGGCAAGTCCGGCGTGGAGGTGGACGCGCTGCGGCGCGACCTGCATGCGCTGACGCAGAAGAACGTCCACATCAACATCAACGAGATCAAGCGGCCGGAGCTCGACGCGAAGCTCGTCGCGCAGTCGATCGCCGAGCAGCTGTCGAACCGCGTCGCCTTCCGGCGCGCGATGAAGCGCGCGCTCGCTTCCGCGATCCGCTCGGGAGCCGCCGGCGTGAAGATCCAGTGCTCGGGCCGGCTCGGGGGCGGCGAGATGAGCCGGCGCGAGATGTACAGCGAGGGCCGCGTCCCGCTGCACACGATCCGCGCCGACATCGACTACGGCTTCGTCGAGGCGAAGACGACCGCCGGGCGGATCGGCGTCAAGGTCTGGATCAACAAGGGCGAGATCATGCCGGAGGGCTTCGGCGACAGCGACACGCGGCTGGGCGACCAGGACACGCGGCGCCGTCGCGGCGGCGCTCTTGAAGGGCTCGGCGCCTCGCGTGAGAGCGGGCGCGGTCGCGGGCCCGACCGCGAGGGTCTGGGCCCGGTGCGTCAGCGCCGGCGCGGGCCCGGCGGCGGCGGGGCCGGCCAGGGCCGTCCCGGCCAGCGCCGCGGCTCAGGCGGGGGCTCTCGTCCGCGCCGCGACACGCGCGTCGAGCAGCCGAGGACCGACGAGCAGGGCGTGTCGGCGGAGGGCCGCGAACAGCCGGTGATCGAGCCGCAAGTGGAGGTCACGCCGCAGGAGGTCGCCGAGGCCCCGGAGACGACCACTCCGAAGCAGCAGGTCGAGGATCCGACGAAGCTCGAGCAGTCCGGCGACCCTGAGGCTGGAAGCGGCGGCGGCGAAGCCGCCACCGCCCAGCCGGAAAGCGGGGCGCAAGAGAAGCCGAAGCGCGGCACGCGCAAGACGAAGAAGAAGGACGGTGAGAGCTGATGCTCATGCCGAAGAAGACCAAGTTCCGCAAGGTGCATCGCGGCCGTCGCGCCGGCTATGCGAGCGGCCAGACGGCCGTTCAGTTCGGCGACTACGGGCTCAAGGCCCTCGATGCCGGCTGGATCACGAACCGCCAGATCGAGGCGGCCCGGATCGCGATGACGCGCAAGATCAAGCGTGGCGGCAAGGTCTGGATCAACGTCTTCCCCGACAAGAGCTTCACGAAGAAGCCGGCCGAGACGCGCATGGGCTCGGGCAAGGGCTCGCCCGAAGGCTGGGTCTGCGTGATCAAGCCCGGCCGCGTCATGTTCGAGCTCGCCGGCGTGCCGGAGCCGCTCGCGAAGGAGGCGCTGCGTCTCGCCGGCCAGAAGCTCGCCGTGAAGAGCAAGGTCGTGAAGCGCGAGGAGGAGCTCTTTTGACGAGGGCATCGGAGCTGCGGGACCTGACCGACGACGAGCTCGAGCACCGGCTGGCCGAACGGCGGCAGGAGCTGTTCAACCTCCGCTTCCAGTCCGTGACCGGCGCGCTCGAGAACCACGCGCGCTTGATGCTCGCGAAGCGCGAGATCGCTCGGATCTTGACGGTCGTCAACGAACGCGAGGCAGAGAAGGCAAGGGCGACGAGTGGCTGAGAACGAGAAGAACGAAGAGCAGATCGAGGAGACTCCGGCTGCGGAGTCCGTGGAGGAGACCGCCGTCGAGGCCGAGGCTCCAGTCGAGGAGCCCGAGGCGGTAGAGGAGCCTGCCGCGGAGGGGCCCGAAGCTGCCGGGGAGGAGCCCGAGGCGGCCGAGGAACCTGCGGCCGAGGAGCCCGAGCCGGAGGCCGAGGAGCCCGAGCCCGCGGCGGAGGCCGAGGAGCCGGAGCCCGCTGCGGAGGCCGAGCCTGCGGCTGAAGAGCCCGCTGCGGCTGAAGAGCCCGCTGCGGCTGAAGAGCCTGCGCCCGAAGAGCCTGCGGCGGAAGAGCCTGCCGCCGCCGAAGGGCCGGCCGCGGAGGAGGAACCCCGCGCTCCACAGTCCGAGCCCAAGAAGAAGCGCAAGAGGCTGCCGCGACGCCTGCGCCCGCAGAAGACGCGCCGCCGGTTGCCTCCGAGCGCCGAGCGCAAGCCGATCGTCCGCCAGCCGAAGCCGGAGCACGAGCGCGGCCGGCGCCAGGAGCGCCGCGGCGTCGTCGTCTCGAGCGCGATGGACAAGACGATCGTCGTGAAGGTCGACGTGATCACCTCGCACCAGCGCTACAAGAAGGTCATCCGGCGGAGCGTGAAGTTCCACGCGCACGACGAGCAGAACGCTGCGAAGGTCGGCGACGTCGTCCGCATCGTCGAGACCCGCCCGCTGTCGGCGACCAAGCGCTGGCGCCTCGCCGAAGTCGTGGAGGCCGCGAAGTGATCCAGCAAGAGTCTCGCCTGCGTGTCGCCGACAACACCGGCGCCCGCGAGATCCTCTGCATCCGCGTTGTGGGCGGCCACCATCGCCGTTACGCGCGCGTCGGGGACATCATCGTCGGCACCGTCAAGACCGCGACCCCGCAGGGCGCCGTCAAGAAGGGCGAGGTCGTGCGGGCCGTCGTCGTGCGGACGAAGAAGCCCTTCGGCCGCGACGACGGCACGACCATCGCCTTCGACGAGAACGCCGCGGTGATCATCGACCAGCAGCGCAACCCGCGCGGCACGCGCATCTTCGGCCCAGTCGCGCGCGAGCTGCGGGAGAAGAACTTCATGAAGATCGTCAGCCTGGCCCCGGAGGTGCTCTGAGATGTCCCAGACCATGAAGGTGAAAAGGGGCGACGTCGTGCGCGTGCTCCGCGGCAAGGACGCCGGCAAGCAGGGACGCGTCGTCGAGGCGCTCCCGAAGCAGGGGCGCGTCGTCGTCGAGAACATCAACGTCGTCAAGCGGCACCGCCGCCCGCGCCCGATCTCGAACACGACTGGCCTGGGCGGGGCCGCGATGACCCCGGGCGGGATCATCGATCTGCCCGCGCCGCTGCCGGTCTCGAACGTGATGGTCGTCTGCCCGACGTGCGGTAAGCCGACCCGGGTCGGGACAGTCGAGCGGACGGTCAAGGACAAGCTCGTCCGCGTCCGCGTCTGCAAGCACTGCGGAGAGGACATCGACCGGACATGAGCGCCGTAGCCGACACGTACACGCCGCGCCTCAAGGAGCAATTCGACCGCGAGATCCGGCCGCGCCTCAAGGAGGAGCTCGGGCTCGACTCGATCATGCAGGTGCCGCGCATCGAGAAGATCACGCTCAACATGGGCGTCGGCGAGGCGAAGACCGAGTCGAAGCTGCTCGACTCCGCGATCGAGGAACTGACGACGATCGCCGGCCAGCGCGCCCAGGTGCGGCGCGCCCGCAAGTCGATCGCGCAGTTCAAGGTGCGCGAGGGCATGCCGGTCGGCGCGCGCGTGACGCTCCGCGGCGCGCGGATGTACGAGTTCCTCGACCGGCTCGTCTCGATCGCGCTGCCGCGGATCCGCGACTTCCGCGGCCTGAGCACGCGCTCGTTCGATGGGCGCGGCAACTTCTCGCTCGGTGTCCGCGAGCAGCTCATCTTCCCGGAGATCAACTACGACGACATCCAGCAGGTCCGCGGGCTCGACGTGACGATCACGACGAGCGCCGATACCGACGAGCACGCCCTCGCGCTGCTGCGGGCCCTCGGCCTGCCCTTCGCGGACGGCGACAGGAGAGACCAGTAATGGCCAAGACGTCCCTCGTCGTGAAACAGCGGCGACCCCAGAAGTTCAAGGTGCGCAACTACACGCGCTGCAACCGGTGCGGCCGCCCCCGCGCGGTCTTCCGCAAGTTCGGCCTCTGCCGGATCTGCCTCCGGGAGCTCGCGCACCAGGGCGCGATTCCCGGCATGACGAAGTCGAGCTGGTAGGAGAGAGAACGGTGCTGACCGATCCGATCGCAGACATGCTCACCCGCATCCGCAACGCCAACAAGGCGCTCCACGAGCACGCGACAATGCCGAGCTCGAGGATGAAGGTCGAGATTGCGCGCCTCCTCAAGGAGGAGGGCTACATCCGGGACTACCACGTGGAGAAAGGCGAGAGCTTCGATACCCTGGTCGTCGACCTCAAGTTCGGCCGCAACCGCGAACGGGTGATCTCCGGCCTGAAGCGCGTGTCGAAGCCGGGCCGCAGGGTCTACGCCCGGAAGGACCGCCTTCCGCGCGTGCTCGGCGGGATGGGCGTCGCGATCCTCTCGACATCGTCCGGTCTCGTCACGAGCCGCACCGCCCAGGAGCGCGGTATCGGCGGCGAAGTAGTGGCGTTCATCTGGTAATGCAGTGCAGCCCTTAAGACAGTGAGCAGAATCGGCAACGCACCAATCCCGGTCCCGGACGGCGTCACCGTCACGATCGAGCCTGCCCGCGTCGCGGTCGCCGGACCGCTCGGCACGCTGCAGCAGCAGGTTCCGGCCCGGATGAAGATCGAGCAGCGCGACGGCGAGGTCGTCGTCATGCGGCCGACCGAGCGCGGGGAGGACCGCGCGCTGCACGGGCTGACGCGCACGCTCGTCGCGAACATGGTGCAGGGCGTCACCCAGGGCTTCGAGAAGAAGCTCGAGATCCAGGGCGTCGGCTACCGCGCCGCCCTCAAGGGCACCGACCTCGAGCTCAACGTCGGCTACTCGCACACGGTCACGATCAAGCCGCGCACCGGCATCACCTTCGACGTGCCGACCCCGACCGAGATCCTCGTCAAGGGCACCGACAAGCAGATGGTCGGTCAGACGGCAGCCGAGATCCGCAAGGTGCGCCCGCCCGAGCCGTACAAGGGCAAGGGCATCCGCTACGAAGGGGAATACGTGAGGAGAAAGGTCGGCAAACGTGCCTAGTCTCACCGTCCGGGACGCGCGCCTCCGCCGCCACCGGCGCGTGCGCGCGAAGGTGCGCGGCAGCGCCGAGCGCCCGCGCCTCGTCGTCTTCCGCTCGAACCGCGGGATCGAGGCTCAGCTCGTCAATGACGACTCGGGCCGCACACTCGCTTCCGCGTCTCATCTCGCGCTCGCGAAGTCCTTCAAGGGGGACAAGACGGCGCAGGCGGAGGCGGTCGGGAAGGCGCTCGCCGCGGCCGCGAAGAAGGCAGGCGTCGACGCGTGCGTGTTCGACCGCGGCGGATACCTCTACCACGGACGCGTGAAGGCGCTCGCCGACGGCGCCCGCGAAGGAGGACTCAGCTTCTGATGGGTGCAATGGAGTACACCGAGACGCGGGAGCTCAAGGAGCGCGTCGTGGAGATCAACCGCGTCGCGAAGGTCGTCAAGGGTGGCCGGCGCTTCTCGTTCACGGCGCTTGTCGTCGTCGGGGACGAGGTCGATCGCGTCGGCGTCGGCTACGGCAAGGCGCGCGAGGTGCCGCTTGCGATCACGAAGGCCGTCGAGGACGCGAAGAAGAACCTCTTCACGATCCCGAAGCACGGCTCGACGATCACGCACGAGGTGCTCGGCACCTTCGACGCGGCGAGGGTGCTCCTGCGCCCGGCGTCGGAGGGAACGGGCGTCATCGCCGGCGGCGGCGTGCGCGCCGTGCTCGAGCTCGGCGGCGTTCGTAACGTGCTCGCGAAGAGCCTCGGTACGACGAATCCGATCAACATGGCCAAGGCGACGGTCGCCGCGCTGCAGGACCTGCGCCGGCCCGAGGACGTGGCGAGGATTCGTGGCAAGCAAATCCACGAGGTACTGCCGCTGCCGGCGGCGCAGCCGGCCCGCGAAGAGGCCGAAGCCCAGCCCGAGAAGGCAGCGCCCGCCGCCGTCGTCGTCGAGGAAGAGCCCGCCGCGGAGGAGGCTCCTGCCGCGGAAGCTCCGGCTGCTGAAGAGCCGGCCGCGGTGGCCGAGCCGGAGCCCGAGCCTGCAGCCGAGGCTCCCGCCGCCGAGCCGGAGCAGCCCGCCGCCGAGAGCAAGCCGAAGCGGCGCACGCTGCGCAGGAAGAAGGACGACGCCTAGTGGCCAAGCTGCGCATCACGCAGGTCCGGTCCCAGATCGGACAGTCCGAGCGTCATCGCGGTACCCTGCGAGCGCTCGGGCTCGGCCGCATCGGCCGTAGCTCCGAGCACGAGGAGTCCCCGGCGCTCGCCGGCATGCTCCGCAAGGTCCGCCACCTGGTGAAGATCGAGAATGCCTGAGAAGCAGCTGAATCTCTCCAATCTCTCGCCCGCGCAGCCGCGCGAGGACCGGAAGCGGGTCGGGCGCGGCCTCGGCTCCGGGAAGGGCCGGTACTCCGGCCGTGGCATCAAGGGGCAGAAGTCCCGCGCGGGCTCGCACAAGATGCGCCCGGGGTTCGAGGGCGGCCAGACCAACATCTACATGCGAATCGGGAAGCTGCGCGGCGCGACGTCGGCCGACGCGATGCCGATCGGGCCGTTCCGCACGTACACCCAGCCCGTCAACCTCCGCGACCTCGACCGGTTCGCTGCCGGCGACGAGGTGACGCCCGAGACGCTCGTCGAGAAGCGCCTGATCAAGAACACGCGCACCGACGTGAAGCTGCTCGGCGTCGGCGAGGTGTCGAAGAAGCTCACCGTTCGTGTCCATGCAATCTCCGCCTCGGCGCGCGAGAAGATCGAGGCGGCGGGCGGCACCGTCGAGCTCCTGCGCGAGCCGAAGGAACAGAAGAAGCGGCGCCGCAAGGCGAAGCCCGTGGCCGCCGAGGAGCCCGAGGCCGCGGCGGACGAGCAGCCGGCGGCCGAGACATCCGAAGAGCCCGCGGAGCCCGAAGAGTCGGAAGGGACGGTCGAATAGGTGTTCTCCTGGCTCGCCAACGCGTGGCGCGTACCCGAGCTACGCCGCCGCCTGCTCTTCACGGCCGGCGTGCTCGCCGTGTACCGGCTCGGCTCGTGGGTGCCGGCACCTGGCGTCGATCAGAAGTCGATCGAGCAGTTTTTCACCAGCGGCGCGGGCGCGGGCGGCGCTCTGAGCCTGCTCAACCTCTTCTCCGGCTCGGCGCTCTCTCGCTTCTCGCTCTTCGCGCTCGGCATCATGCCCTACGTCACCGCGTCGATCATCTTCCAGGTCCTCGCGGTCGTCGTTCCGTCGCTCGAGCGGCTGCAGAAGGAGGGCGAGGCGGGGTACGCGAAGATCACGCAGTACACCCGGTATCTGACCGTCGCGCTCGCCGCGGCCCAGTCGACGGGCTACGCGTTCCTCTTCAAGCACAGCGGGGCGCTCCCGAACACCAACGCCGGCCGCCTCGTGATCATCGTCCTCACGCTCACGGCCGGCACGACGCTGCTCATGTGGATGGGAGAGCAGATCACGAAGCGCGGCATCGGCAACGGGATCTCGCTCCTGATCTTCGCCTCGATCCTCGCGTACGCGCCGTCGGGCATCAGCGGCTGGATCAACGGCGGCACCTCGGCGCGCCTCTTCTTCCCGATCATCGCCCTCGCGATCGTCGTCTCGGTCGTGTTCGTGATGGAGGGACAGCGGCGGATCCCGGTGCAGTACGCGCGCCGCCAGCTCGGCAATCGGCAGACCACCGGCGGCTCGACCTACATGCCGCTCAGCGTGGTCATGGCCGGCGTGATCCCGATCATCTTCGCCGCGGCGATCCTCGCCGTCCCGCAGACGGTCGGCAGCTTCGAGACGTCGTGGAACAACTGGCTGACGACCAACTTCAGCCCGACGGGCTGGAAGTACCTGCTCGCCGAGGCGATCCTGATCATGATGATGACGTACTTCTATACGTCGGTCGTCTTCAACCCTGTCGAGCAGGCCGACAACCTGCGGAAGTACAACGGCTACATCCCGGGCATCCGCCCCGGGCCGCCGACTGCGGCGTACTTCGACCGCGTGCTCAACCGCCTGACCTTCCCCGGTGCGCTGTTCCTCGCTGCGGTCGCCGTGGCGCCGTCGATCTTCATCTCGCACTTCCACTTCTCGCAGGCGACCTATCGCGCCCTCGGCGGCACCTCGGTCCTCATCGTCGTCGGCGTGGCGCTGCAGACGATGCGGCAGATGGAGTCGCAGATGGTCATGCGCCACTACGAAGGCTTCCTGCGCTAGATGAACGTCCTGGTCCTCGGCCCTCAGGGCTCGGGGAAAGGCACGCAGGCGCAGCGGATCAAGGCGATGTACGGGATTTCGCACATCGCGACCGGCGACATGATCCGCGAGATGAAGGAGCTCCCGACCGAGCTCGGGCGGGAGCTGCAGGCGGTCTACGACCGCGGCGACCTCGTCTCCGACGAGCTGATGATCCGCCTCATCCGCGACCGGCTCTCGCGCGGCGACACCGTCGCAGGCTTCGTCCTCGACGGCTTCCCCCGCACGATGCCCCAGGCGGAAGCGCTCGACGAGCTTCTGCGCGGCCTCGGACGCGACCTCGACGTCGCCTTCGACTTCCAGGTGCCCGATCGCGAGGTCTTGCTGGAGCGGCTGCTCGCGCGAGCGTCGGACGAGGGCCGCTCCGACGACACGCCGGAAGCCATCCAGCGCCGGCTCGAGCTCTACGACCGCGAGACGGCACCGCTCGTCGAGTACTACCGCTCGCACCAGGCGAACGTCGTGGGGATCCATGCCGACCGCACCGTCGACGAGGTCTTCCACGAGATCCAGCAGACGCTCGACTCGCTCGAGGGACGCGCCGCGTGATCGTCCGCAAGTCGGAGGCCGAGATCGAGGGGATGGCGCGCGCCGGCGCGCTCCTCGCCGAGACGCTCGCGCTCGTCGCCGAGCATCTGGAGCCGGGCGTCGAGATGCGCGAGCTCGACCGCATCGCCGACGAGCACATCGCCTCGAAGGGCGGCTACCCGACCTCGAAGGGCTACAAAGGGTTCCCCGCCGCGCTCTGCATCTCGCCGAACTCGATGGTGGTGCACGGAATCCCGGACGGCTATCGCGCCCGGGAAGGCGACCTGGTCTCCCTCGATCTCGGCGTCACCCTCGACGGGCTCGTCGCCGACAGCGCCGTGACGCTGCCGGTGGGGGAGATCTCGTCCGAGGCACAGCGGCTGCTCGACGTCTGCCGGGAGGCGCTCGGCGCCGGGATCGAGCAGGCTCGGGTCGGCAATCACCTCTCCGACATCTCCCACGCGGTGCAGGTCGTGGTGGAGGGGGCCGGCTTCTCGGTCGTGCGCAGCCTCGTCGGTCACGGGGTCGGCCGCTCGTACCACGAGGACCCCCAGCTTCCGAACTACGGCCCTCCGGGACGCGGGCCGCTGCTGCAGGAGGGCATGACGCTCGCGATCGAGCCGATGATCACGGCCGGCGAGCCGGAGGTCTACGTCCACGCCGACGAGTGGTCGATCTCGTCGGTCGACGAGTCCCTCGCCGCGCACTTCGAGCACACGGTCGCGATCCTGGCCGACGGCCCGCGCGTGCTCACGACGGCGGAAGCCGCTTTGCTACGATGATCACCTTCCGCGCACGGCTCTGCCGTGCGCGTGTGCACGTCTGAGACTCCTATTCGCTGAAGGGGATTTGCCTACCAAGGAAGAGAAGATCGAGGTCGAAGGTGAGGTCGTCGAAGCGCTCCCCAGCACCATGTTCCGGGTGCAGCTCGACGGGGGCCATGCCGTGCTCGCGACCATCTCCGGAAAGATGCGAAAGCACTACATTCGGATCCTCCCGGGTGACAAGGTCAAGGTCGAGCTCAGCCCCTACGACCTGAACCGCGGTCGAATCACCTACAGGCACCGCTGAACTGAAGAGATGAAAGTCCGTCCGTCCGTCAAGCCCATGTGCGAGCGCTGCCGCGTGATCAAGCGGCACGGCACGACCATGGTCATCTGCACCAATCCTCGCCACAAGCAAAGGCAGGGCTGAGCCATCGCCAGAATCGCCGGAGTCAACCTTCCGAACCAGAAGCGGCTCGAGATCGGGCTGACGTACATCTACGGGATCGGCCAGCCGACCGCCCGCAAGGTCGCCGCCGAGCTCGGCCTCAACCCGGACACGAAGGTCAAGGACCTCACCGACGAAGAGGTCACGAAGCTCCGCAACTACATCGACTCGAACCTCGAGGTCGAGGGAGACCTGCGCCGCGAGCGGCAGCAGGCGATCAAGCGGCTCTCCGAGATCGGCGCCTACCGCGGCATCCGGCATCGGCGTGGCCTGCCGGTGAACGGGCAGCGGACGAAGACGAACGCGCGCAGCCGCAAGGGCCCGAAGAAGACCGTCGGACGCGGAAAGAAGGCCAAGTAGCGTGCCGGGAGCGAGGAGACAGGCGGCCACGCGCGGCCGCACGCGCCGCCGCGTCCGGAAGAACATCGCGATCGGCCAGGCGCACATCAAGACGAGCTTCAACAACACGATCGTCGCGCTCACGGACCGCGAGGGGAACGTCATCGCGTGGGAGTCGGCCGGCTCGGCCGGCTTCAAGGGCTCCCGCAAGTCGACCCCGTTCGCGGCCCAGGTGACCGCCGATGCGGCCGCCCGCAAGGGGATGGAGCACGGCCTCCAGAAGGTCGAGGTCTTCGTCAAGGGGCCGGGCTCGGGCCGCGAGACGGCGATCCGCTCGCTTCAGGCGGCCGGTCTCGAGATCCTGTCCGTCAAGGACGTGACGCCGCAGGCGCACAACGGCGTCCGGCCGCGGAAGCGGAGGCGCGTCTGATGGCTCGCGATCTCGGACCGAAGTGCCGCATCTGTCGCCGCGAGGGGATGAAGCTCTTCCTCAAGGGCGAGCGCTGCCTGACGGAGAAGTGCGCGATCGAGCGTCGCTCGTATCCGCCGGGCGAGCACGGCCGCGGCCGCATCAAGCAGAGTGAGTACCTGCTGCAGCTGCGCGAGAAGCAGAAGGCCCGGCGCTACTACGGCCTGCTCGAGAAGCAGTTCCGCACGTACTACGAGAAGGCGTCGAAGCGCTCGGGCGTGACCGGCGAGGAGCTGCTGCGGATGCTCGAGACCCGACTCGACAACGTCGTCTACCGGCTCGGCTTCGCCGCCTCGCGGGCGCAGGCCCGCCAGCTCGTGCGGCACGGCCACTTCCAGGTCAATGGGCGGCGCGTCAACATCCCGAGCTACCAGGTGCGCCCGAACGACGTCGTCACCGTCGCGCAGAGCTCCTCTGCGCAGCAGGTGATCCGCGACGCCACCGATCTCGTCTCGACGGTCGCTCCCTGGCTACAGGCCGACCACGACGGGCTCACCGGCAAGGTTCTGAAGCAGCCCGAGCGTGACGAGATCGACACGCCGGTGCAAGAGAGCTTGATCGTCGAGCTCTACTCGAAGTAACGAAAGAGGGATTTCTTTGGCGACACGTGAAATGGACTTCCAGATCCCGAAGATCGTCCACGAGGACGTCGACGACCACCGCGGGGTCTTCGTGATCGAGCCGCTCGATCGCGGCTTCGGTCACACCTTCGGCAACTCGCTGCGACGCGTGCTGCTCTCCTCGCTGGAGGGCGCCGCCGTCACCTCCGTCAAGGTGGAGGGCACCGCGCACGAGTTCACGACTCTGCCGGGCGTCCGCGAGGACGTGACCGACATCATCCTCAACCTCAAGAACCTCGTCGCGCGGCTGCACGGCGAGTCCCCCGAGATCGAGGTGCACATCGCGAAGAAGGGACCCGGCTCGGTCACGGCCGCCGACATCGAGGCGCCGGCCGACCTCGAGATCCTCAACCCCGAGCTCGAGATCGCGAACCTCTCCGACAAGGGCAGGCTCGAGGTCACGCTGACGATCGGCCGCGGGCGCGGCTACTCGCCGGCGGAGCTCAACCGCGGCCCCCAGCACACGATCGGGGTCATTCCGATGGACTCGATCTTCTCGCCCGTGCGGCGCGTTGCGTACCAGGTCGAGGCTGCTCGCGTCGGACAGCGGACGGACTACGACAGGCTCACCCTCGACATCACGACCGACGGTTCCGTCGAGCCGAAGGACGCGCTCGGTGAGGCGGCCGAGATCCTGATCCGCCAGCTCGCGATCTTCACCGACCTCGACCGCATCGAGGGCTTCGGCGAGGCTGCGCCCGTCGACGGCGGCGTCACGCCCGAAGCGGCCCTCGCGCACGGGATGGAGAACTTCCCGATCGAGGAGCTCGAGCTCGGCGTCCGCTCGTACAACTGTCTCAAGCGGGTGGGGATCGAGACGATCGGCGACCTCGTGATGAAGACCGAGCAGGAGCTCGCGGCGATCCCGAACTTCGGCAAGAAGTCGATCGAGGAGGTGCGCGAGACCCTGTCGCAGCACGGCCTCCATCTCCGCGGCGAGAACGGCTCCGGCGGCTTCGCCGAGTAACGAGGGACGGCGATGCGCCACGCCCGCACGGGAAAGAAGCTCGGCCGCGACTCGGCGCACCGCAAGGCGCTGTACTCGAACCTCACGTGCTCGCTCATCGAGCATGGCCGGATCCGGACGACCGAGGCGAAGGCGAAGGCCGTCAAGCCGTTCGCCGAGCAGATGATCACCCTCGGCAGGCGCGGCGATCTCCACGCGCGTCGGCAGGCGCTCTCCGTGCTCCGCTCGCAGGAGGCGGTGCACAAGCTGTTCGCCGACGTGGGGCCGCGGATGGCGGACCGCCCCGGCGGCTACTCGCGGATCGTCAAGCTCGGCAACCGGGCCGGCGATGCGGCCGAGATGGTCTACCTCGAGCTCGTCGACTTCGAGCCGTAGCCTCTAGCTCCCGATCGGGTTCCCGAGCACGGACCCGAGCCCTGCGCTGATCGCGGCGATGAGGATGCCCGCGAAGGTCACGATCCCGAGGGCTCGGACGAACGTGTCCTGGAAGAAGCGGTACCGGAAATAGGCCAGCATCAGGAGCTCGAACGCCACGACCGCCACGGCGAAGAAGAGCGCCACGTGGTAGTTCGGGATCAGGAACGGGAGCGAGTGGAGAACGCCGCCGAGGAACGTACCGCCGCCGGTGATCGTCCCTCGCACCCACGGGCTGCCACGGCCGGTCAGCTCTCCCGTGTCCGAGAGGGCCTCCGAGAAACCCATGCTGATCGCGGCGCCCAGCGACGTCGCGAGGCCGGCGATGAAGGCGTAGCGCGTGTCGTGCGAGGCAAGCACCACGGCGAAGATCGGTGCGAGGGTCGAGAGCGAGCCGTCGATGAGACCGACCATCGCCGGCTGGACCCGCTGCAGAAGAAAGGCGTGCTCGTCGCTCACGAGGTAGAGTATATCAAGCGTTGTGCAAGTTAGTAGAGCATAAGGAATACCTGACAACGAGCGTCAGGATCGCCTGACGTGCGCCTCATCCTGACGCTCGAGTACGACGGCACCCCGTTCCACGGCTGGGCGGCTCAGCCCGGGCTCCCGACGGTCGAGGCCGCTCTGCAGCAGGCGCTTGCCGAGACCTTCGCCTCCGTCGAGAACCTCGCCGTGGCCGGCCGCACGGACACGGGCGTCCACGCGCTCGGCCAGGTGGCGTCGGTCGACGTCGAGGGTGGGCCTCCGCCCGACCGGGCCGCGGCGGCCTTGAACCCGCGCCTGCCCGACGAGGTCACCGTCGTCTCGAGCGCCGAGGCGCCTGCGGGCTTCCACGCCCGCCACTCCGCGCGCTCTCGCAGCTACCGCTACCGCATCTTCAACCGGCCGACGCCCTCCCCGTTCGAGCAGCGCCGAAGCTGGTGGCTGCCGCGTCCGCTCGACGAGGAAGCGCTCGCCGCCTCGGCCGCCGCCCTCGTCGGTGAGCACGACTTCCGGGCCTTCACACCGACGCAGACGCAGCACGACGTCTTCGTGCGTGTCGTCGAGCGGGCGGAGTGGATCCGGCGAGGCGATCACCTCGACTTCGAGATCACGGCCGACAGCTACCTCCGGCACATGGTGCGCAGCCTGGTGGGGACGATGGTGGAGGCGCCCGGCACCATTCCCCAGCTCCTGGACGGACGCGCCCGCTCGGAGGCGCGAGCCACGGCCCCACCGTGGGGCCTGTATCTCGTCTCAGTCGCCTATTAGGAACGTCGCGATCTCACCCGGGGCGAGCTCCAGCCCCCCGCCGACGCCTTCTTCCTCGTCGAGCCGCATGCGGCGGGCGGGCAGGCTCAGGCTCACGGTCTCGGGCCCAGGGTTCGGGTTGAAAACGCGCAGGACGAGCCCGCCGCCGTCCTCCGTCTGCTTCAGGCACGAGAAGACCACGTCGCCGCCGAGCCGGAGCGGCGGCTCGAACGGGTCGCCGCGGAGGAAGTCGGTGCGGTAGTCCTGGCTCGCCCGCACGAGCGCCGCGTCCGTGAGCTCGTCTCCGTCGAAGCGAAGCGCGTACTCGAGGACGTGGCGGCCGCGACACTGCCCGTCGGGCGTCGGGATGTCGGGACCGGCCGCGAGCGGCCTGGTCGGGAGGCCTGACGGACGCGAGATCGTGCCTACGCAGCGAAGCAGCGTCACCCGTAGGCCGTCCGCCGAGGCCTCGTACTCCGGCAGTCCCTTGGTCAGAAGGACGAGCGGGCCGAGCGCGACAGCGCCGAGGGTGTGCGCTGTCGGCACGGGAGGCTCGACCCAGTCGGCGCGAGGCGGCGGCAGCACGAGCGGGCGCCGGACGACGGCGAACTGGCTCTCCGCTCGCACCTCGTCGGCGCCGCTCTCGGAGCGGACAAGGACGCGGAGCCTGTGGTCATCCGCCTGGTTGTCGACCACGCTCGTCAGCTCGACGCGGTCGAGCCCGGGGAAGGCCCGGATCGTCGTCTCGATCCGGACCCCCGGCAGCTCGTGCTCGAGCACGAGTGCGCCGCCGTCCCGGCGAGAGGAGACGAGCTCGGCGCCGCGCACGTCCCCGCCGGGACAGAACGTGTACAGGTCGCCGCCGTCCGGCTCGTCCTCGAAGCGGAGCAGGTCCGCGATCTGGTCGAGGTCGAACGGCACTCCCCCCTCGGCAAGCGCCTCGGGCCGCCCGCCGGAGAAACCGTCGAGCTCGTAGACCTTCCCGTCGACCACACGGCGCCGCCGGAACGGGAGCGGGTTCACGAGCGCGCCGCCGACGCCGAGCGCCTCGCGCTCCACGAAGTCGAGCGTCCGCTCGAGGTGCTCGTAGCGGACGAGCATGTCCCGGTGCACCTCGTCGCAGGAGCATCCGCAGATCGAGTCGTGTGGCTGGTTGCGGAGCAAGTCGCGCCACGCAAGCTGCAGGTCGGCGGCAGGATGGGGAGCGTCCTCCCGCAACCTCCGCAGCGCAGCCGCAGCCTCGATCGAGAGCAGCCGCCGCTCGGCGTGCTCGTTCGCCTGCTTGAGGTAGACCCGCGCCGAGTTCACGCCGCGCAGGACGTTCTGCAGCCGGCTCCCGACGAGCTCGCCCTCGTACGACGGGAGCTTTTCCGAAGTGGGCCGATACTCGTCGTAGCGGCCGATCCGAAGCTCGGCGCCGAACGTCCGCGCGAGCTCGCCGAGGATCTCCGGGAGCTCGGGCTCGATCGGCAGGTGGTCGGAGCCGTTCGCGAGCACGATCTCGTTGCCCCCGGCGCGGAGCACGAGCTCGCCGAACCGCTCGACGATCGCGCGCACGCGTTCCTCGGCGTCGTGGTACCAGGTCAGGCGGGCGAAGTTGTCGTAATGCGCGAGCATCTGGCACGCGACCACCTCCGCCGGGCCCGCGCGCCAGCGGAAGACGACGCCGACGTCGTCGATCTGGTCGCCCAGACCGCGCGAGAAGAGAAAGGTGCGGATGCCGAAGCCGGCGAGGATCTGCGGCAGCTGCGCCGGGTGGCCGAAGCTGTCGGGGAGGTAGCCGGCGCCGCTCGGCTCGACCCCGAAGCGGCGGCAGACACGCCGGCCGAGCAGAAGGTTGCGAACGAGCGACTCGCCGCCGACGAGGATCTCGTCCGGCAGGACGTAGGACGGACCGACCTCCAGGCGTCCCGCGGCGAGCAACGCCCTCAGCTGAGACTCGTTCTCCGGCCGCGTCTCGAGATAGTCCTCCAGCACGATCGCCTGGCCGTCCAGGGTGAAGGACGTGAACGACGGATCTCGCTCGAGGGTGTCGAGGACGCCGTCGACGACGGCGCCGAGCCGCAGCCGGAACTGCTCGAACGGCAGGTACCACTCCCGGTCCCAGTGCGTATGCGGGACGACGAGGAAGCGGAAATCCGAGACTTCGGGCACGAGCTTGAGCCTAGTGGGCCGCCGATACGATCGACGCATGCGGTTCGAGACCGTTCTGTTCGACCTCGACGGCACCGTCGTCGACTCCGGCGCGATCATCCTCGCCTCGATGCGGCACGCGACCCGCGAGGTGCTCGGCCGCGACTACTCCGACGAGGAGCTGCTGCAGGCCGTGGGCGGACCCGGGCTCGAGGCTCAGATGTCGGCCCTCGCCCCCGAACACGTCGAACGGCTCGTCGACGTCTACCGCGCGCACAACGAGCCGCTCCACGACGAGCTCGAGGCCTGCTCCGGCATGGAAGACGTGCTGGTGCGGCTCCACGAGGAAGGACGCCGGCTCGGCGTCGTGACGGCGAAGCGCCGGTCGACCGTCGAGCTCGCCTTCGCCAACGTCCCCCTCGGTCACCTCTTCGAGACGATCGTCGGCGGCGACGAGACCGAGAGGCACAAGCCCGACCCGGAACCGCTTCTGCTCGGCGCCGAGCGGCTCGGCGCCGATCCCACCGCGACGGCGTACGTCGGCGACTCCCCGTTCGACATCCGGGCGGCGAAGGCGGCCGGGATGTTCGCGATCGCCGTGACGTGGGGACGGATCCACGACCGGGCGAAGCTCGAGGCCGAGGAGCCCGACGGGATCGTCGACCGGGCCGAGGAGCTCCTTGGCCTCCTCTAGGACGACCACCCCCGCGGCGCGCGCCGCCGAGCTGCGCGACGTCCTGAACCGCGCGCTCATCGCGTACCACGTCGAGGACGAGCCGATCATGGAGGACGCGGCCTACGACGCCCTCTTCGACGAGCTCGTCGCGCTCGAGGAGGAGCATCCCGAGCTCGTCACGCCCGACTCGCCGACGCGCCGCGTCGGCGGCTTGTCGGACAAGTTCGAGAAGGTTCAGCACCTGGAGCCGATGGGCTCGCTCGAGAAGGTGACGACCGACGAGGCGCTGCGGAAGTGGGACGAAGACGTCCGCAAGCGCCTCGGGACGGACGAGCCGGTCGCCTATGTCCTCGAGCCGAAGATCGACGGTCTCGCCGTCAATCTGACCTACGAGGCCGGCGTCCTGGTTCGCGGCGCGACCCGAGGCGATGGAGTCCAGGGCGAGGACGTCTCGCGCAATCTGCGCACCATCAAGGCGATCCCGCTGCGCCTGACGGGCGACGCGCCGGCCGTGATCGAGGTGCGGGGCGAGGTCTATCTGCCGCTCAGCGGCTTCCGGGAGCTGAACGAGCGCCTGGCCGGTACTAATCAGAAGCTTGCGCCGAATCCGCGCAACGCCGCGGCTGGAAGCTTGCGCCAGAAGAACTCCGCCATCACCGCAGACCGGCCTCTCTCGATCTGGGTCTACGGAGTGGGCCACCGCAAAGGCGTCGACTTCGACACGCAGTTCGCGATGCTCGAGTGGCTGCGCGAGCACGGCCTGCGCACCAACCCGTATGCCGAGCGACTCGAGTCGATCGACGAGATCGCCGCTGCCTGCGCCGCGTGGGAGAACCGGCGGCTGGAGCTCGACTACGAGATCGACGGTGTCGTGATCAAGGTCGACTCGCTCGACCAGCAGCGCCGGCTGGGCGCTCTGCACTCCCGTCCGCGCTGGGCGCGCGCCTACAAGTGGGCCCCGATGACGGCGGTGACAAGGCTGCTCGACATCCGAATCCGCGTCGGTCGCACCGGCGCTCTCAACCCGTGGGCGATCATGGAACCGGTCCAGGTCGGCGGTGTCACGGTCACCCGCGCGACGCTCCACAACGAGGAGGACATCAACCGCAAGGAGATCCGGAAGGGCGACGACGTGATCGTTCAGCGGGCCGGCGACGTCATCCCGCAGATCGTCGGCCCCGCCGGCCCACACCGGCGCGGGACCAGGAAATTCCGGATGCCGACGCACTGCCCGCTCTGCGGGACGGAGATCGTCAAGCCCGAGGGCGAGGCGATGCACCGGTGCCCGAACCGCGCCTGTCCCTCGCGCGGCCTCGAAACGCTGATCAACTGGACAGCCGTTGCGGACATCGACGGCGTCGGCGAGCAGACGATCCGCATCCTGTGGGAGAAGGGCCTCGTCCGCTCGCTGCCCGATCTCTACCGGCTCACGAAGGAGCAATTGGTGGACCTCGAGGGATTCGCCGAGATCTCGGCGAGCGCCGCGATCGAGTCGATCGAGCGCTCCAAGCAAGTGCCGTTCTCCCGTGTTCTCCTCGGCCTGAACATCCCCGGGATCGGGTGGGTCCTCGCCCGGACCCTCGCGAGCCATTTCGCCACGGTGGACCGGTTGCTTGCTGCGACCCCGGAGGAGGTCGCCGAGGTCGAGGGCTTCGGCTCGGACCGGGCCGAGGACGTGGTCGACTGGTTCGCCGACGATCAGAACCGCGCTCTCGTCCAGGAGCTTCGAGACCTCGGCCTGCGCTTCGAGGCCGGGCAGGAGGAGCGGCCGCGCGAGGGTCCGCTGACGGGCAGCACGTACGTCATCACCGGCACCCTCGAGCGCTTCTCCCGCGACGAGGCGCAGGCACGGCTGGAGGCGCTCGGCGCGAAGGTGACGAACTCGGTCTCGGCCAAGACGACGGGCCTCGTGGTCGGCGAGGAGCCGGGCGCGTCGAAGCTCACGAAGGCGCAAAGGGCGGAAGTCCCGATCCTCTCGGAGGCCGACCTCGTCGAGTTGCTCGGCGGGGCCTAGGGCCCGGCTGCGCGGGCCAGTACCTGCGCGAACCGATCCTGCGTCTCTTCCGCCCTGACCGTCCGCACCGGGCTGCCGTTCTCGAGCACGGAGAAGACGTACCGGTCGCCGACGAAGCCCGACAGCGACGAGGCGTTGTCCGTCGTACCCGTCTTCGCGCGTACGAGCCCGCGAGCCGGCCCTTTCCGCATGCGGTGGTCGAGCGTGCCGGTCTCGCCGGCGATCGGCAGGGCAGTGACGACGTAGGGCCGGAGGTCGGGGTCCTGCCACATCGTCCGCAGCAAGGCCGCCAGCCCGAACGGCGTCCAGCGATCGAGCAGCGAGAGACCGGAGCCGTCGACCATTCGCACGCCGGCGAGCGGCACGCCCGCCTGGGTGAGCAGGCCACGCTCCACCGCGAGCCCGGCTGCCGCGGAGCCGGTCGCCCCCTGGACGGCCCCCACCTCCTTCAGCAGCATCTCGGCGTAGAAGTTGTCGCTGTAGACGTCCATGTGGCGCACGAGAGCCGAAACCGGCGCCGAGACGACGTCCGCGAGAGGAACCGCCTGGGCCGAGGCGACGCCGAGCGCGGCGGCGCCGTGGACGGTGACGCCCGCGCGATGTAGGTCGAGCCGGAAGAGCTGGGCGGCCATCAGCGCCGGCCGCGACGTCTCGTAGCGGCCGGTCCAGCCCCGGTTGACGATGAGCGCCGAGAGGGCCGGCGACTCGTGGAGGTAGAACTTCGCCTTCCAGCCGAGCCCGATCCGGCGGGTGTCGAACCAGCTCTCGTCGCCCAGCACCCTGCCGGTGACGTGCCTGATCCCGGCGGCGGCGACCTGGCGCGCGAGTGAGCCGATCTGTGCGGCCGACAGCCCCGGATCGCCGTAGCCCTTGAGCACGAGGTTCCCTCGCCAGGTTGCTCCGCTCTTCTGCCCGTCGCCCAGGACGTCCGTCTCGATGCGGAAGGAGGGCCCGAGGGCTGTCAGCGCCGCATACGTCGTCGCGAGCTTCTCGTTCGAGGCGGGTCGGAGTGCCAGACGCGGGTTGTGTCCGAAGAGCGTCTCGCCCGTCTGAAGATCGAGAACGACCGCGCCCGTCTGGGCGGGGCTCACGTGACGCGCGTGCAGCGCGCGTGAGAGTCGTTGCTGAAACGCGCTGCGCGACCCAGCGAGCGCGGCGGGGACGGCGGAGAGCGCGACGAATGCCACAACCGCGGCGGCGACCCGGAGAGGCATGGCCTTTTCCATTTTTCAAGCGGGAGGCCAAACGTCAAGTCCGCGTGGGTCGGCCCGTGCCGGAAGATGGGCCGGGCGGCCCATTCCCGCGAGCGCTTCCTCGTCGGATAATCGTGGGCCGATGCCGCTGAGGGACGAGATCGCCGAGCTGCTCAGAATGCCCGAGGACGGGGTCGGCGCCCCGAGCCTCGACGCCATCGAGTCGACCCTGACCGACGGCTACGCGGAGGCGCTCGCCCTCGAAGCCGAGCGCTCGCGGATCGAGCGGCGCCTCGGCGAAGTCGCCCGCGACGCCGGGGACGAGGCGGATGTGCGCGAGTTCGCCCGGCTCTCCGAGAGCCTCGAGACCGCCGACGGGGAGCTGGCGCGTCTCCGCTCGCTGCTCAGAAACCTGCAGGCGAGGCGGCGAGCTGCACGGGCCCTGCGGTCGGGCGCCTCGTCCTAGACGATCCCGCTGCGGACGGCGTAGACGGCCGCCTGGATGCGGTTGTCGATCTGGAGCTTCATCAGGATGTTCGAAATGTGGTTCTTGACCGTCTTCGGGCTGATGTGAAGCTCGGCCGCGATGACGGCGTTGTCCTTGCCGTTCGCGATCAGCTTCAGCACCTCGATCTCGCGCTCGGAGAGCTCCGCGCGGATCATCTCCTCGATCTCGGGCTGCGCGCTCGTGGCGCGGATCCGCTGCAGCACCTTGGCGGCGATGTGGGGAGAGATGAGCGCCTCGCCGCGCGCCGCCGCGCGGATCCCCGAGACGAGCTCCTGGATCGAGGCGTCCTTGAGGAGGTAGCCGCAGGCGCCGGCCAGGATGGCGTCGGTGACGTCCGAGTCCTCGTCCGAGATCGTGAGCATGACGACCCGCGTCAGCGGCGACACCTCGGCGATGTGACGCGTCGCCTCGACGCCTCCCATCGACGGCATGTTGAGGTCCATGACGACCACATCGGGAGTGAGCTCGCGGACGTGCGCGACGGCCTCGGCGCCCGTCCCCGCCTCGCCGACGATCTCGAGGTTCTGCTCCTCGAGCAGGTTCCGCAGCCCCGTCCGGAAGAGGTCGTGGTCGTCGACGAGCAGGACGCGAAGCGCCTCCGCATGCCGTTTGTCGGCCGACTCAACGAGCTCAGTCATCGCGAATTCCCCCCTCGTGGCGGCCAGAGTCTACCGGGGTGCGAAGGGCACGCTGCGACCGGCCAGAATCTGTGGCACCCTGGAGAAGCCCACTCTCCCGATTGGGCAGCTGCGGGGAGGGGGCCGGGCGCCGGGGTCTCTTCGGGCGCGGCACCTCCCCCTCGCTAGACCCGCGAGCTAGTAGATGGTGATCGTGACGGTGCGGCGGCCCCAGGCTGCGCACTGGGCCGGCGGCATCCAGAGGTCGATGGTCGCTCCCTTGATCCCACCGCCCACGTCGGCCGCGACGCCGTTGCCGTAGCCGGGGATATAGAGCCGCGTGCCGAGGGGGATGACAGAGGGATCGGTCGCGACGACGCCCAGCCCCACGGGCATCCCGGTCGCCGTCCTGCCCGGCAGGTCGTAGCACGTGGCGCTCACGACGAGCTGCCGCTTGCCCGTCGGCGGCGAGGGGGTCGGGGGCTGCAGCGTCTGCGATTTCTGCTGGGCGGCCTGCGCCGCGGCTT
>Ga0209810_1000599_pt1 | contig 75178 bp, 65 predicted proteins | sample Coa_R1_7_FD_187159 | JGI IMG/M metagenome (GOLD analysis project Ga0209810, IMG submission 187159) | Surface soil microbial communities from Centralia Pennsylvania, which are recovering from an underground coalmine fire - Coalmine... | ecosystem: Environmental > Terrestrial > Soil > Unclassified...
CTGCGGGCCGGTTTCTGCCCGAACCCTGGCCCCAATCCGTTGCGGGGGCAACGGCGGCCCAACCGCCTCCCAAAACGCTACAACAGAGGGCCGCGTGAAAAACCTTCCCTTATAAGGCCGGGGGGTTTTGTGCCTTGGTTGCTGCGGCTGATGACCTTTGACAATCTAACCGGATAGTGGAGTTAGAAAAACTGCCCCCTTAGACAATCCAAGGTCATCAGCCGCCCGTAACGCAGCCTATCCGGGCGGCGCTTCGACGTGCTCCATTTCCTCCATCTCACGGTGCAGGATGTTCTCCGCCCGCTCCTCCCGATGTTCGTCTTTAGGCTGGCGCAGGAGATAGAACTCCTCGTAAAAGGCTTTCACAAAGCCGGTAATCGGGACGGCCAGTAGCGCGCCCAGAATACCGAAGGCGCCGCCCAGAGCCATCACGGCAAACAGCAGTGAAACTGGATGCAATTCCATCTCCTTGCCCCAGAGAAACGGCAGCACGAACGTTCCCATCGTCTCGTTGAGGCAGGTGTAGAAAAGCGCGACCCAGAGCGCCTTGATCGGGGAGACGGCCAGCGCCTCCAACAGCGGCGGCACGGCCATCAAGTAGGGGCCGATCCGGGGCACTAGCTCGGCAAAGAAGGTGAATGCGGCCCAGATAAAGCCGCCCGGCACCCGAAGGAAGGTCAGAAACAGCCCGGCGCAGACTGCCTCGATGGCCCCCACCATCAAGTGCGCGTAGATCCAGCCCACCACCATCTGCGAGCCGCGCGTGAATGCCCGTTCCGCCCGCTCCTGAAGATGCGGCGGCATGATCGCCAGGTAGTTCTTCAGCAGTGGACGGGGCCGAGCCAGCGTGTAGACGACCGTGCTGGCGACCACGATGGCGAAAACCAGTATCTCAAAGACGGTGAGCGTGATTTTGCCTACGTGCATCAGCAGCGTCGGCATGGAGGGAAGCGTTCTCGTCAGCGCTTCTGCGTTGGGCTGGAGCCAGCGCTGGACGATAGGATAATGCTTGAACAATTCCGATAGGCGCGCGGAGAGGCTGACAATGTCCCTCGGCAGCCTGTGCGATAGATTGACGACCTGTTCCGCCATGCGCGGCAGCACCAGCCAGCCCAGCAGCGACAGAGCGATCACCACGGCCAGGCTTACCAGCAGCGTGCCGAAGGGACGCGGCACCCGTCTCTCCTCCAGCCAGGTCACCGGCACGTTGAGGGCCAGCACCAGCACGAAGGCAAACACAAACAGCAGCACGACCAGCGCGATAGTATCCAAAAACCATAGCGCCACCGCCACGCCCGTCGCCAGCCAGATCGCCCTGGCCAGCGCCCGGTAGATCTCATTCTCTCGCCGCTCCATCACCTATTCCTCAAATGTTGGGCCGTTTCTCAGCCCGGCCAACGGCGCTCTCCATCGCCGTACTCTCTACCGAATAGGCAGCAGAACAGTTCCATCGGCCTATTTCTCTTGACCGACCGGCCCGCTTCGTGTTAGGATAAAACATGGAACTCATCAGGCACAATCGGCGGCTGCGGTGGGGAGTGGGGCTGTTGCTGTGCGGCCTGCTGCTGGGCGCGCACGGCTGCCGGCGCGCGGAGGCGGACGGCCCTGGCGTCGTGCATCTGAGCCTGTGGACCGGCTGGAGCGGGCAGGAGGAGAAGAACTTTGAGCGCGTCCTGCGCCGCTACGAGCAGCTTCACCCCAACATTCGCATCCGCAATCTCGGCGCCGTCAGCGACGATACCAAGACTATCCGCGCTCTGGTCGCCGGCGTTCCTCCCGACTTTTTCCAGATCTGGGACCCCTCCTACCTCGGTCCGCTCGCTCGCAACCACGCCATTCGCCCGATGGACGCCCTCTTTCGCGCCTCCGGCCTACGCGAGTCGGACTTCGTGCCTGCCTCGCTGCGGCTCTGCAAATATCAGGGCCACCTCTACGGTATGCCGTTTCTGATTGACGACACGGCGCTGCTCTGGGACAAAGGCGCCTTCAAGGAGGCCGGCCTGGACCCGGACCGCCCGCCGCGCACCCTGGAAGAGCTGGCCGACTACGCCCTCAAGCTCACCAAGCGCGACGCCAACGGCCAGATCGTACGGCTGGGGCTTCGGCCCCTGACCGACCCCTACATGCTCATCGCGCTCTTCGGCGGCAAGCTGGTGGACCCGGTGACCGGGCGCATCACCGCCGACGACCCCGCCAATGTCGCCGCCCTGACCTGGTATAAAAACCTGGTGGACCGCCTGGGCGGCATCGAGCAGGTCAACGCCTTTGCCTCCGGGTTTGGACGCGACCAGACCGCCAGCAGCCCGTTCTTCGTCGGTAAAGTCGCCATGATGTTCAACGGCGAGTGGAACCCTTACTGGATCTCGCGCTACGTGCCGGGCATGAAGTACGGGGTTGCGCCCGTGCCGCCGCCCGCTTCCCGCCCCGACCGCGCCCGCTCCACCTGGCTGGGCGGCAACGTCTTCTGTATTCCGGTGGAGAGCAAACACCCGAAAGAGGCGTGGGACTTTCTGGTCTGGGTGCAGTCGCGGGAGGCGCAGGTGATGTTCGCCCACGACATGAACAACGTCCCCAACACCCGCGAGGTTTTAAAGGCCAGGGAGCTGCGCACCGGCCCGCCGTTCCGCTACAAATATGCCATCTTCCTGGACCTGGCCGACAGTCCCAACGCTGAAGCCTTTCCCGCGCTGCCCGTCACCAATCTCTATATGAGCCAGATGGCAAACGCCATGGATCGCATCCTCTATCGCGATAAGACGCCCGCACAGGCGCTGGCCGACGTGCGCCAGCGCGTCCAGAAGGAGCTAGACGAGCAATGATAGCCTTTACCCGCCGCCAGAACAGCCTCACCGAAAGCCGGCGTGCGCGCCAGGCGATCTGGCTCGGCCTGGCCTTCATCTCGCCCTGGATCGTCGGATTCCTGATCTTCACGCTCTACCCGATTGTGGCCTCGCTCTACTATAGCTTCTGCGAGTATCGCGTGCTTAGCCCGCCGCACTGGGTCGGCGTGCGTAACTACGTCGAGCTTTTCTCCGACCGCGAGTACTTCCTGCAATCGCTCCTGAATACGGCCTTCATGTTTCTGGAGCTGCCGCTGGCCCTGATCCTCTCGCTGGCCATCGCGCTGCTCTTGAACATGAATCTGCGCGGAATGGCCTTCTTCCGCACGCTCTACTATATCCCCTCCGTCGTGCCGACGGTGGCCACCTCCATCCTCTGGCTGTGGCTGCTCAACCCGGACTACGGCCTGATCAATAAAACCCTCGCCTGGCTGCACCTACCGGTCAGCGCCTGGCTCAACGACCGCACCTGGGCCAAGCCGGGCTTCATCGTCATGGACCTATGGGCCGTCGGCGGCGGTATGATCATCTACCTGGCGGCGCTGCAAGGCGTGCCGCAGCACCTCTACGAAGCTGCCGACCTGGACGGGGCGACCTGGTGGGACAAGGTGCGCCACGTCACGCTGCCCGCCATCTCTCCGGTCATCTTCTTCAACCTCATCCTGGGCGTCATCGGCACGTTCCAGTACTTCACGCAGGCATTCATCATGACGGGCGCGGGCGGCTCCGGCAGCGTAGGCGGCCCGGCCAACTCCACGCTGTTCTACGCCCTCTACCTCTACCAGAACGCCTTCCAGTACTTCCGCATGGGCTATGCCTGCGCGATGGCCTGGGTGCTGTTTATCCTCACGCTCCTGGCCTCTTTCATCGTCTTCAAGACCTCGGCGCGCTGGGTCTACTATGAGGGGGAGACGCGGTGATCCGTCCTGCATCCCCCTATCCCCTCGCTTTCGCCCTAGCAACCTAGAACCCTAGCACCATAGTACCCTAGAACCTTAAGAACCCTTAGAACCCTATCCCCTCATCCCCTCGCCTTTGTCCGTGGCAGGGGAAAACCGGCGGCACGCTCCGCAGACGGGCCATTTGCGATCTGTGACTGCGACAAATAAAGCAAAGAGCGCAAATTAGGCGAAACATCCTGCCCCAGCCATCAGTCCAACGAAATAGAGAATGCAGTTGATGGGGCGGGCCTTGCCCATCAAGCTGCATTCGTAGGTGTTACCCCGGTAGGTCTCTTCTGATAGAGCGGAAAGCGGAGGAGAAGATGCAAGAGCGCGCGCTAATGCAGGCCAAAGGCCTCAATGGCATCCTTCAATTATTCCCAGATCGTATCCGTATCCTGCGACCGGGCCTGATCGCCAGCCTGTATGAGCGGGACCGACCCACCGATCTGCTGCTAGGGCAGATCCAGAAAATTGAGTTCAAGCACACAGTCGGAGGATTGGGCGGCTACATCGCCTTTCATGATGACGAGGGACGCGAGGACTTCGAGGATTTCTGCGTTTCGTTCCTTAAGCTCCAGGAGCATAGCTTCGAAGCCATCAAGAAGGCGATTGAAGAGCAGCGCGCCGCTATTCTGGCCGAGCACGCGAAAAATAAAGTTGAGATCCTGAAAGATTAAGCCCAATCATCCCCGCAATCAGCAAGGATAGGGAACATAGACCTGGTACGCCTCTTTTTGCGCAGTTATGCCTGCCTCCTTACCGCCCCCTTTTAGGAGAAGAAGAGATGCTATTCCCTCCCCTGGTGGCAATGGCGGTGCTGCCGTCTGCCGTCAAGCCGATGCCGCCGATCTCGCTGCACCCCGACAACCCGCACTACTTTCTGTTCCGGGGCAAACCGACCGTCCTCATCACCTCGGCGGAACATTATGGCGCGGTGCTCAATCAAGATTTCAATTACCTCCGCTACCTGGAGACGCTGCACGCCGACGGGTTGAACTACACGCGCATCTTTACCGGCGTCTATATGGAGGACCCGGCAGCGTTCAACATCCGTAACAATACGCTGGCTCCGGCTCCCGGACGCTTGCTCTGCCCCTGGGCGCGCAGTTCCACACCCGGATACGCCGGAGGCGGCAACAAGTTCGACCTGAATACCTGGGATGACGCCTATTTCCACCGCCTGAAGGACTTCTGCACGCAGGCAGGCCGGCGCGGTATCGTCGTGGAGGTCTCGCTGTTCTGCCCGTACTACCAGGATTCAATGTGGGAGATCAGCCCCCTTAAGGCGAGCAACAACATTCAGGGCATCGGCGATGTGCCCCGCACGGAGGCGCTGACCTTGAAGCATCCTTCCCTGGTCGCCGCGCAGGAGGCGATGGTGCGCAAGATCGTCCAGGAGCTCAAGGACTTTGATAACGTCTTCTATGAGATATGCAACGAGGCGTACTTTGGCGGCGTGACTCTGGAATGGCAGGCCCATATCAGCCAGATCATCGCAGAGACGGAAGCGGCGTTCCCGCATCGGCATCTTATCGCGCAGAACATCGCCAACGGCTCCGCTAAGATTGAGTCTCCCGACCCGCGCGTCTCCATCTTCAACTTCCACTATGCCGCCCCGCCGGACGCTGTGACCGTCAACTACGGCCTGGATAAGGTCATCGGGTTCGACGAGACGGGCTTTAAAGGGACGGGCGACACGCCCTATCGCATGGAGGGCTGGGACTTCCTGCTGGCGGGCGGCGGCCTCTACAACAATCTGGACTATTCGTTCACCGTCGGCCATGAGGACGGAACCTTCATGCTCCCCTCCACGCAGCCGGGCGGGGGTAGCCCGACCCTACGCCGCCAGCTCAAGATTCTGAAGGATTTCCTCAACGGTTTCGATTTTCTACGGATGCGCCCGGAGAATGGCGTCATCAAGGGCGGCGCGCCGGAGGGAGCGACTGTGCGGTGTCTGGCGGAGGCGGGCAGGGCCTACGCCCTCTATCTCAAAGGCGGCAATCGGGCCACTCTTACGCTGGAACTCCCTGCCGGACACTATTGCGCCGAATGGGTCAACCCACGCACGGGCGCAACCGAGAAGACGGAGGACATCCCCCATAGCGGCGGCGATCTCACCCTCGCCTCACCGCCCTACACCGAGGACACGGCGCTGCGGCTGATCCGCACGCCATAAGACGCCGAAAAACCTTTCAACAGGATTATTCAGGATTAAACAGGATTTCTAACACCCAACCAACCGAGTACCTATTGCACTTTTCCTCTTAGGTTCAAGGCTTGTGTCTTTGTCTTAATCCTGTAAATCCTGCTAAATCCTGTTCATCCCGTTGAGGTTGTTGGTTTTCGATAGGAGGCCGGCAATGCCCGAACCGACACAGGGCCATTCGCCCATCAAGTGGGTACATCTCTCCAGCAAGAACGGCGACCTGCCTGTGCCGCCCGGCTCCAATCAGCAGACGGCGTGCCTGGTGTTGGATGCCGATAAGGATGGCCGAAATGAGTTCATGATCGCCTGTCGGGGCAAAGCGCCCGCCCTGGTCTGGTACCGGCCTGCCGCCAAAGGCTGGGCCGTCTACGTCATTGAGGACACGATGATCACCATCGAGGCCGGCATGACCTTCTCTGACGTGGACGGCGACGGCAGCCTGGACATCCTTGCCGGAGGCGATTGGCAGAGCAACAAGGTCTACTGGTGGAAGAATCCGTATCCCCACTACGCCCCCAACACGCCCTGGAAACGCTACGAGATCAAAAACTCCGGCGCGACACAGCACCACGACATGCTCTGCGGCGATTTTGACGGCGACGGCAAAGCCGAACTGGTCTTCTGGAACCAGGGCGCGAACAAGCTCTTCCACGCGCCCATCCCCGCCGACCCGACGGTACAGCCCTGGCCGTATACCGAGATTTTCTCTGGCGCGGGCGAAGGACTGGCGCAAGGCGATATAGACGGCGATGGGAAGATCGAACTGCTGGCGGGCGGGCGCTGGTTCAAGCACCAGGGTGGCGGGAAGTTTGACTCGTATGGGATTGACCCTGTGCAGACGCATCCGCGCATGGCCGTCGGCGACCTGAACGGCGATGGCCGGCTGGAGGTTGTCATGGTTCCCGGCGACGGCGTGGGCCGTCTGAAGTGGTACGAGTGCAAGGGCGACCCGAAAGAGACTTCCGCCTGGGTCGGCCACGACCTGCTCGGCCACGACGTGATACACGGGCACACGCTGGCGATAGTGGATTTTACCGGGGACGGCACGCCGGACATCTTCTGTGGGGAGATGGCGAAGTGGACGGAGTCGGCCCCGCAGCCGGATCACCTGGACGCCCATATGTGGCTCTTCCTGGGCGACGGCAAGGGCCATTTCACGCAGATGGTAATCGCCACCGGATTCGGCATCCATGAGGGCAAGGTGGGCGATCTGGACGGAGACGGTCGCCCGGACATCTGCGCCAAGCCTTATAACTGGGAAGCCCCGCGCATAGACCTCTGGCTGAACAAACGCGCCTGAGCGCCCGATCAGAGTATCTGTGTAGTTTTCTAAGAGTGGAACGATACGAAATAACTCTGCGCGGGCGCTTAGATCAGTACGACGGCGCGGAGGGAAAGGAGAACCGATGCCCCCTCAGACGCTCTCATGTCCTAATTGCCAGGGCCACATGGAACCGGGCTTTCTCGTGGATCACGCTTCAGGAGGTGTCCGCTACCAGGTGACCTGGGTGGCCGGCCTTCCGGAGCCTAACTACTGGACCGGAGTGCGCGTGAAGGACAAAGTACAGTATCCGATCACCCTCTACCGCTGTAGCGTCTGCGGGTATCTGGAGGCCTATGCGGACAATCCGGAGGCGGCGGAGCAGACCCTGTTGCGTCCTGCCCAGGGAGCGGGGGAGAGCGCGTCCGAGCAGTTGTTACGGCCTAGCCAGCGAGAGGAAAGCGAATAGCTTCCGTTCGCTGCTTATCGAAGGAACGGCGTGTTTTGTGCCGTCGCTTCCGCTAGCTCTCCTCGTAGCCGGGCGGGCGGCGAAAGCCACCGAACTCCTGTGCCACGAGCGCGGCAAAGCGCATCGGGGTGCGGTCTTCCAGGTAGGGACCGATAGCCTGGATGCCGATGGGCAGTCCGCCGCGCGTCAGCCCTATCGGGAAGGCGGTTCCCGGCTGGCCGGTCATATTGCAGAGGCTCGGATAGGCCGATTGTAGGCCATAATCCACCTGTTGGCCGTTGACGTCGAGCCTGCGTTCCGGCCAGGGAGCGTCCGTGTGCGGGAAGGCAGGAACGATGTTTGCCGGAGCGAGCAAGACATCCCATTCCCGGAAGAAGGCGCGGTAGGAAGCGCGATACCCTTCTCGCCGGCCATGCCACATAACATAGTCCGAGGCGCTGGCCGTAATGCCGTCCGCCCAGGCGATACCGAACTCATCCGCCCCCTTGCGCGCCTCCTCGGCTTGCTGGCGGCGCTCCGCCTCCGGCACGCCGACATAGCTCAGAGCCGCTAAAAGAGAGCGGTAGAGCTTATAGTAGTCGCGCAGGTCGCCGAACATCTCCGGCTGTGTCTCTGCAACCTTCGCCCCCGCCTTTCGCAATGTATCGGCCAGCCCTTCGAGCGCCTCGCGGATTTCGTTATCTACCGGCAGCCAGGAGATCGGCGGCAGCACGGCCACACGGTAGTCCGACAGGCGCTCGTGCCGGGCGGGAGGCATGTGAAGCTGCCAGGCCGTGTCCTCGCCCACATCCGGCCCGGCGATCACGTCGAAGGCCAGTTCCAGGTCTTCGGCGCTGCGCGCCAGAGGTCCTTGCACGGCCATCGCAAAGGCGGCGTTGGGCGTAGTCGGCGGACCGGGGAAATGGCCGGTGCGGGGCAGGGCCGTCTCGCTGGATTTGTGACCGTAGATGCCGCAGAACGCCGCCGGGATGCGGATAGAGCCGGCGAAATCGCCCCCGAACTCCAGCGGCGTCAGCCCTGCCGCCACCGCCGCCGCGCCGCCGCCCGTGCTGCCGCCCGGTGTGCGCGTCCTATCCCAGGGATTGTTGCTGCGCCCGAAGAGCAGATTGCTCGACTGCCAGTCGGCGGCGTAGGGCGGAACGTTGGTCTTGCCCAGTAGCACCGCGCCCGCCGCCCGCACCCGCGCCGCCAGGCGCGCATCCTCCTCGGAGATGGCCTCGGCGCGCTCTTTCAGCCCGCCCGTCGTCGGCAGTCCCTTGACGTAGATGCAGTCCTTGATGGTCAGCGGCAGGCCCAAGAGCGGACGCTCTTCCCCGCGCGCTCGCGCCTCGTCCGCCTCTGCCGCAACATGGCGCGCATTCTCATAGTTCGGCGTGACGATGGCGTTCAGGGCCGGGTTATAGCGCGCGATCCGGCGCAGGTGCAGGTCAAGCAGTTCCACAGAGGAAATCTTCCGCTGGCGCAGCGCGTGCAGCATCGCTGTCGCGGAGGCGAAAGGGTCAAGTCCTGTATCCCTCGCGCCCTGCCCCGTTTGATCTTGCGTTGAGTCTGCCATGTGCCTCTCTCCTTTCGGCCTAACTCCCGGTCCCACTCTCACAGACAGGCAGGGTCAAGTTCGCGACGGCGGCATTCGGTTCCTGGTCTATACGCAAGAAAAATCGGGTAACGCGCAGAATCCGCACTTCCAAAGGCAGCGTATCCGGTTCCAGGACGGTGACGGTCGCGCCAGACTCGACATCGCGATAGACTCCAGGCTCAACCGTCTCGCCGGAGAAGAAGAAACGTGGCGCAGAAATGGTGCGTGTCATTACGGTGCTCCTTCAAAATTGTTGTCGGCTGTGTATAGTGGGCAGCTAGGATAGCCACCAGGGACGGTAGCAGAGCAGGTATGCGTAGAAGATGAAGAGAACGCTGTTTTCGTCTGACAAGGTCGTGACGAGGGACCGGCGCGGTCGCCGTTGACGGACGGAATGGGATGATACAGACGGTCTATCGCGGTGGAACAGACGATTCCAGTGGGCAAATAGCATTGGCATCATGACCTGTAGCCTCCTGTGGAGCGGTAGCGCGCAGCGCGCCAGGGTATACCCTATAATAACAAACTGCCAGAGACAACACTCCGTCCCTGGCAGCAAAAGCGGAAAGAATTCTACACTTTTTGTTCAGTACTCCCTTCTTTTCAGGAGCAGGCCGGTTTACTGATTCGAGCATTAATCTCTAAAGTTTGCCTTCAAAGTCAGCGTCAAGCACGCAGAGTGCCTTTAGAAAGCTAGGGGCGGATCAGTAGGAACCGAGACACTTTGCCGTTATTACGGACCAGCCAGCAAGAGGAAAGGCAAGAATATCTCTTGCCGCTCACTGCTACTCGACCCAGCGGCCATACCACACATCCAAAACCGGCAATGAGAAGCCTTTAAATGCCTCATCGGGCGTCCAGATTTCGAGGCTCACTCCCAAACCCTGATAGGTGACGCCGTTATCTTTCGGCAACTCGTAGAAAGCATCGAACTCCGCGTTCCCTGGCCATGCGCCCTGATCCACGATTTGCTGCAAGAGCGGCTGAATAACCGACCGGTAATAGTGTTCACCCTTCCCTGGCGTGAGCGGTTCATAGGCGGCTTGCGCGACGCGAATCGCCTCCTGCACGGACCGCTCTTCCAGCAACGGAACGAATTGCTGCCTGTTGTCCTGTACCAACTGATTTTCGAGACCCTTGAGAGCCTCACTCAGGGTTGTTGCTGTTGACATGATCCTTTTCACCTGAATCGCTCCGGCGAGGGACTCCCAATCCCAATCGCCCGCCTCCAGTCGCGACTCTATCTCCTCAATGGCCCCAAGAATGGCATCCAACTGGCTTCGTTTCTCCCGCAGCAGGGCTTTTTGCTGAACAAGGGCCTCCTGGAACCGCTTCGGTTCGGCGTGCAGGCAGAGCTTAATCTCCTCCAGCGAGAAGCCCAGAAACTTGAGCGATAGAATCTGCTGAAGGGTAAGCAGGTCTTGTTCCGTGTAGAGACGATAACCCGACTCAGTATGCTGCGAGGGCGACAGCAGCCCAACCCGATCATAGTAGCGCAGCGCGCGGACGGTGACAGAGGCTTTGTCGGCGAACTGGCCTATGCGATAGAAACGGCGATTCAAGTTTTCCTCCTTTCTGCTCTGGAGTGTACAGGGTGACGTAATGTCAGAGTCAAGCCCTCCTCAAACTTTTTATTTTTAGTTCCAGGCATGGTAACGGGCTGAAATGCTCTCCATATACGCTCTATACCGGGCTGCCAATCGCCGGACAGAGGGCTTAGCAAGGCGGAAGCGTTCCTCTTCTAACGGAGGGCAGATAAGAAACTGCCAGGGAGATTACTTTCTCCCTGGCAGCATACCGGTTCCCTCCACGAGCTATAGGCAACCGACGTTCACTAGCCTTCTGAAAGGGGCTTGCCGATTTCCCAATGGTGTCCGAACGGATCGACGATACGTCCTAAGCGCCAACCGTGCTGATTGCTGACGGGCCAAACTTTGGTAGCCCCTGCTGCGACAGCCCGTTCGAAAGAGGCATCCGGGTCTTCCACGGTCATCACCATCCGCACAGAGCCGCCACCGAGCGACTCGGGGCTGAAGTTGAAATACTCCGGAGACTCGTCGGCAAGCCAGAATTCAGCTCCCCGCACGGACAACCGAGCAACCATGTGCCCATCCTCGCTTTCGATGCGGAATACCTCCTCGGCTCCGAACGCCACCTTGTAGAACTCGACCGCACGCGCCCCGTTTCGCACCGAGAGCATGGGGGCTATAGCGGTCTTCTGCTTCCTGGCTCTCTGCAAGTCATCGCTCATCGGAAATGTCCCCTCTCGCTGACTTAATCCCTGCTGCATAACTACCGAGTTCAGGGGTGAGCCGCCTGAAGAACCTTACTGCTCTACACAAGCATGGCTGGCGGCTCGTCCCCTGCGACGATTGGTCGGGCAGCGATGTTTAGTGGAGCTTCGTCTTCAAGAACTGGCCGGTATAAGAATCGGGACACTGTGCGATCTCCTCCGGCGTCCCCTGCGCGATAACGCGCCCGCCGCCGTTGCCGCCCTCCGGCCCCAGGTCTATGATCCAGTCCGCCGTCTTGATAACGTCCAGGTGGTGCTCGATGACCAGGACCGTGTTGCCCGCGTCCACCAGGCGGTTCAGGCTGTCCAGCAGGCGTTGAATGTCGGCCAGATGGAGTCCGGTCGTCGGCTCGTCGAGAATGTAGAAGTTGCGCCCGCCCCGCTTGATCTTGCCCAGCTCGTGCGCCAACTTCACCCGTTGCGCCTCGCCGCCGGAGATGGTCGTTGCGGACTGGCCTATCTTCAAGTAGCCCAGGCCAAGCTGATTGAGAACTCCAAGCTTGTGCGCGATGAGGGGCTTGTCGGCGAAGAAGCAGACCGCCTCCTCGATGGACATATCGAGCACATCGGCAATGTTCTTGCCGCGATAGAACACCTCCAGCGTGTCCTGGTTGTAGCGCGCGCCCTTGCAGACCTCGCAGACCACCTCCACATCGGGCATGAAATGAAGCTGGGTCGTCACTACGCCCTGCCCGCCGCACTCCTCGCAGCGCCCACCCTTGATATTGAAGCTGAACCGGGATGCCGTGTAGCCGCGCTTCTTCGCCTCCGCCGTCTCCGCAAAGAGCTTGCGAATATGGTCGTAGATGCCCGTGTAGGTCGCCGGGTTGGAGGTCGGCATCCGTCCGATGGGCGACTGATCAATATCCAGGACATCGCTGATATGCTCCACGCCCTCGATGCCGTCGTGCGCGCCGGAGAGCACCCGGCTGTCGTGGAAGAGCGAGTAGAGCTTCTTGAACAAAATCTCATTCACCAGCGTGCTTTTGCCGGAGCCGGAGACGCCGGTGATGCAGAGGAAGACGCCGAGCGGGAACTCCACATCTATGTTCTTCAGGTTGTTCTCGCGCGCCCCGCGCACGATCAGCGCCTTGCCCTTCGGCTTTCTGCGCCGGGCCGGAGTCTCGATCTGCGCCGCGCCGCTCAGGTACAGGCCGGTCAGTGAGGCCGGGTTCTGTAGGATCTCCTCCGGCGTTCCCTGCGCCACCACCTGCCCGCCGTGCACGCCGGGGCCGGGGCCGATCTCCAGGATATGGTCGGCGGCGCGGATCGTCTCCTCGTCGTGCTCGACGACGATCACCGTGTTGCCGATGTCGCGCAGGCGCTTAAGGGTGTTGATCATCTTGAAATTGTCGCGCGGGTGCAGGCCGATGCTCGGCTCGTCCAGGACGTAGAGCATCCCCATCAGGCCGGAGCCGATCTGCGTAGAGAGGCGAACGCGCTGCGACTCGCCGCCCGCCAGCGTCGCCGCCTTGCGGTTCAGGCTGATATAGTCCATGCCGATGCCCAGCAGCAGATCCAGCCGACCCAGTATCTCCTGCTTGACCGACTCCCCGGCCTCGTGCTGGCGCGCGGCAGGCGGCAGGCTGCCCAGAAACTCCCGTAGGTCGGTGAGCGGCAGATCGCCCAGCTCGTGGATGGTCCTGCCGTTGAGCGTGACCAGCAGGCGCTGCGGCTTGAGCTTGGTCCCCTGGCAGTCCGGGCAGGTATGCTCGACCATGACCTTCTTCAGATACTCTTCCATCCAGGTGTGGGCGACCTGCTGCTTGCGATAGTGGCGATATCGGCGCTCGATGTTGTTGATGATGCCGTCGAACCGGAAGGGTTTGCCCACGTGCGGGTCGCCTTTGGTCGCGCCCTCCGGCAGCAACAGGGTAAAGCGCTCGCCCTTCGTGCCGTAGAGGAGGATGTCCACGGCTTCAGGGGAGAGGTCCTGGAAGGGCACATCCAGGCGAAAGCCGTAGTGCTGCGCCAGGCTATACATGATCCTGCCGTTCCAGGTGTCTTTGTCGTACCGGAACGCTTCGGGAATGAACGCGCCGCCCAGAATGCTTCGCGTCTTGTCCGGCACGATCAAATCAGGGTGGACTTTCAGGTAGGTGCCCAGGCCCATACAGGTCACACACGCGCTGTCGGACTCGTTGAAGCTGAAGTAGTAGGCTTGCAATTCCCCCATCGTCAGGTGATGTTCCGGGCAGGCGAAGTCCTTGTAAAAGGTCTCCAGACGGCGGCCTGCCTTCTCCGGGGTCAGGATACGGAAGCGCAGGAAGCCCTCACCGACGCGCAGCCCGTGCTCGATGGAGACGCGCAGTTGCTTATGGAACTCGCGCTTGATGATGAACTTGTCAATGACGGCCTCCATCTTATAGGTGCGCGTCTCATCGAGGTCCACGTCCTCGCTGATGTCTATTAGATCCTCATCAACGCGCATACGGCGATATCCCTTGTTGCGTATCTCGGCGAAGAGGTAGGCGTAGTCCTCGCCGTAGATTTTGAACACGGGCGCGCAGATCTCGACCGCCGTGCCCTCCGGCAGCGAGAGAAGATGCTCGGTCATCTGCTCCGCCGTCTTGATGGGCACTTCGCGGCGGCAATAGGGACAGTGCGCGACCCCGATGGTCGCGTAGAGCATCCGCATGTAGTCGTAGATGTCGGTCATCGTGCCGACGGTGGAGCGCGGGTTCTTGCTGACGGTCTTCTGCTCGATGGAGATGACGGGAGAGAGGCCATAGACGAAATCTACGGCGGGCTTCTTGAGTTGGGAGACAAAGCGCTTGGCAAAGGCGGACAGGGACTCCAGGAAGCGCCGCTGTCCCTCGGCGTAGATGGTCTCAAAGGCCAGGGAGGACTTCCCGGAACCGCTCAGACCCGTGACGACGACCAGTTGATCGCGGGGAATTTCGACATCCAGGTTCTTGAGATTGTTTTCACGTGCGCCCTTGACACCAATCGTCTGTCTCATTATCTCTCGCCTCCATCATAGTAGTAGGCCGCCTCTTCGACGGCGACACGGCTCTTTTCGGTCAGGAAGAGCGGAGCGGACACCTTGCGGATAATGTCCTTGTCCGCCAGCCACTCACACACAAAAGACAGCGTTTCGGTTTGCGCCCTCTTCTTGAAGTACTCGTCAATCTCGGTGGCAGAGCGAGCGCCGCCCGACTCGGCCAGATAGTCCAGGATGGGCCGGAACAGGAGCATCGCCTTCTCGTCCAGGTAGCCGTTGATGCGATCCAGGGCCTCCTGAATGGCCTGCGCGGTCTTCGGCCCGTGTATAAGGTCGGTATAGAGCGCATGGAAGAGGTCGGGATTGATCTGGAGCGCCTGCTGAATGACCTCGCGCCCGGTCACTTCGCTGTGGAGCAGTACTTCGATCTTTGCCAGGCTGTCCACCGTGTAGAGAATCCAGAGGAAGCTGTACTCCAGGTCGCGCTTGACATAGAACCACTTCTCCGCCTTCGCCAGGGAGTAGATCGTGCCGCCGCTGGTACGCAGCAGTTGCATCTCCCTGTCGCGCGCTCCAACGCGCTTCACGTTGTCGTAATACTCTCGGAGGGACTCGTCTCTGGAAAAAAGTAAGGTGCTTTTGGAGAAGGAGGAGTGGAAGAAGGAGCTTTGCAGGGAGCCTTCCAGGGCCTGCTTGAACTTGCTGCGGGAGAGCATAATGATATGGATATTGATGCCGTTCTCGACCAGGGCGTAGGAGCGCTCCGGCTTGCGCTCGTCCTTGCCGACGAGGATGATATCAATATCCGACTTCTCCCAGACCTGATCGTAGGCCAGGCTGCCGAAGAGCAGGGCCGCGATCACATAGGGGTCTTGCTTGACCCGCGCCACAAACGATTCGAGCGCCTCGGCAAAGCGTTGTTGGACGTTCTCCGTCGTCGTCTGCATGGCTGTCTGTCTCCTTGCCTGCACGGGGAACAGGAGGTTCTAGAACCTGAGTGGTTGGCACGCTTGATTCTTGACAGATGGCGCTGCCGTTAAGTTGCACACTCCCGCGCGTTTTCCAAAGGCGGAAAATCCTTTTTGCGCAGGTGCGACCGTGAGGCAGGCTGAACCCTGCCACACCCTTGCGACGGCAGGACTCTTATGATAACACAAAGCCAGGGACAACACCCTGTCCCTGGCATTCTGCCTCTCAAGATTTAAATTCCTCATGTCCTCTAAATCGCGAGGAGAGGCTTGCCGACCAAGCAGGAGTTTTCGCAGGAGCCAGGAATTTGTAGGCAAGGTTCGCCCTGTGCGGCTGCCCAGCAGCGCGCGCAACAGGCAGAGTGGCGGTGTTCGTATAAGGGCTAGTCCGGCGCGGCCCAGGAGGGATTCCATGCAAGCATCCTCGGATATGCGGTGGCTGCTTCGGGTGCTGGAGACTATCCTCCTCGGAGCGGTCTCCTGGTTCTTCTTGGTCAATGGCGTGGTGGTCCTCGTGATCAAACTCTTTCCGCTCGCGGGATCCCCCGAATACATGAATATTGGAATTATCACGATCCCAGGCGCTCCTATCCTGGGCGCTGTGGCGGGCCTTGTGGCGGGGGTCTGTATGCACTCCGGGAAAGAAGGGCAAGCCAAACAGGCGCGTAAGCGCCTGGTCTGGTGGGTGCTCTTGGCCCTTCCGGTGATCCTGACCGCCGGTCTGTCGGCTCCGATTCTGTGGCAATTGTACACCGGCCCGGAGTTCGCGCCTCTGCGGAGGTAGTGTCCTGGGTGGCAAGAGAGCCAGGGCTTGGTTAGAGCAAGACGGGACAGCATGAGTATCGCAACATGACAGACTATCTCTATCCAAATGAACACGTTGTTGCGCTCGCGCGTCTGCAGGCTCTGGAGCAAATAGAAGATGCCTGCACCCTGGAGCAGTTAATTACCTTGGGCGTCGGAGCGGGGTGGAACTGCCTGGAGATTGGCGCCGGGGCCGGTTCCATCGCTTACTGGCTGGCCGACCAGGTGGGGAAAGAGGGACGGGTCGTGGCTACCGATGTGCAGCCTCATCTCCTGGACTCGGAGCGGTGCGAAGTGTGGCGACATGACATTGTCGAGGATGCCCTGCCGCCGCAGACCTTCGATCTGGCGCATATGCGCCATGTCCTCATCCATGTCCCCCAGGAGCAACACGAACGCATCTTCTCCAAGGTGCTGTCTACGCTCAAGCCGGGAGGCGTTTTACTGGTCGAGGAGTCGGACTTCTCGACCTGGCAAGTGGATGCAGGCACACCGGAACCCCTGCGCTCGACCTGCGAGCAAGGAATACAGGATGTCCTTTGGGTGTATGCTGAACGCGGGATGGACGTGCGATTAGGGCAACACCTTGGGGCGCTAGCGAAGCGTGTTGGCTTTCAGGTTACCCGTATGACGCGCCGCGCCCGTACCGTCGTAGGAGGCAGTGCGGAAGCCCGGTTCCATCAGATCTCTTTCCAACAGTTAGCCGCTTCCCTAACGCAGACACACCCCCCGGTCGCAGCCAAGGTCGCGCGATTAGGGGAATGTCTGGAGGATCCTCGCCTTTCCTATCGCACCCGCACCACAATTGCCGTCAGTGCCGAACGTGCCTGATTCTCAGTAGGTACGTATGGAATGGATCGGTGACCACATAACTCCTCGGTTTCTTATGCATGTCCGAAAGCGCATCCCCATGTTGGCCTTTTTGACTTTCCCACTTTTCCTGTTTGTGTACGATGATGTGTCCCTCCGTTTCGCTCAGCCAACCCCGATAACTAAACTCACGCGGGCAGCTTCTACCACCGGACGCGGTTTGTGGACGTGGGACATTGGATCTGCTCCGCGCCAGCCTGCTGCCGAGGGGGCGATCCACCTCAAAACCCAAGGTTACTTAGAGGTCAAACGGGCTACTCCCACCGCGCCTCTGCTTGCAAAGTTCGTCTGTTATCGGCGGGGGAAATAGGGAGTTGGTCCGTTTCTCCTTCCAGGCTTCAACGTCTGTTTCTTTCCGTCCTTGTTTGTCATATTTACAAACGTTTCGTCCCCGGCGGCAATCACTTGAATGTAAGTGGGATTGGAGGCGCCTCCCAGACCGAGCGCCGCGCCATCGTTGGAAGCGCTGAGCTTGACGTTGGGAGCGCCGTTGGAGTTGATCAGGCGAAGCAGAACAGTCTCTGGATACGGTTTGCCGTCCGCTGTCTTGAATTTAGGATCTGTTGGGAAGATGTTGATGCTCGCACGGACCCTGCCTTGATCATCCACGATCTCCAGCGCCCGGCCACGAAGGACCGACAATTCGTTGCGGGCGTCGGCTTTCTGACCGCGCGCCAACAGGATCGAAACGAGCATCAAGTTGACAAGCGTAAGAACCAGGAGCATTCCAGGAAGCTTCATCGCATTCTCCTTTCGCAGAGTTAGAGTCGATTTACCAGTTACCAGCTTATACGCCCTATAGCATGACTTTCCTCTTGGCGTCCCACCATTTATCTACCAGATACCGCCCGGCCAGCCTTCATAACCCCACTCATGGTCGGTGCGATCCCAGCCGTTGACGCGCAGCGTCCACTCCACCTGCTTGTTAAACGTCGTCGCTTCGGCCTTCTGATATTTGGCCCGGTCTTGCTGGTATTTCGGGTCGTCCAGGAGCGCCTGTATGGCATCCCTATGAAAACGCCACAGCGGGCCGTTCGGGTTGCCCAAGCGTCGGCAACGCACCGCAGGCAGCCGCCCCGAACGGCGCAGACAATAGACCCGCTGATAACTTATCCCCAGCCGATGCCCCACCTGCTCCGCCGTCAGCCACTCGGCCTCTTCCTCGGCAGGCGTGCCGTCCAGCACCTCCCCACCCGGCCCCCTGCCCTTGCGCCCGTGACGGTTCTCCCACTCCGCCCGATCACGCAAATAGTGGGGATCTTCGCGAAGAGTTTCAACAGCGCGCAACGGCAGCAGGTACTTGAAATGGCCTTCCGTAGGACGATACGTCGGCAGCTTGCGCTCTCGGGCGAGCTTGGCGGCACGATCCAGTGTCACCCTAAGCAGCGCCGCCGCCTCCTTGAGGGTAATAAACCGCTCCTCCTGCCTGAGCCCCGCCGTCAGCGGTTGAACACGGCGGTTGCGCAGCCAGCGGTACTGCCGTTGCCGTTCCCGCTCACGCTGGGCGGCAAAGGCGCGCACCTCCGATATCAATAGCCATGCGGGACGCCCTTTTGTCCGCCCTGGCGGCCTGTGCAGGGTCAGATATCCCTTGCGTATCCAGTAGCGAACCCCGGTCACCGAGCAACTCAACAGCCGGGCCACTTCCTTGACCGTTATGCGCTCGTTCCCCTCAGCCTTCATCGCGTCTTCCTGCCTCCTGAGCAAATATAGTTCCACTTATTAGATGCTGGACTCAAGCACATTACGCCATAACTAGAAACCAGGAGAAAAAACTGTGACAACCGGCGGAGGCGGCAGGACTCCGATGATAACAAAAAGCCAGGGACAACCTCCTGTCCCTGGCAGCAAGAAGATAAACAAAGTTTGCGGCCTGTATTGTCTTCTCGACGATTGGCCCTGATTACTAGATTACTGCGCCGGTGAATTGGGAACAGAAAAGACCAGGCTGATCTTGCGACCGAGGAGGCTTTTATCTTCCACGCCGAGCATAACAGGTTTCGCCTGGTTTGCTGCTAATGCGGCGCGCAGTGTTGGCGTCAGGAAGAGCGCCTGCTGCTTCTGCTCAGGCGTGAGCGACGCGAAGGCAAGGCGCTTTTCCAGGAGGGCGGCGCGGGCATCAGAATCAAGACTTGCATAGAACCGGGCCAGATTGTACTCGTGCAGGGTTTCATCCGCATCCGAGTAGAAAGGAAACATGGCGCGCGGAGAGAGGGGCACTGCCGGCGTCGGTTGTTTGGGATCGGAATCCGAGTGCGATTCCTCGGGCCTTAACCACTTCAGGCCGTTGGCTATCTGCCAGCGTGTGAGCTGACCGGCAAAAGCGGCTTCCCACTCAAGTTGCGCGGGAATAGGCGATTGCTTTGCCCGGCTCGCCGGGCCGGCCTGTTGCTTGGAGGCCGCACGCTGGGCCAGCCATTTCTGGGCCAGCGGCGCAGGCACTTCCAGATAGTCATCGCGGTACCAGCGGTTATCGCGCAGGAGATAAATATCCCCGACCCGTTTCCAACTGCTATCTAGCTGGGCGGCGCGGAAGTTAAGTTCCTCCTCAACCGGGCGCGTTAGCCGTTGTTGCATCTCACCAGGAAGGGTAATACCGGGCAGGGAGTAGTAATCGGCAACAAACTCAATGTGTGCTTGATCGGCCAGCCATCGCAGGACATCCGCGCGGTTGGGAGGCGGAAAACGCTGCGGAAGCGGCTCCATGGGCGGCGCATTCTCCCAGAACCGGCTCTCCTGATAGGCTGCCAGTTGCTTCCATGTCGTCGGGGCCGCGCGCCCCAGGCGATGTACCTCCTGGACCAATTGCGTTTGATCCAGCCAGAGCCGGCTCATTGCGGGCGTGTTGGCGCATTGCAAATCCACTCCACCGGCGCCCTGCCCATCCGGTCCGATAAAATCCACGCCTAGAGTGAAGGTGCCATTGGTGAACTGAGCCAACGTATCTGCCGGCAGGTTGGGATATAGCTTCCTTGCAATTTGCTGAGCTTGCGCAGGCAGATCATTGAGGTTGACGAGGATCGCGCCTTCGTTATCATTCGCGGTGAACTCCGCCATACCGAGGGTATAGAAGGGAGTATCATTTATCTGGCTTGCGATTCGCTCTTGCAGGTTGCCGGGAAGCGCGTTGAAGAATTCCCGCTTGCTTTCCGGGTAGGGAATGCCCTCGCGCAGCCCTTGCACCGTTTCCGGCCTCTCGTTAGGCGTCGCGCGCATCTCCGCCAGAAGAAAAGCCGATTGAGCCGCCAGCGCCGCCTGGCGTTCCGCTAGGAACAGCCGCCACCATTCCTCTCGCCGATGCACGGCTTGCGCGCTCATCTCCAGCCGATAGCCCTGCTTGTCAGGCAGCGGTTCCCAGGCTCCCGGCAGCAGTTGGGCCAGAGCCTCCAGGAGCGTTCGCAGGGGACGCCCTACTAGCCGTACTTGCAGCTTCTGAGAAGCGCACGACCGGCTACAGGTGAGAGTGAGGTCTTTAGCGCTGAGTTTTTGGAGCAGCGCATCCAGGGCGATCCCCGTCTCCTCGACCGTTACCTGTCGCTGAAGACGCGCATCTGCCGCCATAGGATTGTCTGTCTGAAGGGCAAGAGAGGAGGAAGCTGGAACGCCTGACATGGCACCGGAGGCTAAACAGGGTAGCAGAGACAAGACCATGCAAGAAACGAGAAAGGTGGAAGAACCTCGGTTCATAACTATTACCTCTATCGCGTAGGCATCAAGATTGAGGCGAGGAAGAAGACTACAACAGTCTTACGGGCCTCAATCTTAGGGAGCCGAATTGCCAACAACTGGATGGGGAGGAGGCAAGCTCTTCCCCATCCAGAGTATGTGGAGACGCTAATGGTATGTTGCGAGATCACTAATTGGTGGCCGTGACGTACGCATTGTTTGTCAGCATATGCCAGTAGCCGGGAAAATTATCCGCATTGCCCCAATCATCTGCATAGAACGTATAAGCACCAGCCGAGGTTACGGTAACCCAAGTTGCTACCTAGGAACACGTTTGAGAGAGAATCGCTCTGGAAACCGGCTTTTGCATCACCGTTTGCCTTCTCGAAGAGGCAAGGTAGCAACTTGAGTTACGGTAATGAAAATGTACACTGTGGCAGAGCCGCTCGTTCGAGGAGGATTGAATGTTCGCTGAACCCAGCGATTGAAGGTTCCACCATTATAGCTATAGTAGAGCGTATAGCCATTCCAAGTCTGGTTCGGGTAGCTCCAAGTCACCGCATTGGTCAACGTCACATCGAGGGGTACGGTACCCGACGATGGAAGTGCTGATAAGGATACGCTATCGGCGCTTGCCGGTTTGCTGAGCAGGGCACCTGCCAAGATGAGTGCGAGAGAAACACTAGAGAGTACGATTCGTTTCATGCGATCTCCTCCTATTTGTGTTGATTTGCGACTTACACCCTCTATCAAAGCTGGCAAGCGCATTATCACAAAGCTCACCCCCCCTGTCAAGCCTTTTGGTTAGCTTTTTGGTAAATTTTTTATAAATTTGGGATAATTTATTTGTCGCAACAAGGACTTAAGTCTCCTCATACAACGCTACCATCGCGCGTATCTCTTGCTGCATGGCGGCGCGAAGTTCCGGCCCGCCGAGCACCTGGGCAAACCGCTTCCACGCCAGCAGTTCTTGCAGGATGCCGTCCGTGCCACGCGCCACCCCGCGCAGGATGACCGAACCATCCTCCTGATTCTCAAAGGTTGGCGTGAAGCCCCAGCGCCGTTCCCGCGCATAGGCCGCAACCCGCGCATCAAAGCGCACCTCTACGGGGATGAGCGCGCCGCCACGTAAACCGCTGACAACCCCTTCGTCGCTCTCATCCCAGGGATGCGGCGTGAAGACCTGTCCCGTCAGGCGAACGTCGGAGATACGGTCGAGGGCAAAGGTGCGCACCTGCTGCCGCCGATGGCACCAAGCTTGGAGCTCAAAATAGCGCCCGTCCCGCCGGTCGAGGCGGTAGGGGTCTACGGCGCGGCGTTCCGTGGTGTGGCTGCTGCGGCTTTCGTAGAGCATCTCCACCGTCTGGCGCAGGGCGATAGCTTCCAGCAGCCGCCCGACCGGGGCGTGAGAATAGTCGCGCGCGGTGCCTCCGTGCTCGGTCAGCGCGCGGGAAGCCGCCTCCAGCAGGGCGCGCAGGGCTGGAGTCAATCCCGCCGTGACCTTCTCCAGTGCCGTCGCAATCTCCGAGGCAAAGGGCAGCGCGGAGGGCGTATTGACCAGCAGGCCGCGTGCAATGGCAAGGGCCATGGCATCGGTCGCGGTCATCTTGACGACGGGATAGGCCCATCCTCGGACGGGCAGGGTATAGGTGCGCGCAAGGACGTCATACTCCAGGGGAACCTGCGCCTCTTGCAGACATCGGATATCCCGCTGAATAGTCTTGATGGTGCACTCACACGCCTCCGCAAGCTGTTCGCGCCCGATCCGCTCGCCCGGTCTGCGGGAAGCAACCAGAGTCACGATCTGAAACAGTCGCGCGGCGCGGGCGGCGGCATCCGAGTTATAGTAGGTGGCCATACCGTGTCTTCCTCCAGCCTGGTATTTTCTGCAGATTCCCTCCACAGTCCTCGTTGGCTCCAACAATGGATTGCAAAATTAATTGCAGTGCCTATTGACATACCTCATGCTTTGATGTATACTGCCTCTACTATGCGACCTCGAAACACGGAACTCGGTGAACTGCTCAAAGGCCACACGCCCACGCTGCTGCTTGCCGTGCTGCGCGATGGCCCCCTGCACGGCTACGCCATTGCCCGGGAGATCGAGCGGCGCAGCAAGGAGGCTTTGCGGCTGGGGGAAGGCTCGCTCTATCCGGCTCTGCGTACTCTAGAGCAGGAGGGACTGATCATCAGCCGCTGGGAGACACAGCCCGCTGGCCCCGCGCGCAAGGTCTACGCGCTCACCGAGACAGGCGCGGCGGAACTCATCAAGCGGATGCGGTCCTGGCGGGACTTCGTCCAGGCTATCGAGGATGTGATCGGAGGCATACCCCATGTACAACAGCCGACTGGAACACTATCTGGATGAGATGGAGCGACCGCTGACCCGGCTCTCTGCCGAGACGCGGCGCGAATGGCGAGAGGAGGCGCGGCAGCACCTGCTCGATTTAGTGGCCGCGCACGAGGAGTTGGGCGCTTCGCCGCAAGAGGCGATGGAGGCCGCTCTGCGTCAATTCGGCGATGCCCGACAGATAGGCCGCCAGCTTCAACGGGCCGCCCAGGAACAGACGATGGGTCCCGGAGCGGCGCTGGCATTATTCAGCCCCCTGCTCATCGCTGCGATCCTGCTGCTGACCGGCTGCGCCTATGCCTACGTCCTTTCAGGGAGCCTGCTGGCTTACACGGTACTTCAGTGGGCCGGAGTAGGCGCCTTCCTTGCGGTTCCTATCCTCGGTGGCTGGCGCGTAGGACGCCGCAGGTCCGCACGTCGGCTGGGGAGGCCGGCTCTGGCGGCTCTAGCCCTGCCCACGCTTCTCTTCCTTCCGATTGCCAGCGTCTTTCTGATTCCGATGATCGGCTCTCCCTGGCAGGGAGCCACGCCCGACTGCCGCTGGGGTCTGCTATGGTTTCCGATGGCGGTCGCATCCCAGATGGCTGCCAGCTACCGATATAGACGACTTAAGAGCCATGCTTGATCGTTTCTGACCCCATAAGCAACTAAGAGTGCCTAACAAACCCGTTCTCCCTCTCCCTTGCAGGGAGAGGGCCGGGGTGAGGGGAGAGCCTCACAGCCAGGGTTTGTTAGGGCCGCTAAGCGGAGCCACGATGCCGACCGGCGTCAAACTCTTTCACGAGGGCCTTGGGCGCCAGACATCGCCAACCATCGATGAGCAGCTCTTCAAGCTCATCCAGTTCCACCTTTGCCAGCCGCACCAGGACCGCAGGAAAGTTGTTATAGTGCGGCTCGGTAAAGAACTTCTCCGGTTCCGCAGCGATCAACGCCTCTTTCTCCGCCAGACTGGCCGTGCGTATGGCAATCACCTCCGGACAGGGCACGCGCGGCTTGTTCGGCTCCACGCGCTGCATCCACACCCACGCGAACCCACGAGCCTTTCTGCCATTCTGAACGGCGAAGCCGTCCTCCCCGCTCGTATCGGGTAGGGAAAGAGCAATGCGGCGAACATCCTCCAGGTTAGCCATCGTTTGCCTCCAGTTTAGCGAGCTCTTCCACGCTTATCAAGCACCTCAAGCCCAAACTACAACATTTTTTAGATAACCCAAGTTGCTACCTAGGAACACGTTTGAGAGAGAATCGCTCTGGAAACCGGCTTTTGCATCACCGTTTGCCTTCTCGAAGAGGCAAGGTAGCAACTTGAGTTAGATATATTTTTCAATCCAAAACGAAACAACCAACACGAAAGGCCCCTTCTCCTTTTGCAAGGAAAGGTGAATAGCGACAATTATCCTTCTTGCTGACGACAATTATTTTTCCCGCCCGATTGCCTCCTACAAAATCGAACTATTGGCCGCCAGAGGGCGCGGTAACCGCGCCCTCCCCTGCCTCAAGGAGCGACGCCTGAGAAGACTGCCCACTCTGGGCTTGCTCCATGCGGTAACTCGACAGATTCAACTCCAGGATCACGCTGTGGTGAACCAGACGATCTATCGCCGCGGCGGTCGTCATCGGGTCCTTGAAAATGCTCTCCCACTTCGAGAAGGGAAGATTGCTGGTAATCAGCACACTCCCGCGTTCGTAACGTTCTGCCAGCAGCGTGAACAGCACTTCCATCTCTTCCCGGCTCTGCTGCACATAGCCCAGGTCATCGAGCAGGATCGCCTCATAGCGCCCCAATCTCTGGAGCAGACGGGCCAGCAGCAGATCGCGCTTGGCAATCCGTAACTCCTGCACCAGCAGGCGGCAACGGATGTAGAGCACGCGCCGTCCCTGGTGGATCAGCTCCTGACACAGCCCGCACAACAGATGGGTTTTGCCGCTGCCGGGATTGCCGAAAGCCAGCACATTCTCGTGCCGATCCAGGAAAGACCCCTCCCGCAGCGTGGTGATCTGCTGCACCACACGAGTGGGTAATCGGGTCAGGTCAAAGGTCTGCAAACTCTTCTCTAAAGGTAAACGCGACTCATGCAGCAGGCGGGCAATGCGGTGGGTCAATCGCGCTTCACACTCCCGCTCCAACAGGGTTGCCAGGAACTGGTCGTAACTGAGCCCCTCGCGAGCGGCTTGCTCACAGGTGGCATCCAGGCAGTCACGCACCGTTGGCAGATGCAACTCCTTGAGATAGGCAGAAAGCCGCGTTCGTAATGCGCTGACTTCGGCGCTGGGTTCGAGGAGCGTGGTCATATCCCCATCGAGGAGCGTGGTCATATCCCCACCTCCGCAAGCCTTGTCGAAAGCAGGCGGTCGTAAGTACGCAAATCCACCGCCTCCACGGCGATCTGGGTCGGCGGAGCGATCTGTTGCCCCGAGCGCACCAGTGTCTCGACCGCTTCGGCAGTCAGGGGCTGCTCGGAGCCCAGCAGAAACCGCAAGGCGTCGTCTACCCCGACCTCGCTCTCCTTGGCTGCCAAATGCAGGAGGCTCAGGTACTCTTTGCTGGCCTGGGCCGGAGCCTGTTGGCAGAGCAGATCGTAAGCCATGCGAAACCGGCTGGTCGGGAACAGGTCTTCCCGGAAGCGGTAGTTGGCGAACGCGCCGGGCTTTCTTACCAACCAGTCAATGATATGGCGGTACTGGATGTGGTGACGGCCTTCTCCCCGCAGCCGGGGCAGCGTCTCCATCTTCTGCTGTCCATACCAGACTTCCAGGGTTTGGCTCCCAGGCGCACCTCCACCTGCTCGCCAATGAGCCGACCGGGAACCGAATAGGGGCTGTTGCGAACCCGGATGGTACGGAACACACTCACGCGCACCGGCAACCGCTGCGGGGTTTCCAGCCGACGCCAGGGTAGCGGACGCAGGCAGCGGACTTCTTCCTGGAAGCGGGTGGTGCGTCCGGCATTGAGTTGGGCGAACAACGCGCGCAGAAACGCCTGGTAGCGCGCTCGGCTCTCAAAATCCCGACTGCCGCGTAAGAGGAGCGCCTGTTCCAGGGCTTCCTTGAACCGGTGGTGACGCTGCTCGACATCGCCGTTCTCGTTGCCTTGGCCCGCCGGCCCCTTGATCCCTTCGAGACCGTAATGGGAGAGCAGCCCCTGGTAACGCCGGGAAAACTCTTCGGGACTGTCCAGAGGACGCACGGCGGCGGTCAGGCGGTCGGTGCGATGCTGGAGCGGCACACCGCCCAGTTCCCACAGGGCATTCTGCAAGCCTTCGCTGAGGCTCTCGAAGGTCTCCGAAACACAGAGTGTCCCGGTCTCCCAATTGGAGTAGGTCAGCACGAAATGGTAGAGCATATGCTCGAAGGGCTGCCCTGCGATGGTTACGCCCAGCCGCCACAGATGCGTAAAGTCCGAGGCGCCCACGACACCGGGCCTGTGTTCCTGAGCGAAGAAGACTTCTTTGCTCGGCCCGTCGGTCGCACGCCAGTGCTCGATCCGCCGTTGCAGGGTGCGTAACTGCCCGTCTTGAAACTGACCTGGAAAGCGGCGCTGTAAGTCGGCGAAGAGCGCCTTAGCCTGGAGCCCCGGGTTCGCTGCCAGACGAGTGGCGATTTCGTCCCAGACGGCGGCGAACGGGTCTTTTCGGGTTCGCCAGTCGTGCTCGATACGGCATTGGCTGGGTAACTTTCCCAGTCGCCGATATTTCCGGGCGGTCTTCTCGTCCATGCCCGCTTTCGTGGCGGCTAATGCTAGAGTGGGTTGCGTATGTGTCAACGACAGAAGCCTCCTCACTTGAGGATCCGTGACCATTCCAGCCTCCTTGAGAGAACTGGAATAGTCTAGCCGGTAACGGAGCAGCGGGAGTTCTAATTGTCGTCGTTGAGATTTCTATTTGTCGTTATTCACCACTTGCCCAGATCGGCTTGCAAGGCTTCCACGCTGTCATAGAACTGGGTACGGAACGCCTGACGGAAGAACTCGTCGAGTACGGTTCGGTTGAATCGCTCGACAAAGCCGTTGGTGCGCGGACGCCGCACCTTCGTCTTCTTGTGCTGGATGTCGGCAAGAGCCAGAGAGACCTCGTAAGGATGAGCGTCCGTGCCGCAGAACTCCTTGCCGTTGTCGGTCAGGATCGCTTCGATGCTCCATCCGTGCTGCTCATAGCAGGGCCGCACCTCGTTATGCAGCACCAGCGCGGCATGTTCAGGCTGCTTGGTCGTGTGCAGATAGCCGAAGGCGAAACTGCCATAGGTATCCACGATGGCTTGCAGGTAGACTTTACCGACGCCCTTGATCTGCCCAACGTAGAAGGTGTCCTGACACAGCAGTTGTCCGGGACGCTCACTCTCGACGTGACGCTCGCGAAAGCAGGGATTGTTCTGCTCGATCAAGGCGATCTGCTCGGCAGTCAGTTCGATCTCGTGCTGCGCTGCCTTCTCTTCCAGACGGAGCAGACGTTCATAGCGGCTGCCCAGTCCCTGCTTTTGCAGGATCGCTTGCACCGTCGGGCCAGAGACGACGAGGCCTTCCAGAGCCAACTGATCCGAGAGGAAATGGCAGCCGCGCGTCGGATGCAGGAGCGCCAATTCGGCAATCCGCTTTTGATGCTCCTCCGGCGTGGGCTGGGGATGGCTCTTGTGGACAGGGGGCAAGTCCTTCAAGCCTTCCAGCCCATGTGTCTGAAAGCGCTGTTTGTACTCGTAGAAACTGGTGCGATCCAAGCCACCGCGCCGACAGGCTTCGGAGACATTGCCCAGGGCTTGGGCCAGTTGCAGCACGGAAAGCCGCTGACGAGCCACCTTTTCGGCAGGGTCTTTGGTGGTGCATTTGGCTTTGTCAGGCAGCGTGCGAACCGCTGGTTCCGTGTTCTGAGTGGTCATGATCTTCTCCTTGTCTGCTAGTCTACTCGCAAAGTGGACTGTTAGACACGAAGGTTGACTATACAGACATCTTTGTCCGCCCCCGGGAAGTAAGTTTATTACAATTACCCTGTCTAGGGCGATGTCTCACCTATTATAGACACAGAGGGCCGTTTGCTGCCTTGACAAATGGGGTCACACTACACTATCTTCCTCAATGCGCTCGAAAACAACGTCCTCTACCTCTGGACTAGAACTAATATAAACAGGTTCAAGATGAGTATGAACCAGCCCGTGTAAATCAGGGTTGTTCTCATGGGCCATTTCACTAAAACGTTCAGCTAGCCTATCAAGATCAACCGTATTGGCCGAAAGTACGAGCGTTCCGTCGCTTGCTACACTCGCTTTCAACCTACCTTCGGAACTGGGTACAAACTCTATCTTTCCCTTTCCTATGCTCACGCGCAAAGGCAAACGATGTTCGATTGAGGTTTTGATGAGGTATGCTAGGCGTTCCAAGTCGGTCCTATCAAGATCGAACTGGTAATAATCACCGCTTCTCATGTGGTTGCCATTCAGCATTATCTCCCGTTCCATCTGATCGTTCCCTTTTCTATCGAACGCGCCGGATTATGTTAAGGTAGTACATGATATCATTTCCCTCGTCATACCACCAGTGTTCTTCATGGTAGTGTGGGTTGGTGGAGTTAATCTCATGTGCGCCTTCTCGAATGCTACGCCATGTGTTTGGCCCAGTTTGCACTACGGTTCTTTCAGGCGATAAATCCCCAGTACGTGGATGGATATTAGAGTATGGGCCGGAGCCTAAGAAACGATCCTGTTCAGCTATTCTGTCAGCAGCACGAACTTGCGGACCAGGTATTTCCCCTCCGCCAACTTGTACAACTGGCGTACAGGGATTTGCAGGATTATGCACCCACACGCCACCATTAGTGTTGCCCACAAAGTATATAATGGCCCAGGAAATTTGGACACGGAAAAGGGCAGAAATAAGTTAGACTGAAAGTGCCATGAGAAAACGACACTCTGCGGCTTTCAAAGCCAAAATCGTCCAGGAAGCGCTCAAGGAAGAGAAAACCCTCGCCCAGATCGCTGCCGAAAACGACCTTCATCCCAACCAGATCCGCGCCTGGAAGGCTACCGTTCTCAACGGGATGCCCACGCTCTTCGAGCGAGAGAGCAAAGCCCACAAAGAGCAGAGCGCCTGCGCCCAAGAACGCGAAGCACTCTATGCCACTATCGGACGCCTGACCACGCAGGTGGCCTGGCTCAAAAAAATCTGGTTTCGACCTGTCCGAGAAGTGAACGCCTGGCGATGATCGAGCGAGCCGACGCGGAGTTGCCGCTTTCGGAACAGACTGGCTTGCTCGCGCTCAGCCGCTCCAGCCTGTACTATGTCCCGCGCCCGCCTTCGGCACGGGAAGTAGCGATCAAGCATCGGATGGACGAACTCTTCACCGCTGATCCCTGCCTGGGAGCCAGACGCCTGACGCATCTGCTCAACAAAGAAGGGGATGGCATCAACCGCAAAACCGTGCGGGCGTACATGATCCAGATGGGCTTGGAGGCGATCTATCCCAAGCCCCACCTGAGCCAATCGGCTCCCGAACATAAGGTCTATCCCTACTTGCTGCGTGGGGTCGTCAGCGGCTACCCCAATCACATCTGGGGGATAGACATCACCTATGTTCGCCTGCTCGGTGGCTGGATGTATCTGGTGGCGATCCTGGACTGGTACTCCCGTTACATTGTCAGTTGGGAGCTAGACCAGACCCTGGAAATCAGCTTTGTCCTCACCTGCCTGGATCGGGCGTTGAAGAAAGCGACACCCACGATTAGCAACAGCGATCAGGGCAGTCATTTCACTAGTCCTCACTTTGTGGATCGGCTGCTGGAAAAGCAGGTGGCAATCAGCATGGATGGACGCGGTCGGGCGATGGACAACATCTTCACCGAGCGTCTGTGGCGAACGGTCAAATATGAGGAGGTTTACCTCCATGATTATGAGACGCCTCGCCAGGCACGGCAGAGTTTGTCGCGCTACCTGACCTACTATAATGAAAGGCGACCCCATCAAGCCCTGGGGTATCGCACGCCTGCCCAAGTCTATTTCGGAACCAAGACAGAAGACCTTCAGAAAGGAGCGGAGTCTAACATAAAAATCGTCCGTCCAGTGTCTTGACAAACTGGGCCACTATAAACCTCTGCTCCAGCTTGGCGGAAGTGGGTCGCCAACCGAAGGAGGAGGGTGGGTTGTTGCCATTGGGCCCAATGAAAGCGGGTATCGTATACAGGTAGATAGAGCAAGAGAACCCGCTCCGGCCTAGCAGATGGTAATTTTGGAGGACTGCTATCCACGTTCGGTCATGCGCCTCCTATCAAAACAGTTGATGATTCCAGAGTTATTATAGAGAACGAATCACTAGAGATCGCCGTGAAAATGCTTACCCGCCACTAGATATAGACAGCATTTTTAGCATATCCGGTTGAATCCGTCAATATCTTTCGGAATCCAACGCAAAAAAGTTTTCATCTTTGCGACCTCCTGATCTTTAACACATCATGCCCTCTGCGTTAGGGTTAATAGCCGTCTCGTCAGGCGTGACTTTGCGTGAAGCCTCCCAAAACCTTGCCCGTATGCAGGTGTCTCGCTAGCCTCCACCGGTCTGCGCAGGCAAAGGCCAGGAAGAGAGACGCGCCAGCAGATGGGCTAAGTGGCGGGTGCCCAGTACGAAATCGCTCAGACGGATGTGCTCGTTGGGGGCATGGGCGCGGATGCCGGGATACTCGATGCCGGGGCTGGTGACGGGCAGTCCCAGATAGCCCGAAAACCACCACATCGGGCCGGAACCGCCGACGATGGGGACGATGGAGGCGGGCTGGCCGTAGACCTCCTGCGCCGTTTCCGCCGCCAGCCGCACCAGCGGGTGGTCGGGATCGACGCGGGCCGGACGCTGCCCGCCCAGGTAGCGTATCTCGATGTCACCGAAGCCCCGCGCGTCCAGATAAGCGCGCAAGGAGCGATGCACCGCCTCCGGGTCCTGATCGGGCACGAGCCGGAAATCCATCTTGGCGCGCGCTTCCGAGGGCAAGACGGTCTTGGCGCCTGCCCCCTGCCAGCCCCCGGTCAGGCCGCAGATGGTCAGCGTCGGCTCGAAGACGGCGCGGCGCTTGAACTCTAAGCCGTGCGTCTGCGGCCCGCCGAGAAAGCCTTTCTCCTCCAAGCCGAACTCACGGCGGTAGTAGGCTTCCTCGTCGGGCAGGGCATCGAGAAGCTGTAGGTCGCGCAGATCGGGGAGGCGGGCCGTATCGTAATGGCCGGGCAGCAGAATGCGCTCGTGGCGATCCTTGAGCAGGGAGAGCGCCCAGACCAGCCGCCAGGCAGCGTTGGGCAGGATGGAGCCGCCCACGCCGGAATGCGCGTCGTAGGCGATGGTCTTGACGGAGAGCTCAAAATAGGCGATGCCGCGCATACCGCAATATAAGGTTGGGCGGCCCTGCTCGTTGACGCCGCCCTCCTCCCAGATGCAGGCATCGGCGCGCAGCAGGTCGCGATGCGTCTGCACGAACGCTCCCAGATGCGGACTGCCGACCTCCTCTTCCCCTTCTGCCAGGAACTTGACATGGAACGGATACTTGCCGCCGTTAGCGGCGCGGATCGTCTCCAGGGCCAGTAGCCGGGAGACGATGTGGCCCTTATCGTCGGCGGCGCCACGCGCGTAAGCCTTCCCGCCCCGCACCGTGAGCGTGAAGGGCGGACTCTGCCAGAGTTCCAGCGGCTCGGCGGGCTGCACATCGTAATGGTTGTAGAAGAGGACGGTCGGGGCGTCGGCACGGTCGGCAGCGGCCTCTCCGAAAACAACCGGCGGGCCGCCTTCGGTGGGCAGCAGATGCGCTTCCAGGCCGCGCGCCCGCATCAGATCCGCGACGAGCTCCGCGCAAGGCTCCAGCGCCTCGCCTTTGGCGGAGACGCTCGGCAGGGCGCACAGCCGCGCCAGGTCCGCCAGCGCCCCCTCGCGTCCGGCCTCGACCGCCGCATCCAGCCGCGCCAGTGTTTCGCTATCCGGAGTCAGCGGCATTTCTCAGGCTCCTTCAGAAGCGTATTTCTCCCCTCTCCCTCGTGTTGGACCTAACCCCCCGTCCCGAATGGCCCTCACCCCCTCCCCCGCAGCGTCGGGAGAGGGGGGACTTGGCTTCTGCTCCCCCTTCTCCCTGCCAGGGAGAAGGGGCCGGGGATGAGGGCGACCCTACCCCCTACACCCTATCCCCTACACCCTCACTAGGGGCCGGGGGTGAGGTCTCTACTGCCTCATGCCTGGCATTTTAGCGATATTGGCGGCGCTCAAACAGCGCCACAGTCTCGGCGTTAAACAGCACGATCAGGCCGTAGATGCCCAGCGCTATCATCCAGGGCGTATGCAATTGCAGCAGGTCGAAGATGGAGACGACGATGCCCAGTATCCGCGCCCAGGGCGCATAGTTGAGCAGCCCCCACCCAACGAGCAGGCCCGGCAGGTAGACAAAGGCAAACAGTAGGAAGATGAACACGCCGATCCCGCCCAATACCGGCAGAAGAGGTATGGCGCCCACAAGAGCGCTGAGGAATCCGGCCCCGGAAAAGCCGAGCAGGATCAGCAGGCCGAGCAGCAGGTGAATCCCGTTTATGAGGATGTGCGCCCACCCCAAGATCGCAACGTGCGTTCGCATGGCAAAGCTCCTTTCGGAGACAGGCAGAGATAGGGTTGGCAGGGCTAAGGAGAAGTCCCGTGCCTTCCATTGCATAGACGTAACGCGCGGCTTAAAGATTTCACGAATTCTGCGCCAAGCGAAGAACAAGGAGAGCAAAGAGAGGAGATGGAGGAGCCGACCAGAATCGAACTGGTGATCGCGGTTTTGCAGACCGCTCCCTTAGCCACTTGGGTACGGCTCCTCGGTTGGGTCGGAGCAGCTCACCGGCAGGAGAAGGAAGGCTTTTCTGCCAGGGATGAGGAAGGCCGGTCGCCACGCGCCCGGCCTCTGCGGACTTACGACAGACCTTCGCTAAGAGCGGGAGACGAGACTCGAACTCGCGATATCCAGCTTGGGAAGCTGGCGTTCTACCACTGAACTACTCCCGCAGAACGTAGTCAAGCACGATTATTATAGTCTGCCTTTCCTCGTTTGTCAAGGGGTTGCGCCCGGATTTCCAGCGGCCTCGGACCTCACCCAGCCTGCGGTCTCTCCCCTCTCCTCCTGTGTTACCTAACCGAACCACATCCCACTGCCGGCTCGGAATGTTGGAAACACTCTCCCCTCTCCTCCTGTGTTACCTAACCCCCCGGCCCCCACTGCCAGGGTCGGGGCTGCAATGGTTCGCCCCTCCGCCTAGCGACCCTACGAGGGAAGGGGGGGGACTCGGCTTCTCTGCTCTCCCCTCTCCCGCAGCGTGGGAGAGGGGGAAGGGGGTGAGGGCGATCCTACACCCTCACCAGGGGTTGGGGGTGAGGTGAAATCCCTCCTCAGGGGCGCACGGCCACGATCTGCGCGAACGATAGATAGCGCTGCGCCGGTTCGCGCCAGGCCATCTCCTCCGCGTAGAACAGAACCCGCCAATCGCGATAGAAGAGCTTGAGCTCGTTGCGTTGGCACAGGTAGAGCCCTTCCTGTTCGGGAACGTAGTCGCGGGTCATTAGGCTGACGGCGTGCAGGCCGCCGGAGGGAGTACGACGCCGCAGATAGGTCAGGTACGGCAGGGCCTCTTTGCCCAGGAATTGCAGGCTGTTGTTGGCATGGAGGAAGGGAAACTCCTGCGACAGCAGGTAGTCCCGGATGTCGGAGTGTATCCGTTCCACCCGAACGTGCGCCTGCTGCGCTAGTTGCCCTGCCTTCTCCAGCGCGGCAGAAGAGCCATCTACGGCGGTAACCGTGAAGCCCTGCTGCGCATAGAAAACGGCGTCGCGTCCTTCGCCACAGCCTAAATCCAGCAGCGGGCCGCGCTCTTCCCGATACAGGCTTTGCCAGTAGCGCAGGGCGGTTCGCGCCAGATTGCTCGGCTCCGTGCCGAAGAGGTAATCCGTTCCGCTCTCCGCGAAGAGCCTGTTCCACTCTGCCGTGTCGCGGGGAATCGGGCGCGCGGCGCTTTCCGGTGCGGCCGCCGATTCCTCGGCAGTCAGCGCGTCCAGAGGGTTGAGCAGATCATCCGTTGTCATCCTGGTACCCTCGCAACCTTTCTGTGGGCAGTAAAACCGTCCGAATCTTGCCACGGGGACTTCAAGCGGGACCGCGGCGCGGGATCTCGTAGCTCCAGAAATCGTGGGCCAGCAGCGTGTTCGGGAAGAGGGAGCGCGCTTCCTCCAGCAGCTCGTTCATCTGCGAAACGCTCGACTCGTAGCGCGTGCTGAAGTGAGTCAGGATCAGCAGGCCGGCGTGGGCTTCCTGCGCCACCCGCGCCGCCGACAGGGCCGTCGAATGCCAGGAACGCCGGGCCAGGGCCGCATCGGCCTGGGTATAGGTGGCCTCATGGATCAGGACATCGGCGTCGCGGGCTAAAGCCACGGCGTTGGGCGTGTAGGCGGTGTCGGTACAGTAGGCCAGTTTGCGCCCCGGTCTGGGTGGGCCGACGAGCGCCGCTCCCTCGACGATCCTCCCGTCCGGCAGAGTGATGGTCTCCCCACGCTTGAGCCGGCCATATAGCGGACCTTCGGGTACTCCCAGCGCGCGGGCTTTTTCCACATCGAAGCGACCCGACTGCTCTCGCTCTGTCACGGCATAGCCAAACGTCTCGATACGATGCGCCAGCGGCGCGCACTCCACGCGCACAAAGGCGTCCTCATAGACCAGTTTCTGCCGCACCGTCTCCACCTGGATCGGATAGCCTAGCTGCGTCTGGCTGAGCGTCAGCGAGCAGCGAATATATTCGGCCAGCCCGGGCGGCCCGTAGAGCGTTACCGGCGTGACGCCTCCGGCCTGCGCAGAGCGCGTTGCCAGCAAGCCGGGCGCTCCGAACAGGTGATCGCCATGCAGATGCGAGAAGAAGAGGCGCTCCAGGTGGCTCAGGCGCAGCGGCGAGCGCAGGATCTGATGCTGCGTTCCCTCGCCGCAATCGAACAGCCATAGGCTACCATCGTGCGACCACTGCAGGGCGATGCTGCTGACATTGCGCATACGGCTGGGCGCGCCGGAACTGGTGCCCAGGAAAGTAATCTTCATAATCTACGACCAAACCGGGATGGCCCAGGAACCGGGCTATATCTTGCTTTTAGGCTATATTGCGGTTATTATATATCATAGCGGAACAACGATACTAGAGGATAGGACGCTGCACCTGGGCCGTTGAGACGTGCATGAAAAATACCCGTCTCAGGGTGAGGCCTACTCGCCCAGGAGACGGGTCGTTTCTCGGCCCAGTTTAACGGCCCTGGCTGCCTATGATCCGGATCTGGGTGGAAAGCGTGAAGGTTTTGCCGCCGATCTCGTAGGTGGCTTCGCCGAACGTGGCCGTATAACCCTGCGCAGGACGGGCCAGATGGCCGGTAAAACCTTCCGCCGTGCGGGTCATCGGCTCGGAAGTCCATCGGGAGTCGCGGAAGTCCTGGGTTGGGGCGCTGGCCCGGAAGAGGCGGGCGGATTTCGGGGGGATATCGCTTGCCAGAAGTAGATTCAGGCCATTATCGGACTCGATGTACTTCCAGCGCATCTGAGGCCACTTCTGCCGGGCGGCAATGGCATTGGCGAAGGCGGTCAGGGTACTCAGGACGTGCATCTTGTCCTCCAGACCGTGGCCGCTGTTGGGCGTATAGGAGATCCATTTCGGGCCTTTCAGGCCGTCCCAGTACAGATTGAGCGCGTCCTGCGCCCAGTAGCGGTCATTGGTACCCAGGATAATAAGCTTGGGCAGAGTCAGGAGGTCCCGATAGCTGTAGGGATCTTCCAGCGCCACCAGACGGCGTCCCTCCGGCGTATTGAGCTTGGTCAGAAGGCCGGCGTTGGTATAGTCGCTTATCTGTTCGCTGGGCTTGCCATACGCCGCCAGTTGGTGGGGAATCTGGGCCAGCACATTGAGCGTATCAATCACCATGGGCGCGATGGCCTTGATGCGCGGGTCGCGGCTCGCCCCGGCCAGCCAGGTCGTCCAGCCCCGCTTGGAGGCGCCTGTAATCAGGAACCTGGTGACAGGCGGCTGGCCCTCTTTGCGGGTGAATTCCTGAATGGCGTCCATCGCTTTGAGGACGCTCTTGGCCATCGGGAAATGCAGGGGCCAGGTATCGTCTCCTGTCTCCAGGTACTTGAGCCAGGTATAGACGACCAGCTCATCCTCCACCTTGCCGCCATAGAGCGGCTGGTTGGGAATGTCGTAGAGGATGGCAAAGACCGTGCCGGCGGATTGAGCCGCGAGCATGCCCATCGTCAGATCGTCGTTAGCTCCGTCGCCGCCGGTGTTGAGCAGGACACAGAAATCGGGATGGGCGATCCGGACGGGCCGAAAAATGCGCAGGCGGTGCTGCCAGGGAATGCCCTGCCACATCTGGGAAACCAGATGCAGGTCGTAGACGACGCCGCCAGAGACGGCTTTTTCGCTCTGCTCTTCCCATTTATAGGCAGGCTCCGGCTTCTTAAAATAACCGGCTAAGTCTGCCTCGGCCCGCGGCCCCAGGCTAAGCGCCAGCAGGCAAAGGGTCAGCATCAACAGATGCATTCGCTTCATGGGACGAACCTCCCAGAGTTTGCAGGTCAATTCAACAGGCGGCAGGGTTCCTCCTGCTCTATGTGTCCGGGCAAAGCAGAGCAGCAGAGTAGGAAACAATCTATGCGTATTCTCGTGGTCGAAGATGAAGAGAAGGTAGCCAATTTCATCCGCAAGGGGCTGGAGCAGTCCTCCTATACGGTGGATGTGGCGGCCAATGGCGAAGACGCGCTGGCGTATCTGGCTGTCAACGAGTACGATGCCGTCGTGCTGGATATTATGCTGCCGGGCCGCGACGGCCTGTCGGTCGTGCGAGAGCTGCGCGGGCGCGGCAACAACGTTCCCGTGCTGGCGCTGACGGCCCGCAGCGCGCTCGAAGATCGGGTGCAGGGGTTGGACAGCGGGTGCGATTACTACCTTGCCAAGCCGTTCGCCTTCGATGAATTGCTGGCGGGCCTGCGGGCGCTGCTGCGTCGGCAGACCGGCACAGGCCGCTTGCCGCGCCTGGAGTATGCCGGGCTGACGCTCGACCCGGTCACGCGCGTCGTCACCCGCGACGGCAAGCCCATTGAGCTAACCAACAAGGAGTATTCCCTGCTGGAGCTGCTGCTGCGCAATCCGGGCCGGGTGTTTACGCGCACGGCCATTCTGGAGAGCGTCTGGGGCTACGACTTTGATGCGGGCAGCAACGTGCTGGAGGTCTATATGAACCTGCTGCGCAAGAAGATAGACCAGGGCGCGTCCCGCAAGCTGCTGCACACGGTGCGCGGCGTGGGCTACGTGCTGCGCGAGGAGGCGGAGTGAGTCTGGATGTAACGCCCCGGCCCTCTTCCCTGGAAGAGAAGGGAATGATCCCGGCGGATGCGGCCCCCTCGGAGCGCCGCTGGCGGTTCCCTAGCCTCAACAGCCTGCGGGCGCAGTTGGCGCTCTGGCACGGCGGGCTGCTCGCCCTGACGCTCTTGCTGCTGGCCGGCTTCACCTACCTGCTGCTGCGCCAATTCCTCAACTCCCGCGCCGACGCCGCGCTGGTCCGCTACGCGGAAGATACCGCCAAGACCATCGCCGCCACGCTCTACCACTACGAGACGCTCCATCCCGGACGGACCGTGGACCGCGCCACAGAACAGAGCTTTGTGGATAACACGGAGCTGCAATCGTGGGGCCGGTATGTGCAGGTGATCAATTCGCACGGAGATAAGGTAGCGTACTCAGACGCTCTGCGCACCAACTCCCTGCCGATCCATACGGAGACGCTGCTGGCGGGACTGGCGGGCAAGCCGCGGTTTGAGACGGTCCACGACCTGGGCGAGTATCCAGTGCGCATGGTCACGGTGCCGGTATTTCAGGGAGAGAAGATTCCCTACCTGGTGCAGGTCGGGGCGTCGGTGGAGGGCGTGGAGGCGGCGTTACAGCGCGCCTCGGAGATTCTGCTGGTGCTGACGCCCTCGGTCTTTGTGATCGCGCTGCTCGGCGGCTGGTGGCTGGTCGGGCGTGCGCTCAAGCCGGTGGACGATATGACGCAGGCGGCCCTCTCTATCGAGAGCAAGCGGCTGGATCTGCGCCTGGTGCCCCCGCGCACGGACAACGAGATCGGACGGCTGGCGGCGGCGCTCAACGAGATGATTGCGCGCCTGGACAAGAGTTTCCGCCAGATCGAGCGTTTCTCCGCCGACGCCTCCCACGAACTCAAGACGCCGCTGACGAGCATCCGCGGCGAGGCGGAAGTCGCGCTGATGTCCGATTTGACGCCGGAGGAGTATCGCCGGACGCTCAAAAGCATCATCGAGGAGACGGAACGGCTCTCCTCCATCGTCAACAACTTGCTGCTGCTCTCGCGCGCCGATGCCGACCAGGTGCGCCTCAAGCAGGAGCCGCTGGCGCTGGATGGGGTCGCCTTAAATGCCTACGAGCCGATGGAGCGTCTGGCCCACCGCAAGAACATCACGCTCGATATTGAAGTGATGGATTCCGTCCGCCTCAACGGCGATGCGCTCTGGCTGGGGCAACTGATTACCAACCTGCTCCACAACGCCATCAACTACACGCCGGAGGGCGGCTCGGTTGTCCTTTCCCTCATCCATGCGCCCGACCCCGATCATCCCGGCGGCCCCGGGTTCGCCGTTCTGAGCGTGCGGGACACCGGCCCCGGAATTCCTCCGGAGCACCTGCCGCACATCTTCGACCGTTTCTATCGCGTGGACTCCGGGCGCAGTCGCGATCAGGGCGGCAGCGGCCTGGGCCTCAACATCGCCCGCTGGATCGCCGAGTCGCACGGCGGCCAGATCACGGTTGCGAGCGAGGTCGGCAAGGGCACCACCTTCACCGTCCGCCTGCCCGCTTTGCAGGAAGCGGATTGAGGCCGGAAACCAAACGTACCCAGCTCGGAGGCGCTTTTCCGCCTCTGAGCTGGGTATTTTAACGCCCGGTAATGAGGCCGATCAACGAATCGGTGCCTCTTTTAGCGGTGCGGTTCGGTGGTCATCGGGAAGTTGTCGGTGCGGAAGGGCGAGGCGGGCAGCCCGGCTTGATTGTAGAGATTGACCACCGGATAATTAGCCCAGCCGAATCGGACCGCGACCGGATGGGGCACTTCCGGGCTCCGGACGATTACGGTATCGCCGTGAATTTCTGCTTCCGCGTTTACAAATTTCCTATCCTCTCCGGCGATGGTAAAGCCCGTCAACTTGTCCCCATGCGCCACCAGCCCGCCGTCCACGTTCTTAAAGCGCAGGATAATACGGTCGCCCTGCACCTGCATCGAATCGTAGGTGGGGCCGGAAGCCGTCTGCTTCTGCCCGTAGACCATGGCGAGGGCGGCCAGAGCCAGCCGCGCGCCGACCGGCTGCTTCCGGCGCGGATGGATGTCGTTCTCATCGCCGAGGTCCGTGATGACGGCCATCGCCGTGCGAGGAACGCGTAGGGACGTCAGCCGCTGCGCCTCTCGCAGCTCCGCCCAGGCGCTCTCGGTCGGCTGCGTCTCGATCTTCATGAAGGGGGCGAGCTGCACAAAGAGGAACGGAAAATCGCCCTCGCCCCAATGCCGTCGCCAGTCCTGGATCATGGTTGGGAAGAGGGTCTGGTACTCATAGGCACGACCCGCGTTCGATTCGCCCTGATACCAGATGACGCCGCGTATGGCATAAGGGATCAGGGGCGCGATCATGCCGTTGTAGAGCGTGGAGGGGCTGAAGGGGCTTTCCGCCGGGTTGACGGGCGGATTGGGCGGCTTAAGGGTGGTTTTTAACGCCGGAAATTTTTCCGCGTCCGCCTGGTAGCGCGCCAGGGCCTGCTGATACGCCTGCACGGCCTCAGGATAGGTGCGTTTAGCGATGGCGTACTCGTCGAGCATTCCCCGGAACATCGGATCGGCTTCCAGGGCCGGGCGGCTGGTCCAGGCTTCGGCGGGCGTGCCGCCAAAGGAGGAGTTGATCAGCCCCACCGGCACATCCAGCGCTTTACGCAGGTCGCGGCCGAAGTAGTAGCCGACGGCAGAGAAATCGTGCGCGGTCTTCGGCTCGCAGACCTGCCACTGGGACTTGACATCGCTCTGCGGCTGATCGGCGGTGGCGTGGGGGACGGTGAAGAAGCGCAGTTGCGAGTCGTTGGCGGCGGCGATGTCCTCCTGCGCGTTCGCGCTGGCCCACAGTGGCCACTCCATATTCGATTGCCCGCTGCAAATCCAGACCTCGCCCACCAGCAGGTTGTTAAGCGTGATGGTGTTGTTGCCGTCGATGGTCATGGTAAACGGGCCGCCCGCGCGCAACGGTCGCAGCCACACCATCCACCGCCCGCCTCTGGCCGTCGTGGTGACCTTCTGGTCCTGGAACGTGACGGTCACTTTCTCGCCGTTGCTGGCGGTTCCCCAGACCGGCACGCGCCGTCCCTGCTGAAGCACGGCCCCATCCGAGAACAGCGCGTTGGGCTTCACGTCGGCCCGCGCCGCCATTCTCGCTGCGGCCAACAGGGACACTGCGGCCAGCAGGCCCCAGATTTTCCACATCATCCTTCCAGTCATCAGTATCTCCCCTCAGGATTTTGTTGTTTCTTCTATCTCGCTATCACGCCAGCGCTAACGCGCAAGGAACGCTTTCCATCCATGAAATATCCCTTTTGCCCTTTTGAGGTGGGAAGGCTACGGCATTTGAATAGATGCGGTTGATTTTCCTTTTGCTCCAGAAAAAGCAGCCTACTTCTTTGCCCCTGCCTTCTTCAACAAGGACACGATTTGCTGGTATGCCGGCTCCTCCGGGTTATCACGGCGGCAGGCGATAGCCTCAGAGAGAATGGATGTTCCCTCTGAGGTCGGCAGATGCACATTGGCATGCTGTTCCAACAGCAGCCGCACGGCTTTCACATTTCCATAATACACGGCTTCTTCCAGGGCCGTGCTTCCATCCCTATCCTTTACGTTGACATCTGCTCCTCGATCCAACATAGCCTTCGCTAGATCAAGGCGTTCCGGGTTTCCAACATATACACGAGAGGATTCCAATTGGTCTTGGGACTTACATCGGCCCCATGTTCCAGGAGCAGCTTGACGGTGGCTCGCTTGCCAGATAGCACAGCCAGAAAAAGAGGGGAGAGGTTGTCGGCATCCGACCCCTCATAGGCAGGGATGCTGATATTAGCGTCGGCTCCTCTATCCAGCAAGGCTTTCATCAGTGCCGGGTTCTCCGAGGGTTGTACTACGCCTCTATGCACAAGGTCTGCATGTGGCAGCAGAGCTACCAGCAAAGCCGTCGGCTCCCTCTTCGTCCGTCGGTGTCTACCCCGCAGGACATCCCAGAGGTGCTGCCAGAGGGAACGAGTGTCCGTGGGAAGGTCTCTGGCATTGGCATCGGCCCCTCGGTTAAGGACGGCAATCACTCCGGCAGTATCGTTCTTCTTCACCGCAGCAATCAGGGTAGCGTTTGCCTTCTCTTGCTGGACAGCCCTATAGGTGAGCTAGACAGGAATAGCCAGCAAGCCGCCAACCAAAAGGAGCATCACCAAGCCAACCGAGCCTCTGCGCTTCATCGCCGTACCTCTCCTGGCACGCTGGCCGCCCGGTCCTTTAGGGCCGGGCGGAGTTGCCCTTGCCCCTGACCGGCACTATAATCTCCTCAGGCGATAGAGGGCGGCCTCGCAGGAGACGTAGACCGCGCCGTCCGCTCCGATGGTCACGTTGGTTACATCCGCCGGGAGCGCGCCCAGCGGCGTCGCCCTGCCATCCCTCAAATTGATTGCCAACACTTCCTTGCCGCTGCCGATCAGGACGGTTCCGTTCCCCGGCAGGGCGATAGAGGCGCTCTTGACCGGAGGCAGATCGGCAGGCAGCGTGACGAAAGCAGATCGCTTTGCATCGAAGACTCGCAGCTTGCCATCTACGACCATCGCCACCCGCCCCGTCTTCCTGTCGAACGCGACCGAGCGCACGCCCTGCGCGCCCTCGAACGTGTGCCTGAAGACGACTTTCCGGGTGGTCCGATCCATCACCCCGAACTGCGCCGACTCGCCGGTCTTGTTCGGCAGGCCGTTGGCTGCCAGCGACGTGCCGATGTAGCAAAATTGTCCCTCCACCGCCAGGCCCTCGACCGCCTGCGCGCCGAGCGGGTTTTCGATACGCTCCGTCCTGCCCGTCTCTGGGTCGGTGATCGCTATCGCGCCGCCGTAGGTTCCGTATTTTGCCATCCAGCCGGAATAGAGCTTGCCGTCCGGCCCGGCCAGGATGCCGCCGGTCGGACGGATATAGTCCGGCCCGACGGTCGCGAGCGGCTTCGGGTTTTTATGGTTCCACTGGTCCCAGGGCGCGTTCGGATCGTAGCAGGTGATGTCCCCGCCGGAGTAAGAGGCCGCGTAGACCTTGCCATGCAGAAAGGCCACGTCGTAGACCTCGCCGCCCGCGTCGCAGATCACGCCTGTATTGACGGCCTTCCCGGTGCGCGTGTCATAGGAGAAGAGCGTCTGTCCGAAGTGCGGCCCGCCCCAGAGCCGTCCCTGCGCGTCGGCCTTCAGGAAGAGCGTCGGCCTGCCGCGCCCCTCTACCGGAATGGGCCGCAGGCGCAGCGTCGTCTCGCCAGGCTGGAGAACAAAGTAGTCCTGCCCGCGCACGCCCAGCAGCGCGCCGTTCCGACTGGCCCCCAGAAGCCGCCCGCCGCGCAGGTCTACGTCGGTCAGGAGCGTGAGCGCGGCCTCTCCCTTGCGATAGCAATAGAGGGCGTGCCCCTGATGCAGGTAAAGCGTGTCGGGCGTGGTCAGGTCGGCGTCGGCGTACCAGCCGCCCTTCTCCGCCGGGGGAACGGGAAACGGCGGCGGGTCCACCGCCTGGAAGTCCCGCCCCTGGTAGACGCGCGCGCCGACGATAAAGTACCCGTTCCAGGAGACGCCGACGCTGGCTCCCTCCAGCGGTTTGGGCAGGGACGAGAATCGCTTTGTCGCCGGGTCGTAGAGGAGACTTTTCGGCTCCTGCATCCCAAAGCTGCATAGGATACGTCCGTCCGGCGTCGCCGAGACATAGCGTAGGTACTGGTTGGGCGCGGCGGGAGCGCCGCAGTCCTCCAGGGCGTAGGTATCCAGGTCGAGCGCGCCCAGTTTCCCGCCCGGATAGGTCCCGCCGTAGAGTCGGCCATCGCCGCCGAGGGCCAGATTCCAGATATAGCTCTCGCCGGGGAAGGGAACCGTCTTGATGAACCGATGGGTTTTCAGGTCGAAGACCATGAACATGCCGTCGTAGAACGTGCCCACGACCAGCCGGTCGCCCTTCACCTCATGGAGCGCCCAGGAGCCGGCCCCGGCAGGCGCGGGATAGAGCTGGCCGGTATCCTTCTCGAAGTCAATGCAGAGAAGTTCCGCGCCTTGTGTCTCGTTATCATTGGTCAGCACGAGTCGTTCCCGTCCATCGGCCCGGTCTACGATCACGCGCCCGGCCAGCACCTGCTTGGCCCGACACGGCTCTCCCAGGTATTCTACATCGGAGGCCACCGCTCTCCCTCCCATCCCCACGATCAACGCTGCACACAGTACCGCTAGCTTTTGCATCTGCTCTACCTTCCGGTTCACCCCCGTGCGTGCGGGCAATAGCGCCTATAGGTATTATTTCTAGGTCGCCACATGGGTTCCCTCCGGGGGCAGTACCATTCCGTTTTCCCACACTCGACGCCGGGCACGGAAAGTACCCGTCTCCAGGGCCTGCGGCCAAGCGACTGCAAGGGACGCCGCTCAACGGTTCGCGGCTCGGCCTTGCGACTAGCGGACGCCCTGCCAAGCCAGGTTTTCCGTCCGGTAGGACGGTCGGCGGCGCAGCCGCCCTCTAGACGGGGGTTTTCAACCCCCCGGCTCTAGGGCCTGCGGCCAAGCGCCCTGGCGGACACCAAAAACGCAAAAGCGCCGAGAATTCGATGTTCTTCCGGGAAGCAGGCATCTTCAGGGACGATGGTGAATGTTCCGAGCGGGGAGAAGCTGTAGAAGGGCAAAGGAGAGAGAACGCATGGAGATACTGTTTTGCGGCACGGCGGCGGCGGAAGGGTGGCCCGCGCTCTTTTGCACCTGCCCGGCCTGCCAACAGGCGCGGGCCAACGGCGGCAACGACGTGCGCAGTCGCGCCGCCTATATGCTTGGGGACCGGATACGCCTGGATTTCGGGCCGGACTCCAACCTGCACCAACAGAAGTATGGTCTCGCCTTCGAGAAGCTGGAGCATCTGCTCGTCACGCACAGCCACTCCGACCACTGGTTCCCTACCGATCTCTACTACCGCCGGGCCGGTTTCTCCATCACACCGGATAACCCGCTGCACGTCTGGGGCAACGCGAAGGTAGAGGCAAAGTTCGTAGAGGCAAACGGCAGCGATTGGGGCCGGTATAAGCTGGAGTTCCACCGCCTGAAAGCCTGGGAGCCGGTAGAACTCGGCGAAGGCGTATCCGCTACGCCCGTGCTGGCCGCGCACGACCGCAGCGAGGAGTGCTTTAACTTTCGGGTGGAGGCGGAGGGGCGCGCGGCGCTCTTCGGCCACGATACCGGCTGGTACGATGCGCCGACCTGGGAGTTTCTGAGCGGCAAGCCTATCCACCTGCTCATTCTCGACGGCACCTACGGCACGGAGGATAATCAGCAGGGCCACATGGGCGGGCTGGCGGTGGTGCGGGCGCGCGACGAGCTGGCAAGACGCGGCGCGCTGGCCCCGGACGCCCGCTGCATTGTCACGCACTTCTCCCATAACAGCCGTGCGCTCTACGCGGATCTGGAACGCTTCTTCGCGCCGCACGGCATCCAGGTCGCCTACGACGGCCTGCGCGTTGCCCTGTAATGGCGGCACGAACTTTCTCTCTCGGAGGTCGTAATAGGCAACGGCAGGAGAGCATGACCTGCCATTGCTTCCGGGCCGTGTACCGTCCCGGCGGCCCCAGTAAGGAGAGAAGCACCATGAGATTCGAACGCGATTCCCATTCCTTATCGCGCCGCGCTTTCCTTCGCAGCGCGGCCCTCGGCGCGGCCAGCCTGCTGTTGCTGCCGAAGAGAGCCTTCGCCCAGCAAAGCCAGGGCGCTCCGCTCTACGCCAGGTTCCGCATGGGCGTTCAGTCCTATACCCTGCGCAATTTCAACGTGGACGATGCGCTGGCAAAAACGCAGACGTTGGGGCTGCGCTGGTGGGAGGGCTTCCCCGGCCACTTCCCCGTTAGCGATGACCCGAAAGTGATCGCCGGGTACCAGGACAAACTCAAAGCGCACAACATCCGTATGCCCAGCTATGGTGTGGTGGATTTCACCAATGATGAAGCTGACGCCCGCCGCAAGCTCGCCTTTGCCAGGGACATGCGCATCCGCACCCTCACGGCCAACCCGACCCCGGACTCGCTCTCCCTGCTGGATAGGCTGGCGCAGGAGTACCGGGTTCGTATCGGCATCGTCAACCAGCCGTCCGACAGTCCGCACTTCAACGACTGGCAGCAGATGTTGTCCACTATTAAAAACTATAGTCCGCGCATCGGCATGTGCGTGGATACGGGCAGTTATCTGCGCTCCGATCAGAGCCCGGTCAATGCCGCCGAGCAGTCGGGAAGTCGGCTCTATGGCCTGCATCTGGTGAATTTGAAAAACGGCTCAGATGGGAAAACGAAGGAGTTTGCCGAGATAGGAGAGAGCGGCGGGCTGCTGGATACCATCGGCCTCTTCAAGGCGCTCGACCGCATTCACTACCGGGGCGTTGTCGCGCTGGAGTTTGAGGCGAACGCGGACAATCCCGAGCCTTTCCTCCAGCATGACATCCAGGCCCTGCATCATCTGCTCAGCGGCACTCCCTGAACTGGTTGACCTAACCCCATTAGCAAAAGGAGGATAACATGCGGCTGGAACAGAAGGTTGCGATTGTTACCGGCGGCGCGAACGGGATTGGCCGCGCGACCGCGCTCTTATTTGCCCGTGAGGGGGCGCGCGTGGTGGTGGCGGACCGCGATGTGTCCGCCGGCGAGTCGTGCGTAGCCTCCATCCGCGCCGACGGCGGCGACGCCTTCTTTGTCCTCACCGACATCAGCAAAGAGGCGGAAGCGGCCTTCCTGGTGGAGGGAACGGTAGAGCGCTACGGTGGATTGGATATCCTGGTTAACTGCGCGGGCATTGACGTGCAGGGCACAGTCGTGAATACCGATCCGGAGCGTTGGCACCGGGTGCTAGATGTCAACCTCGCTGGCGCTTACCTTACCTGCCGGTTCGCCATCCCGCATATGATCCGGCGCGGAGGCGGCTCGATCATTAACGTGGCCTCCATCCAGGGGATGTTCGGCTTCCCGAACTACGCCGCCTATGCCGCCTCTAAGGCCGCCCTGATCGGCCTGACGCGCCAGATTGCGGTGGACTACGCCGAGCACAACATTCGCGCCAACGCTATCAGTCCGGGAGCGATCACGACGCGATTAGGCGAAAATACCGCGCGCCTGGAGCCCGCCCTAGCCCGTGCCCCCAGCGTGCCGTCTCCCGCCGCGACAATAGAGGAGAGGCCGCAGGCGGCGTCCACAGCGCCCGCACCGCGCTCTCGGCTGCGGGAGTCGGGACGCCCGGAAGATATCGCCTATGCGGCGCTGTACCTGGCCTCAGACGAAGCGGCCCACGTCAGCGGACATAACCTGGTTGTAGATGGCGGCGCGACCGCAGCCGGCCCCTAACGTGTTGTCATATCTATCTGGAGCGGCACGGGGATCCCGGGTGGCAACAGATGAATGTCCGGGTGCAGCCCATAGGCTAGCATCTCCAGGCTGTCTACCAGGCGCGGCCCCGGACGGCTGAAGTAGTGTGAGCCGTCCACGACATAGATGCGCCCGCTCTGCACGCACGGCAGCGCCTCCCAGCCGGGCCGCCGCGTCAAGATAGGCAGATCTTGCAGGGTGCGCTCCACGCTATAGCCGCAGCAGGCGATGAAGAGAACTTCCGGCTGCCAGGCCATCAGCTCCTCCCAGCGCAGGGTGCGGGAGGACATGCCCGCCTGTCCGAGGCCCTCGATGCCTCCCGCCAGCGTGACCAGTTCTGGGCTCCAGTGTCCGCAGGTAAAGGGCGGATCAATCCACTCCAGCAGCGTCACGCGAGGGCGATAGGCCAGTGGCTCTGAGCGCTCCGCCACGCGCCGGACACGCGCGACGAGTTCCCGCACCAGGCCCGCAGCCCGTTCCTGCCTGCCCGTCGCCTCGCCCACGAGCAGGATGCTCTGCAGCACATCCTCCAGCGTCATCGGCTCCAGGTTGAGGACGCGCGGCTGGCCCGGCAGACGGCAGGCCGCCTCGCGCACCTCCTCTTCCGCCACGGCGCAGACATCGCAGAGCGCCTGGGTGACGATCAGATCCGGGCGCAGGCGCTCCAGAGTCTCCATGTCCAAAGTGTAGAGGGCGCGCTGTGTCTTCAGCCGCTCACGTACCAGGGCATCAATCTCTGCGCTAGTCGCGTCGTGGGGTATCAGCGTGCGCGTCACCTTAGGTAGGCGTGTTACCTGTGATGGGTAGTCGCATTCATGGGTCACGCCTACCAGTTCCGCTTCCAGGCCAAGCGCACAGATGATCTCCGTCGCGCTGGGCAAAAGCGAGACGATGTTCATGTCATCCTCCTCTGGCTACGCCGCCATTATAGCATTCCCCTTCGCCGGGCGTCAACGCGCTCCGGAGCCATTCACTCCCAAAATGGGAAGGACAACGGTCTGAGAGCGGGGAAAGTAAGGAGGCGCGCCGCCCTGGCGCAAGGTCATGGAGGTGAGCACGATGGCAGCAAGCCCTGCGGCGGCAGAGACCCGCCCGCAATCTGAACCCTTCCGTTATTGCCTGAATACCAGTACCCTCCAGGGACACAAGCTCTCTCTGGTGGAAGAGATAGAGATCGCGGCCCAGGCGGGCTACCAGGCCATAGAGCCCTGGATCGCCGAAATCGAGCGGCATGTGGAGGCAGGCGGTTCTCTCAAAGACCTGGAGCAGCGCCTCCGGGATCGGGGCCTGACGGTCGAGAGCGCGATAGGCTTCGCGGAATGGATCGTGGACGACGATACGCGCCGCGCCAGGGGATTGGAGCAGATGCGGCGCGATATGGATCTTGTGGCCCAACTCGGCGGCAAGCGGATCGCCGCGCCGCCCTTTGGCGCCACCAATCAGCCGGATCTGGATCTGCTCCAGGCGGCGGAACGCTATCGGGCGGTGCTGGAGCTGGGCGAGCGGATGGGCGTGGTTCCGCAGGTAGAGGTCTGGGGCTTCTCGCAGATTCTTAACCGGCTCGGACAGGCGGCGCTGGTCGCCATCGAGAGCGGGCATCCGCAGGCCTGCATTCTGGCGGATGTGTACCACCTCTACAAAGGCGGCTCGGACTATACGGGCCTGCGGCTGCTCAACGGTAACGCCATGCACGTGCTGCACATGAACGACTACCCGGCCCATCCACCGCGCGAGACCATCGGCGACGCCGACCGCGTCTATCCCGGCGACGGCATCGCGCCTCTTTCCGCCATCCTGCGCGCTCTGAAGGATATCGGCTTTCACGGCGCGCTGTCTCTGGAGCTCTTCAACAAGGACTATTGGCAGCAGGATGCCCTGACGGTAGCCCGCACCGGCCTGGAAAAGATGCGCGCCGCCGTTCAGAAGAGCCTGGATTAGGGCAGCCTTTCCTTATCTAAACCTCCTGATGCGGCGATAGGGAACCTCAGGAGGAAATGCACGGAAGTTAGAAGAGAGGAACAGCGAAGATGGCACAACGCAAGGTACGATTCGGGATGATGTCGTTCGCGCATCTGCATGCCGGAAGCTACGCCCACAGCATCGTCACTCGACCCGACACGGAGATGGTCGGCATTGCGGATCATGATCCGGCCCGCGCGCAGGCGATAGCCCAACGATTCGGGACGAAAGCGTTCGAGAGCTACGAGGCGCTGCTCAGTGTGCCCGACCTGGATGCCGTCGTCATCTGCTCGGAGAATGCGCGCCACCGCCCCCTGACCGAGATGGCCGCTCAGGCCGGCAAGCACGTCCTCTGCGAAAAGCCGCTCGCCACCTCCATCGCCGACGGCGAAGCAATGATCGCGGCCTGCAAACAGGCGGGCGTGCAGCTCATGACGGCGTTTCCCTGCCGCTACTCGCCGGTAATGCAGCGCATGAAGGTGGCGCTGGAGAGCGGGCAGGCCGGAAATATCCTTGCCTTTCGGGGCACCAACCGAGGGCGCAATCCCGGCGGATGGTTTACGGTGAAATCCGAATCGGGCGGGGGCGCGACGATAGACCATACTGTCCATGTCACGGACCTGATGCGCTGGATTTTAAAGGATGAGGTCAAGGAGGTCTATGCCGAGATGAGCAACGGCATCGGCCACCAGGAGTTCGACGATGTCGGCTTCCTCAGCCTGACGTTCCAACAGGGGGTTGTCGGCACGCTGGACGCCTCGTGGTCGCGCCCGAAGGTGTTCCCCACTTGGGGCGACGTGACCCTAGAGGTCGTCTGTGATAACGGCACGCTCTCGATGGATATGTTCGCGCAGAATCTGGTTCTCTACTCCGATCAGGACAACCGGGTCGAGTGGCTCAACTGGGGCGGCAACATGGACGACGGCCTGATCGGCGCCTTCGCCCAGGCTATTGCCAACGGCGAACCCGTACCCATCACCGGCGAAGATGGATTGCGGGCGGCGGAGGTCGCCTTTGCGGCTTACCGCTCGGCGGAACAGCAGGCCCCCGTCACATTGCCCCTGCGCGATTAAGGCCTGATTTACCTCCCAGAAGACCTAACCCCCCGGCCCCCACTGCCAGGGCTGAACCATTGTAGGCTCGGCCCTGGCAGTGGGGGCCGGGGGGTTAGGTCCAGAAGGGCCAGGGGTTAGGCGGACTGCTGAAGCGCCTCCACCAGATCGGTCTGCTCCCACGGGAATTCGGGATGGCCGAAGTGCCCGTTCTTGGCCGTTTTAATATACTGGACGCTCTCCGGGCTGAGCAGGCACAGGCGCTCGATCATGGCGCGCGGGCGCAGGTCTACCGCCTTGCGGACGCGCGCGGCGATCTCGCGGCCCGGCAGCTTGCCGGTGCCGAACGTTTCCACCAGCAGGCTGACCGGCTCGGCTACGCCGATGGCATAGGCAATCTGAAGCTCGACGCGCTCTGCCAGTCCTGCCGCGACGATGTTCTTGGCGATATACCGGGCGGTATAGGCCGCCGAGCGGTCAACCTTCGACGGATCTTTGCCGGAGAAGGCGCCGCCGCCATGACGGGAGGCGCCGCCGTAGGTATCCACAATGATCTTGCGGCCCGTCACGCCGGTGTCTGCCTGCGGCCCACCGATGACGAACTTGCCCGTCGGGTTGATGAAGTACTTGATGTCGCCCTGCACGTATTGATCGTACTTTTTCAGCACCGGCTTGATCACGTACTCCAGGACATTGGCGCGCACGCTCGCCTGCGTCTGGTTGGGCTCGTGCTGGGCCGAGATGACGATGGTATCAATATATTGCGGCTTGTTGTTCTCGTCGTAGGCGATGGTCACCTGGGACTTGCCGTCGGGCCGGAAGCCCAGCTCCGGGTGTCGGCGGCGCGCCTCGGTCAACTGACGGGTCAGGTCATGGGCGAGGGTGATCGGCAGCGGCATCAACTGCTCGGTTTCGGTGGTCGCGTAGCCGAACATCAGGCCCTGGTCGCCCGCACCCTGATCATACGGGTTGGCGCGATCCACGCCCATAGCGATGTCGGGCGACTGCTGCTGAATGGCCAGCATCACGCCGCAGGTGTGCCCGTCAAAGCCGTGGTCAGTGCGGTCATAGCCGACGGCGACGATGGTGCGGCGCACTACGTCGGCGATCTCGACGTAGGCGTGGGTGGTCAGCTCGCCGCCAACCACGCAGAGGCCGCGCGTCAGAAACGTCTCCAACGCCACGCGCGAGTTCTTGTCTTGCTTGAGCAGTTCGTCCAGGACGGCATCGCTGATCTGATCGGCGAGCTTGTCAGGATGTCCCTCGGTAACGCTTTCGGAGGTGAACAGATTGTACTCAGGCATTCCAGGCTTCCTTTCTCCGGCGGAACGCCGCAGGGCGTTCTGCCACTCGGTTGTTTTGAGCCGATAGCGAGCTTCTGTCCTGTCTCCCTGCGAGTTGGATTGGAGTCTCGATTTTCCACCGCAAGGGTGGTCAATCGCAATGACACGCGAATGGACAGGCAAATAAAAACCCCTTCTGCGATGCAGAAGAGGCCGTAACGGCGGTGGATAGCGAGGGAGTCACAGCAGGCAATTCTGCCACTCCATCACGCAACGCCTCTACGCCCCTTATCTTGCAGCTAGCAGAAATCGCAGACTGCCCGGATTTAGCACCTGCCCGTCTTCCTGCGAAGAGGGGTGGTTGTTGTGGTGTCATCGGGCCGGTTCCCTCGACCACTCTTGATAAGAAGCTTCGCTATACTATTGAATTATCGGTACAGAATAACATGTTTGGAGGGGTGCTGTCAAGCGGGAATTTTGCCTTCTTGCGCTGCTTCATCCAGAAAAAATGGTAATCGCTCCCAACGGTGTTGACGTATCTCCTCAGCAGCAGGCTGCGTGAGATTGATCCACACGGCTGGGAGTGTCTACCGAAAAAATACCGGGCATTAAAAATACCCGTCTGTGTGGCCTACGGCCAGGCATCCTCGCGGACGCCCAGTAAAGCCAGGTGTTCCGTCCGCAAGGACGGTTGGCGGCAGAGCCGCCCACCAGACGGGCACTTTCCGTGCCCGGCTGGCCGTTAGGCCCACCAGATGGGTCATTCATGGTCCGGCTACTGTGTCCGACCCAGCTTGTCCAGTTCCTGCCCGGCGACGTAGGCAACATCAGGATCGCTGCTGCTCTTCAACTGCTCCAGAACCGGGCGCGCATCGGCGACACCTAGATCGCCCAGCGCTACCGCCGCCCAGCGCTGTTCGGTCGGATTATTCTCACCCGCCGCCTTCTTCAGGGCCGGCAGGACGGACGGCCCCTGGCTTGACAGGGCTTTGGCTGCATACAGCGCCTCGGTGCCGCCCTTGCGCAGCACGGCGATCAGTGCCTCGGTGGCATCGGGCCCAATGGCGACCAGCGCGTTCTGCGCCGCCGTCGCCACGTCGCCCGACGGATCGCTCAGGGCCTTGATAAGCGGAGCGACCGCCGCCTTATTGCCGGGAAAGCCCAGCGCCGTCGCCGCCGCCGAGCGCACCGCCGCCTTCATATCGGCGTCCTCCGTCGCGCCCTGGTCCGATTCCAGGACGGCGATCAGCCCACTGTTGGCTTCCGGCGTGGCGATGGCTTGCAGCGCCTGCGCCGCGCCAAGCCGCACGCTGGCGCGCTGGTCGCGCAGCGCCTGGTTCAAGGCGGCGATAACCTGTGGATTGGTCGGGCCGTTGGGGGTCGGGCGTCCGGCGCGCGCCAGGGCCGCGACGGCGGCGGAGCGCAGCTTCAGGTCGTCGTCGTTGAGCGCCTGAACCAGCGTGGCAACGGCGGTCGGCGTGGCGATCTTGCCCAATCCGGCGGCGGCCTGCGCGCGGGCTTCGCTATCGTCGTTCGGGTTCTTGATCGCCTCCGTCAGCGCGTCCTCACCGGACTTATCGGCGATCAGGGCAATCGCGCCGATGGCGATGCGGCGTACCGAGGGCGAAGGATCGGTGTGCATCACCGTCTTGAGCGTGGCAACCGCTTCGGGGTCGCCCACCTTGCCCAGGGCGTCCGCCGCGCCGCCGCGCACGCCATCATCCTTATCCTTAAGCTGGTCGGTCAGCAGGCGGACGCTCTCCTTGCGGGCTGATACGTCCTGCGTGAATTTCGGGCTGCCCAGCACGTCGCCGCCCGGCCCACGCGCCCCGGCTTCCCGTTTCATAATGTCCACAATCGCCGCGATGACGCCGGGCTTAGGCCCGATGCCGTTCTGCGGGTCGGTGAGCGCGGTGATCGTGCCCTTGCGAACGTAGGCATCGCCATCCTTAAGGCCGACGACCAGCTCCTTGATATTGGCGTCGGAGTTGCCCCCGATCTTCTCCAGCGCCTGCGTTACGCGGTCGCGCACCGGCTTGTCCGGGTCTTTGAGCATGGCGATCAGCTGCTTGACGGCCTTGTCGTTGCCGAGAACTTCCAGCGCCTCCGCCGCCTGGATGCGCGTGCTGATCGGCTCGCCGGTGATGGCGTCCGAGAACTGTTCGCCCGCGATCAGCTCGCTGGCTGCCGCCCGCCGCACCGACGGATCGCTGCTGGAGAGCGAGTCCACCAGAGCGCGCATATGGCGGCTGTGGTTGACGGCCAATCCCACGACCAGCAGCACCACCACGCCGAAAATGATATAGTTCAGGTACTTACGCACCAATTGCATTGTGTGTCTGACTCCTGTCTTTGCGACAATGACCATCAAGAAGGCGCCGCGGCGGGACAGGCATTGGCTGCATCCGTGTATCCCTCCCGCCGTTGCGACTTTGTTTTATACCCTCAAATTGATACCATACAAAACGCGCAGGAACGTGCCGCCGATCAGCACTCCCAGGCCGACCAGCACCAGCGCCCAGAACTTCCAGCGCGAAAGATAGAGCATCTGTAAGGCCAGCACCGCGCCGATGATACCGCCCGTCACGAGAACGCGCTGCTGCATCAGTGGATGCGCGAGCTCGACATACGGGGCGCCCATCGAGACGCCAAGCACCAGGCCCATCACCACCGCCACGATCCCGCAGGCGATCCGCTCGGCGATGCCGATGTCCGCCGCGATGCCGATCAGCAGCAGCATCAGCGAGAGCAGTCCCGATGCGGTGGCAGCGGGCGGCACCAACTGAGCGGCGTGCATCGAGACGGCGCGCTGGCCGTTGCCGAAGGCGACCGCCAGCACCGGCAGCAGCGCCGAGACAAATAACGGCACGTACCACGCGGCGATCTGCCAGAAGGTCGGGCGCGGCTTAATTACCGTCAGGTGGATGGGGATCGTGGCCGTGCCGGCCTCGGTCTCCACGCGCACGCTCTCCTGAAAGTCGCCCGTCATCCAGGCGCGCTCGGAATGGGCGGTCAGGGTGATCGCCTGGCGGGTCCGGTCGAAGGAGGTGGGATGCACGCTCAGCCAGCCGGGCCGATGCACCACGCGGCCCCGAACGCGGCCCTCCAGGCCCATCACGCGCGCCTGCAGCCGAACGGAGCGCTGCTCGCCCTTGCGTACGGCGCCAAAATCCACGCTGACGGGCTCCACGATGAGTCGCGCCGCCTCCTGCTTGCGGCCCACGAACGGCAACCTGGATTTGCGAGTCTTATTCGCCTCCGAGGCCGCGCGTTCCTCCCCGGCCAGCGAATTCACGTCGGCGACGAGCAGGCCCGTTTCGGTGCGCGGGGGCAAAACCCCCAGCGGCGGGACTTCCGGCGCGCTGCCGACCCCGTTGCGGGTCTCCAGGTCGTCCTCTTCCTCCGGCGCCCTGAAGGGAGACGCCGCCGGTTGGACGACGCTGGCCATCTGGGGCGGATGCAGCGCGAACGCTTCACGTAGGCCCAGTATATCCTCCCGGAATTCGCCCGCCGTCTGGTAGCGCTGCCGCTTGTCGCGGGCCAGCGCGCGATCCAGGACGGCTTGCAGCTCAGCCGGTGCGCCTGGCAAATATGCGGTCAGCGGCGTGGGGGCTTGCGTCTCTAAGGCGCGCTTCCAGGAGAAGGGGTCTTTGGCCTTCGCCACCTGAAAGGGCCGCTGCCCGGTCAGCATCTCGTAGAGCGTGACGCCAACGGCCCATATATCCGACTGGTTGTCGGAGCGCTCCTCTTCGGCGAAATCTTCCGGGGCCATGTAGGCGTAGGTGCCCGCTCCACCCGCGTAGGCGTTGGTCGCCAGGATCTCGGCCAGTCCAAAATCCACCAGCTTGACCGTTCCCTCCCGGCTGAGGAGAATGTTGGCGGGCTTGATGTCGCGGTGAACCGTCTGCATCCGATGGGCGTAGTCGAGCGCGTCCAGGATCTGCGCGGCGATATCCAGGGCGCGGTCGAGCGGCAGATGGCCCTCCGCGCGCAGGATCTCCTGGAGGTTCTGGCCGCGCACATATTCCATCGCGATGACGACCTTGCCATCAATGCGGTCTACACTGTTGACGCGCACGATGTTGGGATGGCGCAGGCGATCCATGACGCGGGCCTCTTCTAGAAAGCGGCGCAGGTCGCCGGCCTGCACGTCCACCTCTTTGAGCGCCACCTGCTTGTTGAGCAGAGTGTCCTTCGCCAGGTAGACGATGCCGGAGACGCCATGGCCCAATACATCCAGCCGTTCATATTTTCCGAGCATTCCAAGCGGCATCGCAGTTCCGAACCATCCCTGGGGTCCCTGAGACAAGGTCTGCAGGCTGGCAGCCACCCCTGAAGGGGTGGGCTGCGGACGGCAAGCCCGCTAAAGCGGGCTAAGAGAGGTGAGTTAGCTCCTGTGGGAAGCTCTCCAGACAGATCGTTTGGGCGCCTTTGCCCCTTGCTAGGAACCGATCCCCCCGGCGCAGCCTCCCTCAGGGGGCTTGCCGACTGCCAGGGTCGGCAAGGTTACGGCCCTTGCCTCCGCCTTGCGACACCTTGCGACACGGCTTTGCCTTGCCACACCCCTCCGCCTCGCGACACAGCCCGGTCCTTTAGGGTCGGGCGCAGCCAGAGCCCGTACACTTTCTCAGGGGACAATCTCCTCGCCCTGTGGTTTATTTTTCTCGCGCTGTTGCTCCAGAGGGGGATAGGCTTCGATCTTATACAGGTAGTGATCGTCAATGACGTAGATATTGCCGAAATAGTCTACGAGGAGGCTGGCGGGCGCCTTGAGACGGCCTTTGGCGATCTGCTTGACGCGCGTCTGGCCCTGGTAGACATCAATACTTTTCTGCTGCGGGTTGGTCTGATAGCGGTTCCCGCTGGCGTCGAAGGCAAAGTAGAACGTCTTTGGCGCCGACTTCTCCCCGGATACCAGGAAAGGGTCTGGCCCGACAGAGGTGCGGATTACGGGCGTAGCCGTCCCCTTCTTCGGGTCTACCTTGAGTATCCGGCCATTGGTAGCCGAGAGGACATAGAGGTATCCCTGGGCGTCCATCACCAGCGGATCATTGCGCACCGGCTGGGACAGAAGCCCGTTGGGGACGGTGTAGATAAGCTGGCCGTCGGTCGGCTTCTGCTCTACAGGAGCCCGGGGCATTGGCGGAGCCGGCGGAGTGACGACGCGGTGCTGCAAGGCTAGGTAGAGCGCGCTGCCCTCCGCGATCACCAGCAGCGCCAGTATCAGGATCAGCGTTATCGCCAGGCCGCCTCCACCGAGCGCGGCGTGCATCTCCGCATTCTCCGCCTTCCCACGGCGCCTCACCGTGGGCGGGCTGTCTATATCCACGGCGTCCTCCTCCTCTTCGTCTATAGCCTCGTCGTCCGGGGCCATATCCTGCACAGCGGCAAGCCGCCAGTCCTGATCGGGGTCGGTCGGCAGTTCGTCGTCCTCTTCAAGGGACTCCTCGGGCAGCGCGAGCGGAGTGAAGGAGCCATAGCGCAGGACGACCACCGTCACGTTGTCCGAGCCGCCATGCCGGAGCGCCGTCGTTACCAGGCGGTCGCACGCCTCCTGGGCGTCCGGAGCGGTGGCGAGAATACGGGCAATCGCGCTATCGCTCACTTCGGTGGTCAGGCCGTCGGTGCAGAGCAGCAGGGTATCGCCCTCTTGCAGCGTCACCGGATAGATGTCGGGCAGGACCTCCGGCTTGAGGCCGAGGGCGCGCGTGATTCGGTTCCGGAAGCGGCTGCGGCCCGCCTCCTCACGCGTCATATTTCCGGCCTTGACCTGCTGCCAGACTTCCGAATGGTCTTCGGTGAGCTGGCTGAGCTTGCCTTCCCGCAGCAGGTAGGCGCGGCTGTCGCCCACGTTGCCGATGAAGAGCGCATTCTCCTTGACGATGGCGGCGACGCAGGTCGTTCCCATGCCGCGCAACTGCCGCTCGGTGGCGCGCATCCAGACCAGATGGTTGGCGCGCACCAGCGCGTCGCGCAGCAGGCGAACGGGATCTAAAGCGCCGTTAGCGCCGTTGCGGTCATAGAGGAACTCATGGATGGTTTCGGGCACTGCCTGTGCGACGATGCTGGAGGCGACATCGCCGCTGCGTCCCCCGCCCATGCCGTCGGCGACGACAATCAGGCTATCGAATTTTTGACCGAGTTGCTGGCGGCCCAGAACAGCATAGCTGTCCTCATTGATTTCCCGTTTGCGCCCGACGTCGGTCTTAAAGGCTATCGAAAGACTCACCGTGTTTGTTTCCACGCAGCGATAAGATTCGGGCTGCCTGGCAGCCCGGTGAAAAGATATAGACTATTCTAGATCTCGGCGCATCAACTGGACGAGCAGCAAGAGAAACAGCAAGAAGCCGGCCAGCAGCGCATAGCGCAACAATCCCAGTAGAATCATAGGTGTCTTTTATCGAGCTGCCCCGTATCGCCCAGAGCGCGCTCGGAGATGACCAGCCGCTGTGCGGCCTGTATGACGGTCAGTCCTGGCAGTTCGTTACTCATCGTAGATAGGGCTGGATAGTCGTCAATTCTGGAATAGCGATGCAGCCGTCGAAATCCGGAACGTAGGCGCCCCATCCAGTCGGGCCTTTCTCGTAGAGAACAGTATAAGTACGCTGTTCGGTCTTGCTCATGGCTTACCTCATCCTGCTTGAGGGTAAATGCTGTCCCGCGCCTTATGCCGTTCTTCTCGAATCCTTACTATTGCGCCAGAATTCCCGACAAACGCGCCCCCTGCAAGGCATCTCTCTTCTTTGACACGGACGCTCACGGGCTGTTTTTCGCCCGACTTTTTCTGCTCTCCAGTGCCCACAGTTCCGCAACGCCTGTAAAGCCGCCCACAGCCAAACAGGTCCCATCCGGGCAGAACGCCACCGAATAGACGAGACTAACGTCAGGAGTAATTGTTCTTCTCTCGCGCCCTGTAGCCACATCCCATAGCTTGACAGTGGCATCCGCGCTTCCACTAGCCAACAGCTTTCCATCCGGAGAGAAGGCCACGGACGCCACATCTGCCCAGTGCCCGTTGAGCGTATGCACTTCCTTCCCCGTAGCCACCTCCCAGACCTGGACGGTGCTGTCCCAGCTTCCACTAGCCAACAGCTTCCCATCCGGAGAGAAGGCTAAGGTATCGACATTATCGTCACGAGATCCGGGCAGGGTACGCACGCGCTGCCAGGTACGGGTACTCCAGAGCTTGATGGTATGGTCAAAGCTAGCGGTGGCTAGAAGCGTACCATCCGGAGAGAAGGCAACCGCCTCGACCGCCATCGACTCGGCAAGAGTATGTAACTCAAGTTGCTACCTTGCCTCTTCGAGAAGGCAAACGGTGATGCAAAAGCCGGTTTCCAGAGCGATTCTCTCTCAAACGTGTTCCTAGGTAGCAACTTGGGTTATGTACCACTTTCCCGGTAGCCACATCCCAGAGCCGAATGGCATCGTCATATGAGCCTGTAGCCAGCAGTTTGCCGTCTGGAGAGAAGGCTACCGAATGGACACTGAGCGTATGTCCCCGCAGCGTATGGAGACACTTTCCGGTGCTTACTTCCCAGAGCCTGGCGGTATCATCCAGGCTGCCGGTAGCCAGGAACTTGCCATCCGGGGAGAAGGCCACAATCCAGATCGCATCTGTGTGGCCTGTCAAAGTACGCAGCGTCTTCCCGGTGGGCACGCTCCAGAGCTTGATCGTGGCGTCATGGCTGGCGGTAGCCAATATCTGACCGTCGGGACTAAAGGCGACATAGACGGTTTTGGTATGTCCCTGAAACTTCTTTATTGGGGAGCCAGCGGGGCGTTGAAGCCAGCGCGAGGCTCCTATCTGGCGATTGAAGTAGCAACCGATGAGAATGATTTGAGCCACCAGCGCCACGACGACACCAACTTCAAATTTCCGCTCCTTCGCCGCCTTGCGCTCCATTGCATATCGCCCTCTCTTCGCTCGGCTTCCGCTTACCTATCCCTGTGAGCCCCAGGGAAGGGGACAGGGGCCAGGGCTATTTACGTGCCGGCCTCAAAGCGCAGCGTCAGATTGCCCAGGCCAATGCGGTCGCCATCCTTGAGCGGGGCTGGCTGTCCCGGCGGAACGGGCGCACCGTTGAGCGTGGTCGCCCCGGCGGTTTCGGCCAGATTTTCGAGGGCATAGCCGTCGGCATCATGGATGATGCGCGCGTGCCGCGTGCTAATGGAGCGATCCGGCAGGACAATATCGTTAGTCACGCCGCGCCCGATGAGCGTCTCCGAGGCCAGCAGGAAATCGTCCACATCCTCCCCGTTCTCGGTCAGCACCAGGCGGGCGACGCGCGAACGCAGCACGCGCGACGGCGGCACATCGGAACTGCTGCCGGCCTCCGCGCCGCGATAACGGGCGGCAGCCCCGCCGAACGCGCCCTGCGAGCGGCCCGGTCCCGCCGAGGGGACGGGAGACGGCGTGGCGGCAGAGGGCGCGGCTGCCGGGGCCGCAGCGTCGTGTTCCGCTTCGATGGGCGACTGCTGGAAGGTGATACGGGTCGCGCCGATCTGGATCTCGTCGCCGTCGTTTAGGGTGCGATTGTCCACGCGCCGCCCGTTGACTTTCGTGCCGTTGGTGCTGCCCAGGTCGTAGAGAGTGAAGCGCCCATCCGGGTCCAACTCGATGCGAGCGTGCCGCTTGGAGATCTGGCCGTCGCTTTCAAGCACCAGGTCGTTGCCCGCCTTGGCGGACCGCCCGAGGGTGATCGCGGCACGCGCGATGGGATAGCGGAAGGGCGGGCGATCCGGGGCATAGACGACGAGCGCGGCATAGGCAACTGCCGGCACGGTGCCGGTCTCCTCGCCGCTCTCCTCCAGCCCGAACACGCTGGCGACGGTGCGATCCTCGTCGGCAGGCATGGGCAGCGGCGCGCGTCCCGCCACAGCAGGCGTCGTTGGCGCGGCAGGCGCGGCTTCCGGGGCCGTAATCTTGGTGTTGTAGCGGCAGCGAACGCGCACCTTTTCCCGCCTGCCAGGGCCGCGCTCCAGGTCCTCGACCTCTTTAATGGTGAAGTCCAGGGCGCCCCGAATATGGTAGTGGTTCTGCTGGCAGTAGCGGCGGATGGCGGCTTCGAGCTCGTCGCGGTCCAGGAAGGAGAGCAGATACTCTTTCTCCTCCTCGTCGTCCACCGCGATCTCAAGAATGTACTGGTTGGGGACGTAGATGCGGTTGTCGAAGCCTTCTTTGCGGTGATCTTCCATGGCGGTCAGGATGCGCCGCAGGATGTCTTTGGGCCGCACGTCGTCACTGCCGCCAAACAGTCCTTCGTACCAGGAGCCGAAGGAACGATTGATCTTCTCAAACAAATCCATTGCGTATTCACCTTAGAAGCCCGGTATCTGGATTGCGCTTCCAACGTCCAAGCTTGGGAAGAGGCATCGCTTTTCAGGGTGAGGGAAAACACCGGTTGGAGGAAGCGGGACCAGAGCCTGCCGCATCGGCCCCCAGGCCATCCTTTCCATTATAGTCCATGACGGGCCAAACGTCAATCCGGTTGCAAAAACCCGGTCAAGGTCGGAGGATTTTTCGGGGAGGGGAGAAGAGAACAGGAGGTTGAGGGAAACAGCAAAGCCGCGAGCTATCTCCCGGGGGGCTCAGAGACGCGCCGGGCATCCAGAGCGCTATCGGCGCCTGCGGACATCGGCTGTGGCGTTAACAGCCCGTAACCCAGGAAATCCTGCGCCCAGCCATAGAAGCCGATATCTCTGGCGTTATCCATTATCGAAAATTCGCGGCCCTCCATGACCACAGTGCGCAGGCGCGGAAACTGGATGCCGCGCGGCGCAATATAGATCGCAAGCAGCCTGCCCTGGCTGCGATATAGCAGGCGCCCGAGCCGCAAGGAAGGGGTCTGCAGCACATCCGCGCCGATCAGTTGCGCACGGGAGAGAGAGAGGTTGAGTGGAGGCACATCCGCTTTGAGCTGGGCGCGCAGCCATTTCGCGGCTCTATCTGCGTCGGTCGTGGGGTAGGCGGGCATAACCGTATGTTGCAGCGCATAGCGGAAATCATTCATTGCCGCCGTGACCGGAAAGTCCCGTGGGGCCGCCAGGCCCGCCCACACCGTCCCGAAGGTAATCAGCAACAGGCACACCCCAACCAGTGCCAGCCGGAGGCGAACCGAGCGTGACCGCGCTGCATCCTGGCACTTCCAGGCGCGCGTGGCGTTAGCCCAGATATGCGGCGGCAGCGCCACCTCGGCAGGCCGCCGTTTCAGACCGCGCAGCCGACGACATAGGGCTGCCTGTGCCTGCGCGTGCTGACGGCAGGTCTCACACTGCTCCAGATGGGCCGCTATCTCCGCCTGATCCCTGGCTTCAAGTTCATCATCCTGATACGCAGCAAGCGCATCCCGAACCGCCTCACACCCAAGCATCGTTGCCCTTTTGCCTCTCCTGATTTCCGGCGCCAAGCCGGTTGCTGAAAACAACTTGCCTTCTTATTGGGGCCAAATGAGGCGCCGCTACTCCTGCCTGCAAGTGCTAAACAGTTGCAGCGCCAAAAACGTTCCCGAAACCGCAGACAGGCAGCATGAGCGCTTTGCTCACCATCGCAGGAATGAAAATAGCAGACAAGGGGAAAGCTTTGCTGGCTATTTTCAGAGCAGTCATCCATGCGCGGGGCGCACCCTCTCGCATCAAAACGACTCTCCCCTCCCCTGTTCTTGGGGGAGGGGGTGGGGGCCTATTTTCAGAGCAGGGGAGCGTTGTTAAGAGGGACTGGTATTGGGGGCACGACAGAGCCACTGGCGCAGTTGGGCACGCCCACGGGAGACGCGCGAGCGTACCGTCCCGATGGGCACCTTCAGCGCCTCCGCCGCCTCCTGGTAGGACATCTCTTCAACGTCCACCAGCAGCACGGCCAGGCGGAACTCCTCGGGCAGCCGGTCCACAGCCGCCTGGAGCTCTTCATCCAGCACCTGGGCTAGCAGGAACGCTTCCGGCTCGTGGCGGATATCGTGAGAAGGGAATTCCCAGGAGGTGCCCTCCTCGCCAGCTGCGTCGAGGGAGGCAGTGGCCAGCGGGCGGCGGCGGGCGCGCTCGCGGTCGTTCAAATAGATATGGGTCATGATGGTGAACAGCCAGGCGCGGAAATTGGTTCCGGGAGCAAACTGAGCGAAGCGCTCATAGGCGCGAATGAGGGTATCCTGGGTCAGGTCTTCGGCCCATTCGGTCTGGCGTGTCAGGCGCAGCGCGGCGTGGAACAGCGGCCTGGCAAGCGGTTTTACCAGGCGCTCGAACTGACGCCTTTGCCCTCCACTAAAGATCCCCATTCCCGCCTTATTCCTTGCATCCACCACGGCTGCCGGCTGGCAGCCGACGCGCTCCACGGCTCTATTATAACACGAAAACAGAAACTCCCCTCTCCTGATTTTAGAAGAGGGGAGAAACAGCTTGAATACAAGGCGGGAGAGCGGCGGCCTGAGTCTTAGCGCAGTGTTCGCGCCGCGAGCGGGCCTACTAGCGGTTGCACCTGCGGAATCGTATCCGCGAAGCCGCGCATCCAGCGGCGGGCCAGACTCTCCGGCGTCGTATGGTAGGAGCGGGCGTCCGCGCGGGTAACCGTCATCACGACCCGACGGCGGCACATGATGTCATACTCCCCATTGGGCAGGCGGGTAATGTAGAAATCGCGAGGCGTAATCGTGCCCTCATACATGGTCAGGGTATCCACCATGCGCTCATAGAAGCGATCCATGCGCTTAAGGATGGTGGGATAACCGGCAGCCGTCCGCAGGATCGCGACATCTCTTGAGGCATAGAAGATCGAATGCGGATCGGATTGGGCCTTCGCCCCGGTATATCCGGCAGCGAGCAGCACAAGCGCAAGCGCGGCGACAAAGCAAGCCTTCTGCTTCATGGCAAGTCTCCTCCTGGAATGAACGCTGCCGACGAGGGCAGCTTCCGACGAAACGGGACTCAACTTCAGCGGGAATCGGGCGCTGGCCCACCTACCGGCTCCGGCATGGCGGGCAGTATTTCGTGCATGCTTCAAGTGACGACTCGCTCGCCTCGCTTGTTCCCAAAAAAAGCTCGCTTTTGAAAAAAATGCCCGCTACAATAAAAGCCCGGCGGGGTAGGGTCCCGCCGGGCATAGATTTCCCGGGACTCCAGACGGCCGTGGCCTGGTGGATATTGGACGGGCCAGGACGTCCTCCCGTTCCCCGTTTTTTTCCAACTCTGGTACTATGGTTCCAGCTTGCGCAAGAGGGCCGTCAGGCGTTCGGGATCCGCGTGCAGCAGTTGCGCCAACTGCTTGCCCGCGCGCACCAGGAAGGCAAAATCGGCGTGGCGGCACCGATAGGCGTGGCGCAGAGAGGCGGCGATCAGCTCGTCCGGGCTGACCTCGCCCGGCGCTGCCAGCAGGGGGCGCACAAAATCGGGCGAGTCGGTGAGCGCACAGACCTCTTCCGGCGTACACGCATAGACAAAGGCGTGGAGGCGCGGTGGGCGGGGCGGCGTGTCGAGGCGGACTCGTCCTTCCTGAGCAAAAGCCAGGTGCAGCGCGGCAAATTCGGTCGTCAGCAGGTCGAATATCTGCGGCTGCTCCTGGCGCAGACGTGCCTCCTCCAGGCCGTAGGCGGTGGGCCGGCGCCCTGGCTCGGGGCTGCCCGTGGTGGCTGCAAAGACCAGCGCGTAGATCACGCCATCAGGCGTGCCGACCGGCAGTTCCTGGGGAGCGCGCGGCCTGGGGTCGGCGAACGGGTCGGCGCTGCCGATGTCGCCGACCTCCCCCGGCGCCGCCATGGGCGCATCAGGCGGCATCACCTTGACGAAGGCACCGAAGGCCGGAGGATCATGAAGATGCGCGCGGGGGCACTGCGCGACAAAGCGGGTGGTACTGGCTTCGATGACCTCGCCGAGGGCGCTGGCCGTGAGGTCGTCCTCCTCTATAGGATCGCCATCGCTGCGGGAAAAGGGGACAGGCCGACGGCCAGGGCTTGCCTCGATGCGCCGGCTTCCCGGTTCCAGGCTTCCTTCCATGCGTTCTCCTTCGGATTTCCCGCCACCATCTACACCAAGAGCCTCTCCTGGCAGGCAGGCTTGCGAGAAGACAACGGTGTCCTATAGAGATAGGCACCTAGGGCAACCGCAGTAATTCGTGACACGGACCACGAGCCACGAAACAATGGGGCCAGGCTCTTAGTGCGACCGCATCTCCCGGGGATAGCGGTAGGTGATGCGGGCGATGTCCGGGTGATCCGGCAGTGGACGCAGCATTCCGATCTTGACAGGCGGGATGCCGATATAGGTGGCGTAGATATCCACATCCCAGGGCTGCCCGAAAGCTTCCCTGGCTTCCTGCCAGGCGCTGAGGGCCAGGAGGTTGGCATTCCAGGGCTCAAGACGCGCCGGGCAGAGCAGCTTAATCAGGTGATTATTGCGAAAGTGCAGTCCCACTGCCATCGCCGGTTCGTGCGTGCGAAACCGCCGCTGAAACAGTTGGGCGAACTCTTTATGGCGGGTGTCGTCAATGTGCGCGCCGGAAGCCGCAGGCAGCGCGGCCAGGGCCGTCCGAATGGCGGCGGCATCCGGCTGCCAGGTGGTATAGTCGTTTTCCTGGGCCTCCGCGCGCTGCTGGAATTTATAGACGGCAACGGAAGAGGATAGGCCGATGGCGGCCAGCGCCGGGCAGATAATCCACATTCGTCTCATGCGTGCCTCCTCTCATACTGCTCCCCGAAGGAGCGGTACGCAGGTCTTACTGCCGGGTCTGGAAAAAAGTCGCCAGGACGCAGGAAAAGGAAGGGAGCGCGTGGAACAAGCAAATCGAACGGACTTAATTTTCCACGCCTGGGCCAATGCGCTCTCGGGAAGGAATTGGGACGCCGCGCGCTCTTTACAGGGAGACGGATATCGTGCTCCTGCTGTTCAGGCAATATGTCCTTAATTATGCGTACCAGGCGCTAAATCCTGCGAAAATTTTTACGATGGAAAAAGATCAGAGGGCAATAAATTTAGCAGGCTAGGGAACAAACCGTATTCTTCAACCGTCTGGTAAAAAAAGGGCAACACGTCGCCCGTCCGCTCCTATCGCCATTGGCTATTCCTGATGGCGATCCCTACAACCGCCTTGAGCTTCCGGTCTTGAGCTTCCGTTCAGGCAGCCACTTTTGGGAGTCGAGGCATTCTTGGTAGTCCCTCGCCGGGCTGCCGCCAACATCATCGTGAGGTGAAATCGATCATGGCACGGAAAGCGATCAGAGAATCCGAGCAGAGAGAAAGCACAATAGCGCAAGCTATGGACAGCCAGGAAGAGCGTCAGCATCGCGGGCGCGGCTGGCACGGCGATCCGGAGGGACACGCGGAGGCGGGCCGCAAAGGAGGCCGCAAAGTTTCTCAGGACCGGGCGCATATGGCCGAGATCGGTCGGCGCGGCGGGTCGAAGGTAGCCCAGGATCGGAGCCACATGGCCGAGATCGGTCGGCGCGGCGGGTCGAAGGTAGCCCAGGATAGGGCGCATATGGCCGAGATCGGCAAGAAGGGCGGCGAGAGCCGTTAGTTCGGCGCTCAGTCCCTAATAACGCATTGGTATCCCCTTGTTGGTAATCGCTCCCAACGGTGTGGACGTATCTCCTCAGCAGCAGGCTGCGTGAGATTGATCCACACGGCTGGGAGTGTCTACCCCCTTGTTTATTTTCAGCCTTTTCAGTTGCTGGAGCCAGGTCTGGGGCGGGCATTCTGCCCGCCCCATTCTGCAATTTCCGGGTAAACGGCGGCTTCCTGCGTGTTTGACCTAACCCCCCCGGCCTCCACTGCCAGGGTCGGGCCTGCAATAATTCGGCCCTCCGCCTCGCGACACCTTGCGACCCTAGCCGCTCGTCCCTCGCTAGGGAAGGGGGGGACCCGGCTTCCCCGTTCCCCCTCTCCCGCAGCGTGGATCGCTAGGCGGAGGCGCGAGCGAGCGCAGCGCCGCCCCTAGCAGTAGGGGTAGGGGGTGAGGGCTATAGAGCCGGGCGCAGGCATCCACAGGCCGCGCCCTAAACGGATTCTCTGACTGGCGGTGAACTCTCCGGCGTGCCGATGCATCCAAGCAGGATAAAAGAATCCCCGGAGGAGCAAGCAATGCGAAACCAATGGATCGGCCTGAGTCTGCTGGCGCTGCCGGTATTGGCGGGCGGCGGGTTGGTCGGCTGCGGCAAGGCGGGCGGCGAAGTGGCCAACGTTCCCTCTGCCGCCCGGCAGAGTGTGGAGTTGACCGTCTACGCGCAAGATTTCGGCATGGTGCGTGAATTGCGCCCAATGCAATTGAGGCAGGGGGGTAACCGCTTGCAGGTGTCGGACGTGAGCAAAGAGATGGACCCGCAATCGGTGCTGCTGCGCTGGGAGGGCCAGGGGGCAAATCTGCCGCAGTTAGTCGCGCACGCTTACGATCTGGGCGTGGCGAACGGCGATGCCCTGCTCAAGCGTTATCTGGGCCAGCAGGTCGAAGTGGTTCGCTACGGCGAGGACGGCAGAGAGGCGGAGCGGCAGAAAGGCACGCTGATGGTCGAGCAAAACGGCGATGTCGTGCTGCAATCGGACGGCAAATTCCTCGTCCACCCGCCCGGAACCATCGTCGCGCCCGCCAACGGCAACGTCGTCACTATCCCCCAGTTGTCCGTGCAGGCCGACAGTCCCTCGGTGCAGGCGGCGAACCTGGAAGTTGCCTACCTGACGCGCGGCCTCTCCTGGAGCGCCGACTACGTTGCCACGCTCGCCCCGCAGAACAACACGCTCGCGCTGGAGTGCTGGGCGACGGTGACCAACCGTACCGGCGTGGACTATCCGAACGCGAAAGTTTCCCTCATCGCCGGTATGCCCAACCGCGCTGCGCTTCCCGCCTCAGCCCGCGCCAAACCTGAAGCGACAGCGGGCGAACCGGATTATGAGAGGATGAAGCAGAGAAGGGCCTTTACTGATGGGCATAGCGTTGGAGGTCGCCCTGCGGTGGAAGCGCCGCAGGCCGTCGGAGAGTTCCATGCTTATAACATCACGAGTCTGACAACGGTGGTGCAGGAGCAGATGAACCGCCTGCTGATCCTCACCAGCCAGAACGTCTCGGTCATCAAGGACTATAGCACGCGCCCGCCGCAGTTGAGCGCCTGGGACGACGAGTACTATGGCTGGAGTCGGCAGCCGCAGCGCGGCGAGGTAGCCGTCGCCCTGACCTTCTTCAACCGGGAGAAAGACGGATTGGGTGAGCCGCTGCCGCAGGGCGCGATCCGCCTCTATGAGCCCGACAAGTCGGGTGCGCTGCGTTACGTGGGCGCGGCAGCCATTCAGGACACCCCCAAAGACCAGAAGATCAACATCACGCTCGCCCGCGCCTTCGATGTCTTCACCGAATGGCGCCTGGTCAAGACGCAGAAGATCAACAAGCACACCTACCGCACGTTCATCGAGCTTACTCTCCACAACGAGAAAGCGGCGCCGGTAGCTGTGCGCGTGATACAGGCATTCGGAGGCCGCTGGAACATCCGTAGCGAGTCCGATAAGCATATCAAGCTGGATGCTTACCAGGCGCAGTGGAAGGTGGCTGTGCCCGCCAGCGGCAAAGCGGTCCTGACCTACACGGTGGATCTGTTGACCTAACCCCCCGTCCTGTGGCCCTCACCCCCTGTCCCCACTGCCAGGGTTGGGCCGACCCTGGCAGTGGGACGGGGGTGGGGACCTGGCAGGAATTCCCGGTAACAAAAGGCGAAGTAGAGTGTCAAAGTAGCCAGCGGCGTTTTGCCGGCGCCGTCCGGAGGAAGCAGAAGGAGCCGGAAATGAATTTGCAGCTAAACTTGCGCACCCGCGTCGAACCGTTCAAAGGCAGTGGGCAGTGGCAGGAAGTCACCCTGCGCCAGGAACTGCCGCCACAGGAGACGGCCATCCTCCTCTGCGACGTATGGGATAAGCACTGGTGCCAGAGCGCGATGCGACGCTGCGATGTCCTGGCGCACAAGATCGCCGAGGTGGTCGAGATAGCCCGCGACCGGGGCGTGCAGATCCTGCACGCGCCCTCCGACTGCATGGAGTTCTACCGGGAGATGCCGCAACGGCAGCGGATGGAGCAGATGCCCCGCATCGAGCCGCCCGATCCCCTGGAGATCGCCGAGCCGCCGCTGCCGGTGGACGCCTCGGACGGCGGCTGCGACGACGAGCCGCAATGCGCCGTCTGCTATCCCTGGACGCGCCAGCATCCGGCCATCCGCATCGCCGAAAACGATCTCATTTCAGATAACGGTCGCGAGGTCTACAGTCTGCTGCGCCAGCGCGGGATCAACCACCTGATTCTTATGGGCGTGCACACGAATATGTGCGTGCTGGGACGCTCCTTTTCCATTCGTCAGATGACCCGCTGGGGCGTTCGGTGCCTGCTGGTGCGCGACCTGACCGACGCCATGTATAACCCCCGCATGCCTCCCTACGTCAGCCACGACGAGGGTACGGAACTGGTGATCCAGCATATCGAGAAATACTGGTGTCCTACTATTCTAAGCGCAGACCTGCAATAATTAGGGAAAGTCTAGATAAACCACGAAGACGGAGCGTGTGTCCTTAAAGCAAATCGCGATTGCCCCTCGGGGAGATTGTACAGTGCTCTCCGAGGTTCAATCCTTCTGGTTGGAAAGCCATGATGAGCAGAGTATTCAGACAGATCGCGGTCGGGTTCCTGGCGTTGGGAACGGCGGCTGTTTTAGGCGCGGCGGGCCTTGCGGCGGAAGAAAAAGCTGCCGGGAAGGCGGCCATCACACCGCAGCAGGCCGAGTTCTTTGAAACCAAGATCCGGCCCCTGCTGGCCGAGCGCTGCTTTAGCTGCCACGGCCCCAAGCAGCAGATGGGCGGTTTGCGCCTGGATGGATTGGAGCGTATCCTCAAAGGCGGCAGCCGGGGCCCGGCACTGGTGGCGGGCGTCCCCGAAAAGAGCCTGATCCTGCAGGCCGTGCATTATGACGGCGCGCTCAAGATGCCGCCGACCGGCAAGCTCAAGGCGGACGAGATCGCCGTCCTGACCGAATGGATCAAGATGGGTGCGCCCTGGCCGGGCGCAGCGGTCTCCAAAGAGGCCCTCAAGGCCGCGCAAAACGGCGAGTACGTCATCACGCCGGAGCAGCGCAGCTTCTGGTCGTTCCGCCCGATCCGAAAATCGGCCTTGCCGAAGGTCAAAAACGCCGCCTGGGTCAAGTCGCCGATTGACCGGTTCATCCTGGCGAAGCTGGAGGCGAAGGGCCTTGCGCCCGCGCCCCCCGCCGACAGGCGCACGCTGATCCGACGCGCCTACTTCGACCTGATCGGCCTGCCGCCCAAGCCGGAGGAGGTCGCGGCGTTCCTGGCGGATAAGTCCCCGAACGCCTTTGCGAAGGTGGTGGACCGGCTGCTGGCCTCGCCCCAGTATGGCGAGCGCTGGGGCCGGCACTGGCTGGACGTGGCCCGCTACGCCGACACGCGCGGCTACGCCTTTACCAGCGATCCCGTCTATCATAACGCCTACACGTACCGCGACTACGTTATTCGGGCGTTTAATGCGGATCTGCCTTACGACCAATTCATTCTCCAGCAGTTGGCGGCGGATCGGCTGCCGCTAGGCGAGGATAAGCGGCCCCTGGCGGCGCTCGGTTTCCTGACGATTGGGCGCTTTTTCCTCGGCGACCCGGTGCTGATCAACGATGACCGCATTGACGTGACCACGCGCGGCTTCCTGGGCCTGACGGTGGCCTGCGCCCGCTGTCACAACCACAAATTCGATCCGATCCCGACGAAAGATTACTATTCCCTCTACGGCGTTTTTGCCAGCACCGTTGTCTCGGACCCACCGCCCAGCATCTCGCCGAAAGCCGTCACGGAGCCTTACGAGGCGCACAACAAGAGGCTGCGAGAGGCCGAGGAGGAGCGGACGAAACTGATCCAGAGCCAGGTGGCCCGGCTGCGTGAGCAGGTGGAGAAGACGCCGGACGCGCTGCCTGCCGAGGTCAAGGCGACTCTCCAGCAGTTCCGCGTTGAGGAACTGCCCTCGGCGGAGCAGTTGGCGAAGCTGGAGCCGCAGTTTGAAGCGGGCGCGCGGGAGCGCATCAAATCTTTGGCGGAGACCATTGGCACCCTGAAGAAGACGGTGCCGCCCGCGCCTGAGTTGGCCATGGCGGTGCAGGATGCGCCCACGCCCGTTGAGCCTCATGTCTTCATCCGGGGCAACCCGAACAATCAGGGGGACGCCGTGCCGCGCCGGTTCCTGCAAATCCTCTCCGGACCCGACCGCAAGCCCTTCACGCAGGGCAGCGGACGCCTGGAACTGGCCCAGGCCATCGCCAGCAAGAGCAACCCGCTCACGGCGCGCGTCTTCGTCAACCGCGTCTGGCAGTGGCACTTCGGGAAGGGGCTCGTGCGCACGCCCAGCGATTTCGGCACGCGCGGCGAGCCGCCGACGCACCCGCAGCTGCTGGACTACCTGGCCTGGCGCTTCATGGAGGAGGGTTGGTCCCTCAAAAAGCTGCACCGGCTGATCCTGCTCTCCAGCACCTACCAGCAGAGCAGCCGGATCAGTCCCCGCGCCGCCCAGGCAGACCCGGAAAACCGCCTGCTCTCGCACATGAACCGCCAGCGACTGGACCTGGAGGCCCTGCGCGATTCGCTGCTGGCCGTCTCCGGGCAACTGGACACGAAGATGTTCGGGCCGTCAGTGGAGATCACGCGCCCGCCGTATTCCCTTCGGCGCACGGTCTACGGCTTCATTGACCGCCAGAACCTGCAAGGGCTTTATCGCACCTTCGACTTTGCCAGTCCCGACACCACCAGCGCGCAGCGTTATCAGACGACCATCCCGCAGCAGGCTCTCTTCATGATGAACAGCCCGTTCGTCGTGGAGCAGGCACAGCATCTGGCCCGCCGCCCGGAGGTGCAGGCGCAGAAAGAGGACGCGCCGCGTATCCGTACTATCTACCAGATCCTCTTCCAGCGTGCGCCGGATGCGGACGAGCTTGCGCTTGGGCTGGCCTTCCTGCGCCGGTCGGAGAGCGCCGGGACGGCATCCGTCCCACCGGGCGCGGGCGGCGTACGACAGGCGGCAGATACGGGCGGGTCGCCCCGGCTAACGGCCTGGGATAAGTATATCCAGGCCCTGCTGATGACCAACGAGTTCTGCTTTGTGGATTAACCTCACCTTCTATTGAGGCCCTCACCCCCCGTCTCCCACTGCCAGGGTCGGGCCTGGCAGTCCATTGTAGCCCCGACCCTGGCAGTGGGAGACGGGGGGTGAGGTGCAATCCAGGAGGGCCGAGCGGAAGGGAAGAGCGCAGGAGAGAGCATGGAGGAAACAGGAACGGGCGCACGTCTGGCGCGGAGGATGCGGCGCGTATCGGCGTCGCCGATCATGGAGCTGCTGAAGACGACCGCCGGGGGCAACTATACCTCCTTTGCCAGCGGCCTGCCCGACCCGGAACTCTACCCGACGGCGGCCCTGTCCGGGATCGCGGAGGAGGTCTTGGCGGAGGATGGACGGATGGCGCTCCAGTATGGCCCCGCCGAAGGCTATCCGCCTCTGCGCGCCTGGATCGCCGAGCGGATGCGGCAGCGCGGCCTCGCCGACGCCACGCCGGAGCATATCCTTATCACGCACGGCTCGCAGCAGGCGCTCGATCTGGCGGCGCGCGTCTTCCTGGATACGGGCGCTGCGGTACTACTGGAGACACCCTCTTACCTGGCGGCGATCCAGGCGTTTGATAGCTACGAGGCAGAATATGCCCCTGTTCCCCTGGATGCGGAGGGCATGGAGGTAGAGAGGGCTGTCGCGCTTCTCAAAGACCATCGCCCACGCCTGATTTTCACTCTGCCCAACTTCCAGAACCCGACCGGCATCACCCAGAGCCTGGCACGCCGGCAGCGCCTTGCTGAACTGGCGGCGGAATACCAGGCGCCCCTCCTGGAAGACGACGCCTACCACGATCTGCGTTATGAAGGTGAGGCGCTGCCACCAGTGACGGCGCTCGCTCCCAATCCTCTGGCCATCTACACCGGAACCTTCAGCAAGACCATTGCGCCGGGACTGCGCGTGGGCTATCTCTACGCGCAGCCTGCCCTGGTCGCGCGCCTGGCCCAATTAAAGCAGATTACCGACCTGCACACCGGCTCCTTCGCGCAGCGGCTCGTGTACCAGTTCTGCGCGCGCTGCCTGCTCGAACCTCAGATCGCCCTTCTCCGCGACACCTACCGCGCTCGCCGGGACGCCTTGCTCGCCGCCTTAGAGGAGTCTCTCTCCGGCATGGCTTCCTGGACGCGGCCCCTCGGCGGGATGTTCCTGTTCGTTTCGCTGCCGTCTCACCTGGACGCGCAGGCGCTTCTGCCCGCCGCGCAGGAACGCGGCGTGCTCTTTGTGCCGGGAGCGGGCTTTCACCCGGACGGCGGCGGCGCGAACACGCTGCGCCTGAACTTCGTCTCCGCCCACGAGGAGGCTATCCGGCGGGGTACTGCGATTCTGGCGGAGGTCATTGCCGCAAGCTAGGAGCAGGCGGCTGTTCCTGCTGTCTCACTTCCTCGCCCTGATAAGCCCACCGCGATGGTGACTCTCCCAGACTATCTATAAACGTAATTGCCGTTCCTGTGGGCTGCTGCTCTAAGCGCACGCGAACGGGTGGTTCAATCCGCTTACGGCCAAAAACCTTCTGTAAGAGAGCTACCTGACGATCATTCATAATAGGCAGTATCGTTCCCTCTGGAGCAAATGCTGCCTGGCGCTGTTGCGGTGATAGGGCGGCCACTAATCGAAGTGCGTCGCGATTCACCGGAACAAAGGGGCCTCGCACGCCAAGGATCGTTTCCAGGGTCGGTAGTTGCCTGTCTGACAGGGAAGCCATTTCGATTAGGTCAGATAGCTCGAAACGGCCCTGCTTCTTGCGTGCCGTCTCCCATCGTGCCAACAGAGGCTCGGGAATATCGGCGGCGCGATCCTGTACCTAACTCTTGCTCCACACAAGATAATCTCCCCCTATTTTTCGCCAGTCGCATTGAAAGACACGACATATCTGAGAGAGCAGATACTCTGGTTTGCCCCTGGTAACAGGCAGAGTCTGACGACTCTTGAGAAAAACCTCTGCATAGATGCGAAGCTTTGCCTCACGCGCTAGAAGTTCCAGGGCAGCAGCCAGACTCATAACAGGCTCTTTATCTGGTACGACTTGCTCGTGCGCGAGCAAGTCTACCTCTGGACCATTCTCCTTCTGTTGTGCCTCCTCCAGCGCCTGCATATCCTCCTGGGTGGGCATCACGCTCAGGGTATCCAGGCCGTAGCCGGATGGATAATACGTGGGGAAACCGGAGCGAAAGGATAGCATGATGGTAAACGCTCCCTCGATCCATCCCTCAGTAGAATCGAACCTTAACATCGCTCCACTAGGAGGCGCATTCTCTCCGGCCTTTGGGGATATTCCACTTTCCAGAGCAGTTGTACGCATCTTATTGATAGCTCCGATGGAAGGCGCAAACTGCGGCAACTCTACCTGACCATTTGTGATAAGTTCCTCGATCTGAGCGTCAGTCAGGGACGCAATGGCCTCGCCCACCGGATCATTACCGTCCGTCATTCCCCTGCCCTGAGAAGCATAATACTGTATCACCGGGCAATCGCTCTTGAAGTCCTTTCGTTTCTCCGGAGGAAGTTGTCCATAATCCCGTAGCTCATGCAGCCAGCGGGTAACCGTAGTGATTGGGTAATTCAGTAGCGCCTCCTCCTCACGCGCTCCATAGAGAGTACGTCGCAGGATGTAACGGATCGAATGATCAGTGTCTTCAATACGCACCCAATAGCAACTCTTGGTGGGGAGCGTTCCATGACCAAAAAGGTCTTGCAGTCTTCCCATGACCCTTCCAAGAGGCTGTGCCGTGACGTGTAGCGATACACGAAACTCCTCTAAGTTCCGAGCAGCCAGAATATTCACGCCTACCCGTTGGCGAATGGAAGCTAGGACGACACGTAAAGGTCGCCCCTTGAAATCTATTGTCACCTTGCGTTGGAGGCTTGGGTCTGTTTCCATCCAGGCAGGGTGGGCTGGCTCCGGCAGTTCGCGTTTCGTTATCCTGGATTGTAGCAACCCCGAATGGATACCAAGCACGACAATGGGCAAAAACAATACATACGAGCGCATTATTGCTTCCTCCTAACCGCAAGAAGCTTTCTGTTGGGTGGCGGCTTTGTTAGAGAGAGCAAAGGAAGAAATGAGAATCGGTCAGACTAGCAATTCTTGCTAGTCTGACCGAACATTTAGAAGGGATTACGACCAACCTGGTCGTGGTCGGGCAATCAAAGCTCTACTGAAGCCTACTCCGCATACGTATGAGGGTAGATGAGACTATCCTGAAGTTGTACCACTAATAAAGATAGAGTTGCAATCCCCCATACGCCTCTTTGTAGTTATCCGGCGGCGCAAGACCCGTCCAGTTGCGGTTCCACATTGTATAATAGCAATCCTGGGGCGGGTTGGAAGGCCGGTAGTAAGCACTGATTGCCCCCAGCGCATTCGCTCACATACTGGCCGGTGAGCTCATGGGGCCAGAACCTTGGGCATACTGGTAAGTGGTATAGTTCCCTCCTGTGTCCTGAGCATTAGCCGGATGATATCCAGGCTCCCACATCTTCTGAACTATCCTCCAACCAATGGAGGGCTTGCTTTGCCAGGTGACGGAGTCCCATCCCCAGGGTGAGCCGGGACCGCATCCCTGCACATCCGTGCATGTAGTGATGATCTGCGCCTTAACCGGCGGGCTTGTTGCCAACACAATCATGACTGTGACGATCAAAACCCGTATTGTCGATCTTGACACCAGGAATGGAACTGCGCCATAAGAACCTCCTTTCCGTTGGTGCAGGCCGTTAAGGCCCGAGGCAGTGATATTCCATTATCGCCCAATTTATAAACATGGCAATCATAGCTTCACTGCCGTACACTTTTTGGAAGGAGGGCGTAGAGGTTGCCGCATTGGGTACTCTAGTGCTTACCACAGACACTGGAGAACCTAAAATGAGCGACAACCTCACCCGTTATTGTGCCATAAGAGAT
>Ga0209810_1000600_pt1 | contig 75016 bp, 78 predicted proteins | sample Coa_R1_7_FD_187159 | JGI IMG/M metagenome (GOLD analysis project Ga0209810, IMG submission 187159) | Surface soil microbial communities from Centralia Pennsylvania, which are recovering from an underground coalmine fire - Coalmine... | ecosystem: Environmental > Terrestrial > Soil > Unclassified...
ATATTTCATAGCAAAGATTCCAGGATGTCGAGCGCGCGGAAGAGTTGCCGTTCGGAGATAATGAGCGGAGGCGTGATCGAGATGACGTTGCCGCTCAGACCTGCTTGCAGAAGAATGACGCCGCTGCGTAACGCATCGACGACGACGCGTTGAGCCGTAGCGGCGTCTGAGAGCTCGAGGCCCCACATTAAACCGCGGCCGCGCGCGTCTACAGCTTTGCGGTTTGCGCGAAGCGCTTGTAAGCGCGCGCCAAGCTTCGCGCCCAGCTCGCGCGCGCGCTGAGGAAGTTGCAAGCGTTCGATCTCGGCGATGTTGGCGAGCGCGGCCGCACATCCCATCGGATTACCGAGGTATGTCGAGGTATGCAGCGCCTCGCCCGCGGAGATCGGCCACGCATCCATGACTTCCGGACGCGCAATCGTTGCGGAAATCGGAAAGCCGTTTGCCAGCGCCTTGCCCAGACAAAGAATGTCCGGAACGACGCCTTCATCCTCGCAGGCAAACAACGTTCCGGTGCGCCCGAAACCCGTGTAAATTTCATCGAAAATCAATAGGACGCCCAGCGACGTGCAAAGCCGTCGCAGTCGCGAAAGGTAACCTTTCGGCGGGATGATGCACCCGCTGCGTCCTTGCACCGGTTCGATGATGAGCGCCGCAATATCGTTGCGCGACGAGAGGGCGCGGCGCACGTCCTCAAATGTGTCCTCGCCGCGTGGGTAGTCGAGAAAGAGCGTCTGCTTCGGCAACAGGGCGGCGAACGGTTCTCGAAATTTTTCGATGCCGGAGATCTCCAGCGTGCCGATGGACAGGCCGTGATACGCTCCGCGGTAGGACGCGAACGCAGATTTCCCCGTCGCGATCATCGCCGTTTTAATTGCTGCCTCGACGGCTTCTGAGCCGGTAGAAGTGAGAAAGGTCTTGCTGAGGTCGCCCGGCGTAATCTGCGCGAGTTTTTCCAGCAGATCGACCTTGACTTGCGTGGGGTGCACGTCGCCCATCGCATGCATGAGGCGAACGGCCTGATCGCGAATCGCCGCCGCAACGGCAGGGTTACTGTGTCCGGTGTTTGCGACGCCGAATGCAGAGGTGAGATCGATGTAGCGGTTACCGTCAACGTCCGTGACCGTTGCGCCGAACGAGGATTCCCAAAAAACGGGGAAACGTTCGTCGACGAACGTGACGTTGCGCGATTCAAAAGATTGCAGCCCGGCCGTCAGTTCGCGCGTACGTGGGCCGGGTATTGCGGTGCGCAGTTCTTCCAAGTCGTCCTGCGTGAAGGCTGGTCGTTTCACGTTTTGTCGATCCATCTAATGAACTCGGCGATGCGAGGACGCCCTCCGTGATGACCGGCGAGCGGCGGATGCTGCAGTTCTCCGAACTGCGTGAGGCGTACTGCTCCGGCGTCGATTGCAAGTTGCGTCACGTCCGGGCGCTCGCTCGAAATGGCAAAGCCTTCGAGGGGCAAGCGGTGATCGCGCACGTACGCGAGCGCTTGCGACGGATCGTCGACCGTGATAATCCCTAGCGTACGCGGAAGAAATTGCGGCGGCTCACGCTTCGGCGGATCTAGAAATAACGCGTATGCGGCATCGGCATCGGCGTACACCGCGCCGGTCCCGGAGGCGGCGCGGAATGCAGCGAGATCGCGATGCTGCGCAATGCGTGCCGAAACGCCCGCGTTCTCGCGCGCGAGTGGAAATTCGACGTTGGCGCGTTCGACCGCATGAGCCAACATCGAGCAGAACCGGTTTGCATCGACGCCGCCGCCGTGTTCGAAGAAGAGCACATGCAGCGAGAGGCACCCTTCACTTTCATAGAGCACGAGATCGCGCGCCGCGCCGTTCGCGATCTCTTTGGCTTGCGAATCCGTAAGCGATTCCCGCGTGACGTATCCTGCGCTCGCGCGAGAGCCGTAGCCGATAAACCGTGCGCCCGAACGTAGCGCACCGCCGATTGCTTTGAGCGTCGAGTCGCTTCCGAATGCCACGACTGCATCGAATGCGCTCAAATCAGGTGCGTGCTCGTCATCCGAGCTCCAGACTAGGGCTTGCGCCGCGCCTTTGAGTTCATCCAGCTCTTCGGCGAGCGTATCGAAAAATGCGCCGGCCAGCGCGTCTTCCCGGTCCTTCACGACGACGTCGCACTTCGCACAGAGCGCAAAAATGGCCGGCGTGATGGCGACGCCGATCGTGGTTCGGCTCGCAATCATGCAAACGCGCCCGACCGGCGCTGCCCATGCTTGCGGCCTCCCGGCATGCTCCGCGAATCCGTCGAGTATCTCGAGTGTTCCGAGTTCGCTGCGGATCGTCGCTTCCAGATCGCTCTGCGTGATGGAGAAGAAGAGCCGATCGAGTGCGTATTCCACCACGGGCAACGAATAGCCGGTGCGCTCGGCGATACGCTCGAGAATGCGAACGCGCGGCGGAAAGTCGCCGTCGCTCCAGCGCTCGGCAGCGCCCGCAATAGCGCGCACGATCTTTCGTAAGGGTACGCGCTGCAGAGCCGTCACTTGCGCTGAAGCGCGCGCAGTTGCTCGGCGTCGAGCGAACATCCGCGCAGTTCGGCGCCTTGTTCGCGTCCGAGCAGAATGATACCGCCGTCGCCGGTTGCGACGCCGAGATCTTCGGTGTGAATGGCGATGCAAGAAGAACGATTGCCGAGATCGACGTGCGCTAGCGCGCCGACTACTCCATCCGGCAGCGTCTTACCGCTCGGTGCAACGACGCGCGGACGAAGCCATGCCGGCGGACGTTTGACGCGCTCTTCGTCATCGTAGTATTGGCTCGTGAGTTCGGTCATACCGTATTCGGCGATGATGCGGTTTTGCGGAATGGAAAACATGCGCGCGAGGTCCGCGTAAAGGTCTTCACGCTTCACCATGCGAGTCCGGCCTTTAAATCCGCCGGTTTCCATTACACGCGAGAACGGCGGCAGCGCAAGAGAAGAAATCGCGCGCTCGGCAAGCGCATCGAGAACCTGCACGAACGCGAACGCCGTGCCGCCCAGGCACACCGGTATGTCTTCCAACGCGGCTTTGCGTGCGTCGTCGATAAACCGGCCGACGTCGATGGTATCGCCCGAAAGATACCAGCAGTCGTGTCCATCGCCGTAAAACCCGGCGACGCGCCGCATCATGTATCCTAAGCTCGATTGGGGCCGTTCCTCGGGATTCGGAACGAACAGCAAGTACCGCATCCGCTGCGGAGCATCGCGCAGAACGGCATCGTGAAAGCCCGCTAGCAGCGCCGCATCGTAGAGCGTGCTGTTTTCCATGTAGTGTTTGCCGGAGCGTCCTTGCGTCGTTCCGCTGGTTTCAAAGGCGAGTTCGGCGCGCGATGCTTCGAACGTCACGAGCGCCGCTTCCTTGAAGGCGGCACTCGGCACGGGCGGAATGGCATCCCAACTCTCCGGCATCCGTTCGAGCGTCACGCCGCGTGAGGCACAGTATTTTGCGTACGGCTGGTTATACCGCAATTGATGTGCGAAGATCCGCAGCGCCAGGTCGTTGAAGTCGGGTACGTGCCCGCGTTCGATGCATTCTAAAACTTCTGCGTCGAGCGCGTCCGCCTCGGAGCGATACACTACCGCCGTCTGCTCGTAATCAGGCCGCTGTTCATTCCCGTCGTGGACAGGCCACCGTTGAAACGCGCCGATTCGACTTTGAGGCAGCGGTCGACGACGACGTCGAGTCCCGCTTCGTCCGCAAGTTTGATCGCCTCTTCATTGATGACGCCGTACTGATACCAAATAGCGCGCGCGCCCACTTCGATGGCCTCCCGCGTAACCGGCACGAGATCCGCGGGTTTACGAAAGACATTCACGATATCGGGGCCGCCGTGCTCCGCGGCGTAGGCTTTGAGTGAGCGGTACGCTTTCACGCCGTCAATTTCGGCGAACCGCGGATTAATCGGGGTAACGATAAACGGCGAGCGCGTCCGCAGATAGCTGAACACGGTGTAGCTGGGCCGCAGCGGATTCGCCGACGCACCGACCATGGCGACGGTTTTGCTTCCGGCGATAAGGCCGTAACGGGCGGAGACCGTGTCGAGGATCATACTTTGCCCTCGAGCGGTTGCCCCTCGATGAGCTCGGGGTCCTTCGATACCTCAGGATGACAAGAAGCACCGTTGTCATGCCGGCGTTCGACGGGCAGCACCGCTGCCTTTAAGGCGTTATCCAAATCCCAAATGAGATCGTCCACGTCCTCGAGACCCACCGAAAGACGAATGCTCTCCGGCGCAACGCCGGCTTTGACCATTTCCTCATCGCTAAGCTGCGAGTGCGTCGTGGACGCCGGATGAATGACCAAACTTTTTGCATCGCCCACGTTTGCGAGGTGGCTCCATAGCTCCAGCGCATCGATGAAACGCCGTCCTGAATCGCGGCCGCCCCGAATGCCGAACGTGAAGATTGAACCCATAGCGGGTTCGTTTACCCATTCGACTTCGGGCCTCTGCTTGAGGAACTGCGCGATCTGTGCAGCATTGGCGACGTGCGCTTTCATGCGCAGCGGCAGCGTTTCCAGCCCAAGCAACAGCAGCCAGGCGTCCATCGGCGACATCTGCGAACCGACGTCGCGCAGAACCTCCGCGCGCGCTCGCATCAAAAACGCGTACTCGCCGAAGGTTTCGGTGAAGACTTTGTTGTGGTACCCCGGGCTCGGCTGCGAGAGCAGCGGAAACTTGCCGTTGCCCCATGGAAATTTTCCCGACTCCACAAGCACGCCGCCGATCACCGTGCCGTGCCCCGAGATAAATTTCGTTGCCGAATGCACGACGACGTCGGCACCGCGTTGTATCGGTTGGAACAGTACAGGCGATGCGAACGTGTTGTCGACGATCAGCGGAATGCCCGCATCGTGCGCGATTTGCGCCAGACGCGGAACGTCGGCGAGCGTCCCCGACGGGTTGGCGATGGTTTCGGCGAACAGCATCTTCGTGTTGGGGCGAATCGCGCTGCGGATTGCATCGTAGTCGTCGACGGGCACAAACGCCGTTTCGATGCCCATGCGTTTAAGCGTGATGCTGAATTGCGTTACGGTTCCGCCATAGACGTTCTGCGAACTGACGATGTGATCGCCGGCTTGCGCAAGCGTGAGCACGACGCCAAGCTGCGCTGCCAGGCCGCTCGAGAAGGCGATCGAACCGAGCCCGCCTTCCAGACTCGCCATGCGTTCTTCAAATGCCGCAACGGTTGGGTTGCTGATACGGCTGTAAATATGACCGTAGCTGCGTAATTGAAATAGCTCGGCCGCCTGCTCGGTCGAACCGAAAACATAGGCTGCCGTTTGATAAATGGGCGCTACGCGCGAACCGGTTATGGGGTCGGGCGGGGTTCCTGCATGGATGGCGCGGGTCGAGAAACCGAATTGGCGGTCTTGCATGGTGGCGCTATCTTCGACTCGAAACGCTTGCTAACCCCATTTCTGAAGGAGAGGGACTCTATGGGCATGACCCTGACCGAGAAAATCCTTGCGCGCCACGCAGGAGTGAGCTCGGTCGAGCCTGGCCAGATCATCAACGCCAAGGTCGATCTGGTGCTTGCCAACGAGCTTTCGGCCGCTGTTGCAATCGGCGTAATGCGCAATATCAAAGGCGCGAACCGCGTTTTCGATTCCGACCGCATTGCGTTGGTCGAAGATCATTTCGTTCCGGCCAAGGACGCACAATCCGCAAAAGTCGCAAAGCTGATGAAAGATTTTGCCCAAGAGCAGAACATCAAGCATTTCTTCGACGTAGGCCGCGGCGGCATCGAACACGTCGTGCTCCCGGAAGAAGGGTTGGTCGCGCCGGGCGAGCTCATCGTCGGCGGCGACTCGCATACGTGCACGTACGGCGCCTTCGGCGCGTTCGCGACCGGTATGGGATCGACCGACATTGCTGCCGCCTTCGTGCTCGGCGAAGTCTGGCTCAAGGTTCCGCCCACAATCAAAATCATCTATAACGGCGCTCCGGGCGAGATGGTCTTCGCGAAGGACATCATGCTCAAGACCGTCGGTGTGCTGGGCATCGACGGCGCGACGTACCGCGCGATCGAGTATCACGGAACGACGGTTGAGAACCTCTCGATTACCGGCCGCATTACGATGGCGAACATGGCCATCGAAGCCGGTGCGAAGAACGGCATCTTCTACGCCGACGCCAAGACGATCGCGTTCGTTAAAGAGCGCACCAATCGCGATTTCATCGTCGAGAAAGCCGACGCCGACGCAAAATACGAGCAAGTCATCGAAATCGACGTTGGGGCGTTGGAACCGCAAGTGGCCTGTCCGCATACGCCGGACAACGTGCATCCAATCTCCGAGGTAACCCGCGAGGCGCTGCCCGTGGATCAAGTCTTCATTGGCTCATGCACGAACGGCTACATCGAAGATCTTCGCATCGTCGCAAACATTCTCGAAGGTAAACGCATCTCGCCGAGCCTGCGCGTCATCGTCAATCCCGGCTCGCAAAAAGTCTGGATGCAAGCGGCGCAGGAAGGTATTCTCACGACGCTGGCCGCTGCGGGCTGCGTGGTGAATACACCGGGCTGCGGCGCGTGCTTTGGCGGACACATGGGTACGCTCGGCGACGGCGAACGCTGCGTTTCGACGACGAACCGCAACTACGTCGGACGTATGGGATCGCCGAAGGCCGAGGTGTTTCTCGCCTCGCCTGCAACGTGTGCGGCTTCAGCGCTCACCGGTCGCATTACCGATCCGCGCGAAGTCGCGGCGGTTGGGGTCTAACGCGATGGAGAAGAACATGCGCGGCAAAGCGCACAAATATGGTAAGAACGTCGACACGGACGTAATCATACCGGGCAAGTACTGCAACATCATCGATCCGGTCGAGCTCGGTAAGCACGCGCTCGAGGGACTCGATCCCGAGTACACGGCGAAGATGAGCAAAGGCGACATCATCGTCGCGGACACGAACTTCGGATGCGGTTCCAGCCGCGAAGTCGCGCCGATCGCCATTAAGGGCTCCGGCACGTCGGCGGTGATTGCGAAGAGCTTTGCACGAATCTTTTATCGCAATGCGCTCAACATCGGGTTGCCGATTTTTGAATCGCCGGAAGCTGTCGACGGCATCGCAGACGGAGATGAGATCGAGGTTGAACCCGCCAGCGGTCTCATCCGGAACGTCACCAAAGGCGAAAACTATCAAGCGGCGGCGTTTCCGCCGTTCATGCAGTCACTCATCGAAGCCGGCGGCTTGCAGCCGTACGTCGAAAAGCGCCTTGCAGAGCAAAGGCCCGCATAACGCGGGCCTTCGTTTTATTACGGAATTCCCGACTGTGGGTACCCGGGGTTGGTGATGCCGCCGGTGCCGGGCGTCAAGTTATCGATCCACTTATACTTCGGCCGATATTCCGCAGTGAATCCGACAAGATCTTTGGCGGTGTTGAGCGTGCCCACCATATCGGTTCCGCCGTCCTGCGTTCCACTGAACACGAGCGCGGTACCGTCCTGCATCGTTACGACGACGCGGACGTTCTTGCCGTCGACCGTGCCCGCAAGCGGAAACTTCTTGCCCCTGTCATCCAAGTACTGACCGGTTAGCGCGGTGCCTTTTTGCGCCAGTTTGAAATGCGTATAGACCACGCCGCTTGCGTCCTGAATCGCGATCTCCCAAACACCGGAAATGCCGATGCGATTTGCATCGACGTCTTTCGGAGGCGCGGGCGTGGCTTTTGAGCCGGTTGGAAACGTCGCTTTGATTGTATCCGCCGATGCAGTCGGCATCGGCGCGGGCACCGGAGGCGGTGTTGCGGTCTGAGCGAGAGCGGGGGCAGCTAACAGAGCTGCTCCGAGAAAGGCGAACGCAAGGCGCTTCAAATGGACATACTCCTGGTCTTGGACTGGACGGGTTACTTTACGCCGTGCGGCGACTGGATTCCGGCGAAGGGGTTGCTTGGCTAGCTTGCGGTTGCGGAACCCGCCGCGGCTCGTTCGGCATCAGCGGCCTGCGGACGGGAGTGAGGCGTACGTTGAGCGCCGTTGCGATCTCATGCGCTTCGGACGCCAGTGCGACGACGAATCCACCGCCCGGGCACTCTAAGTCCGGCGAGGTCCAGCCGTGATATTGCACGACCGTCGTCGAACCGAAGGAAGCGCTTTTCATGCACGGTTGACCAAGCACTTTCCCGCTCTTTTTTGCTGCCTTCAGATCGCCGAAGAATTTGCGAACGAGATCGAGGCTTACGCTTCCGTTGCTCGGCTGCCCAATCGTCGTGCCGGCGCGGTTCGATCGCACCGTGGTTGCGGAACCGTCAGACCACAGTTTGATCGTGTATCCGGAGAAATTCGTCGAACCTGTATTGTGAATGACGACGCCGTCGCGCTGATGCGCAGCCGCGGCAGTTCCGCCGACGGCGAGTAGGATCGACGACGCAACGAGCGCACCGGCGGAAATCTTCATGTTCGGTCAACGTCCTGTACAGTACGATGGTTCCTGCATGACTTTTGCCGGACCCCTTCGAAAGGGCCCAGACTTTAGTCTGCTCTTTTGCGCAAAGGGAGTTTTTCTTGAAAACCCGTCTTATTGCGATGGGCGCGGGTGTATTTATGTCCGCCGCGCTCGTTGCCTGCGGCGGCGGCGGTGGAGGCGGAGGTCCAACTCCGCCGACGACTACGCCAACGCCGGTCAGAACCGCGACGCCAACGCCCAGTCCAACGCCGAATCCTTACGGCTGTGTCGGCCAAGCGCCGTTTGCAATCGCCGGTTCGCGTAAGCCCATGGCGAACCCGCCGCATCCGATTGCATCCGGTGATACGTTTGCGTTCAGCGGCACGTTCAGCAAAACGTACACGCAAACCGCACCATGCGCCGAACCGACGTCCAGCACGTCGGCGACAGTTGGCGTTACGGTGACGAATTCGAGTGCGAGCTCGCCGTCAGGCGCGACGGACGTTCAAAGCGTTGAAACCGACACGTTCCCCACGCAAACGAGCACGACGACGACGCATCAAATTGTCGGTCTGGCGAATAGCGGTTCGCAGTTCGTGCTGTATTCCACGACATCTTCGGATCCGGCAGGCAACACGATCGCAACGAGCTACACGAATCCCCAGCTGTTGGACAAACTCCCCGAAACGAGCCCAGACGCCTGGGGACCGAACGATCCGGCGGCTTCGGTGACCGAAACGCTCGCCGACGGTACGTCCATCGCGCGCACCGTGAAGAGCGACGGAACCTACACGGACGACGAACACTTCGTGAACGGTACGTCAAATACGATCACGATCGACGGCGCGGCGAACAACAAGCCTTTGGACGGGGGCGGCGTGTACGATATCGTCGGCACGACCTTCACATACTCGCCGCCGTCGGGCGGCACCATCAAGCTCACGATTTCCGGCACGCCGCAAATAACCCGTACGTTCCCTGCGTGGTTCACTAAGCCGGCATCGTATATAACGGATACCTACGTCGACAACGGGTCAAAGCCGTTTGATTCAAACTGCAGCGTCAATGGAAGTATCGGTACGACCGGTAATCAGATCGTGGAGACATACCAGGTTCTCGATCCGGTTCTGGGCTACACCGACACGCGAACGACCACATCCTACGTCGTTCCGGGCTTTGGCGCCGCGTGCGTTAAAATCGACGACACGCTCGACTCGTACTACGACTACCAAAACGACACGACGAAGATCGACTATCAGTCGCAGAACGGCAAGCCGAACTCCACCGATCACGTGGTGGAGTATCTAGGCATGAGCTCGCCGGCGTCGGCGTACCCGTCCCTTCGCCGCAAGCAAAGCACGAGCGCCGTTTCGCCGCTCGCCGTTGCTCGGAGCATCGCTGCAATACAACATATGCGGTCGATTCAGATCGGCAAGCGCGTTGAAGCGTTGCATGCCTTCGCAACGCGGATTATCGAGCAAAGCAAAGGAGCGGTGCGATGAGCAAACGATTGACGGCATTTGCGGCCGGCGCCGCACTGCTCGCGACCGCAGCTTGCGGGGGCCATGGCGGCGGTGGAACGACGCCGCCGACCTCCACGCTAGCACCGTACACCGGTTCACCCGCACTAGCAGCGTTTGCTTGGGGCAGAGAGCAATTGCAAGGCGCCGCCCTCGTCGGACCGGCGAGCATGGCGCACATGCAAGTGACGACCATGCTCAAGCAGCAGAATGCAACGGGGCTGCTGCAGTACGCGCAAGAGGCTAGCGATCCAAAGTCGCCGCTCTATCGTCATTTCCTAACGCCGCAGCAAATCGGGCGGCAGTTTGGAGCGACGCAGCAAGATTACCAAAAGACGGCGGACTACTTCGTGTCTCAAGGGTTAACGGTTGCCGGGTGGCCGCAGCGTCTGATCCTTTCGGTGGCGGGATCGCAATCCGCGATGGAACGGGCTTTCGGAACGAAATTCGGCCTGTACGAGAAGAACGGTTTTCGCTTCGTCGCTCCGATGAGCGCGCCTCACTTCTCGGAGGTTCTGCCCGTTGCCGCGGTTTCAAACTTGGTGGCGCTCAACACGATGCACACCTATTTGATCTCAGCGCCGCCGCGCGCGAATGCCGGCGACAACATCGGATACTCGCCGCAGCAACTGCGGAACGCTTTCGATTTCACGGGCGCGTATTCCAAAGGGTACGACGGCAGCGGAATCCATGTCGGAATCATCGGCACCGGACCGATCAATGTCAGCCGCACGAATCTGTGCGCGGACAAAGACCTCGCAGCGTTGCGCGGGTTGTACAAGAACGTGAATGCCGCGACGGTATGCGAAAAAGACGTAACGCCGAGCGGTGTCGCAGCCGGCTTGGTGGTCTCGGCGATACCGACTGCAGCACCGGCGACGCCGAATCCGAACGGAACGCCCGCGCCGAAGCCCGGACAGTCGCCGACGTCGATGTTCCCATACTCGGGCAGCTTCCAGACGCCGCCTCCGGTCACCGATCCGAATTGCACCGGCTCGCTGCCTTCCTGTAACCCCGAAGATGGCGAAGCGCAACTCGATACGCAGCAAGCTGCGCTGTTGGCGCCGGGAGCGAGCGTGGATTTTTACCTCGCGTACAACGCCGACGATTGTTACGTATTCTTCCCGAATAATTGTACGCCCGCGCCCGTCTCCACTCCGAAGAACAGCAATTACGGTTATCCGCAAATCGGCATTGTTGAAGCTGACGCCGAGATCCAACAAGCGATCGCCGACGACACCGCCGATGTTGTGTCAATCAGCTACGGTGGCGGCGAAACGCAGAACGTCGGCGGTGCCTACAACTCGGCCGGGGTCGGATATCAACCCGAAGAGTTCGCCGCACTCGCTGCGGAAGGCGTCGCCGTTTTCGTTTCATCGGGCGACAACGGAACGGCGGAGTGTCTTGGCGGTACTGCAGGCTATATCGCCGAGGTATGCGTTAGCTGGCCGTCCGGCGACAAAGACGTAACGTCGGTTGGCGGCGTGAATCTTCCGCTGAACGAGTTCGGTCAAATCAGTGCCAACATTACCGCCTGGGGCAATACGAACGGAGGCTTTGCCGAGCCCGGTACGCACCAGGGCGGATCCGGAAGCGGGGGCGGTACCTCGACGATCTTCACCGCGCCGCCGTGGCAGGCGTCCGCGATCGGCGCGACCATGCGCGAACAACCGGATGTGGCAATGCTCGGCGATCCTCTGACGGGCGTCACCATCTACCAAAACGCGGGCTTTACCAGCCAGAGCGCGTTTGACATCGGCGGCACCAGCGTTTCAGCGCCGCAGATGGCAGCGATGTGGGCTCTGGTTTTACAGGCTTGCAAAGCGACTCCGGCCTGCGGAAGCGGACCGTCTGCGCATCCGTACCGGTTGGGCAACGCAGCGCCGCTGCTCTATGGAATCTACAAACAGGCGCAGTCCGGTCAGCCCGCTCCGGCGGCGTTGCCCTATCCGAGCGTCTTTTACGACGTCGTGTATGGCGAGAATGCGATCAATAATCCGGCCGGCGGAACGGCAACTCCGGTGCCGGGGCAGAAGGCCATGACCGGCTACGATGAGGTTACCGGGGTAGGCACGCCCTTCGCCGGGCACCTAATTCAAGCCGTTACGGGGCAGACGGTTCCGTAAGAGAAAGCTTATATTCGGCGGAAGGGCGGCCGAAGCGGCCGCCCGGACCGGCGCCTCAAGAAGTGATGCTGGCGATGGCTTTCATCGCGACTCAGATCGAGCGAAGTAATCGCCGGCGCGTGTGTTCTAGTGAACGTTTATCGGCGTGTTTGCCTTCACCCATGCCGGGAACCGCTGACTGGGATTGACGGTAATGTCCTTGCCCTTGACCATGTTGTGCGCAAACAGGTCGAGCGGCCCGAGCGTGATCGTTGCGGCGATGGTCGCGGCCGACGCTTTACCTTTTTCGGCGTTCCCATGAGGAACGCACGGGTCGGCGTATGCGGATCAGGGCGGTGTAGGGCGGTTAAACGACATTCGTCAGAAGTTCGGCGCCCGCGTCGCGGCTATCGTCGAAGCGCGCAGCGATGCGCTCGAAGAAGATCCAAAGAATAAGGCGTCGTGGAAAGAGCGTAAAGCACAATATGTCGCGCACTTGCGTGCATGTAGCGATCCATCGGTGATTCTTGTCAGCGTCGCGGATAAACTGCACAATGCCCGCGCGACGCTTGCCGATCTACGAAAACATGGTGACGCTGTGTGGGAGCGCTTCAATGCCGGACAAGCGGCGACGCTCGAAAACTACGATAATCTCATTGCTTGCTGCGAGGCCGGCCCGGCCGACGAGCGACGCAACGGTATGGTCAGCGAACTACGCACAACGATCGACGCGATTCGAAAGACAAGCCGCTATAACTCTGCGGCGTCCGCACGCTTGTAGCGTTATTGTCGGGACGTCCGCCTCACTCACAAATATTCTCAATATGTTATGGTGGTCTTAGCGCTGGCGGTGTGCGTTTCTTGAAAGTTAAGGTCCCTTTTGTTTTTCGCGTTATTATTCGCTTTGGTGCTCGCTCCGATGCAAGTCGCCGCGGCGCCTACTCCCGTTCCTAACCCCAAACCTGACCTCAGTGCGATGTCCTACTTCAACGGCACGTGGACGTGTCACCAGATGCTGCGTGGAAAAGACCGTCCCGATACGTCCACTTCAACGATGGATCTGAACAACCGCTGGATCAAGACGATCGATGTCGCGCCGGTTTTTGATTCGTACCGCACAAGTCCCGTCAATACCACGTCCTATACGACCTACGATGCGTCGGTAAAACGATACGTTCAGGTCAACGTCGATGACTTCGGCGGTTACGGAATTGCGTATTCGAAAGGCTGGAATGGCAACAGTATACTGTGGACGGATAAGTCCGCAGCCAATGGTGCCGTAGCCATGATCACGATTACCAAAGTCAGCGATTCCGAATATAATTGGAAGTCCCAAGGAACCATGGGAAACGGAAAACCGCAGCAGCCGCAACACGGTTCTTGCAAAAAGACCGATTAAAATCGACGGCTAGGCTGTTTGTTAACGAAATACCGCGATGAACTCAAACATCGCGGTATCTTATTCTGGTCACGCAGTCATCAAGGACACCGAAGCCAGCGGGTCCGCACTCGAAATCGCGTTGTTATTGGGGCAACTCTCGCGTGCGGAAGCGACACGGATGTTGCTGCGCCGCTCGAAAGAGCTTGGCGCACACGAGCAGCGGCTCAAGCGGCTGTACGGCCACGCCGAATCGCGCTCCGGCCCCGCAAAGCTTGCGAACGCCCATGCCGTATCCCGCCCGCAAGGCGAAGCGCATTTCGTTCGCGACATTCTCGGCTGGTCGAAAACCGCCGATGGCACGCGGAGTGGCTTTAAAGCCCGGTCGTAGTTATAAGCACCACGATGGTGCGACGTGCCTGCGCGTGGAATATGGCCTGCCAGCAAGCGGGCCTGCGCCACCACAGCGTCGCAAGCGTTCGGTAGGTGGCCGGCTCGCAGGGTCGCGCCTGAGGCACCCCTTGCCACCCCTGTTATAATGGAACGGCTGTGAAAGAGAAGATTCATCCCAAGTGGTACCCCGAAGCCAAGGTGCACTGCGCCTGCGGCAGTAGCTTTACGACCGGCTCGACGATGCCGGAGATCGCCGTTGAGATTTGTTCGGCGTGCCACCCGCTCTTCACCGGGCAGCAGAAGTTCGTCGATACGGCAGGCCGCGTCGACAAGTTCCGCCAGCGCGAAGAGATCGCCAAGAAGAAGCAGCAAGAGGCTGCCGACCGCAAGGCCAAGCGCGAGGCCGCCAAAGCCGAGGCTTAACTACACCGTCTTTCTCCAAAACGAGCTCCGTCGGGGCTCGTTTTCTCTTTGTCTTGACATGACGACGTTTTACGACCGGCTGGACACAATCGCCAAGCGCTTCGATGAAATCGAAGCCGAACTCGCGCACCCTTCCGGCGGCTTCGATCAGGCGCGCTATACCGCGCTGGTGAAAGAGCGCGCGGCGATCGAGGAGACGGTCAACACGTACCGTCAGTATCAAAAAACGCTCGAATCCATAGCGGCTAACGAAGAACTTCTCAAAGACCGCAGCGACGCGGAATTGCACGAGCTTGCGGAAGAAGAGGCGCAATCGCTGCGCGAACGGCGCAAGCAGCTCGAAGACGAACTGCAAGTGCTGATGATTCCGAAGGATCCGGACGACGAGAAAGACGTCTTCATCGAAATCCGCGCGGGCGCGGGCGGGGATGAAGCCGCGATCTTTGCGGGCGACCTCGCTCGCATGTACATGCGCTATGCCGAGTCGCAACGCATGAAAGTCGAACTCGTTTCGGAAAACGAGAGCGATGCGGGCGGGTACAAAGAGATCGTCTTTGCCGTCAAAGCGAACGCGCCGTACAAGCACTTCAAGCACGAATCGGGCGTGCATCGCGTGCAGCGCGTGCCGGTTACCGAATCGCAAGGCCGCGTGCACACGAGCACCGCGACCGTCGCGGTTCTGCCGCAGGTCGACGAAGATATCGACATCGAGATCAACCCGTCGGACTTGCAAGTCGACACGTATAAATCGAGCGGCGCCGGCGGGCAGTACGTCAACAAAACCGAGTCGGCCATTCGCATTACGCACGTGCCGACGGGAATCGTGGTGGCCTCGCAACAGGAACGCTCGCAGATTCAAAACCGCGCGAAAGCGATGGAGATGCTGCGCGCGATGCTTTACGATCGCAAACGCCGCGAGGCGGAAGAAGCGATGGGAAGCATGCGTCGCAGTCAAGTGGGGACCGGCGACCGGTCGGAGAAGATACGCACCTATAATTTTCCACAAGATCGCATCACCGACCACCGCATCAATCAGAACTTCGGCAACATTCGCGGCGTAATGGACGGCGATATGGGTCACATCGTCGAGGAACTGCTCAAGGATGAACGCGCGCGACTGCTGGCTGGGGAATCCGCGGCCTGACAACCGTTAATACACCGCAGACGGTCGCGGAAACGCTGGCGCGCGGGATGCTGGTGCTCGCAAAAGCCGGCCCAACGCCCCGTGCCGACGCGCAAATTCTCCTCGCACATACGCTTGGGCGCGAACGCGAGTGGTTAGTCGCGCACGGTGAGACGTTTCTTTCGGCGGCACAGGCCGGCAAATACATCGCGCTGTGCGAAAAGCGCGCCGCAGGCATGCCCGTAGCGTACATTACCGGATTTGCCGGGTTTTACAAACGCGAGTTTGCGGTGAACGAGCACGTGCTCATCCCGCGTCCCGAGACAGAGCTGCTCGTGCAGGACGCTATCGCTTATCTACGGGCAAAAATCGATCCGTCGGCGCCTGCGAAACAGCTCTTTACGGTGTTTGAAGCCGGCGTTGGAAGCGGTGCGATTGCGTGCACGATTGCTGCGGAAGTTCCCGGCGCGATCGTTGAAGGCACCGATGCGAGTCCCGCCGCTCTCAAAGTAGCGGAACACAATGCACGCCGGCTCAACGTACAAAGCCGCTGCAAATTTTACGAAGCGGACGTCGTGCGTGCGGACGACGCAAAGAGCTACGACGTCGTGATCGCAAATTTGCCGTACGTTCCCAGCGCGGACGTACCACGCCCGCCCGACCCGGTTGGCTTTGAGCCGCGCATGGCGCTCGACGGCGGCCCCGACGGGCTCAATCAGTACCGCAAACTGTTGGCCGCCGCGGCGCGCCTGCTCCGTCCTGGCGCACTGCTGCTGATGGAAGCGGCGCCGCCCACGATGGCCGCACTGCGCGCGCTTACGGAGAACGCGCTCCCGCTCGCGCGAGCGGAGTTGCGGCTCGATTATGCGGGGTTGGAGCGGTACGTGTTTGTTAAGAACTCGCCGGCATGACAAGGCAGGCCGCGCGCAGAACAACCTAATCCCGAGATGGCGAAGTACATTTTCTTTACCGGCGGTGTCGTAAGTTCGCTCGGTAAAGGCATCACGGCAGCGTCGCTCGGACGATTGCTCAAGGCGCGCGGGATCAGCGTTTCTATTCAGAAACTCGATCCGTACATCAACGTCGACGCCGGCACCATGAACCCGTATCAGCACGGCGAGGTCTTCGTTACCGAAGACGGCGCCGAGACCGATCTCGATCTCGGGCATTACGAGCGGTTCATCGACGAGAATCTTTCACGCGCCAATAACGTGACGACCGGTCAGATTTACAACTCGGTCATCGATAAGGAACGCCGCGGCGATTATCTCGGTGCGACGGTTCAGGTCATTCCGCACATAACGAACGAGATTAAAGCGCATATCAAACGCGTTGCGGAAGAGAGCCATGCCGAGGTGTGCATCGTCGAAGTCGGCGGTACCGTAGGCGACATCGAGTCGCTGCCGTTTCTGGAGGCGATCCGTCAAATTCGTTATGACGTCGGCGATGAAAATGTCATGTTCTGCCATCTCACGCTCATGCCGCATTTGGGTGCTGCCGACGAACTCAAAACCAAGCCGACGCAGCACTCCGTGCGAGAGCTGCGCGGCATCGGAATTACCCCCGATGCAATCATCTGCCGCACGGGAACATCATCGCCGATGCCGGTAGAGCTGAAAGAGAAAATCGCGCTATTTTGCGACGTGCCGGCAAACGCGGTCGTGCAGAACGCCGACGCGCCGACCATTTACCAAGTGCCGCTCAATCTCGAGGCGGAGGGTTTGGCCGATGCGGCGGTGCGCAAACTCGGTCTTACGAAGAGCGCGCCGCAGCTGGAAGACTGGGCGAATATCGTCGAACGAATCACGCATCCCGAGCGGCGCGTCACGATCGCGCTCGTCGGCAAGTATGTCGAATTGAAAGACGCGTACATCTCGATTAACGAAGCGCTCTACCATTCCGGAATCTATCATTCCGCAGCCGTCGACATCCAACGCATCGACTCGGAATCGGTTGAGAACGAAGGGGTCGGCATTCTGCGCGGGGCGCACGGGATTCTCGTCGCGCCGGGCTTCGGCGCGCGCGGCATCAAAGGCAAGCTCAAGGCGATTCGCTATGCACGCGAAAATAAAGTACCGTTTCTGGGCATCTGCTACGGCATGCAGCTGGCCTGCGTGGAATTTGCGCGCAGCGTTTGCGGACTGCCCGAATCCATGACGCGTGAAGTCGACGAGACGACGATCGACCCCATCATCGATTTCATGCCGGATCAGCGAAACCTGGAAGTCTACGGCGGAACGATGCGGCTGGGTACGTACTCGTGCGAGCTCGAACCGGGGACGCTGGCGGCCAAAGCCTACGGCGAACTTTCCGTTAGCGAACGGCACCGTCACCGTTACGAATTCAATAACCGGTACCGGCCGGTGTTCGAAGAGCACGGCATGCGTTTCTCCGGTCATCACGTCGTCGACAAGACGACGCTTGTGGAGATGATCGAGTTGCCGCCCGATATGCATCCGTGGTTTCTCGGTACGCAGGCGCATCCGGAGTTCAAATCCCGTCCGGATCGCCCTTCGCCCCTGTATCGCGACTTCGTCGGCGCGGCGCTTGCGCGCGAAGAGCGCATGCGCGAGGAGATTCAGTACGCGCCGTCGCCCGCACGGTGAAAGCGGCCGATTAATCCGCACGACGTCACGGCCGTCATCTTAGCGCGCAACGAAGCGCGCAATTTGGGGCGCACGCTCCAGTCTCTGCCCAGGGGCATGCCGGTCATCGTCGTCGATCACGAATCCGATGACGATACCGGCGATATCGCCCGCACGCACGGCGCCACGGTGTTTCGGCGGCCTTTCGACGGATTCGTGAATGCGCGCCGCTTCGCCGCCGCCCAAGTCGGTACGCCTTGGACGCTCATGATCGACGCCGATGAGGTTCTGGACGAACGGTTGCGTGACGCCATTCTAGAGGCGCGCGCGGATGTCGATGGGTACGACGTCTCCCGCACGACGTTCTACTGTGGTCGTGCCATGCGAATGTGGAGCGGTGAACGTCTGCTGCGCTTATTTGCGACGAATCGCGCGCACGTCCAAGCGGGCCCTGCGGCCGGCGGAGACGCGCAACTGCACGAGCATTGGATATGCAATGGGCCCGTTGACGTTCTCGAGGGCACGCTGCTGCATTATTCGTATCCGACGCACGCGGCGTACCGTGAGAAATTCGAACGGTATACGGCGGCAGAAGCGGCGGGTGTTCGCGGATCGGGGCTCAACTTACTCACGCAGCTTCTGCTGACGCCCGTGCGTTTTGCGTGGTACGCGATTGCGAGGGGTGCGTTGTCTGACGGTGTCGCGGGATTGCGGATGGCGTGGTGGTCGGCTTTGTATCCGTTTGTTGTCGCGCACAAGGCCCTTCGGCAAGCTGGGCGTCGTTCGATACCTCACGATGACGAAGAGTAAAATTGCGTTGGATGCCAGGCTGACGCGGCAGATGTCCGTCGGCATGAAAGCGTACGCGCGTGAACTCGCCGCGCGGCTGCCGCGCGTGGCGCCCGATTTCGATTTCATTCAGTTCGCAAGCGGCGTAAACTTCGGCTGGGACGAACAAGTGCGCTTGCCTCTGGCCATTCGGCGTGCCAAACCAGCGCTTACGCATTTTCTTTCTCTCTACACGCCCGTGCTGCCGCCGCGGCCGTATGCGATAACGATTCACGATTTGATTCATCTGCGATTTCCGCAGTATTTCAAATCGAAGGTTGGGCCGTACTATCAGACCGTCGTACGTTTTGCCTGCAGCCGAGCATCGTGCGTCATTACCGACGACGATCGCACGGTGAAGGACCTGGAGCGCTTTCTCGGCGTCGATCCGTCAAAAGTGCGCGTTATACCGCTAGGCGCGGACGACATTTACTTTCGCGCTGTAGAACCGTATCGCGCTGCGCGTCCGTACATTTTGTATGCCGGCAATCACCGCGCGCATAAAGACTTGCCGACCCTCTTTGAAGCATGGGCAACGCTTCCCAGCGATATCTCGCTCGATCTGTACGTGACCGGCGTGGATGATTTCGACGGGTTGCATACGCGGTATGCGCGTTCCAATGGGCGAATCATCGCGGTCGGCGATGTTGCTGCATCAGTTCTGGCATCGTATTACGCCGGTGCACGCGCGTACGTCCATCCGGCACTCTATGAAGGTTTCGGACTGCCGATGCTCGAGGCGATGGCGTGCGGCTGCGCCGTCATCGCATGCGAGGATGCGGTCCCTTCCGCGCTGGCGCCGGCCGCGTTAAAGTTTCCGGCAAAAGACGTACGCGCGGCGCGCGGCGCAATAGAAAAGGTGTTGCGCGACGAAGGGCTTCGCGCAAAACTTGTCAATCAAGCGCAGGCGCGGGCGCGCGAATTCACGTGGGACCGCTGCGCCGAACAAACTGCGAACGTGTACCGGGATTTGCTGGGGGAGCAATGACGTCAATAAAACGGGTGGCCGCCGTGCTTGTTTGCGCGGCGTTGATGATGGGGGCAGCGCATAAGCCGGCCCACAAATCGTCGCCGAAAAACGTCGGCAAGCAAGTGCTGCCGATCGCGCTCGTACTTAACGGCACCAAACTTGCCGTGAACCCGCCGCCCGTGTTCTATAAAGATCATTTGCTGGTGCCGGTGCGCCGAATTCTGAGCGCGCTCGGTCTTGCGTTCGACAAAGAAGGCCAAACCGTGCGCACGTACGCGGGCGCAAAAACCATCACGCTAACGATTGGGAGCGTGCATGCGCTGGTCGACAATCAGCCCGTCGAGCTCGATGCGCCGCCGGTCGAGATAAAAAACGCGCTCTACGCGCCCCTGCGGTTTTTCACCGAGGCGCTTGACGCGCAGGCGGTCTTCAACCGGCAAACCAACAGCGTTGAGATCATCTCAACGCTTGTGGGGCGCAGCGGCAACGGCATCGTCGCCACCGACGGCGGCGTGCAAGAAATGGGCACGGTCACGGCGATCGATTTGGATTCGAATCCGCCGACGCTTACGCTGACGTATAATGCCTCTGTTCGCACGCTGCAGATTCGCTCCGACGTCGGCGTGATCGTGCAAGACGTCAATACGGGCACGAGCAACGCGGGAAATTTGGAGCAGGTGCATGCAGGCGATTACGCGCAGGTGCGGCTCGACCGCGGTGGCCGAATCAAGCAAATCGTCGATGCGTACGGTTCGCGCAGCGGAACGGTAGCGGCCGTGGGCGGGGGCCTGCTCGTGCTTGACGACGGCCACGTGATCGCGCCGGGACGTTCGACGACGATCACGCTCAACGGTTCCAGTTCGAGCATGGATCGCATCGACGTCGGTGACGCGGTAATGGTGCGCTATAACATCGATAGCTCCGAGCCGCGCGAGCTTATCGCAACGCGCAAGTCGACGGGCTCGCCGCCGCCGAGTACCGGCGCGGCAATCCAATCCATCGCGGTCGATCCGGCGCGGCCACTGCGTCAGGGTGATACCTTGTACGTCACCATGCGCGGCACGCCGGGTGGCCTCGCGGCCTTCGACGTCGGACCATATGTCCAAAATCTCACGATGACGGAGACTGCGCCGGGGCAGTACACGGGATCGTACGTGATTCCGCGCGGCGTAAATTTCACGGATGCGCCGATCTTCGGCCATTTGAACGCGCACGGCGCCGACGCGCCGCAAGCCGAATCCCAGACGACCGTGTCCGTTGCGACCGATCCGCCGGGCATTACGGATTTTGCACCCGACACGGGAAGCACCGTAAACAATTCGCGGCCAAGCATCTATGCGACGTTCGTCAGCGGAACGGTCGACGTCAATCCGTCCAGCGAACGCATCGTCGTGAATGGCCACGACGTTACGTCGAGCTCGATGCGTACGGCGCGCTTTATTCACTACACGCCGGGCATCGACTACCCGCCGGGCGCCATGCATGTCACCATCAGCGTTGCCGACGCGGCCGGAAATAGCGCCGCCAAAAGCTGGACGTTCTACATAAAGAGGTAATTATCGCGGCGCCCTCGGGGCGAGCTCGCGCTAGCACTCTGTTTATGCGAAGTCCCGCAATGGGGGCCCATCTTCGATGCGGGGGCGTGCAGGTCAGACCGGAGCGCCTTTTAAACAGTAACGTGTGAGCGATCCCAACTGCATTTTCTGCAAAATTATCGCCGGCGAAATTCCGGCATCGTTCGTGCACCGCGACGCCGACGTGGTCGCAATTGAGGACGTCAATCCGCAGGCGCCGCATCACTTGCTCGTCATGCCGGTCAACCACGCGGCAAACTTGGAAGAATTTACGTCGACCGCTTCGCCCGATGTTGTGGCGAAGCTCTTCAGCCTAGCCGCACGGCTGGGGCGCGAAAATGCAGACGGCGCGTACCGGACGGTGACGAACACCGGCGCGCAAGCGGGGCAAACCGTAGATCACTTGCACGTTCACGTGCTTGCGGGCCGGCAAATGCACTGGCCGCCGGGATAATCCCACGAAGACCATGCGAAGAAGAATCTGGGTTTGGCCTTATCAAACGTTCGGCCCCTGCCAACAAAACTATCGTTCAATCTCGAAGCCGTCGTAGGCGATCTCTGCGCCCGCCTCTCGAATTTTTTCAGCCGCGTTCGAGCCGGGATCGAGCATTGGATTCGAATTGTTCAGGTGCGTGAAGATGATGCGCTTTGCTCGATGATTTATGCGAACGTACTCGAGCGTTCCGCCGGGTCCATCCACCGGTTGGTGCCCCAAATGGCGGGCGGTCTTTTCCGAGAGGTGTTCGTCCGGCATTTCATCGTCGCTAAAAAACGAGCCGTCCAAAAAAGCGACGTTTGCGCGTAAAATAGCGGCCTCAAGCCGTTCGTTCAGCGCGGAAAATACCGGTGCGAAAAGCACCGAATCGCCACTTTTATCCTCTGCTTCATAGGCAACAACTGCGCCCTCGACGGTTCGCCTCCCGTCGTAGCCCGGCGTGGTACCCGGAACGGAGAATGCGCGTAGCGATAACCCGTTCCAAAGGAACGCTTCGTCCATTGAGATTGCGTTCCATGTGTGAGGCTGCGCGAGAAACGGCGCGAACGCCGGTTGCTGCGCGGCAATGGATCGCACGACGCTCGACGAGTGAATTTGAAAGGCATGCGGACCCGCCTGGCGCAGCACCGCCAAACCGCCGAGATGGTCGATGTTCGCGTCCGTAAAGAGCATGCCCGTAATCGGCGTTCCGCGCGTCTGACGCGGCTGAAGCGGCGCGTACGCTTCGATTTGCTGTGCGATATCCGGCGAGCAATTGACGAGCATCCACCGATCGCCGTCCCCGCTAATCGCTATCGATGATTGCGTGCGTTTCGGCGCCTTGCCGCTGCGTGCCGCTGCGCAATTGGCGCACGCGCAGTTCCATTGCGGGACGCCCCCGCCTGCAGCCGAACCGAGAACGCGAACGATCAACGGCGAGCGGAAGATGCCATGCGGCGCGGCTCGTACGCCGCAGTGGCCGTGCCTTCGCGCATGGCTTCAATTCGCGCATGGTCGCCGCTGAAAACGCACGCGGGATCCGTCACGCCGGCATCGCCGGTAATGAGATACGCCTGACAGCGGCAGCCGCCCCAATCGACTTCTTTGCGCGCGCACGAGCGGCACGGCTCGGGCATCCAGGCAGTTCCGCGGTACGCTTCAAACGCGGCGGACGTATTCCAAATGTCGGCAAGCGAGCGATCGCGCACATTCTCGAATTGGAGCGTACGAATCGCGGCCGCTGCGGGGCACGGCAGCACGTAACCGTTCGGCGTCACCGTAAGGAAGGTGCGTCCCCAGCCGTTCATGCACGGCTTGGGAAAATCGCCGAAGTAGTCCGGCAGCACGTACGTAATCTCCATTCGGCCGTGCAGACGTTCGCGAGCCGATTCGACGACCTGCGCAGCGTGCTGGACTTGCTCGCGCGCCGGCATGAGCGCCAGGCGGTTGCGGTACGCCCACCCGTAAAACTGCACGTTGGCCAATTCCAAGCGGCGAATCCCATAACGCTCCGCCGTCGCTATGACGTCCTCGATTGCGTCGATGTTTTCGCGGTGCAGCACGCAATTTAGCGTAAGCGCAACATCGCGCGCCGCGACGCGAGTCAGCGCATCGAATTTTTGTTCGTGCACTCGCGTACCCGCGATTTTGTCGCCAAGGGCCGCGCTGGGCGCTTGAATGCTGATTTGCACGTGCGCCAGACCTGCAGCGATCAATGCGTCGAGCGTGTCGTCGCCGAGAAACGTGCCTTGCGTGATGAGATTCGTGTATAAGCCGGCCTGCGATGCGGCAGCGACGAGTTTGACGAGATCCCGGCGCAGTGTCGGCTCGCCGCCCGAGAAGTGAGCTTGCACGATGCCCATCCCGGCCGCTTCTTCGAGGACGCGTATCCACGTCGCGGCATCCAATTCGTCCCGGTAGTTTTCGAGATCGAGCGGATTATAGCAATACGGGCATTGCAAGTTGCAGCGGTACGTAAGCTCGCACAGAATCGACATCGCGCGCGGCTCGTTCATAAGAGCACGAATTGCCGCTGCGCCAGGCGCGAGAAGAGTTCGCTAACGTCTCGGCGCGCATCTTCCTGCGTCACGTCGAATTGGTCCACCAAGGCCGCTGCGATGTCATCGAGCGTTCGCGTACCGTCGACCAACTCCAGCGCCGCCGCAGCCGAGCCGTTCAACGTAAGCGCGCCTTCCGGCACGAGCAGTAACGCGCTGCCGTCGGACGCCGTGCGAAAACGGACGCCTTTGGCAAACGATGGGCGGTCGCTCATGCAAAAACCCCGGTGGCCAGTGCGGTGGCATCGAGTATACTCCAAAGCACGTCGCACTTAAACCGCAGCGCGTTTACGCACGCGTCTTGCTGCTGCGGCGTCTTGGCTTCTGCTATAACCCAACTGAGCGCGAGCTCCGCGTCTTGCTTCGCGCGCGGAATACGCTCTTCGAAATATGCCAGGCCGGCGCGATCGATCCATGGATATCGTTCCATGAGCGCGCGGATGCGCCGTTCCATCACCGGTGGTCCGAACAGTTCGGTCAGCGACGACGCGACGGACTCGATCCACGGCCGCGTGCGCGCGAAGTTCAAATAGGCGTCCGCGGCAAAACGCGTGCCGGGTGCAACGCGGCGCTCCGAGATGACGTCGTCTTCATCGAGACCCACCGCGCGCGCAAGCGCGAGCCACGAGTACGTGCCGCCTTCACGCCCTTGCGTTCCATCGTGATCGACGATGCGCTGGCGCCAGACGCGGCGCTGCTGCACCGAAGGCAAGAACGACAAAATCGCCGCGTCTTTAAGCGGGATGATTTTCTGATAGTAATAGCGGTTCGCGACCCATCCTTGGACCTGGTCGCGCGTCAAAACCCCCTCGACCAAACGCTCGTGAAAGGGGTGCTTATCGTGGTAGCGGTCCGCGCCGACGGCATGCAGGCGCGCGATAAAATCGTTCGCCGGCGCGGATACTGTGCTAGCGGGCGTTAGCTCGCTGCGTTGGTTCAGATACGAACCGGTGAAGACAGATACGCCGTGACTTCAGCCCCAAGCGGATGCTCTTCGAAGTCCGGACGCTCATAGTGACGACGTGCTTTTCTCATCAGGTCACCTCGTGTGAGCATTATAACATTTCCGCCGGAGCCTGGAATCGTCAGATCCGATGATGGTCGCAACGCCCGGTCTCCCGCGTCGGCGATGAAGAACAGATATATGTGCGCGACGCACATAGGACTTAAGTCCGTGTCAATGTTGATCGTGCGTAAAGATTTAGTCCGCTAGCAGACGAAGTGAATACACTTTTGCCGCGACGTTAAGCATAATTTAATGCGGGGTGTGCGCTTTCGTAAAACGCACATCTTTTTGTTTGCTGCACAACAGTGGAGGTGCCTTACCCAATGCACAGTGGTACGAAGCTGGTTACGCTTGGTGCGATTGCGGCTTTGCTCGCAGCCTGTAGCGGAACCGGTTCCAATTCAATCCCTTCCACGTCTTCATTAAGCAACTCGACGCGGACGCCGTACCGCGTTCAAGTCGGCAGCGAAGGCCGGCCGATGGTCATGTTCTACAACTTTCAAACGGAGCGCGGCGGCCTTGTACGCGGCGGTATGGATCCGAGCGATACGGTTCTGCATGGCGTGCCCGGAAGCAGCAACGAGCTGTACACCGGCACGAACCAAGCCAGCACCACCGGCAACATGACCTATCACGGCGGACCAATCCAAACCGCTCCGAAAATCTACGTCACGTTCTGGGGCAGCGCGTGGAACACGACGGGCGATCCGAACGGCGAGAAAACGTACTACACGAACTTCATCAGCGGTATCGGCGGCAGCCAATGGCTGAGTTCCGTGACGCAATATACGCAAAGCGACGGACAGCACGTTGGAAACGCTTCCGGCAGCTACGCGGGATCCTGGGTCGACACCGCGGATGCCATTCCCAATCTGAATACGCGTTCGTACCAAAGCTATTTAGCGGCGGAAGCCAAGAAAGCCGCGGCGCACTTCGGCGATTACAGCACGAGCGCGAGCTACGTTCTTTTACTGCCGCATGGCGTCAAAGTGTATCAGTTCGCAGGAAACTATTATTTTTCCACCGCTTACTGTGCATGGCATAGCAGCACGAGCACGACGAGCGGCACGATCTCGTACACGAACTTTCCGTACCAGTCCGATGCGGGCGCTTCTTGCGGCGCCGGTTCGGTCAATTCGCCCGGAACCAACGACGGCGTGAGCATCGTCGGCGGCCACGAACAAGCGGAAACCGAAACGGATCCGCAACCGAACACGGGCTGGCTGGACTCGAACAACGCCGAAAACGGCGACAAGTGCGCCTGGACCGGGTTGCAAAACACCTCGTTCTCGACCGGCACCTTCCCCACGCAGCCGCTGTGGAGCAACGCTGTAAGCGGTTGCGTGCAGTAGGCAAGCTGCCAGGTTAACGGTAAGAGGAGCGCTCCTGCGGGGCGCTCTTTTTACTTGCCGCGGCGTGCGCCATGTGGTACAGTCAGCAATCGGGGTCGCTTGAGTACCCCAATATTTTTGCGCTCCGGCGCCGGCGAAGGGAGGGTTGTAAAGAATGGAAGTACGCGTAGCTCCTGGCGAATCGATCGAGAGCGCGCTGCGCCGTTTCAAGAAAGCCACCCAAAAGGCCGGCGTTCTGGCGGAAGCGCGCAAGCACGAGCATTACGAAAAACCGAGCGTCCGCCGTAAGAAGAAATCGGCGGCTGCCCGTAAGCGCCGCGCCTAATGGCCGCGCTTAAGGACCGCATCGCCGGCGATCTTAAAGAGGCGATGAAGGCTCGCGATCAGCTTCGGGTCGACACACTGCGGTCGGCCCTTTCTGGTTTTACCTATAAAAGGACGGAAGCCGGGGTCGAACTGAGCGAGTCCGACGAACTGGATGTCGTGCGCAAGCAGGTCAAGCAGCGCAACGACGCCCACGACGAGTACCAGAAAGCCGGCCGTACCGACCTGGCAGAAAAAGAAGCGCGCGAACGCGACATCCTGATGGCATACCTGCCGGCGCAGAAATCCGCCGACGAGGTTCGAGCCGTGGTGAAAGCGATCATTACCGAGCTGCCCGGCCAAGGACGCAACCAGGGCGCCGTGATGAAGCTCGCGATGGCGCAGCTCAAAGGCCTGGCCGACGGGAACCTCGTCCGCAAGACGGTCGAAGAAGAACTAAAGGCCGCCCAGTAGCGCGCATGTGTAACCCTACCATAATATGTAGGTAGGTAACACCATGACAAAGCTTCGCGCGCGGTTTCTCCTGTCCGTGGCGTTTTTGCTGTGCGGTCTGGCTGGGATCGCCGCCGCGCAACAGACGCGTCCCGTCATCGTCATCCCGATTCAAGGTATCGTGGACGGCGGCATGGCGCACATGGTTACGCGAGCCGTGGACGAGGCGCAGCGCGAAGGCGCGGCAGCAATCGTTCTGGACGTCAATTCCGAGGGCGGCGTTTTAGACTCCGCGTTCGAGAGCCGCGATGCCATTTTGAATTCCGCCGTCCCGACGTATGCCTACGTTTCGGAGCGCGCCTATTCGTCGGCAGCCCTTATTACGCTGGCGTCGCGGAAAATTTTCATGGCGCCCGGCGCGTCGATCGGCGAGGCCGAACCGTATCCGAAGAGCCCGAAGACCATTTCGGCGGTTAAAGCGGAGTTCGAATCGACCGCGATCCGCAATCATCGCAATCCGCAGATCGTCGCCGCAATGGTCGATTCAAGTTTGGATCTGCCGCAATATAAGCGTCCGGGACAGAATCTCACGCTCAATACTCAGGATGCGCTGAGCACGAAGATCGCCGACGGCGAAGAGCCCACGCTCGCAGCGATGCTGAGCGCGAGTAACCTGAACGGACCGGTCCAGCACGCGCAATACACCTTCGCCGAACAAGTCGCGCGCTTTGCCACGAATCCCGAAGTCAGCGGGCTGCTCTTGACGCTCGGCATGTTGGGCTTGCTGATCGAAATGCAGACGCTGCACGGCATCGCGGGCGTCATCGGCGTCGGCGCGCTCGCGCTGTTTTTCGGAACGCACGTCTACGCGGGGTTCAGCAACGGTTTCGTGATTCTGCTTGCGGTGCTCGGCGTGCTCGGGATTCTGTACGAGCTGCATATCGTTCCGGGTCATGGCGCACCCGGAATACTCGGCGGCATCCTGTTGTTGTCGGCGGTGCTGCTTGCATTCGGCATACCGTTTTTCATCATCGCGCTGCAAACCGTCGCAACGGCGATCGTTTTGACCGTGCTGCTGTTTTGGATGATCTCGCGTCAGATGCCCGAGAACGCATGGATGGCGCGGCTGACGTTTGCGGGCGCGCAAGGTCCGGAGTATGTTACCAGCTCCGATTATTCAAGTTTGCGCGGTCAAAGCGGCTTCGCAGCTTCGTATTTGCGCCCGGCGGGCGTTGCGCTCATCGACGGCCGGCGCGTCGACGTTCTGACGCAAGGTGAATTCATCCCTGAAGGAACGCCGATACGCGTAACGCGCGTTGAAGGCGCACGGATCTTCGTGGAGCCCGTTACGCTCCCGAGCTACAAGGAGTAACAGTTGGGTACGATCGGCACGGTCGGTGCATTCATCATCTTTTTTATCGTCGTCATCGGCTTCTTCACGTTCCTATACTATTTTCCGTTGGGCTTATGGTTCACCGCGTTCGCCTCGGGCGTTCCGGTTTCAATCGGATCGCTCATCGGCATGCGCTTTCGCCGAGTGCCGCCGGGCCTCATCGTCAACAACCTCATCACGGCGCGCAAAGCGGGTCTCTCGCTCAACGTCGACCAGCTGCAGTCGCATTTCATGGCAGGCGGCAACGTCGAAAACGTCGTCCGTGCGATGATTGCCGCGCAGCGCGCGCAGATTCCGCTCGACTGGCAGCGGGCGGCAGCGATCGATTTGGCAGGCCGAAACGTCTTGGAAGCGCTGCAAACGTCGGTAAATCCCAAAGTGATCGAAACTCCGGTGTTTCAAGGCGTCGCTCAAAACGGCATTCAGCTCAACGTGAAAGCGCGTATCACCGTACGCAGCAATCTGGACCGCTACGTCGGCGGCGCCGGTGAACCGACGATTATCGCGCGCGTCGGCGAAGGCGTCGTTTCGGCGGTCGGCGCAGCTGTAGATCACAAAGAAGTGCTCGAGTACCCGGACCGCATCAGCAAAACGGTGCTTGCGAAAGGCCTCGATGCGGGAACGGCGTTCGAAATCGTTTCGATCGACATCGCCGACGTCGACGTCGGCAAAAACATCGGCGCGGAACTGCAGATGTCGCAAGCGGAAGCCGACCGGCGCATAGCACAAGCAAAGGCATCGGAACGGCAGTACGCTGCGCTCGCGGCGGAACAAGAGATGAAAGCCGAAACGCAGCGCATGCGCGCGAAAGTGGTTGAAGCGGAAGCGACGGTGCCGCAAGCGATTGCCGAAGCGTTCCGCAGCGGAAACCTCGGCGTAATGGATTACTACCGCATGAAGAACATTCAGGCCGATTCCGACATGCGCGGCTCGATTTCGAGTAGTGTGGGCGCTTCGGCGGATTCCGCTGCCCCGCCGCCTCCGCCGGCAAAGCCGTAACGCATGGACGTCATTCTTGCCGCAATCGATGCGGCATTGAGCGAGCAGCAGAAGAAAGCACGGGCGGCGCAGGCTCCAACGCCGCCGGGGCCCGTTCCGCCGCCCGTTCAACCACGAGTTGTGGCGCCGCAGGCCGCGGCGCCCGCTCCGGTTCGTCCGGCTCAGGTCTCGCCGCCCGTAACCGAGGCGCGACCGCAGCCGGCGCTGCTGCAGGGGATGTTCGCGGACGGGAATAGTCTTTTGCGAGCGGTAATCGCCGCAGAGGTCTTAGGCCCGCCGAGCGCAGTGAAGGAGCACCACTTCTGGAATCCACAACCGAACGAACCGTCGATCTAAGCCGCCTCAACGATCACTTCCGTCTGTTCGGAAAGTTCGATCAAAATCTCTCGGCCCTGGAAGACGCTCTTTCGGTTTCGCTTCGCGTCGACGGCGATCGTCTCGTCGTACACGGTAACAGCACCGCGGTCGAACAAGCCTACGACGTCGTACACCGCATGCTCGACGCGGCGGTGCGCGGGGCGCAGGTTACTCCGGACGACGTTGCTTTAGCAACGTCGGACGTATTGCGCGGGCGTGCGGAAAACGCGCTGCCGGAAACGCTGTACCGTTCGCAGCGCGGTCGCGAAATTCGTCCGAAAACCGCAGGTCAGCGTGCGTTCGTCGAATCGATCGAACGCAACACGCTGACGTTCGGCATCGGTCCCGCCGGTACGGGCAAAACGTTCCTCGCCGTGGTAATGGCGGTGCGCGCCTTGCGCGCCCGGCAGATCGCGCGTGTAATTCTCGCGCGCCCTGCAGTGGAGGCCGGCGAAAAACTGGGCTTTCTTCCCGGCGACCTCAAAGAGAAAGTCGATCCGTACATGCGTCCGCTCTACGACGCGCTCGGGGAACTGCTCGACGACACGATCGTGGAGCGTTACTTAGAACGCGGAACGATCGAAGTCGCACCGCTCGCATATATGCGCGGACGAACCCTGTCGGAGTCGTTCGTCATTCTCGACGAAGCGCAAAATGCGACGCGGGAGCAGCTCAAGATGTTCCTGACGCGTCTTGGAACCGGGTCGAAGATGATCGTCAACGGCGACATTACGCAGATCGACCTCCCGGGCGGCGCCACCAGCGGTCTGCTTGAGGCGCCGCGGCGCTTCGGCGGCATCCCGGAGATCGGCATCGTGGAGCTGAACGAAACGGACGTCGTGCGGCATCCGCTCGTATCGCGAATCATCCGCGCGTATGCCGGCAACGAGCTGTCGTCCTGAGCTCGCCGCACCGCATGATTTATTTTCGCAACGAGGTAAAACGCAGCGGCGTGGACGCGCGGCGTCTAAAAGCCGATGCACGCAAATTGCTGAAAGCGGCGGGCGAGGAGGGGGCGGCGCTCTCCGTTTCGCTCGTCGACGATCGTGCGATCGCGCAGCTCAACCGCGAGCATCGCGGCAAGGATAAGCCGACGGATGTGCTGAGTTTTCCGCTGTACGAACCCGAGGACGTTAGTGCGACCCTTCCACAGGCTCAGGGTGACAATCCGGAACGCCTGCTCGGGGACGTCGTGATTAGCATCGACACCGCGCGGCGGCAGGCCGCGGAATACGATGCACCGCTGCAGAATGAGATCAACCGCTTGCTGATCCATGGAATTCTGCACGTGCTCGGTCACGACCACGAAGAGCCCGCCGAGCGCGCTGTGATGGAAGCCGAAGAGCGCCGTTTGGCCTGCGCCATCGGCATGCCATGGCCATACGACGATCATGCATGAACCCAGACCGCGCGAGCGCGATCATCATCAGCCTCACTACGTCAAAATCACCGAGACAAAATTCTGGAGTTCGTTTCACTACGCGTTTCAAGGCTTGATGTACGCAGTGCACACGCAGCCCAACATGCGGGTGCATCTGTTCATAGCGGCGCTCGTGCTCGTCGCGACGCTTCTACTGAAGCTGGAGCGCGTGTATGTCATTGCGATTATCGTCACCATCGTTATCGTGCTCTCGCTCGAGCTGATGAACACGGCGGTCGAGGCGATCGTCGACCTTTTGACCGTCGCGCATCACCCGCTGGCGAAGACGGCGAAGGACGCCGCGGCGGGTGCGGTGCTGGTTGCCACCGTGGGCGCGGTCATCGTCGGCTATCTCGCGTTCTACCAGGGCATCCAACAGGGTGGTACGCGCGTCTATGACGCCGTTGCGCAGGTGCCGGCCAATACGATTCTCATCGTCCTTGCGCTCGTGCTCATCGTCACGATCTTCGCGAAGGCCTGGGTTGGGCGCGGTTCGCCGCTGCAAGGCGGCGCCGTTTCTGTTCATACTGCCCTGGCATTTGCGGTCGCAACAGGGCTCGCGCTGTTCTATCAGCGGCCGCTGGTCGCGGTCCTTTCCTATTTTGTGGCGTTTCTGGTCGCTCAGAGCCGCGTGGAGGCGCGGATCCATACGACCTTCGAAGCACTGTGGGGTGCCGTTTTGGGCACCTTGGTGGCGCTAGCCGTCTTCGTGCTGGTGCGGCCGCACCTTATGCTATAATGCTACGTCATTGGAACCTCTAAGTAGCCAGTCAGCCGCTCACGCCCTCCAGTGGTACGAAGTCGCCGCCCTCGTGGTGCTCGTGCTGCTGGCGGCCTTCTTCGCGGCATCCGAAGCCGCGCTGGTCGGCGTCTCTCGTCTTCGCGCTCTGTCAATGGTCGAACGCGGCATCAAGCGCGCACGGTTCGTGCTGCGGCTCACCGAAGACCGCAACCGGTTTCTCACGTCGATTTTGATCGGCAACACGATCGTGCTGCTGGTAGCGGACTCGCTTGCGACGTATGTCTTTATTCGCATCGGCCTGCCGAACGGCGCGGTGATTTCCACGATCGTCATGACGTTCGTGCTGTTGCTCTTCGGCGAGATCGTTCCAAAGACGATCGCGGTAACGGACACGGAACGATGGGCTCTCCGGCTCGCACCGGCGATGCGCCGCGTTGCGTGGCTGCTCACGCCGCTCGTTATTTTCTTTCAGTGGCTGACGAACCTGATCGTCCGTCCACTGGGCATCAGGCATCCCCACCAGATCTTCGTGACGGAAGAAGATATCCGCACGCTGGTGAACGTCGGCGCAGAACAAAAAGTGCTCGAAGAGCAAGAGCGCGAGATGATCCATTCGGTCATCGAGTTCGGCGATACGATCGTTCGTGAAGTCATGACGCCGCGTCCGAACATGGTCGCAGTTTCGGTCGACGACTCGCCGCGCCGCGCGCTGGACCTAGTCATTGCCGAAGGCTACTCGAAACTGCCCGTTTACCAAGAGTCCAAAGACGACATCGTCGGCGTCGTGCACGATCGCGAACTGCTGATTGCGCTCGCAAACGGCTCGCTTAGCTCCGCGCCGCTGCGTTCGCTGATGCGCCCCGTGGAGCACGTCCCGGAAACCAAGAAAATCGCGGAACTGCTGCGCGAAATGCAGCGCGATAAATTTACGATGGCGATCGTCGTCGATGAATACGGCGGCACGGCGGGTCTGGTCACGATGGAAGACTTGCTCGAAGAGATCGTCGGCGAAATCCGCGACGAACACGATGAAGGCGAAGAAGAACCGGTGCGCATGGTCGCGGAGAATGAAGCGGTCGTCGATGCCGGCGTCAACATCGAAGACGTCAACGCGAAGCTCGGTACGCATTTGCCGCACGAAGAATTCGAAACGATCGGCGGGTTCACCGTCGGCCTCTTCGGACGCCTTCCCCGCGAAGGCGAAGAGGTCGAAGCGAACGATCACACGCGTCTGAAAGTCGAACGCATGCGCGGCCGGCGCATCATGGCCGTGCGCATCTTCACCAACGGCAAACCCGGCGAAGAGGTGGAGAATCCCAGCGAAGATGTCGTCTAACGAAATCGAACACGCGGTCGCGCTCGCGAAGGAGTATCGCGAGCGCGCATACGCTCCCTATTCCGGGTTTACCGTCGGCGCGGCACTGCAAACGGAGAGCGGCGAGATCTTCGGCGGAACGAACGTCGAGAACGCAAGTTACGGGCTTTCGATTTGCGCCGAGCGCAGCGCTGTGGTGAACGCCGTTTCTGCGGGCCATCGCAGCTTTCGCGCAATTGCGATTGCGGGCCCCGAGGCAACGACGACGGTGCCGTGCGGCGCATGCCGGCAGTTTCTGAACGAATTCAATCCGTCGCTGGTGGTCGCATATACGACGCCGGACGGCGTGGAACAAACGACGCTCGATAAACTGCTGCCGAGCTCGTTCGGTCCGCAGAACTTAACCTAACGTGAGCACCCCGGCGCGTGCGTACAAGACTTCGGCAATCGTTCTGCGCGGAAGAACCTATGGCGAAGCCGATCGAATTCTCACGCTGTTCACGACCGAACGCGGCAAAATCGACGCGATCGCGAAAGGCGTGCGGCGCACCAAAGGGCATCTGACGGGACGTCTGGAGTTTGCAAACCAGGTTCTGCTCGGCATGCATCGCGGACGCAACATGGATGTGGTGGTGTCCGCGGAGATCGAATGCGCGCACTGGCAGCATATCGTGCGCCCGGACCGGTTCGCTGCCGCGAACCTTGCGGTGGAGATAATCGACGCGTTTTGCGAACCGGATTTGCCGCTGCCCGACGTGTACGCACTGCTGACCGGGGCGCTCCGCGCGATAGGACAAAGCGACGATCCGATCTCGCTTTTACCGCGGTTTTCGCTGCGTTTGCTCGATGCGCTCGGCCTTGCACCGCCGGTCGATACGTGCGTGCGCTGCGGTGCTTCAATCACGGGTAAGCCGGCGTGGCTCGATCTCGAACAGGGCGGTTTCGCCGGTGAGGAATGCCGCGTTACGTGGCGCGACGTGCTGACACTCGAATGCGACGACGTCGCGAATCTCCGGGCGCTCGCGGCGGCGCCCGGAGGCGAGCTGCGTCCGGTCATGCGCGCGACCGGGGTGGTCGCTCAAGCCGTCGAGGCGTTGGTAAATCACCACCTAGGCCGGCGACCGAAAGCGGGACTCCACGCGCTAGAATTCGTAAAGACGCCCTGCTGATGGCCGTTCTCGCCCTCGACGTCGGTACGAAACGTATCGGCGTTGCCGTCGCCGACCCGGGCGGCACGTTTGCCTTGCCTGTAACCGTTATCGAACGTACGAATCTTCGAGCCGACCTCGATCGAATCGCGGAGCTCGTGCGCGAGTATAACGTCGATGAAATGGTTGTCGGAGATCCCGTCACGCTTTCCGGACAGCGCGGTCCGGCGGCAGAGAAAATCGACCGCTTCGTCGATCAGTTGCGCCGCGTTTATACCGGCAAACTGCATCGCATCGACGAACGAATGACGACCGCGCAGGCCACGAAAAGCCTCATTGCGGCAGACGTCAGCCGGGCAAAGCGAAAAACCGTCGTCGATAAGATGGCCGCGGCGCTGATCTTGGAAACGTACCTTGCGCGCCGTTAAGATCGCAGCCGCGTTCATATTGGTCGTGGTTGTCGCCGGCGCGGCCTGGTTTGGCTTTGCGATTTTCGGCGATCGTTCTCATCCCGCGGCGACGACGCAAGTCATTGTAGCGCGTGGTTCCACGTTCCGCGATATTGCCGGACAACTGGCAAGCGCCGGAATCATCGGCAATCCCGTTGCGTTTCGCGCATATGCAAAACTGCGCAAGGCAGATACCGGCGTTCATGCCGGTGAATTTCGCTTTCCCGCGCACCAAACCGCAGCCGCCGTCTTACAGCAATTGCAAAGCGGCGGCGCCCAGATTGCAAAGTGGATCACCATCCCTGAAGGCTTTTCCGCCAAACAAATCGCGCTGCGTTTAGAAGATGGAGGGTTCGGAAACGCAAGCGCTTTTGCAAACGCGTTTCTACACGACACTATCGTCGCCGGAGGTACGCGGACGAAGAATCTGGAGGGCTACCTTTTTCCAAGTACGTACCTCGTTCCGCTGGGCGCGACGCCGAAAGTTATCGAGCAGATCATGACCGCTCAGTTTTTTAAAGAACTTCCGGCCGGCGCGGTACAAAAGGCTCGCGCACACGGACTGACGGTACCGCAAGTCGTGACGCTTGCCTCACTCATCGAGCGTGAAGCCAAAGCCGACGACGAGCGGCCTTTGATAGCCGGGGTGTACTACAACCGGTTGCGGCTGGGGATGCCGCTGGAAGTCGACGCGTCGATCGAATACGCGTTTCCGCAGCACCATAGCGTGATTACGTACAGCGACCTAAAACTGGATTCGCCGTACAACACCTACCGACGTCAGGGCCTTCCGCCCACCCCTATCGCGAATCCCGGCGAGGCTTCCCTGCTTGCGGCCTTCAATCCCAAAGCCTCGGATTACTTATATTACGTCTACAAGGGGAATGGGCACCACGCCTTCGCAAAGACTCTCGCACAGCAAAACGCCAACATCGCAAAATATTTGAAGTAGGAGACTGCAATGTCGACCAACGGCGAATCCGGGCAACAGCAGGAACTCGAACTGCGTGACGTGCTGGTTATCCAGACGAACGACGACAAACAACTCGAATTCGAAGTGGTCGGATTGGTTGAAGACGAGGAGAACAACCAATACGCAGTACTCTACTGCGAAACCGAAGACGAGTTCGTCGTGAGCGACGCTAAAGGTAATCTGCTCGAGGACGACGATCTCGCGCAAGAGATTCTCGACGATTTCTTCGTGCTCGCCGAAGAATCGGGCGGCGAAGGCGCCGGCGGAGAGGGAACCGAGTAATTCGCGCACTGTTCCTGTCCGCCAACGTCGGCGTCGGGCACACCTCGGCAGCCAATGCGCTCAAAGCGGCACTCGGCGAAGGGGATCCGCGCTTTGAGGCGCGCGTCGTCGACTCGTATAAGTATGCGGCGTCGGTTGTTTCGAGGGTCGTGTCCAACGGATATTTGGGGATGGTGAAAACCATCCCGCAGATGTATCGCTTTTTGTACAATCGCGCAGAACGCGCGACGGAAGTGGGGCCCTTTCGCGCGTGGGTCCATCAGTTTACCGCAAGCAATCTTCGCTCGCTTCTGCTCGAGGTTCGTCCCGACGTCGTCGTCTGCACGCATGCCTTCCCGTGCGGCGTAATGGCGGAATACAAAAAGCAGTTCGAGGACGCCCCGCCCGTGGTCGGCGTCGTAACGGACTTCGTCGTTCACGCTTTCTGGATTCACAAGAACATCGAAGCCTACGCGGTTGCCACCGAAGAGATGCGCGCCACGCTCGTGGCTCGCGGAATTCCTTACGAACGCATCGTCGTGTCGGGCATTCCGGTGAATGCGGCGTTCGGTACGCCGCATCCGGATCGCGATGCTCTGCGGGAGCAATTGGGCTTGCCACGCGATCGCCACATCGTGCTGATGATGGGTGGCGGCCTTGGCATCGGCCCTCTGGAGACGATCATGCAAGCGCTGGCGCGCGTTACCGAACCGTTGTGCGCGGTCGCGATCGTGGGCCGCAGCTCGCGTTCCGAACAGCGCGTGCTCGAATACGCGCACCGCGTGCCATACCCGGTACGGGTCGTGCGTTTCGTGAATAACGTTCACGAATATATGCACGCCAGCGACGTGTTGATCACCAAGCCCGGCGGATTGACGTCGTCCGAGGCTCTGGCCGCGCGCCTTCCGATGGTGTTATTCAAACCGCTCCCGGGCCAAGAGGAACGCAACACGCGCTACTTGGTGCAGCGCCGCGCTGCCCTGCGCGCAAAGAGCGCAACCGATCTAACGCGCACCGTGCAGTTGGTTCTTGCATCCGAGGAGAAGCGCGCGCACATGCGCGGCGCGATGCAGCTGCTCGGCAAACCGAGTGCCGCCGCGGAAATCGCTGCGGCGATTCGCGCAGTCGGCGAAGTCGCACGAGGAGAGGCAATCGCATGAGGTTGGCGTCGCATTGGACGTATGCGAGCTGGTTTACGGCACTGCGGATTTACACCGGGCTGTTTTGGCTTTCGCACGGCATCCCGAAGTTTTTGAATTCCGCCATGTTCATGCCGCCCAGCGGCTTCATGGCGATGATGGTGAACAAAGCGGTGCAATCACAGACCGGCTTTTATCACAATTTTCTTGCCGGCGTCGTCATTCCGAATATCAACATCTTCGCCGAACTCGTCCGGCTCGGCGAAGTGCTCGTCGGGTGCAGTCTACTGCTCGGAATCTTTACGCGTTTCGGTGGGTTCGTCGGTTGTTTTCTCGCCTTGAACTACATGGCGGCGAAAGGCGCGTTCGGATCGTGGGAAACCATCGGAACGCTCGACGCAGCGGCGTTCGTTTTGTCGTTCCTGATGCTTGCCGTTCCCGCAGGCCGGGTTGCCGGCGTCGACGCTTTGCTGCATCGGCCGCGCGTCCGTAAAGGTCCGGTTGTGGTACCCGAGTTCGTCGATGAGCCGCCCATAACGCCGCCCGCAAGTTAGCGAAGAGGGCTAGGTCCGCGCGGGCCGCGTGTGGTATAGTGGTCCCCGTTGCCCATGGAGAGGTGGGTGAGTGGCTGAAACCAGTCGTTTGCTAAATGACCGACGGTCAAAAACCGTCCGAGGGTTCGAATCCCTCCCTCTCCGCCACGTGTTTCCTCATGAAAGGGGAAAACAAAAACCGCGACGTACCAATCGCGGCTGTGTGCGGTCGTAGCTCAATTGGATAGAGCAACAGGCTACGAACTTGTAGGTTGGGGGTTCGAGTCCCTCCGACCGCGCCATATAAAAAGAGCCCGGCGAATCCACCGGGCTCTTTTCTGCTATTTAACGTTCCGCGGCGTCATGATAACCAACGCGTGTGAATAATCGAAATGCAGTTTCCCCAGGCCCTTGAGAAAGTCCAAGCCGACAAGCGCGGTTCGTCCAGACAGCGCATCGTCCGTGCATGCCGACGGAGTTTCATAAACGATCGGTCCAAGACTCATGTCGTCGAGTTGTCCGCATCCGTGCGAACCGCTCGGCAGAGAGAAGTGCAGGCCGTAGTTTTCCGGTAAGTCCCATGGGATGAGTACAAATTCTGGCGAGCCTGTATCGAACGTCGTGTCGACCGTCACGCTTTTTTTCTGAATATCCATCGGCGCAGAAGGCGTGCCGTCGGAAAGCTCAACGCCTACATGGACACCGGGCACCGTACCGTCAATAACTGCCTGCGGATCCTGTATCTGCATGGTTGCATGCTCGAAATCGACGGTTACAAAAGCGCCGGCCAGCAAATCGAAGCCGAGCAGACCGTCGGGCGCATTCGCGTCGAATTCTGCTTGTCCGAAGTATAGCGTCACGTCGTTCAAGACGTTTCCACCAATTTCTATCGAGGAGGCCTGGCCTACGTCGGTTTTATCGCTGCCGTACAGCGTATAGGCCTCGCTGTGACCTGTCGCGTTAAGGCCTGCGCGCCTGGCGAATGCGCCGCTTAGAAAAATGTTCGATGCGCCGGAGTCGAGCATAAATGTTCCTTGAACGCCGTTGACTTTCGCCTTGACGATGATGCGCTCGTGCTCCAGCGTTATCGGGAACGGCGTGCTGTTGGAGAACTGCCAGTGTGCCGAGGGCGCCGGTGGATGAAGGGTGTCCGGTGCAATATTTGCATCGGTTTTCACGTCTCCGATGACCCGGGTGTGCGTACCTCCGTCATATTGCCAGCGAGTAATGATCTTTTTGCCTGATGCCGCGTCGCCGTATGCGAGCACGCGAATCGTTTCGTCATTCTGGCCTGTAGGGTCGATTTCGATGCCGGCATAAGCACCTGTATCCGGATCGACGTACAGATCCATATCGCCGGCATTTTCCTGATGAACGCGCACGACGTCGACCGTCTTGTTCCAAAGGCGCTTTGTACCCGCGACGCTCCAAGGCAACGCTGCAACCGCATCGCTGAAGAAGAGATCTTCAGCAAGATTTGTGCGCGCGGCATTGCCGATTACCGGAACTGTAAAGCCGTTGGGGTCCGAGTACCAGAAAAGCCGGCCGGTGAAACCGTCGGAAGAGTCGGTGTTCGATTTCACGATGTGCGTGTCGTTTCGGTACGCGGCTCCGATCCGGGCAATCCGGTCGGTTTCTACCGTTTTGCCGCCTGCATCGACGATTGTTTGGGTCTCGGTCAGCGATTGCATCGCCGGATCTAAAAACTTCCACCCCGTGAAAGCCTGGTGTTTGGCAAGCAACCCTTGCGGATCGTCTGCGCGCGCAACCGGCGCTGCAGCGACGACCAACACCGCCGCGACAACAAATCGAAGAAACCGCATGGGCACCACCCCGCTGAGCAAAAAGGAAGGCAGCGCCAGTCTAAATGGCCGGCGAGCATGCTTTCAATTTCCGGCGTTGCGCCAGGACCCCTTGTAAACTACATTATTCGTTGTTCGGAACGAGAATGAAGCGCGCGTGCGGGTAATCGATCGTCCAATTAAAGTGCCGTAGAAAATCCAAGCCGATTAGGCCGCCGTCCATTCCGAAGACGTTCGACCCGCCAAAGCAGATCGGCGGGTTTTCATACTTGTAGGGGCCAACCGCAATTCGATTCACGCCGATGCACGAGCCGCTGGTCGTAGCAGTATTCCAGGCGGTATAGGTTACACGCACCCCTTGGTTCACAATTGGGTCGCCCGTTGCTCCTACGCCGCCGAATCTCACCGCAGCTTGACTGTTAAGATCCTGGCCGTTGATACGTCCGCTGTCGCGCAGCGCTTGAGAAAGCATCATGAATCCGCCGAGTCCGGTATCGATTGTGGGATGGGCAACGCCGCGATCGACATCCATCGCGATAACGGGAACGCGGTTTGTGAGGTCGACAGGGAAGGCAAAGCTGCCGGGCGCCTGCGAGGGTTGATATGTTCGAGGGTCTTCTATCCGGATGCGTTGGCGCGCGATGTCGACGTCAACTACCGCGTTTGCAAAGAAGTCATATCCTAACACGCCCGCAACGCGCATTCCCGGCGACGCAATCCGCTGAATCACGACGTTATGAAGCGTCGCGCCGCCGACCGTAACAGTCGAAACGCGCGCGTATCCGACGAACATCGAATTTCCAATGTACGGCGAGAAATCCGCGGTGCCGAGCGGCTCGATGCCGGCTTGCCGTGCAAAATCGTCGTACAGCACGATCGACGGCGTGTTGGTGCTGAGCAAAAAGATTCCGGTGTGACCGTTCACGGATGCGGTCACGCGTGCAGCTTGCGACGCGTCCGGGTCCGTCGCAAACATCAACGGCGATGAATCTGCGGCAAACGTCCACGCCGCGGCGGCGGGTTGCGGCTGCAAATCTCCGTCCGCAACCGGTTGAACGTTTATTGACCTGAGTTTGTAGAAGGCGCCATCGGTGCGCCAAGCATCGATGACGTTTCGTCCGTTTGCTAATGTTTTATACTCGACAGCATCAAACGTTTGAGCGTCGGGGGATCCCGGCGCGACGACAATTTCGCGAAATGCGCCGGACGCCGTGTCTTCGTAGAGATCGATCGGCGCCAGGCCGGCCGGCTGTATACGCAGCGCTGCACACGTGGCGCCGCCTACATTCGTCTGCCCTTGAATGGTGGCTTGAAACTGTTGCACAGCTTCGCTTCGCACAATATCGAATGCGATTGCGCTTTCCGACGCGCGGCCGAGAACGACGTGCCAAAAATGATTTTCGTCCGCGCGCCAAGCATAGCGTCCGCTGAATCCAGTCTCGTCCGTAACGCCGCCGCTAGTGCTGAGCATATCGCGATACACGATGCCCCGGCGAAACTCCGTGAAACGATCCTGCGCGGCGCCGGCGGTTCGAACGCCTTCGGCTTTCCAAGATCCCTGCGATACGTCAGCTGAAGTCCATCGCGCGAATGCCGCATGTTTTGCAAGCAGCGCCGATGCGTCGTCCGCGTACGCGAAAGCCGGAGTAAGAGCGAAAAAAGCTGGAAGAAAAAGTAGGAAACGTCGCATGCACACCCCGCTGAAGATGGAATACGCCGCCAGCCTAAAGGGCTGACGAGCTCACGGCGAACTTTTCGACGTGAAGCCTTGAAACCTGGCCGCTGGGTTTGATAGAGTAGAGCGTCGAACGCCACAGTGCGTCCACGGCTCGGTAGCTCAGCGGTAGAGCGGGGGACTCATAAGCCCTAGGTCGTAGGTTCAAATCCTACCCGAGTCACCAATTTCGAGCCCCGGAGTACGTACTTTCGGGGCTTTGTTATGCGCGACGCAACCTGCAGGGAATAGGGCGGGTCCGGTAGGATTGAGGCTGGCCCGGTTCGGGCACCGCGGAGGGCCGCCAACCAGGCGGCCGTTCCCGCTTTTTGAGGTAGAGTAACAACCACCATGTCAACCATCCCTTGCGATTTCTGTCCTCATCCCGTCGACCGTAATCAAATGGAAGAAATCGAGATTTCGCATTACGTTCCGGACAGCTCCGGCGACGATCTGGCGTATGCGCGCACGTATTTCTTCGGGCATCCGGATTGCGTGCGGAAATTCTACAGAGGACTGGTCGACCACAAACTCGACCTCTTCAAACACATTCCCAGCACTGGCAGCTCTCCGGAGAGTCAGCGCTAAAAGTCACGTGCGCTCGTAGCTCAATTGGATAGAGCGTCGCCCTCCGAAGGCGAAGGCTGAAGGTTCAAGTCCTTTCGAGCGCGTGAAAGTGCCATGGGGTTGTCATGGTCGAAGGCTATCGTCTTCCCATGACAACCTGTTCAAAATGCGGAGTTCGCTACGGACGCAGGCGGGATAAGAGCGGCTACTGTCCCTAATTGCCATCGGCGCATCACCGCGCGACGCGCGAATTGGTCGCGGCATCGATTAAATGAATGATGAACTGTACATTCGCCGCGCAATTGAATTGGCTGCCGAAGCCGAGGTGAACGGCGACGTACCGATCGGCGCCGTGCTCGTTAGCGGCGACCTTGTCTTAGAAGCAAAGAACGAGAAGGAAAGCCAGCCCGATGCCACGGCACACGCTGAGATGTTGCTGCTGCAGAAGGCGGCACGCGCGTTACGCGCCTGGCGGCTGCCCGACGCGACGATATACGTCACCAAAGAGCCATGCGTGATGTGCGCCGGCGCAATGGTCGCCGCGCGGATCAAACGCTTGGTGTATGGCTGTCCCGACCCGAAGGGCGGAGCGGCGGGTAGCGTCCTGGACGTAGTACAGCACCCGGCGCTCAATCATCGCATCGAGGTCACCGCGGGGGTCCTCGGCGACGAGGCGGCCGCGCAACTGCAGGCGTTCTTTCGCAAACGTAGGCAATAGGTTAAGAAGGCAAGGATTTCACCCGCCGCCGCGAATCTGCGGTCCTTTGTTGCCACATCCCACGGAGAGGTGGTCGAGTGGTTGAAGGCACCCGCCTCGAAAGCGGGCAGACGTGATGAGCGTCTCGAGAGTTCGAATCTCTCCCTCTCCGAATGTACGAAAAGAGCCCCGGCTATCGGCCGGGGCTTTTTCATGCGGTCACAATCGCGCAACAATTGCGCCATACACCTGGCACATTAATGCTCTAGCCTTGAGACATGAAAGACGTGCAGACAGCCGTAATGGGATTCGTTGAAGAGCTCGCACGGCGAGATGGTTCCAGAGCCGTTTCCGAGTCGGCCGTGCGCGGCGCAATAAGCGCCTACGTGAAGTGCCGGAGCATCGCGTATCGCGGGAAGGCCGAATTGACCGCCGCTCAGATGGATCGAGCGATGCGCCGCTATCGCCGGCGTCGCGCGGAGTTGCATCACCAACCGCTGTTGCTAGCGTCCTGAATTCGAAACTAGCCGGCCGGCGTCGTCGCCCGGCATGGGTTGCCCGTACAAAAAACCCTGCCCCATAGTCACGCCAAGTTGCGCGAGTGCTCGTTCCTGCGGCTCGGTCTGGACACCCTCGGCGACCGTCTCGACGCGCAGTCCTTGAGCGAGATTGACAATCGCGTTGACGATCTGCGCCGCCCGCTCATCGTGCAGCATCGCGCCTACGAATGTACGATCGATCTTCAGCGCATCGACGTGCAGATGCTGAAGATACGTGAGCGAAGAATAACCGGTACCAAAATCGTCCAAGTGTAAACGAATTCCCAGCGCGTGCAGCTGCCGCACTGTGCCGATTGCCTCACGTGTGAGGCCCATTAACGCGCTTTCTGTAAGTTCTACGTCGAGCGTGCCGGATCGGATCGCACAGCGCTGTAAAGCCTCGATCAACTCGCGCAAAGCTGCGGCGTGTTCGAAGTGCAGTGCGGATGCATTAATCGCAAGCCGCAGCTCCGGCAAAGTTTGCTGCCACTCGCGCATTTGGCGGCACGCAACCTCCGCGACGTGCCGGTCCAGAGCGAGAATGACGCCCGTCCGTTCCGCAACGGGAATGAACTCCGCGGGCGCGACGAGGGGCTGGCCCGGACGGTGCCATCGCATCAGCGCCTCGAAACCGACGAGTGCGCGACCCGCGAGACGATAAACGGGCTGGTACACGACGGCGATCTCGCCGCGTTCGACCGCACCGCGTAACGCGGCCTGCACTTCGCGATGCTCTACGGCCGTTTGCCGCAAACCCGGATCGAACTCGACAATCGCGGCGCGCTCGCTGCGCTTTGCTTGATACATCGCGAAGTCGGCATCGCGAATTGCGTCTTCCGCGCGCGAATAGTCGCCGACGATCTCCGCGACGCCGATGCCTGCGTCCAGGAAAATCGTCTCGCCGCCAATTGCGAGCGGCTCCTTCATCGTGCGATGTAAGCATTCTCCGAAAACACGGGCTGCTTCGGACCCGCCGCCGCGAACCAATACGGCGAATTCGTCGCCGCCAACCCGCGCGGGCAAATCGCAATCGCGCGCGCACCGGCGAAGTACCGAAGCGAACTCCGCAAGCACCTGATCGCCGGTCACATGCCCGAATGTGCTGTTGATCCGTTCGAAGCCGTTCAGATCGAGAAATACGAGCGAATCCCCGCCCCGCCCATGGTGCGCTGCGTCGATGCTTTCGTTAATCGCGCGGATAAGTGCGCCTCGGTTGGCGATGCCGGTTAGCGTGTCGACGTTGACCGCTTTGCGCAGTGCCTGTTCCGCGCTGGCCCGCGTCTGCAACTCCAGCGAGAGGCGCGCCCGTTCGCGGTCGCTGTCGAGCTGAATCAGTCCGCTTAGACGCGATCGCCGAATCGCGACGATCGCGGCGAGCGTAATGAGCCACACGAAAGCGGCGGTACCCGCAAGCATTCCGGCCGGCGCCGGGGCGCTTCCCAGGCTTGCCGCGGTCCACGAGTTTACAAGGATCACCGGAATCCTGGCGGCTCGCGTTTGCGTGAAGATGCGCGGTCCAGGATAGTGCAGGGCGATAAAACGCCGTGCATCGGCTTGCGTCACGTCCAGAATAAGTTTCGCGCCGTGCTCGCTGCGCGCCATTTGCACCAGCTCCGCGGATTGCGGGAACGCCACAACCCGTCCGCTCAGCGTCGTGAGGTACACCAGGTGCTCGGGAGTGGAAATTCGCTTTAAGAACCGGTCGATCGCATCCGACGTCGTGTCGACCGTTGAAACGCCCAGTGACGTCTTCCCGACGCGGATATCATGCACGGCGCTGATGTAGACGTGGTCCGTATCGAAATACGGCTGCGTAATTGCGCTCTGCCGGCGCGCATGCAAGCCGATGCGGTACCACGTGTGCCGTACGTAGTCGTACGTCACCCTCGACCACTGATATGTCAGCACAACCGTGCCGCTGTGCGTTCGGTGCACGTACGGACCAAAGAGCCGAATATGCGGTGAAAAAGCGTACGGTTTATACCACAAGCCCATTCCGTAAATCACGTCGGATGGTGTCGAAGCCAGCAGCGTTCGAAGGAAATGTTCCGTTCTTGGTTTGTTGCCGCGCAGCGATGGTGCAATCGCCGCGGCCGTCGCGGCCAGCTGTGTACCGCTGGCAACATACCGGTCCAGATGATCGCTGGAAACGTCGGTGCCCGCGCTTGCGTTCTGCGCGACGCGAAAAGCAGTCGAACGCGCAAAAAGCAGCCCGTACAGCGCCAGCGCGATGCAAGCGACGATCGCTGCGGCCAGCAAAAACCAAATCGCGCGGCGTTCCAAACCGATGCGATGAGTGAGGCCGCGCACTTTCGCGTGATTGTCACGCGCCAGCGCGACGTACTGCCCGAACGCCTCGAGCGCATCCGCATCGCCGTCGACGAAGTGCACGCGGCGGCTATCGTGCGCCGACATCGCACCGACCACGCGGTCGCCGTATGGAATGGGTACGGCGACGGTAGCCACGCCGTCTTCGGCAAAAATGCGGCGTCCCGTGGACACCGCTTCATTTAATACCGCGGTCGGGTCGGTGGGCGCGGCGATTTCCGTTTTACATGCCGATACGTCGATAGAAGCGTGGCCGTTCGATGCCATGCCGAGAAAGGCGCACTCCGCGTCAACCGCATCCCGCGCCAGTTCGCACGCTCGCTTCTCGATGACGTGCAACGGTGTATCGGCATAGAGCAGCGCAATCAGTTGCTGCACCGCTTGACGGTACTGCTCCGGCGCACCGCGGGTGCTCATGGAAGTACGTTACCACGTTTGGACGCGTGCTAAATTAACGGTACGTGCGGAGCTGCATTAGCTGCCAACAGCCCCGTTATTCGCGGATCGTCGGCAATTTCGATTTGCCGCTTGAACGGCCGAAAACCGGATCGGATGTAGAAGTCCAACGCCCCGGGATGATCGAGCGAGCACGTGTGAACGCTGAAGCGGTGAATGGGCCGCGACCATGCGAGCTCGACGGCGCGATTCATCAGCCAACGGCCGGCGCCGGTGCCTATGACCTTTTCCGTCAAGCCGAAGAAGACGAGTTCGCATTCTTGCGGCGTGCCGAAATCCAGTTCGAGCAGTCCCTCATCGCCGCCGTCTACGCGCAGCGTATAGATTTGAGTGTTCGCGTCACGTATTGCGTGTGCCAATTGTTCATTCGATAATGCAAGGCGCGAAAACCACAAGTACGGCTCGCCGATGCGCCGGAAAAGCGCGCGGTACCACTCCGCTTGCGGATCGTGCACGCTCTGCAAAGTCCATGGTGCCCCCGCACGCTCAACACGGAGCTGCGGGCGTTCGAGCATTTCCAAAAAGGTGACGACGGCTGCGATCTTTCCGCGCGGTAGATCGATGTATCCGTCACTTAGCGGCATAGCGGTACTGGCCCGGCTGCCATTCACAGACGCTGCGGTCGCGCATGACGAACGATTCACATCCGTCAACTTCCGGGTTGAAATCGGCGTTCGCGCGTTTTGTAGCATCCCAATCGACCGCAGGCTCCGCTCGTGCCGCAGCGCGGGCTTTGGTGTAGGAGAACTGCGGATTTTTTGTGAGCGCGTTGAGCGCTTTGGCAAGACGTTGCGCGTCATTCATGGTTTGTGGCTTCGTCAAACCGAGGGGCTTCCCCGCGGCTGTGGAAGCGTTTGACTATGGCGCTTTCCCATGTCGTTCTGCAGGTTGCCCTTTGCAATTCGGCGCTTCGGCTCAAGACCGAGACCCAATTGCCGCTGCACGTCGTCGTGACCGATAAAATCAACCGGGACGTTGTCGATCAGCAGTTTCACGTTGTGCGCGAGAACGGCAACGTCGTTAACGTATCGGTCGATGTGCCCTGGGGGCTGTATCATGCCAAGCTCGCGATGAAGTACCCGCACGTCTCGTGCGGCGCGGACCAGTGGTTCACCGTGCTGGCGGACCACAACCGGACGCTGAGCGTCTCCTTGCAGCAAGGTCCGCCCAAAACGCAGATGCAGACAATGGTCATGGGCAGCGTACCGTTTGCGTTTTCATACGTGCAGCCGACGGTTGTGGCGTTTGACAAATCCGTGGCATGTAACGGGCCCGTCGGCGATCCGCTCGACGCGGGGATCGTCACGCAAAACGATAACGACGGGTATTACGCGGACATTTTCCCCAGCCCGACGCTGCTGCAGCATTTGCCTCCGGTAATCGCCGTGCGCATGACCGACTCACACGGCGGCTACCATTACATTCGGATCCCGGCAAAATTTTCGCGGTACGTTGCGGAAGGCGGCGCCAGCATGAAGATGGACGTCAACGAGGATGTCATCGATTACGTCGCCGACAAGCCGGAAGACACGCTGCTATGCCCACACGAGTACATTACCGAGGTCCAGTAGGCGCGGGTGAAGGCGATGGCGTGCCTGCAAGCCGCGGATCGGGCGGCGCCGGCGGAAACGTAATGTCCTCATAATACGTATCGGCGATCACTTTGAAGGTCAGCGGGCCGAAGTGCTGCGTCGACGTGAAACTGCCGTGCGTAATGACCCAGTGGTTTTCCAGGACTTTGTAGTCGAGCACGATCACTTCGTCGCTCGAAGGCGTTCGCAGCTCCACGCGCGCGGGCAAGCGCGTTTGCGGATCTTCGGCGACGTCATACGGATAATAATCATTTCCGGGATAGCCCGGCGCGGGTGCGAGACGCAAATGAATTGCGGAATCCGTTGAATCGGGCAAATACGACGGCACCCAAAAAGAGATGTACGGCACAATGACGTTGACGCTCGGATCGTCGGGCGGCATCGGCCACATTCCTACGGCTTTACGGTCGAGTGAAATGTCGACGCGTTTGAGGTTCGCAAACCAGCTGAACGAAAAATTCTCGCCCAGCGCATCGAAATAGGGAATGATCGGAAATGCCTGACCGGTGCGCTGCGCGCCCTGCGGCAAATCTTGCATCACCGCATAGTTGTCGGCTTGCCGGACTTGCACGAAGCGGTTGATGTCTTCCGTGCGCCCCATCGTCGGCGAGTAAATGTGCGTGCGTTCGCGGTACGTAATGTACGCGGGCGCATTTTGCACGTACGCGGTAGCCGTCCGGTTGATCAGCTGGACGAGTGCGAGATCGGGCGGGATCATATCGCGCTCTATTCGCAAAAAGGGGCCGGTTTACCGCCGCGCCAACTGCGCTCTGCATGACCGTCATCGTACCGAAAGACGACGTCCGGGCGCGCGTCGTGGAATTGCGCCGCGAAATTCACCGCCATCCCGAACTGGGTTTCGAAGAAGTGCGGACGCAGGCGCTGGTCGAGCGCGAACTCGACGACCTCGGGATCGCACATCGCCGCGTTGCCAAGACCGGTGTGGTGGGCGTTATTCGCGGCGGCAAACCGGGGCGCACCGTTGCATTGCGCGCGGACATGGATGCGCTGCCGATTACGGAGAAATCGGGCGAGCCGTTCTCCTCGGAAGTGCCGGGAAAAATGCATGCCTGCGGGCACGACGCGCACACCGCGATGCTGCTTGGAGCTGCGCGCGTGCTGCAAAACATGCGTGACGAACTGCCCGGCAACGTCGTACTGCTGTTTCAACCGGCGGAAGAAGGCCCCGGCGGCGCGGAACCGATGATCGCCGAAGGCGCGCTGGACGATCCCAAAGTCGAAGCTGTTGCCATGCTGCACGTCGATCCGCGATTGGAACCGGGACAGATCGGCATTACGCCGGGACCCGTTAATGCATCGGCGGATGAGATATACATCACCGTCCAAGGACGCGGCGGCCACGGCGCGTATCCGCATACCGCCGCCGATGCAATTCCCGCGAGTGCTGCGATGATACTTGCGCTGCAAAATATCGCCGCTCGTGAAACCGATCCGCTCAAGAGCGTCGTGGTGACCATCGGTACGATCGCCGGCGGGTACCGCAACAACGTTATCGCCGACGAAATCAAGATGAGCGGCACATTTCGCGCGCACGATCCCGAGATACGAAACGGTTTGGAAAAACGCGCGCGCCGTATTCTGGAAGGCGTTGCGCAAGCGTACGGCGTCAGTGTCAAGCTTGAAGTTTTGTACGGTTACCCGCCTGTCGTCAACAACGTCGTACTCGCACAGCAATTCAAAAACTACATGATCGAAAACTCTGCGCTCCACGTTGAAAGTCCGCCGCCGACGATGGGCGCGGAAGACTTCGCATACTTCGCGCAGCGCGTTCCCGGCGTGCACGTGCGTTTGGGCGTGCGCAGCGAAAAAGCCGGATCGGTGCATTCCGGACACAGCCCGCAGTTTCGCATCGACGAAGATGCGCTGCCGGTAGGTGTTCAGACGCTGGTAGCATTTGCTACCTCGGTAGGCAGCGGAGCCGTGTCATTTTAGCGACCAACCGCTTTGTGAAGAAATGCACTACTAATTGTGCATATCCGGCGAAAAGGGCCCTATATATAGTGGTGCCGAACGATTCGCGATGGCAATTTTGCGTCCGTCTCTTCGGCCAGCCTCCGTGCAAAATGGTGCTGCCTCGCGAGCGGGGACGCGCTCGCTTACCGCCTCGGTAGACGTTCACGCCGGCGCAGAAGCGGCTTTTTCGCTGCTGTGCGCGGTCGAAAAGTGGCCGGTCTGGCTTTCCTTCGTGCGCAGCGCCGAATTAGCTGAGGCGGGACCGCTGCGCTTCGGCAGCGAGGTGCGCCTGCGCTGCGCGGTTCCCGGGGATCCGCAACAGCTCTTCGAAGTCGACCATTTCGTCACGAACCATCAGCTCTCGCTAGTCGGCGCCTATTCGGTCAGGCGGCGGCTCGATTTCCGCCTGGAGCGCAAGACGACGCGGTGCAAGCTGCACGTTCGCGTGGAGTATCCGGCTTACGGCGGGAAGTTGGCGATGATGTACGACGCGCTTCGCGCGGGTCGCAAGCTCGCCACGCAGCTCGACGAGTCGGTGCTGCATTTCAAGCACCTCGCCGAGTACAACGTCAATGCGAAGGACGAATTGCTCGCCGACTTTTAGCACTTCTTGACGCAGAGTGCTAAGCCTGGCTATACTTACTTCCGATATGCCGTTGTACGATTACCAGTGTTCGAAGTGCCAAAACGTCGTTGAGGTGCGCCACGGGTTCAACGATCAGTACACGCAACCGTGCAGTGTCTGTGGCGGCGAACTGCGTCGCGTCATAAATCCGGCCCCGATTATTTTCAAAGGTTCCGGCTTTTACATCACGGATTCGCGTAAGAAAGAAAGCTCTTCGAGCGAGAGCTCGTCGTCCTCCGGCGCACCCGCTTCCAGCTCGACGCCGTCCTCGAAAGAGTCCGCGGCGTAATTCCGGCATGAGCGTCGGGCTATGGGTCCTGGTCGGACTCTCTGCCGCCGGGATGCTCTTGGCGCTTGTTGCCGTTATCGCCGTCGTCGTGCAGGCGCTGCGCCTGCGCAAACACGTGCGCGAACTCAAAGATTCGCCGCTGACCGTAACGCTGCTCGGATTGCGCATTCAGGCGAATCACCTTTCGCACGCGCTCCAGCGAGCTCGACCGTTAACCCAGCGCGCCGGGGCCGCGGTCGGCGTTATTCAGAACGCTGCGCAAGAAGCAGGCCTGCCGCAAGCCCGCGCGGCGATGCAGCAAACCGGTGCCGAACTCTCGACCCTGGCCGACGACCTGCGCTAGGGTTTATCCTCTTCGGGAGGCTCCCACTGCCACCCCGGAGGAGCGCCGCCCGGCATGGGCGGTCCCGGAACGGGCGGAAACCCGACAAATGGCGCGCCGAAAGGCATTGTTTCCGCCGGCGTCTGCGGCGGCGGCGCGGTTTCCGGTGCGCCGAAGTTCATCGTCGACCACTGTAGCGAGGGGGGCGGAGGCGCCGGCTGCGGTGCGAGTGGCGGCGCGGGTTCGACCGGCGGAAATTCGTAGCCGGTTGCACGCGAGACCGAAGGCGGCTCGGGCACTGGTTCGTGACTTTGCGCCGCACGTGCGATCGCGGGCGTAGGCGTGACTTCTTCGCGCGGGGTAAAAATGGGCTGCGGCAAATCGCCGATAGCGGCTCCCGCAATTACGTAGCGCGGCGGCGGCAGAATCATTGTGTCGGAACGCCGCGCGATCGCGCGCAACTCGTCCAAATCGGCTTGCGGCGCGTCCTCGACTTTCATCGTATCGAGCAGCAGCGCGATCGTATCGCGCAAGTATTCGCGCGGCGGGATCTTCGCAAATGCGAAGACGTGCTGCGAAACGTCGGCCTTTACTGATTGCAGCAGTTTACGCCAGTATTCCAACGGCTGATAGTATTCGAACTGCCCCAATTCGCGCTTGGCTTGCGAGTACAGGCGCGCGATCTTTTTTCCGAGTGTATCCGCCGGCGGTCCCGGCTCGACGATCGCAACGCGCTTTGCGACGCGCGCCATTTCCGAGACGATCTGCGCGTGAAAAAACGGATCGGTCTCGTGCAAATAATGAAATGCGATCGCAATATCGAACGAATCGGCCTTCGCCGGGATGACGGACGTGCTGCCGCGCAACAGCTTTGCGCCTAAACTCTCGAACTTGCGGATCACCTCATCGCGGTGCTCGATAACGGTGACGTCGGCCCCGGCTTCCAGCGCGCGGCGAACCCATTTGCCATCCTCGCCGTAGCTGCAGAACAGCACGCGCTGCCCGGACTCCACTACCAGGGCATCCCAGATCAAGTTCTCAATGTAGCGGGATTCGCGTTCGAACTCATCCGCGGAATAACGCGGCTCGCGGTTCATGCCTGTTGCACTCTTCGCAGCGTTTGTGTGAAAGATGGAAAGCTCACGTCGATGCTCGATTCGTCGTCGATGGCGATTGGCCCGGCACCCGCCGCAAGGGCGGCAGCGGCCATGGCGGTGCGGTGGTCGCCGTGCGTCTCGACCAGCTCGCCGCTGCAGTGTGGGGCACCGCCGCGGATTGCGATGCCGTTGGGCAGCGATTCGACCGCGATGCCTGCGGCGTTCAACAATCGCTCGATCGCAGCGACGCGATCCGATTCTTTCGTGCGCAGTTCGCGCACGCCGGTAATGCGCGTCTCGCCTTGCGCGAACGCCGCCGCAACGGCTAGCACCAAAATCTCGTCAATCGCGCGCAGAGCGACATCCGAGCTTACCGCGATGCCGTGCAGCTGCGCCGATTCTACGGCGATGTCGGCGACCGGTTCGCCGCAGATTTCGCGCCGGTTTTGCAGTTGAATGTTCGCGCCCATCTGCACCAGCGCGTCCAGCAGGCCGGTCCGCGACGGATTGACCCCAACCCCTTCCACGACGATCGAACTTCCGGGCGCAATGCTTGCCGCCACGATGAAAAACGCAGCGGCGGAGAAGTCGCCGGCCACATTGACGTCGCGAAATTCCGTCGGCATCGATCGCAGTTCAACGCTCGATGCATCGAAGGTAATATCCGCGCCGAAGTAGCGCAGCAGCCGTTCCGTATGGTCGCGCGATCCTTTGTCGCCCAGTGTCGCGACCGACGTGTTTGCAAAGACGCCGGCCAGCAAAAGCGCGGTTTTGATTTGCGCCGACGGTGAAACCAGAATAAAGCGGCGCGTCTGCGGCGCATTCGTTCCCTCGACACATGCAGGCAACGTTCCGTTCGTTGTTTCGATGCGTGCACCGAATGCTCGCAATTGTGCGGCCACCGGTTCCATGGGCCTGCGCCGAAGCGAAGCGTCACCGTCGAACTGCGCTTGCAAATTTGCGCCGGCGCACACGCCCATCATCATGCGAGCGGTGGACCCGGAATTCAGGCAATCGAGTGCCCCATCGGGATTCCGCAGATCTCCACCTTGCACGATGACTGCATTGAGGTCGTCATCGTGAGGTATCGAACGAGCATTGTCATCGTGAGGTATCGAACGAGCATTGTCATCGTGAGGTATCGAACGAGCATTGTCATCGTGAGGTATCGAACGAGCATTGTCATCGTGAGGTATCGAACGACCCTGAGCTTGTCGAAGGGCCGTAATGCAAACCCCCACCGCCCGCAAAGCATTTATCGTCGCCTGCACGTCACGCCCCGGATTAAGATTGCGAATCGAATGCGCGTTCGGGCATTTTGCAAGCAATATCAGTGCACGGTGAGATATAGACTTATCTCCGGGAACGCGTAGTCGCCCGCGAAGCGGCCCCGATGAAAAGGCCGGCGCTGTTTGCTTCATGACAAGTGATCCAATCGAACGCTCATATTCTTCGTGACGTTTTTGGCCTCATGTTCGTTGCCAATCACGGGTACTAATTCAGAGATACCGAGACCCGGAGGTAAAGCAATGGCTCGTTTCACAACAACACTCGGCGCAGGGCTGCTGCTCGGATTCGCACTCGTGGCGTTCGGGCCCGCTTCTGCTCGAGCTGCGTCATGCTCGCCTCACGAGAATGTGTTTGGAACCATCCAATCGGTACAAGGCAATCTCGTGACGCTGCGCGGTGCGCAGGGTCAGACCGCCACCGTCCTCGTCGGCGAGGACGCTCAGATGAATACGCATGGATATCAAATGCGTCCCGGCACATTTGCACGGATGTACGGCTGCGTCGAAAACGGCATGTTACACGCGACGCAGGTCAACCTTGCGGCAAATTCCGCAGGGTACTACGAAAGCCGCGAACCCATCACGCGCAGCGGCGTAGTCCGGCGCGTTTCCGATCGCGCTATCTACGTCTGGGTTCCGGAATATCGAACCGAAATGACGTGGATTGTGAACAACGGCGATCGTTTCCGTGACGGTGAGCGGGTCGTTGCGCAAGGCACTGAAAATACGCGCGGCGACTTCTTTCCGAGTTCGATACGCGTAGTCGGACAAACGTCGCAAACCGGATCCATCACACTGAGCGGTGTGGTGCGGCGCGTTACATCCGGCGCGATCTACGTGTGGGAACCGGCTCATAACACCGAGACGGTGTGGATGGTCCGGGATGCCGGACGCTTCCGTGTCGGCGAGCATGTCGTAGGCCGCGGCACGGAAAACACGCGCGGCGACTTCTTCCCGTCCTCGATTCAGTTCCAGTAATTCGCTGTCGTCGCACAACGCAAAAGGGGCGCCGTTATCGGCGTCCCTTTGCTTAATGTGGTGGGAGAAGTGGGATTTGAACCCACACGGGTTGTGCCCGGCCGCTTTTGAGGCGGCTGCGTCTACCGTTCCGCCATTCTCCCGGTCGAAGGCCCGCGATTCGTGACGCTAAGCCCGGCCGCCTGCGCGACGCGCAAAATCGCGAAATTCTGCTTGGGCTTGCGCTTGCGTTGCGGCATCGCAAAAGCCGTACCACGTGCGCCGCGTTCCGCCCCGCGCGTACGTCAGCGTAAGCAGCGCATCGGCGTCGTGTCGATCGAATGTGCGCGCCGTCACGTCGTCATTCGGCCACGCGACTATTACGACTCGATGCGCCGAGGGTTCGTAGATACCATAGCCGTTTGGCGTTGTTAAAATCGCTGCATTCGGCGGAAGGGCAAACGACGTCAGCTGCTGCCCGCGTTGAAGTGGAGATTTTGGAAAACGTGCGCGTGTGCTAACGACGAATGCGGAGGCTCTTTTATCGAGCGACACCGACCTTTCAAAAGTCGCGCTGTGCGTAGGCGCATCCGGCGCTGAATACGTAAACGTCGCACGCGCGGCTGCTTCCGTGGGTACCGAGGCGTGGTAGCAGCGGTTGAACGTTCCGGTCTGAATCGGATGGGTGTACTTTGCGATGTAATCTCGCGCCGACGGCGGATACGTTTGTTCCCATGCGTCGCGCAAGCCGCCGACTGTCGTAAACAGATTTTCTCCGGTGCGTTTATCTTCAAAGGCGAAGGCGCGCGCTCCGGCGCAAGGTGAAATCACAAGCCGTACCGCTGCATTTTCAAAAACGACGGCCGGATAGCCGTCTTCATAAACGTCGGCCACATATGCAATCGCATGACCCGCCGGCACGCTGCGCGGTTTGAATGAAACCCAACTCCCTTCCCGCAGCGGCAGTCGCCCGTTATTGTCATCGTGAGGTATCGAACCGTTGTCATCGTGAGGTATCGAACCGTTGTCATCGTGAGGTATCGAACGACCCTGAGCCCGTCGAAGGGGGGCAGAACTTCTAAAAGCACGCACCGGCAGCAAAACGGCATCTCGCCTCCCCACCGTCAACGCCGGCACCTCCGCCGAGAATCTTCCGGCATACACCCGCGCCGCACGCGTACGCAGCGGCGTCCTCGCGTAATTGACGACGTCAAGAAACGCGATGCGCCCATCGTTCGATGCAAGCAGCACCGCATTAGCAATCCCGCCGGCAGCGGGATGAACGATATGCGCGAAGCGCGCACTCGAAACGATGTGCCCGCCCCCGTCGCGAAATGCGGCGAGCTTGCGTTCAACGCTCGCGACATACGGCAATCCCACTCCGTTCGGCGGCACGATCAGCGTTCGATATTGCCGCACATCGCCGAGCGGCGCATACCGCAGATCGATAAGCCTACACGTAATGCGCACGATGCGGCAGCCGCGCTGCGCAGCCATCGTTGCGTCCGCAATCCGCGCGATTTCGTCGTTCGTGATTTTGCGTTCATCGTACGCGCTCGTCATATACGCAATAGCGGCATCGGCAACGGGACGCGTCTGCGCAAGCGCCGTGCCATATTGACGAATAAGCTCGCCGAATCGCGCCACCGGCGCAAATCGTGCCTGAGGCGTCAGCTGCACGCTGTACGCAGCATCCCACGAGTAAAACGCATTAGTCCACGGCGCTTCCCAGCCCGCCGGATTCAGCGTATCCTGCACGGGAAAATTGACCACGCCGTGCGCACCCATCTGCAAAAGCGTGTGCAATCCGAGCGTCGTGTTCGTCGGATCGGCCGGACGTGGAGCGGGCTGGTCCGCATCTTGCAGCCAGCCCGCTTGAAATTCGCTGATCATCACCTGGCGTCGCGGCTGGGTCTGAAGGAGTCCCGTTGAGAATTCCAGCTGAACCCGGTCGTGCTCGCCGATACTGTAGGCGTCGCTTTGGTACCAGTTCCCCCATGCCCAAACGGGCGACGATGCCGTCACTTTCATCTGATACGTGTTGATGAACAGCGGCACAGACGGTCCCATTACACCTCGCACGACGCTGCCCAAATACGTTATGTAACGCCGAAAATTCGGCGCGGGCCATGTATCGTTGTCGATGTACGCACCTTGGTCGTCGTCAAGCGCGATCGCGATAATATCCCGCCGCCACGGCGACACCTCGTGAAGAACGCGCTGAAGCCACCGCGTCGCGTAACGCATGTGCAAGCCGTTATGCATCCATTCCGCGGCCGCCGCATCGGAATGCGCATTTTGCAATGTGGACGTCGCCGGATACCGACCCTCGAGCACGTCACGCAGCGGCATGCCGTATTGCGGGCGCTGCAAAAGCCACGCCGGATATCCGCCGTTACGCCATTCGTTGCGAATGACCGGCCCCGGGCGCAAAATGATGCGAAACCCGTCGGCATCGATTAGTTTGAACAATCCGATCAGGTCGCGCCGCGAATTGGTGCGCCCCGTGAAGTCGAAATTCCCCTCGGAAAGCTCGTGCCAGTTCCACATCGCGTACAGATCGATCGTGTTGATGCCCAAGGCGCGATACCGCTGCAGTGCCGCCGCCCATTGCGAGCGTGGAACGCGCTCATAGAAGAAGGTCGCGGCGTAAACGAATCGCCCGTTCGAGGCGGCTTGCGCGTTCACCGGCGTTACCAGCAGCAGGAGCGCGGCCGCCGCAGCGGCGGCAAAAGGCCACGCACGTTGAACCCGCGCCGTGATGAGATAGGTGACGATTCCAACGCACAGCCAGCCGACGCCGAACGCCATCGCCTGCGCGCCCGTATTCGCAAACGCAAAGATCCAACCCGCGAGCGCCACCAGCGCGGGCAACGGAAAGAGCCACATGCGGAACGGCGCAATGTCACCCCGGCTGCGCATGACGAACAGCGCCACGATTTGCATGACGCCTTGAATCAAAATAATGCCGGCGCTCAAAATTGCGATGACCTGGCCGAGCGGAAAGAAACAAGCGACGAGCGAGATGCCGCCGATGACCAGCAGCGCGACGTCGGGGAATTGTCCGCGCGGATGCAGGTGCGCGAAAGGCTTGAAGAATTCGCCGTCGCGCGCCGCGGCATACGGAATTCGCGCAAAACCCACCAGATTGCCGTAAACCGACGCAAACGCCGTAATGAGAACCAGCACGGTTACGGCGATTGCGGCGGACCTTCCCCAACTGTTTGCCACAACGGCCGCTGCAACGTACTGCGCGTCGGCCGGCGGAGTTTGACCGGCGTACCTCTGCCATGGAATCGCGCTCAGAATGCCGATCTGCAGCGCGGCATACAGCACTCCAACGATAACGACGGACAGCACGATTGCAAGCGGAATCGTGCGCCGCGGATCGCGCACTTCCTCGCCCAAAAGCGCCGCATCGCTGTAGCCCGAGTAATCGTAAAGCGTAATGTAGAGCGCACCACCGAGCCCGGCGAAGAAACCGGAGCCGAATGCAACCGGATGCGTCAGCGTAAATGCGTGATGCAGATTGCCATGTGCGAGTGCCGCTATCGTCACGAGCAGCAGCGTCGCGACGGCCACAACGGCCAGCGAGATGCCGATTCGCGCAACCATGGTGATCCGGCGGTACAACAGCACGATAACCAGCACGCCGACCGCAATCGAGATGCCGACCTGCGGCCAATACGACGTTGCCCGCGGCACGAGATATCCTAAGTATTGCGCAAACCCGATATAACCCGATGCGAGCAAGAACGGCGCGTAGAGCAGAAATTGCCAATTGAACAAAAACGCGAGCAGCCGTCCCCATCGCCCGCGCCCGAAGATCTCGCGAAGATAGGCGTACGTGCCGCCGGAACCCGGATATTGCGAACCCAGTTCGGCCCACACCAGGCCGTCGCACAGGGCGACGATCGCGCCCGCGATCCAACCGATGAGCGCCAGCGGCCCGGCCAGCTGCGCGAGCACCAGCGGAATCGTGATCAGCGGCCCGATGCCGATCATCGTAATGACGTTGAGCGAAACGGCACCGCGCAGCGTAATCCCGCGTATCATTTGAACAGGCGTATCCGCGCTTCGCGCTGCACGCCCCCCACACGCAAAGCGCGCGGGGCCCCCGGCCTTCGGCCCCCTCCTTGTTGCATTCGGCGCGTTTCGGTGAGTAGTTGCGATGGGACCTGGCGACGAAAGGCGCCGCATGAACGAAAAATCGGCCCCGCTCGCGCGCCTGCTCCACTTGCACGGCGATTTGCACATCGATTTCATCACCAGCCCCGCGCTTCAAGGAAACGCACTCGGCGATTCCGCAGAACGCCCTGTAGTGGTGTACACGCCGCCGCAGTATGACCCGCAAGGATCGCGGCGTTACCCCGCACTGTACTGTTTGCACGGATATACCGGCGATGCAGCAACGCTCATCGGCTCGCGGCCGTGGGAGAGCAACGTCGTGCAGTGGATCGATCGCCTTATCGCGCAAGAGCGCATGCCGCCGTCGTTGCTCGTCATCGTCGACGGTTTCACGCGACTCGGCGGATCGCAATACGTGAATTCGATTCACAACGGGGATTACGCAACGTACGTAATTCGCGACGTCATCGGCCACGTGGACAAAACGTATCGCACGATTGCCGCGGAAAACGGCCGCGCGGTATTCGGAAAATCATCGGGTGGTTTCGGCTCCTTGTACCTAAGCATGCAATATCCCGGGACGTTTGCCGCGCTTGCGTCGCACAGCGGCGACTCGTATTTTGAATATGCCTATCCGCGCGGTTTCGTCGATGCGCAGCGCACGCTTGAGAGATACGATTGGGATATCGCGGCGTTCGTCGATTCCTTTGAGAAGAAGCCCAAGCGCCCGCCCGCCGAATATTCGGCGATGGAAATGCTCGGATATACGGCAGCGTACACGCCAAGGAGCGCAAAGGCGTACGACTTAGAGTTTCCATTCGACCGGCAAACCGGACAACTGCGCCAAGACGTTTTTGCACGGTGGCTTGCATTCGATCCGGTCGAAATGTGCGGCCATAAGCAGACGGAACTCGCGCGTTTACGCTTGCGTTACATCGATTGCGGGCGGCGGGACGAATATGCACTCGACGTCGGAGCGCGCGTGTTGGCGCAGCGCATCCGCGACCTCGGGCTCGACGTTCGCCACGAAGAATTCGATGACGACCATCGAAACGTAGGATACCGCTACGAAGTATCGCTGCCGGCGCTGGCCGGCGTCTTGGAGAAAGAATGAACCGCCTCGCCGTTCTCGTTCTGGCCGCGTTTGCGTTGCTGCTGCCCGCCGCAGTGCTCGCAGCCGCGCAGCAGTACAACGACCCCGCAATGTCGTTCACGCCGCCCGCCGATTACGTGCCGCTGCCGGTTCCCTCGCACGACCCTGCGAATTTCGACGATCCGACCGTCATGGCGGCATACGTGCGAAACCCTGGCAAGCAGAACGCATCGCAAATCACGCTGCGCATGGAGAATTTCCAAGGCGATGTCAACGGCTATGAAATGACGGTTGAGAACACCATGCGCAATCAGAGCGGCGACGTGTTCATCAAAAAAACGGCGACGCAACTTGCGAACGGAATGCCCGCGATCTGGCAAGAGATTACGATCGGCAGCGGCTTCGAACAGGTAAAAGTCTTTCAATACGTGTGGGCCGATGGGGTACGCGGCGTGCAACTCGCCGTCACCGGCCGCAATGGCGCCGTTGACGAACCCGAAGCCAAACGCGTCCTCGCTAACGTGAGCGCAGTAGCCTATCCCAAATACCGCTACTAAGCGGCCCGCCTACACGATTTTGAGTATTCCGAGCCGGCATTGCCAATGCGTACGCTCATACCAGAGCACGGCGCAGCAATACTTGAGAGGCCGACCGGGGGATGGGCACACCTGAGGATCTGTGGAATCGATTGAAATTAACGGCGCAAGGCTTCCCGTCCAGGCATATCGAGCGGGAACAAGCCAAATCGCTCGTCCTGCGCCTTGTCTATCATCTCCACATAAATCCGAAGCCGCCGCCCGACGCCATCGAGTTTTACGTGCGCGAGCTCCAGCGAATGACGGACAAGGAAAATACCAATGATCTGTTCGCTTCGTGACAAGTGCATTTAGCGCGAGTTTTGGACCCGATATTTGGCGGTATGTACGCTTCCGTATGCAGGCCGTGTCGTTGCGGGCACTTCGACTTGTACTGGGTGAGCCGGAATCAACGCTCGACTATTCCAATGTAAAAACAGGCGCAGTCTTTTATCGTTGGATCTGCGGCTGTAGCGCAATTTGTGCTGACGGTCTTAAATGCACCACGTTGCGCGCATGCGACCGCCATCCCGAGCTGGCAGGAGAACAACCCAAACTGCGCACGCGGGCTTAACGGCAGTTTGTTAATACTACGCCGGGGTAATCAGGAGATTGATGGACCCGGACAGCCCGATGCCATTTCGTGAAAAAATCAGGCGGCTCGGCGTCGAGCTCGACTCGTTGCATGATGCGATCAAGGAAGAGATCGAGATGCACGAGCGATGGTCGCCGGTAACGGATGGACCGGATGACCCCACCGGGCAACCTGAGGGTTAATACGCTAGTTCACATCCAACAGTAAGCACGCTGCTTCGTACGCACAAATTATTGGAGGTTTGCTCAATTTTTGTGCCCGATATAATGGTAAGTATGAACTGCGGCGATGCGGCTACGCGATGACGGAACCTTTTCGCGTTCATGTTCGGCCGTTAGGTAACGGTTTTCTCGCAGAAAATGAACCGCTTGCCATTAGCGTCGGAGGTTCGTCGGCGTCCGACGCGGCTGAAAAAGCACGCAAGCTCGGTGTCGAGATTCTGAACCGCCACCTGCAAGAGCCGCTCCCGTCTACGCTGATGGCCCGGATTGATAATGACGAGTACGTCGCTTTCGTGATGCGGCCGTTTGAAAAGCCGTTTCAACTAACCGGCGACGATCCCGAAACTCTGTACGTCGATTCCGCCGGGCATACAACCGCGTCTTAGTCTACAATTTCGTAGCTTTCAGCGTTTTCTGGTCGACCTTCCAAAACGTGTACGCGCCGTTGGAACCGTGAACCAGGATCGCGCAATCGCAGCTTGCACCGGTTCGCGAGCCGCGCATTGCCGACGCGACTGCCCGGACGCCGGCCGGAGCAATGGCGATCGATTTCGGCCAGTAGAGTGTCGCATTTCGATAATCCGGCGCACCATGCACCTGCGGAATGTTCATCAAATACACCGTCCGCGAATCGGGCAGCGGCTTATTGGCCGCGGCCAGGCGGGGAACGGCGCGAAGATCCCAATCGCCGATAACCACATTTGTTCCCGGCGGTGCGATGCGTTCGGCGACCTCTGCCGCTTGGGGCGTCACTTTCTGCAAGACGACGATGCGAGATAACAGTGCGTCGAAGCTTGCGGCGGTTTGCGCGGGCGTTTCATGCTGCATTGCTGCTCGTATGCGCGCGACTTGCGCGGGTGAAACGTGCCGGCCCTGCACCAGCACCGTCTCGCTACCAATGCGGAAATGATAACCTTGCGTCGTAAACGCGTTGGCGGGCCCGGGCGGAAGTAGTTTCTTGTCCGCTGCAAGCGCCTGCGTTTCTATCAATGAAACGCCCATCGCCCACGGGTCCGATACGGTGCCGTACTGCACCGTTATCAACGTCGGATGATCGGCCGGACTGAACGCGATACCGCGAACGCGTAAGCCTCGCGGCAGACCGTCAGGCAGAACAACGGGAAACGCTGCACGCTCCATAATTGCATGCACGTCGCCGGTCATGGGTTCGCGAACCATCGCCAGCGACCGTATCGACGCTTCCACCTTGTTGCCGAACAGCCAGAGGTGCCAGCCGCCGGCGGTATTGGCAAGCGCGGCTGCCGCGCCGCCTGCGCCCAGCGCAATTGCGGCGCCTGCGAAAAGTCTACGCAGACGCTCGCGCGCGCTGCTTGCCGCCGAACGTGCGCGAATGACGTCCGTATTGAGCGTCGGTACGGCGATCTGCGCTCTTGCGCGCTTTGCGAGCGTAGAAAAGTCAGCAGGCATGTTGCTTCACCTCTTTTGCATCCATGTTCGGCTCGATATCATCGCGGAGCACGGACCTTAGACGTTCTCTGGCGCGCGCCAGTCTTGTGCGGACGGTGGCGTGGGGAACGCCCAGAATGCGCGCGATCTCGTCAGTCTTCAGATCGTCAAAATAGAAAAGCACCGTCACTTCACGCAGGCGCGACGATAAATCGGCGAGCGCGCGCCACACGTCCATGGCGTCGGTGGTGTCGGCGTGCAATCCGTGTTCGTATTCGGGAATCGCGGCAGGGGCGTAGCGACGCCGGACGCGCGAAACTTCGCGCACCACGATTCGAAACATCCACGCGTCAAACGCGCCCGCGCTTCGAAGCGTGCGGACTTTCCGGTGAACGATCACGCACGCTTCTTGGGCCGCATCCTGCGCCAAATTGAGGTCGCCGATGAGCGACGCGGCAAGCCGGTAACATGCCGGCCAAATTGCGGTGATGAGGCACTCCACCGCCGATTGGTCGCCCGCCAGCGCAGCGGAAACCAGCCGGTCCGAAGCCCAACGCGTCATCGCTGCTCTCCTTCGACGTTAGTCATTTGTCTAAAAGAGGCGCGAGACTGCTCAAAATGTTCCGTTATGCAGGCGGCAACCGTGAAAGAAAAAGGGGACCGGCGTTTACTCCGAGTCCCCTTCGTCGTGTTGATGGTCCCCAGGTATGCCGACCATTCAGCTTCATGGTTACCCCGGCTTATTCACATCAAACGTAAAATAAAAAGGACCCCGGGGAGGCGGGGCCCTCATAAACAATATGCTTTCTCTTCTAACCGAAACGTACCCCAATCGCGCAGCGAATTATACGGGAGAGTCAGACAGACGACAGTTCGTTGTTTCGAAACACGCGTTGTTCTTTGGTAGCGTAAAGTACACTGCATGTTAAAAAAAACAACAAGCCACCGGATTCGGGCTTCACGCAGCTATAGTCCAGATGGACTACTGCCGATAGTAAATAACGGTGCGGGGCGATTCGGTTCCTAGGAGCTTCCGTGTTCGGTCCGGTGCCACAATAAGAGAGCCGCTATCTCCTCGCGGCTCTTTTCTCATAACACCCCGTGTCATCGTGAGGTATCGAACGACCCCGAGCAACGTCGAGGGTTCACACCACCACGACAATATCCGTCTGCGTTGAATCGCCCCAAATCGCAAGGCCGACAGCGGGATTCGCAAGCCATCGAAATACGGCCTCAACCTCCTCACGCTTACAACCCGCGCTGGCGCCGAGAGCGGACAGCTTTGCATTCACCATCGCCATCGCCACATCGACGGTAAACCGCGGAGCTTCTGCGGGATTCAAATTTGTGTCTGTTCGTTGCATCGCTCGGGCTTGCGCAACGATAAGCGTTTCTAACACCCGGTACCGCTTGGGCTGGCCATGCAGACGCTCCCAATACAAATCGTCGAGCGCGTCGGCCGCGATCCCCGCCGTGGCGAATACCTGCCGCGCGTCAAATGCGTTGACGCCGTTTTCCAATAATCCGACCAGGTCCTCAGTCGTCCACGCCGACACGCCGTGCGTACGCAACTCGGAAATAAAGGAAGATTCGGACGCGATCGCCGGCGCAACCAACATGCAGTAGGTGCCGTTATAGCCGTTTTTAAACTTCGAGGCCTCGACCGGCGCATCGGACCGCGCAATCACGACATCACGTGCGAGTTTGCACTCAATCATGACGCGATACGTCAGCTCGCCGAGGATTGCGTCTGCGTAACCGTCGGGCGTACCCGTACCGCCCACGCGCGTTGACACAAACCCGATATACGAAAACAGTTTGCAGATCGCGAGCTCGTATTCGGTTGGATCGGATCCCGCCGAAGCCTTGCGCACCCGGTCGATCGCCGCAGACTCCTCGTCAGTCAGCTTCGGCTTTTCACCTAATGGCGGCAGACCTGTACTATCAAGGTCCGGCCAGTCATCCGGCGGATGATTGATGCGAAAGCGATGCTCCACATCCATCGTGAACTTCGGTTTTCGCCGGCTGCCGAGAGCGCGCTCGATGTACTGCGACAGCGACGTGTACACGTGCTTTCGCGTCACCGTTTCATCAAAGAGTCCGCGCGTGCGGCCGACGTCGAGAATTTCATTCGCCGTACGCGCCTTGCCGTCAGCGAGTATTGAAACCGCCGCATCGATAATTGGACTGGGCACCCACATCAGGTCCATGCAGCGCACATTGCGCCACGGAGCAGGCAAGCGCCTGCCGTCAGCCGAAACGCCGCCGCAAACCACCCGGAGGACCATGGGGTGTTGGAAGCGGTTCACTGGTTGCGCAAACGCATTATCGCATACTACGATGCCATGGCGCCCATCATCGCACATTCATTTGCCGAGACGCCGTTTGTCTATGCCGCGTTTCCGAACGGTTTCACGCACGATCCGACGTGGCACGGGCCTGTTGGCGACGATGCCGGAAAAGACGAAAAGACAATCCGACGTAACGCTCAAAAGCGGCACATACCGGTACCGTGCATTAACGGCCGACGCTCTACGCGCACTTGCCGTCATCCCAAAGCGCGCGATCGACGCGATGAATGCGGTACCGCACCGCAAGAAGCGGTGAGGGCCTTGCAAGCCGAGGGCCTTTCGCAACGCGAAGCCTGTTCGCTGGTGAAGTGTCCGTGTAAAACTGCGCAAAACCGTTTGCGTAAACCGCGAGAAGATGCGCAGCTGCGCGAGCAGCTCGAAGCGCTCGCCGCGTTTCGGGTATCGTCGCTTGATGATCATGCTGCGGCGCGAGGGCATTGCGGTCAGCTGGTGGAGAATTCGCCGGATTTATCGGGGTTTGCGCTTGGAAGTTCGGCCGCGCCGCAAGCGGCATGTGCGCTGCGTTCGAGGCCGCAGTGGTGCCCGTCACCTCGACGAACGAGCGGTGGTCCATCGATTTCACTTCACGACCGACTCAACTTCGGCCGACCGTTTCGCGCAATGGTCATCGTCGACGATTTCAGGCGCAAGTGCTTGGCCGTCGAAGTGGTCTTTTTCGTTCGGCAGGCGCGACGTCATCCGCGTCAATGTGCACCACAATTTAAGCGTTGGAAACGCGAGGCAAAAACTGCCTTTCATCGACCCATTGGTCGCAATGGCCGCCAACGAGCTTATACGCGCGCTGCGTAAACGTATATAGGGCACCCGCCTCAAGAACGTTGTTTGAGGGATCAAAAAGGCACTTTGCTGCTTCGCACAGTCGTGGGGACAGCTGCTCCAAAAATACAAAAACAAACGGCGGCGACGGCTCACACAATCCTTTGATGCCGGCAACCATCTTAAGTACACTCTGAAAGCACAGGTAGGAGACCATCAGGCGCGACGCTGCGTCGTGCATCTCCAACGACTCCGCATCTTCGATGAGCGTCAATGGAGCTTGCTTTAAACTGTTAAGCGCTTCAGTACCGCTTCTCTTCACAGCTTCATGGTGGGCTAAAATTGCCGGAAGGAGCCGCAATGGGTCAAAAATCGGAAGCGCGTAACGTAGTTCTTCGCGCGACTCATTGAAAAGAGTAATAGATGCTGGCTTACCACTTGACAATGATGCGCCGCCAATCGTGATTTGCAGGCCCCCGCGTTCTTCCGAGTGGTACGCGTGTGGCTGTGCCTGGATATTATCGACAATGATGTGAAGATGGGGGGATGAAAAGGTTGGCAGTCCGGCACCAGCAACGTATTCAAACACCGCAAGCGGCTGGGTGTCGAGATACCGTTTCAGCACGTGTTCAATGCTGAGGTAGGTCCGATCATGTCTGCTAAGGATCGACGCGAGGCGATTAGCGAGCCGCGCTAATGCCAGCGCCTCTGTGGATGGTCTGCGCATCCACATTAGAGAGTCGATAAACTCGGTAGTATATTCTATGATTTCAGTTAAGGACTTACGAGTGCCAAACAATTCCCCGATTGCTTGTATCCGTGGGTTGCTTATCAATGGTGCATCAATAAGCAATCTTTTGGCTCTAGTGTGGAACCGACCACAAATTGGATAGGCCAGCGCCACGGCTTCGCACAACGATGTACAGGCTAGAAAGGAGGCAAGGCAGCTATCATTCAGGATCAACTGCCTTGATATCCAGATAAGCCGCTTGCAATTGTCCCAGCGAAGCCAGACGTCCGCCGCTGACATTGGCGGAGCCCCTCGTACGAGCGCTGCTTTAGCGTCTTCAATTAGCGCCGAGCATATTAGTAAATGGTCTTGTAATGCAATCCCGATAGCGAACATATCCATCGTTGGAACATTTCCAGTTGCGATCGCGCTCCTGATCATTCCAACGGGGCGAATCCAAATGTCGAAAAGAACGCCCGCGTACCGAACATGGCGTCGCTGCACTCCCCAACCATCTCGCGCTACAATTTGGAGGTCGATATCGGAATTTACGTTAAAATCGCCGCGAACCGCGGATCCAGTTAAGACGACGCCAAGCAGTGAGTCAGATAGCTCCGCAGTTAGTTCTGCGATTACATACCTGATGAGGTGCGTTGGGACAATCTTGGATTGCGTTTGCGACAAAAAATCACACGCAGTCTGCAAAATAGGAGCACCCGTTGTATACGATGCAGCTTCCAAATTGCATTTGGATGCCGTTGTAACTAACGTGTACGCCGACTCCTCCGCCCGGGCCCGCGCAATCTGCACAAAATTCAATAACGCCGCAGCGAGCCGGAACCAATTGGCAGGTTCCCACCGGTATGTAACGCGTGGTTCTTCCCTCGACCTTTCCGCTTCCTGAGCACGCCCGGGCGCCAAGCGGTTTGGCGACAAGGGCAGCAGCCAGAGTGGCCATAATCGACTTTACGAAAATAGCGAGTTTCATTTTTCATTCTCTGCAGCGCCGCTTTTCGCGGCTTTCGCTAGATTGTGATGGACCTACGGTATAGCATCGTTCACGAGCACTTTGGATACGTGTATGCCCGGCTTGAAAAAAACTTCCATATGGCCAGCCGAGACGAGCGTCGCTTTTCCGTTAGGCAAAAGCGTTAGCGACCGGAGCTTTCCGGACACGTAAAATCCCTTGGCTTCGAAAATAACTGGACCCGAAAAGGTGCGTGAACCATCGGGCTGAATCCGCGTCGTTCCGGACGGTACGCCAATTACGGCGACCTCCTCTACATCGTGATCAGAAACCACAGTTGGCCGCAATGAGGAACCAGTTTGGGATGATGCACCAGCGCACGCGACCAGCGCAAATATGGATGGTATGCTCAGAAAAACCGCGCGTTTCATGAGCCACTCCTTAGCCATTTTTGGCTAAGGACAATGATACGGCGCGTGACTGCTTATGTCAAGAAACGTTCCTCAAGGCAATGTCCCGAGTACTCGACTTGTCCGTACACGGGTATCTCGTCAAAGCTTTATACACAAAACGAACTTTTTGCCTGCAGATTTGCAATGAAATTCACCTGCCGCGTCAGGGACGCGCAAGCTGACTACTCGGGTATTGGTTTCCTGGATTTCACGCGTCAGCCGCACCGTTTCAGCGAATTGTGCCACAACCGTTATGGTAAGTACAAGGGTGATTAGCGCACGCGCATCTGACAAGCACTTCGTCGGTATGTTCATCACAAGCATTTCTTTTCAGACAGATTTCGATTATCGCGCTACGATCCGGCCCTGCTCAACTCAAGGTTGGTTCCGAACGAGAGAGCTATCTTAGCATGAATGCGGGAATGCGGGCAGACTCGCAGTCCATCACCGGGACAGGCCCTGCGGCACGATACCGTGAGGGTGCCTTGCAGAAGATTCGCGATAGTGAAGCCGCGAAGCCGGCGTTCGGCTCGCATTATCCTCTTGCGGCGAAACGCAGGCTGAGGCTCCACGATAACGCACTACCGCAAAAAACTAACTCCTTGGGCTTTTAGCGCCCTGCCTTGCCGCAAAGATATCTCACGATATTCTACACAGGCTACAAATTTGCAGAAAGCACGGCGCCGCCATGATAGGGCAGCGAATGGAAAAGGCTCGAACGTGGCGAGGCGGCGCACAACCGCAGTGACCCGAAGAAATCCTTTGACTGCCGACACACGACGTGGTTCACAGCGTCGAAAAGAGTCGCAAACGCTATTGCGTTGTTTTATAGTCCTTCCGAAATACAGCACACATGGTCCAAGCCCGCGCCTTGGTGACACAATGAAAAATCTCGACATTTCTAATGAGACGACTAGCGCCTTCGCCTGGCTGCTTTCCGACGGATTCGAACTGGTGAGCGCGGATGCCGTGTCGGTTGTATTCGAAAACGTTGAAGTGTGCTGCGGTAAGCCGCCCGCTCCTGCGCGAACCCCGCGCTGCGCCTCGATCGGCGCTCTACTAATCTAGGAAAATTCGAATCGCCGGTTGGCAAGACACGAGCGGCGATCCGGTCGGGTAACTTTTACCATCGTCCCGAGGTTCATGATGAGGCCGAGCTTCGAACGGTGCTTGCGAATCTAAGACTCGCAGCTTTACTCACTCCGTGAAGTCCTCGAGCCAACCCGGTGGGTTCTCGCGGAACATAGTGCTCAAGACTTTGCCGACGTCGGCGATTGGCGCGGCGTAATTGCTGAACTGAAGCCTTACGAGCACAAATTTGACGATGAAACAGGCGCGCTGCCGCAACAGGTCCGGAATCAGGTTGACGGCCAAATTCGTGAAACGCAATGCGCTCGATGCTCGTGGGAATAACGTTAAGGGTCGGCATCACAACAATATCGCCTCGCGCAGTTGCCGAAGCAAAGGACGCTGCGCCGGCAAAATTTTTTCGGCTGCAGTTTCCAGATGAAACCATTCGGCCCGCTCGACTTCGGGAAACTCCTTGAACTTTCCGGATCGCGGTGGATACTCGATTTGAAACGTATTGCTCACAATCGCGGACGCGTCGCAGTCAAATTCAGCCGCCCACGCATGCACCCACTTCGCCGATTGCTTCACGGGCCTTAACGGCGTAAACGGTCCGTCGACCGTAAAGCCCGTCTCTTCGCGCATTTCTTGAAGCGCGCGCTGCAGCAGATCTTCGCCTGGCTCTACTTCGCCTTTCGGAATCGACCATGCGCCGAGATCTTTCTTCGCCCAAAACGGTCCGCCGGGATGAACCAGGAGAACCTGTCGTTCGTTGCCGGCGCGCCGGTACAGCAGCAGGCCGGCACTGATTTTCGGCATCGCGCTTCCTAAACTACACCGTCGTCGCTTCCCGTGCAGAAGCCTCGAGCGCGCCGCGCAAGTCCTCGATTAAATCCTCGGCATCCTCGATTCCGACCGACAGACGCAACAGCCCGTCAGTAACCCCGCGCTTTTCGCGTTCTTCCTTCGGAATCGAACCGTGCGTCATGCGCGCGGGATGGCAGATCAGCGACTCGACTCCGCCGAGACTCTCAGCGAGACTGAAATACTTCATGCGGTGTGCGAAATCGATCGCGCGCTGCTCGGGGCCCTTGAGCGTAAACGAGAGCATGCCACCGAACCCGCTCATCTGGCGCTTCGCCAGCTCGTGCTGGGGATGCGAAGGCAATCCCGGATAATAGACGCGCTCTACTTCCGGATGCGATTGCAAAAATTCCGCAACCGCCTGCGCGTTCTTCGCGTGCTCGCGCATGCGAAGCGCGAGCGTCTTTGCGCCACGCATCGTCAGCCACGCATCGTGGGGGCCCGGCACGCCGCCGACCGCGTTTTGATGGAACTTGATCGTTTCGTATAGATCTTTGTTGTTCGTCAGCGCGGCGCCGCCGACGACGTCGCTGTGGCCGCCGATGTACTTCGTCGTCGAATGCACTACGACGTCGGCGCCGAGCGATAGCGGCTGCTGAAAATACGGCGAGGCGAAGGTGTTGTCGACGACGACGATTGCCCCTCGACTACGCTCGGCGTGGTTCGATACCTCACCATGACAAATAGCGGCAATCGCGCGAATGTCGATCAATTTCAACAGCGGATTCGTCGGCGTTTCGACCCAAAACATCTTCGTGTTCGGCTTGATAGCGGCACGCACGGCATCGAGGTCCGCCATGTCAACGTACGTGAACTCAAGACCATAGCGCGACAGGACACGCGAAAACAAGCGATACGTCCCGCCATACAAGTCGTCCGTTACGACGACATGATCGCCCGCCGAAAGCAAATTCAATACCGCCGATTCCGCAGCCATCCCGCTTGCAAACGCGCAGCCGTACTCCGCATTTTCGAGCGCCGCTAGCTGCGCTTCGAGCGCAACGCGCGTCGGATTAATGCTGCGGCTGTAATCGAAGCCTTTGTGCTGTCCGACCGCCTCTTGCGTGTACGTCGACGTTTGATAGATCGGAACGATCGTCGCGCCCGTCGCCGGATCGGCGCCTTGGCCTACGTGAATCGCTTTGGTGCTGAACTTCATGGGAAATGCTTTCTCTTTGGATGCCAGGTGACGTAGTCGAAAAAATCTCCGCGCGGCGGACCGGCGATATACGCACCGGTAAGCGGCTCGCCGGGATACACGAGGACCTTCACGACGCGGCCGTCCTTCGTTTTGAATAACAGCGTGTCGCCTGGGCGGAGTTCCGGCACGATCGTGAAATCGCTACGCCACGCTTGTACGCTGACGTTGCCGAAGTACGCTCCGGAAACGATCGTTCCGCCGTAGGGTACGTGAATCGACGGTCTCCTCGCCGCCGGATCGATAAACGCGCCGGTACATCCGCGGTGAATGTCCATCCGCGGAGAATTCGCCGCACCGCTCTCGTAAATGTCGCTCTCCGCCGGCGTTCCCGCAAATTGCGCCACGCCGCCGGTGTCGAAATGCACGCCGTTGGACGGCGCGCCCATGTAACAGTTTACGGATAAGCTGTTGTACACAAACGCGGGCAGGGTTGCAGAATCGCCTCCGTAGCGAGCTCGTATCGTCGCCGGCCCTTGATAACGGCCAGGAAAAACATACGAGTCGTTCGCATATCCCGCAACGCCCATCGAATCGGTTGACGAAAACACGATGGCGTTTGAAGGCGTCACGCTATACTCTGCGGCGACTTGTTCGCGTCCCTCATATGCGTGCAGCAGAACCGAACGCGCCGTCACCCGGCCGCCATTTGGGTGCGCGACAATCGCCGGTACAACAGTTGGCGGCGCGGCCGGACCGATACCGTACCACGTAATGGCCAGCGCGGCGAGAAGAAGATGGAGCACCGGTTAATGATGCGCTTTGGAAGCGTCGCTCGCAGTCGAAAGATAGCTGATAATGTCTTGCCGCGTCAGCACGCCGATCGGTTCCTCTTCGTCGGTGACGACGACGGCGTGATTGGCAAGCGTCAGTAACTTGTACGCGCGTTCGATCTCTTCGCTTTGGTCGAGCACCGGAAACGGACGCCCCATCACTTCGCTGACCGGCTTGTGAATGATGTCGGCTCGATCGAATACCGATTGCATCACCGCGACGTCGTTGATGCTGCCGATTTGCTCGTGTCCGCGCATGACCGGAATCTGTGAAATTTCATATTGGCGCAGAAGATCGAGTGCATCTTTCACCACGTCCGTGTCTTTCACCGTAATGAGCGGCGGCAGCGGTCGTTTACTGCGAAGCACATCGCCGACGGTTGCGCGGCGTTTTCCTTCGGACAAAAAGCCGTTGGCGATCATCCACTCGTCGTTGAAGATCTTCGACATATAGCCGCGCCCGGAATCCGGAAACAGCGTGACCAGCACGGCATCGCGCGGCAGCGTCTTCGCAAGTTTGAGCGCCGCAACCGCCGCAGTGCCGGAGGACCCGCCGACAAGCAGACCTTCCTCACGCGTGATGCGGCGCGCCATTAGGAACGACTCGCGATCGGACACGCGCACCATTTCATCGATGACTTTCATGTCAACCGTTTCCGGCAGATACGACATGCCGATGCCTTCAACCGCATACGACTTGGGCGTGTCGCCGGAATAAATCGAGCCCTCCGGATCGGCGCCCACGACGTGAATCTTCGGATTTTGTTCTTTCAAATAGCGCGCGGTGCCGGAGATCGTGCCGCCCGTACCGATACCCGCGACGAAGTGTGTGATGCGTCCTGCGGTTTGCCGCCAAATCTCGGGGCCGGTCGTGTGGTAATGCGCTTCGGGGTTGTGATGGTTGTGAAATTGATTCGGCTGAAACGCCCCAGGAATCTCCGATGCGAGCCGGTTGGCAACGCCGTAATAGGATTCGGGCGAGTCGTTCGGCACGTTGGTCGGCGTTACGACGACTTCGGCGCCGTACGCGCGCAGCAGATCGACCTTTTCCTTGGACATCTTGTCCGGCATCACAAGAATGCAGCGATAGCCGCGAATCGCCGCCGCCATCGCCAGGCCCGAGCCGGTGTTGCCGCTCGTCGGCTCGACAATGGTGCCGCCCGGTTTCAGCAAGCCGGCCTTTTCCGCGGCATCCAGCATGGCAACCGCCGGGCGATCTTTCACGCTGCCGCCGGGATTCACATATTCGACCTTCGCGAGGACCAGACACTGCGCGCCGTCGGTAATCTTGTTCAGTCGAATGAGCGGCGTGTTCCCGATTGCCTCAAGGGCATCATCGAAGTAGTGCATTTCGGTCTGTAGGGTCGACGCCGTCTCAGATATCATATGGCTCGCGGTTCAGCGTGCCGCGCTCGCGCCCCTGGCTTGGTCACACTGCCCGGGCCGGGTGCTATAGTTGTAGAAAGTGCACACGAAGGAGGGGCCAACCCATGACTCGCGCACGATTGATTGGAGCGATCTTTGCACTTGTGGCCCTCGCAGGATGCAACGACAGCGCGTTACCGCCCGGTGGAACGTACCAGCGCCTGGACGGCGTCGTGCTCGACGCCGTCACCAATAAACCCATTGCGGATGCAACTGTAACGGTTGATACCGTGCTTCAGACGAAAACGAAAGCCGATGGCACGTTTTCGTTCGCGCAAGTCCCCGTCGGAACGTTCGACTACGTGGTCTCAGCGAACGGATATAAAACGACGCAGAGCCTTACCGCACACCTCGCGCCCGACAAACCGCTTTCGTTAACCGTCAGCCTGTCGCACTAGAGCGCTGTTCGTACACTTGCGCGGGGCGCATGTACGACGCACGCTGCGCGATCGATCGGTCGATCACGCCGATCACCACCTGCGCGAGTTTTTCCGGATCGTGTCGAACTGTCGCCGTTTCGCTGATGACTTGCGCGCGAATCGGCGTTAACCCCATGCTGCGGATGCGTTCGACGTCCGGTTTAACGGGAAGCTGACCTTCCACCGCATAGGCTTCCAACAGTTTCGAGGGCGGCTGGTCGTTCACGATAACGTGATCGCAAATGCGCGCGCCGGCGTTTTCAAGCAGCGCTTCAACGTGATCGGCGGCCGTCATATTGTCCGTCTCGCCGGGCTGCGTCATGACGTTGCAAACGTACATTTTCACCGCCGGTGAACCGGCCACTTCGCGCGCGATCCGGTCGACCAAAAAGTTCGGCAAAATCGACGTATACAGACTGCCCGGGCCGAGAATGATGGCGTCGGCTTCGCGAATTGCCGTAATCGCCTCACCGAGCGGCGCCGCGTACGGCGGATCGAAAAAGACTTGTTTTATCGGCTGCTTGGAAGCGGAGATGTTCGTTTCGCCTTCGACGACCGAGCCATCGGAGAGCCGCCCGCACAAACGCACGACGCCAAGCGTCGAGGGCAGCACTCTTCCTTTAATGTTCAGGACGCGGCTCGATTCTTTGATCGCGCGATCGAAATTACCCGTTATGCCGGTCATCGCCGCAAGAAACAGATTCCCGAACGAATGCCCGGTGAGTCCCTCGCCTTCATGAAAACGATAACGGAAGAGATCCGTTACCATCGCTTCGTCGTCGGCAAGCGCAACCAGACAGTTCCGCACATCCCCCGGAGGCAGTACGCCCAGCTCGCGCTGCAGGCGTCCGGAGCTGCCTCCGTCATCGCTCACGGTTACGACGGCGGTGAGATTGGTAGTTTTGCGTTTCAGGCCGCGCAGCAGCGTCGAAAGTCCGGTGCCGCCGCCGATCGCCACGATTTTGTAACCGCTGCGAAGCCGCATCTCGTAGAGCGTATCGAGAATGCGATCGCTGCCGCCCATCGCGCTCGCGCGCAGAATCGCCAGCAGCCATTGCCGGATGCCGATGAAGATCAGCGCGATGCCGATCGCCATGAAGATCCACTTCAACCAGCTCGGCGCGAAATAGTCGTCGACGAAACTATCGATGAGCTCGTTCGCGTGCACGTTGTAGCCGATCGCGACGAGATAGCGATCGATGCCGTTTACGAACAGCAGAATGCCGACGATGGAGACGATGAGCCAGCGCTTGATCCCAAGCCCGGGTATCGCCCAGCGAAGGAAATATGGGACGCGCTTCATCGCACCGCGTCCCGCATGTCGAGATAGAGGTCGAGCTGCCCTTGCTCTTCCAAGTGAGCATACAACCTGCGACCGACGTACACCGAACGATGCCGTCCGCCGGTACAGCCGATGCCGATGGTTACTTGCGCTTTGCCCTCGGCCAAAAAACGGGGAATCAAAAAATCGATCATATCGAAGAGTCGATCCATGAACGGAGCCGTGCATGAATCGGTTTCGATATATTTGGCGACCGCCGGGTCGGCACCCGTAAGCGGGCGCAAGCTGTCGACATAATTCGGATTCTGTAAAAAGCGCACGTCAAAGAGCAGATCGAGGTCCAGTGGAATGCCGTACTTGAACCCGAACGCCACAACAGTCACCGACAGATGCCGTTCCGGATGTTCGGGCTCGAACGAAGCGAGGATGCGTTCCTTCAAGTCCGCTTGCGTAAGCGTGGTCGTGTCGATAACATGCGTCGCCAATGCGCGCAGCGGCGCCATCGCCGCGCGTTCGACCGCAATGGCTTCGCGCAGCGATCCCACCGAAGCAAATGGATGGCGCCGGCGCGTTTCACTGTAGCGCCGCACGAGCACGTCGTCGCGCGCGTCCAAAAACAGCATGAGCGGGTGCACGCCGTTGGACGAAATCTCGGTGAGCAACGGAAGTGCCTCCCCCAGCGTTCCCCCGCTGCGCACGTCGAGCGCGATCGCGACTTCGCGCACTTGTGCATCTTTTAGCAAGGACAGGGTTTGCGATGTAAGCTTCGGAGGAAGGTT